>Ga0116216_10001105_pt1 | contig 19112 bp, 19 predicted proteins | sample Sb_taG_11_FD_89696 | JGI IMG/M metagenome (GOLD analysis project Ga0116216, IMG submission 89696) | Peat soil microbial communities from Weissenstadt, Germany - Sb_50d_3_AS metaG | ecosystem: Environmental > Terrestrial > Soil > Wetlands > Peat | place: Germany: Weissenstadt | collected 2010-09-21
CGAGATCAGTCGGCGCGAGGCGACGGCGCTCTTGCCGCCGGGCGCCCAGATCCTGCTCTACAAGAACAACAGCGACCGCAAGGGCAACAGCTACGGCTCCCACGAGAACTACCTGATGGACCGCCGCACGTCCTTCAAGCAGATCGTGGAACACCTGATGTCGTTCCTGGTGACCCGCCAGGTGTACACGGGCGCGGGCAAGGTCGGAAGCGAGAACCGCGCCCATCCCTGTGACTATCAGCTCACGCAGCGCGCAGACTTCTTCGAGACCGAGGTCGCGCTCGACACCATGGTGAAGCGGCCCATCATCAACACGCGCGACGAGCCCCACGCCGACCGCGAGAAGTACCGGCGCCTCCACGTGATCGTCGGGGACTCGAACATGAGCGAGTACACGATCTACCTGCGCAACGGGGCGACGGCGCTCGTGCTCTCGATGATCGAGGACGGCGCCATCCGCAAGGATCTCTCGCTGCGCGACCCGGTACGCGCGATCAAGGAAATCTCGCATGATCCGACCTGCAAGCGGGAGGTGCAGCTCGAGAACGGCAAGAAGCTCACCGCGGTGCAGATCCAGCGAGAGTTCCTGGAGCTGGCGCTTCAGTACACGGCCTCGCGTCCCGTCGATGCCATGACGCGCGACGTGCTCGCGAAATGGCAGCATGTGCTCGAGTGCCTGGAGCGTGATCCCATGCTGCTCGCGGGTGAGATCGACTGGGTGATCAAGAAGGCCATGATCGAGAGCTTCATGGAGAAGAAGGGGCTCGACTGGGAATCCTCCCAGGTCCAGATGCTGGACCTGCAGTACCACGACCTGCGCCCGGACAAGGGCCTCTACTACGTTCTCGAGCGCCAGGGCCGAGTGGCGCGCATCGTGACGGACGAGCAGATCGCCGCCGCGGTCAGCGAACCTCCCGAGGACACGCGGGCGTACTTTCGAGGCCAGTGTCTGAAGCGCTATCCTGGGGAGGTCTTCGGAGTGAACTGGGACTCGATCTCCTTCGGGATCGGTGACGAGCCGATCAAGCGGGTGCTCATGGGAGAACCGCTCAAGGGGTCGAAGGTGCACGTGGAAGAGCTGCTCGAGGCATCGCCCACAGCGGCGGACCTCGTGAAGAACTTGCGGGCATAGGGCCCGCCCCTCAGGAGAGATCGCCATGGCAGAATCGACGCAGAAGCAGAAGCCGAAGCGCGGGAGCGACGGTGAGGGGAGCGGCTCGGGCGAAGGGGCCCAGAAGCTTGCCAAGAAGGGGGCGGAGCTCAAGGAAGAGATGGACGCCCTCGTCGACGAGATCGACGAAGTCCTCGAGGAGAATGCCGAGGAATTCGTCAAGAACTACGTTCAGCGCGGAGGCCAGTGAGCGACCGGGTCGCCGGAGCCATGAGGGGGGGTGGTGCTCGTTCGCTCTAAGTATTCGGGTTCGAGCTTTTCTGAACTGCTCGACGTCGAGTTCCCCCATCTTCGCTTTGAGAACCGCCTGCTGCAAGCGCTGCCTTCGGGTCTCCCCTTGGGCCAAGTCCAGGCCGGCGCAGCTCCGATTCCCCACGGCACGACGGTCCTCGCGCTCAAGTACATCGACGGCGTGATCGTGGCGGGCGATCGGCTCGCGACCGAGGGCTATCGCGTCGCCTCTCGGGACGTGCAGAAGGTCTATACGACGGACGCGCACTCGTTGATCGCGATCGCCGGTGCGGCCGGCCCGTGCATCGAAATGGCCAAGCTCCTGCGCATCGAGCTTGAGCACTACGAGAAGATTGAGGGCGATCCGCTCGAGCTCGAGGGCAAGGCCAACAAGCTCTCGCAGATGATCCGGGCGAACCTGCCCGCTGCGATGCAGGGCCTGGTGGTCGTCCCGATCTTCGCCGGCTACGACCCGCGTCGACGCGTGGGTCGGCTGTGGAAGTACGACGTGACCGGGGGGCGCTACGAAGAGACGGAGTTCGAGGCCACGGGCTCCGGCGGACTGTATGCGCGCGAGTCGCTGAAGAAGAGCTGGCGGCAGGGCGCCTCGCGGGAGGAGGCGCTGCGCATGGCGGTCGGAGCGCTGATGGACGCGGCCGACGAAGACCGCGGAACGGGGGGAATCGACCTGCAGCGGGGCATCTATCCGACGCTGAGCGTGTGCTCGGCCTCCGGGATCGAAGAGGTCGCATCCACCGAGATCGCCCAGATCCACCGCACCCTGCTCGAGCAGCGCCGGGGAGCAGCGTAGGGATGTCGCTTCCCTTCTACGTATCGCCCGAACAGCTGATGCAGGACAAGGCGGAGTACGCCCGCAAGGGCATCTCCCGCGGGAAGTCCATCGTGACGCTCGAGTATGCGGGGGGGGTCTTGCTGCTCGCCGAAAACCCCTCGACGAGCCTTTCCAAGATCGGAGAGATCTACGACCGCCTGGCCTTCGCAGGCGTCGGCAAGTTCAGCGAGTTCGACCAGCTGCGCAAGATCGGCGTTCGCTACGCCGACGTCAAAGGCTACAGCTACAGCCGCGAGGACGTGCGTGCGAAGGCCCTTGCGAATGCGTACTCGCAGGCCATCGGCGAGGTCTTCACCCGCGAGATGAAGCCGCTCGAGGTCGAGATCGTGGTCGCAGAGGTCGGCGACGATCGGCTCGCGGGCCACGAGAACAACGCCATCTATCGCGTCCAGTACGACGGCAGCATCTCCGACCACCAAGGCTACTGCGTGATTGGAGGGACCGTGGAGAGCCTGCAGTCGTACCTGCAGGCAAACTACCGGAGTGCGCTACCCCTCGGGGATGCACTCAAGCTGGGCATCGCCGCGCTCGAACGCGCAGCCAATGGCGAGCCCAAGGTCGGCGCACAGAATCTCGAAGTCTGCGTGCTCGAGCGGCAAAGACCCGGCCGCAAGTTCCGTCGACTTTCAGCCGATGAGCTGAGAGGTATCCTAAGCCCGTAGGGCCGGCTGATAGACAGCCACGGCGGACGGCACGGTGCAGAAGCGGATCTTCGGTCTGGAGAGCGAGTACGGCATCATCTTCACCCCGGAAGGGCGCAAGACGTTGCCGGTCGAAAAGGCCATCCGCTTCCTCTTCGAGAAGCTGATCACCACCGAACATTTTCTCAACGTCTTCCTCGAAAACGGTGCGCGCTTCTACCAGGACACGGGCTGCCATCCCGAATACGCGACTCCGGAATGCGCGTCTCCGCGCCAGCTCATCGTCTACGACAAAGCGGGCGAGCGTATCCTCGAAGACCTCCAGGACTACGCGGAGGAGAAGATCCGCTAGGAACGCATCGCGGGGAAGCTCTCGATCTTCAAGAACAACACCGATTTCGTCGGCAATAGCTACGGCTGCCACGAGAACTACCTCGTGGATCGCGACGTCGATTTCTACTACCTCGCGGAGCAGCTGATCCCGTTCCTCGTGACGCGCCAGATCTACACCGGCGCCGGCAAGGTCTTCCAGACCCAGGACGGGGTCCACTACTGCGTGAGCCAGCGTGCCCAGCACATCTACCAGAAGATCTCGGGCACCACGACCAACGACCGCTCGATCATCAATACGCGCGATGAGCCCCACGCGGACCGCGAGAAGTACCGCAGGCTGCACGTCATCGTCGGTGACTCGAACATGTCGGAGTACACGAACTTCCTCAAGATCGGGAGCTGCGCGATCGTGCTCCAGATGATCGAGGACAACTACATCAACAAAGACTTCACCCTGCGCAATCCCGTGAAGGCGATCAAGGACATCAGCTACGACACCACCTGCAAGCGGCGCCTGCGGCTCGACAACGGCCGGGAGTACTCTCCGATCGAGATCCAGCGCGAGTACTGCGAGATCGCACAGAAGTACATCGAGCAGTACCCCGTGAGCGAGCAGCTGCGCGACGTGGTCGGCAAGTGGCAGTACGTGCTCGACTGCCTCGACGACGACCCGGAGCGCTTGGCCCGCGAGGTCGACTGGGTGATCAAGCGGCGGCTCATCCAGTCGTACATTGACCGGCGCGGAACGAGCTGGAGCGACCCGCGGGTGTTCATGCTCGACCTGCAGTACCACGATATCCGGCTGAACCGCAGCCTCTACTACCTCCTCGAACGCAACGGAGCCGTCGAGCGCGTGCTCGACGACGACGAGGTGATCAAGGCCAAGACCGAGCCGCCGCCGGATACCCGGGCGAAGATGCGGGGCGAGTTCATCAAGCTGGCCCGCCAGAACTCGATCCAGTACGACCTCGACTGGTCGAACATTCGCCTTGGCAACCTGCTGAACGTGCGGGTCATCTGCAACAACCCGTTCGAGACGGATACCGAGAAGGTCGCGGAGCTCGTGCGCACCATTCAGCGCACGAACCTGCGCAAGACGAGCCTCTCGAAACTCGTGATCCAGTCCTAGTCGAGCTCTGCACGCCGCGCTGCGCCAGCTCGGGACGCGCCGCCTGGCCCTCGGACCGCTCGGCCCGTGCCCCAAGCGAAGGCCGATCCACCGGCAACTCTTAGGCAAGAGCGGCGCGCACGGATCTCAGGCGCGTGGTTTCGGCGGAGTGCCTGCAGCGGGGGCAGGCTCCCTTTCCCTCGGGCCGGGCCGCGCAGGAGTTGCCACTGGGGCTCCCTGCATCGCATGGGGTCGCACTCCTCGCCGTCGGGAACCGCGGGCGCTTGTGCTCCCGCGACGGGTTCCAGGAGGCGGCAAATTGTGCTCTTGCGGTCTCAACTCCCAAATGCCGCTGCCGATACACAAGACAGACGGCATTCCCCACTTCCGAACATCCCTTCAGAAGGGCCACTGCATGTTCCTCGACTCGCTCTTCGGCGTCTTCTCCAACGACCTGGCGATCGATCTCGGGACCGCCAACACGCTCGTCTATGCGCGGGGCAAGGGCATCGTGTGCTCGGAGCCGAGCGTCGTGGCCGTGGTCGCGCAGCCGAGCGGCCGGGGCGATCGCATCCAAGCCGTGGGCCACGAGGCCAAGGAGATGCTCGGGCGCACCCCGGACTCGATCCGTGCGGTGCGTCCGATCAAAGACGGCGTGATCGCCGACTTCGAAGTCACCGAGGCCATGCTCCGCTACTTCATCCGCAAGGCGCACAACCGCAGCAAGCTGGTGCGGCCACGCGTCGTGATTTGCGTTCCGCCCTGCATCACCAGTGTCGAAAAGCGCGCGGTGCGCGAATCCACCCTTTCCGCCGGGGCCCGCGAGGTCTTCCTGGTGGAAGAGCCCATGGCCGCGGCGATCGGCGCAGGCCTGGATGTGACCGCCGCGACGGGCAACATGATCGTCGACGTGGGCGGCGGCACGACCGACGTGGCTGTGATTTCGCTCTCGGGGATCGTGACCTCACGCTCGATCCGGGTCGGCGGCGACCACATGGACGAGGCGGTCATCAACTACGTGAAGCGCAAGTACAACATGCTGATCGGCGAACGCACGGCAGAACTCATCAAGATGACGATCGGAACCGCCTCCCCCCACACCAAGACGAACACCATGGAGATCAAGGGCCGGGACCTCGTCTCGGGCATTCCGAAGGTCGTCGTCACGACGAGCGATGAGGTCCGGGAGGCGCTGATCGAGCCGATCCACGCGATCATCGAGACCGTGCATCTCACCCTCGAGCGCACGCCTCCGGAGCTCGCCGCCGACATCGTGGATCGGGGCATCATGCTCGTGGGAGGGGGTTCGCTCTTGCGCAACCTCGACCACCTGCTGCGCCAGGAGACCAAGCTGCCGATCCTGCGTAGCGAGGACCCGTTCACGGCCGTGGCACATGGCGCCGGGAAGCTCTTGGAAAACATCTCGCTCCTGCGCAACGTGGCCATGCCGTAGCGGCGAAGCCGCCCGGCAAATCCCGCAATCAGTCGGGGGAGAGCGCGGCCAAGGCGAGCTGCATCGCGAGCTGCATGTTTCCCGCCACCTTGATCTTTCCGCTCATGAACGCGTTCTGCGGCTCGAGGAGCCCCGTCCGCAGGTCGCGATAGGCCCCGGGGTCGACGGTGAGCGTCGTGTCCGGGTGCTCCGGAAGGGCGCCGGGCCCAAAGTGTGTGAGCACGCGGAAGCCCTGCGCGCCCGTCACCTCGAAGAGGAGCGAGCCCTTCACGGCGTCGAGGTTGTCGAGCCTTCCTCGCGTGAGCTTCATTCCTCCCGCAAGACCCGAGAGGCCGCCCAGCATCCCCATGGCCGAATCACCGGCTTCGGCGGCGAGGCGCTCGAACGACGCGCGATCCTGCACGAGCGTCATGAAGGGGGGATGGGACGGGGCGTCCCCGGCTTCCATCCGTCCGGCCACGACGTTCAGGAAGAACGTGCCTCCTCCTTCGCCGCGTACCTCCACGCGAATCGTGGCATCCACTGCCCGCATCCCGTCCAGCACGCGCTTGGCCTCCGCGACTGCCCGCTCCTGCTCGGCCAGGGCACGGTTCCAATCCTGCGGCATCTTCTGCCCAAAGAAGATGCGCGGATCGATCGCTGCATCGCTCATCGGCTGCGTCTCCTCTGGTAGTGGTCCACGTTGGCCACATGCTCTTGGTAGTTGCGCGAGAAGACGTGTCCTCCGTCGTTGCGTGAGACGAAGTAGAAATAGTCAGTGGTCGCAGGCTCCACCACCGCGTGCAGTGCCGCAGCTCCGGGATTGGCAATCGGACCGGGCGGCAGCCCCTGGATGCGATAGGTGTTGTAGGGATTGGCGGCATTTTCCAGGTCCACGCGGTGCAGGTTGCCATCAAAGCCATCGATCCCGTAGATCACCGTCGGGTCGGACTCGAGCCGCATGCCCCGGGCGAGGCGGTTCCGGAAAACGGAGGCAATGAGCGGTCGCTCCTCGGCGAGCCCCGTCTCCTTCTCGATGATCGAGGCGAGGATGACGACCGTGCGCATGGACAGCCCCTGCTGCGACGCGGAATCACCCACACCACGCCATGCCGCATGAAACTCGGCCACGAGCGTTCGCGCAATCTCGCGGGCCGTAAGCCCGTGGGGCAGTCGATAGGTCTCGGGGAAGAGGTAGCCCTCGAGGCCCGGGCCTTCGACGCCGAAGGCGGCTGCGGAGCCCGGGTCCCGCACCACAGCCATAAACTCAGCCGGGTCGCACAGACCGAGCTCGCCCAGGCGCTCTGCGATTTCGGCGGCCGAGATGCCCTCGGGCACCAAGAGCTCGAGGGTATGCACCTTGCCCTCGGCCATCATTTCGAGGATCTCGCCCGGCGGCATCGCCGCCGAGACTTCGTACTGCCCGGCCTGAAGGTGCCCCTGCACCTTGCGCCAGCGCCCGAGCAGGACGAACGCGCGCGGACTGCGCACGAGACCCGCCGCGGCAAGGGCGCGCCCCACGGTCGAGAGTGTGGATCCCACCGGAACATCGAACAGCACCGCTTCCGCCTGGGCCGCGGGAGGCGAGAGCAGCCAGTCAAGCGTCCCGGCCGCTCCGGCGCCGAGGGCCAAGAGGACCCCGGCGAGCAGGAACCAGTGGCGCAGCCTCACTGCTGCGTGTTCTCGTCCGAAGGCTCCCGCGCTGGAAGTTCGCGCTGCCTTCGCTCGAGGTAGGTGGAGAGGATGAGCGTCGCCGCCATCTCGTCGACGCGGCCCGGCTTGGGCTCTCGGCGGTGACCCATCTCCCGAAGCGCCCGCTCTGCCTCGCGTGAGGTCCAGCGCTCGTCCTGCAGGGCGACCGTGAGCCCGGTCGCCTCGCTGAGTCTCCGGGCGAACTCGCCCGCCGCCAGCGCCTCCGGACCTCTCCGCCCGTTCATGTGGATCGGAAGTCCCACCACGATCTCACAGATCCCACGCTCGGCCACGATCGCGCGGAGCCGGGCCATGTCCTTCGCCGGACCGCGCCGCTCGAGAACTCCTGCGGGAAAGGCGATGCGGGCTTCGCGGTCCGAGACGGCAAGACCGATGCGTTTGCTCCCGAGGTCGACGCCCAGAATGCAGGACGGGGGTGAGTGCATCCGCCGGCGAGGCTAGCAACCGGTAGCCGGGGGCGCGCAGTGTCTCCGCGCCCGCCGTCATGCAGCAGGCTGTGCCGGGCGCCGGGCGAGGGCACGCCGGGCGGCTTCGCGCACCTGCGGCTCGCGGGATTCGCCCGCCACGGCGAGCACCTGGAGCGCGGCGCTGCCGGGCAGCTTTGAGAGGGTGTCGATCACCGTGAGCTTGAGCTCGCGCAGCGGGCGACGCTTGAGCAAGCTTTTGCGGGCGAGTACGGCAGCCAGATCGGGCGCGGCCTCGCTACGGCCGAAGCGCGCAAAGGCCCGCACGAGCTCCCGGGCCAGCTCGAAGTCGCCGCGAAAGAGGGCCCGGGGCAAGGCTTCGCGCAGCGCGTCGAAGGCGCGCGAGCTCGCGGTGGCACCGAGGCAATACGCTGCGAGGGATGCCACCCCATCATCGCGTCGCTCGAGGGCCTCGACGAGCGCATCGATCGCGCTCGCGTGGCCAATGCGCACCAGCGCCTTGGCTGCTTCCCTGCGCAACTCGGAATCCGGGCGTTGGAGGAGGCGTCGGAGCGTCGCCACCGCCGCGGGGTTCTGGATCTCGCCGGCAAAGCGCGCAGCGGTGCGCGCGCGGCGCGCGTCTGCGCCTTCCATCGAGCGGACGAGCTCGGGCGTCGCCTTCTCGCCGATCGCGATCAAGATGCCGGCGAGCTGTCCGCGCCGGTCTGCGTCTTTCTCCACCTCGATGCGGTGAAGCAGGATCGGTACCACCCTCGCTCCAAGCTGGAGCAGAAGCTGGGAGGCCCGGATACTCGCCTCGGCGCCTCGAGCACAGGCCCGTGCAATCAGCGCTTCAAGCCGTGCCCCGGTGGCGAGTTCAGCGAGCTGTTGCCCTGCAACCTCGCGCTGAGGTGCGCTTCGCCGCGAGAGGTCTGAGGCGTGCATGCCGAGGACGCGCATCGTGCGATAGGCCTCGTCCGGAAGACCCGCCTCGAACAGGGCCGCACCCTCCGCCGCGACCTTGGCTGCAAGCTCGGGGTAACGGGCGTGGTCGCTGCACCCATCAAGCTCGCGCAAGAGCCCCACGAGGCGGGCACCCCGCTCATCCGCGGGCGGAGCTTCGAGAGGGGCCCGGTCGAGGGTGGGGACGGACTTTTCCATCGAGGCAGCGGGCGGAGGGGCCTCCTCCACCTCCGGGAGGGCCGGCGAGCTCGCAGGCGCGGGCAGCGACACCGCGTCCTTCCCCTTTGGCTCGGTGCGCGCTTCACCCTCACGCACGGGCACCGGGGCGGCGGGGACGTCCCGGGGCCGCTCGACTTCGGCACGTGGGGGTGCGCCTCCCGCGAGCGCGTCCACGAGGGCACGGAACGCGCGAAGGTCAAGGTCGCTGTCGAGGCGCAGGGCTCGCACATCGCCCCGGGAAAGCTCGCGAGCGAGATCATCGAGACGGCCCCGGAAGGCGGGCTCGTTGCCTTGGGCCATGCGGACGCCCGCCGGCCCGATCTCGAGCTCAAGCCGCCCGTGGCGCTCGATCTCGGCGCGGAACGATCGGAAACCCCGATCGACGAACTCCGCCAATGCGGGGTCGCCCTCGGCATAGAACTGCCGAGCCTTCACCACGCGGCCGAGCTCCACAAGGAGCGTCGCCACGTCGCTCGGCGTCCGCCCACCGGAAGCCGGGAACCCCTTCGTTCTCTCGACTCGCTCCATGCTACGCCGCCTCGCACGATCGCTTGCGAGAAGGACCGACCCGCCCGCGGCGGCGCCCCTCCGCTTCATTCATCGACCCGTGGGGCTCGCTTCTTGACTCGCCAATGCCTGAGCGTGCGGCTACTCTTGCCAAGAGCGCCCGGTCCCCCCTCGCTGTGGCGCTTCCCCTCCGCACGAGCGGGCGGAAACCGCATCGAAACGCCTCTTCACACGCGCAACACCTCGCGCCCTACCGGGCTTGCGGCGTGGATCGCCACCTTCTTTGGCGTCGGCTATTGCCCCGTGGCCCCGGGCACGGCGGGAGCGGCAGCGGGGCTATTGCTGTTCGCCATGCTTTCGCACCTTTCGCCGATGCTCTATCTGCTCACCTGCGTGGCGCTCGTCTTTCTCGGGATCTGGGCGGCGGAGGAGTTCAGCCGCCAGTCGGGTACGCACGATGACGGGCGCATCGTGATCGACGAGGTGGCCGGACAGCTCCTCTCCTTGGTCCCGCTCGTCCTCTCGGGCCGTTCGGGCTCGGTCCCTCTCGTTGTGACCGGATTCGTCCTATTCCGGATCTTTGATGTGTGGAAACCTGGACCGGTGCGCTGGCTCGAGCGCAACCTCTCGGGAGGGGCCGGGGTCGTGATGGATGACGTGCTGGCAGGCGTCTTCGCGGCGGCGACGCTCGGCGTGATCGCATGGAAGTGGGAGGCATGAAGGCCGAGATCCTGACCATCGGCGACGAGCTCTTGCGGGGCGAGATCGTCGACTCGAACAAGGCCGTGCTCTCGGAGCGGCTCCTCAGGCTGGACATCGAGACCCGCTTCCACACTTCTGTGCGTGACGACCCGGCGGACATGGAAGACGCGTTCCGCCGCGCCGCCGGCCGCGCCGACGTGGTTCTTGTCTCGGGCGGGCTCGGGCCCACCCGCGACGATCTCACCACCGAGGTGCTGGGTGCGAGCTTCGGCCGTCCGCTCGTGTTGGACCCGCCCTCACTCGCGGCACTTCGCACCTTCTATGCGAGCGTGGGCCGCGAAATGGCCCCGAACAACGAAAAGCAGGCGTGGTTCCCGGAGGGTGCCGAGGTGCTGCCGAACCCGATCGGAACGGCTCCCGGCTTCATGCTTGCGGTGGGCTCCGTCGTGTTCTTCTCCCTGCCGGGCGTTCCCCGGGAACTCGTGCGCATGCTGGACGAACAGGTGCTGCCGCGGCTCGCCGCACGACGGGCACCCAGCGAGGTGGTTCGGGCGCGTCTTCTGCGAACCTTTGGAATGGGCGAGTCCAACCTCGACGACGTTTTGAAGGACATCGCCTCGAGCGGCGACGTGACGCTCGGCTTTCGCACGGCCTTTCCCGACAACTACCTGCGCCCGCTGGCCCGCGCCAAAAGTGCCGCCGAAGCGGACGCAAAGCTCACCCACGTTTGCGATGCCATCCGCGCGCGACTGGGCGTCTTGGTCTACGGCGAAGGCGACGAGACCATGGAGCGTGTCGCCGGCGCGCTCTTGCGCGCGCAGCGCAAGACCATTGCAGTCGCGGAGTCGTGTACGGGCGGGCTCCTCGCCGAGCACATCACTTCTGTGCCCGGTGCCTCGGAGTACTTTCTCGGTGGACGCAGGGCCAATACAAAAAACACAAAGGAGGCGCTGCTCGGCATCCCGCGCAGCCTGCTCGAGCGGGAGGGTGCGGTATCAGAGCCCGTGGCCCGCAAAATGGCCGAGCAGGTGCGCGAGCGCTTCGGAGCAGACGTGGGTCTTTCCACGACCGGCATCTCGGGCCCCGATGGAGGTACCAAGGACAAGCCTGTGGGCTTGGTCCATCTGGCGCTCGCTGACGCGGCAGGCACCCATGCCGATCACTTCGTCTTTCCCGTGGACCGCGAACGACACCGTGCGCTCACGGTGCAGCTTGCCCTCGACTGGGTGCGACGTCGCATGCTCGGCGCTCCGCTCGATCCGCCGACGATCTTGCGGAGGAAGAAGTGACGTGGCTGGAGAGCACGCACGACGCGAACGCCGAGGGGAAGGCGCGGCTCACGCACAGGGGTCGCGCGCCGGGGAGCTGCGCACCTTCTTCGCGCTCGAGCTGTGCGAGCAGGCGCGCTGCGTCGCCGGCGCTCTCATCCGCGAGCTGCGCTCCCGGCCGTACGGGGACCAGGTGCGCTGGGTCCGCCCGGAGACTTTGCACGTGACCCTGCGCTTTCTCGGTCGTACAGCGCAAACGCATCTGCCCGCGCTGCTCCAGCTCGTTGCCTCGCAGCTCACGGCCGTGCCCGCATTCATGCTCGACTTGGGCGAGGTCAAGGCCTTCCCGTCGCCCCGCCGCCCGCGTGTGGTGGCCCTGGGTCTCGAGCCCGAGGCGCACGTTCTCCACTTGGCGCGCTCCGTCGACACCGGTGTCGTCGCGGCAGGCTTCGAGCCCGAGCCGCGCCCCTTCCGCGGACACGTGACGCTCGGCCGCGCCCAGTCCGCAGCACGGGCGGGTCGGTCCCGCGAGGGTCGGTTCCCTTCCCTCGAAGGGCTCGCACCCCGGCCGCCTACGCCCTTCGCTGTGCGCGAGATCGTGCTCTTCGAAAGCAAGCTCGGCGCGAATGGTTCGGTCTACACGCCTCTTCAGCAGATCGCCCTCGGATGCGGAGCGGCGGCGGACGCCGCTTCTCGAAGCCAAGTTCACCCTGATTCCGGAGTTCCGGAGGAGACACCCCATGGCCACGACGACCGCCACACCCGCTAGCCCCCGCGAGGGCGCACGAGATCAGAACAAGCGCAAGGCGATTGAGCTTGCCGTCTCGACGATCGAGAAGCAGTTCGGCAAGGGCTCGATCTTGAAGATGAGCGACGATGCCATAGACAAAGAAGTCGAGGCCATCTCGTCGGGTTCGCCGAGCCTCGATCTTGCCCTCGGGATCGGCGGCTATCCGCGCGGCCGCGTGGTCGAGATTTATGGCCCGGAGTCGAGCGGCAAAACGACGCTCGCACTCCACGCCGTGGCGGAGATCCAGAAGCAGGGCGGGGTGGCAGCATTCATCGATGCCGAGCACGCCCTCGATGTGGGCTACGCCCGCAAGCTCGGGGTCAAGATCGACGATCTTTTGGTCTCGCAGCCCGATACGGGCGAGCAGGCGCTCGAGATCGCCGACGTGCTGCTGCGCTCGGGCGCGGTCGACCTTGTGGTGGTCGACTCTGTCGCAGCGCTCGTGCCAAAGGCCGAGATCGAGGGAGAGATGGGCGACCAGCACATGGGACTGCAGGCGCGTCTCATGAGCCAGGCCCTGCGCAAGCTGACGGGCACCGTGTCCAAGTCCAACGCCACGGTGATCTTCATCAACCAGATTCGCATGAAGATCGGCGTGATGTTCGGCAACCCCGAAACGACGACCGGCGGCAACGCACTGAAATTCTACGCCTCGGTGCGTTTGGACGTGCGTCGCATCGCAGCCATCAAGGAAGGCGAAGAGGTGGTCGGTAGCCGCACCCGGGTGAAGGTCGTGAAGAACAAAGTGGCGCCGCCCTTCCGCCAGGCGGAGTTCGACATCCTCTACAACGAGGGCATCTCCGTGGAGGGAGATCTGCTCGATCTCGCGTGTGAGGCGGGCATTGTGGAAAAGAGCGGCTCGTGGTTCTCCTACGAGAGCGAGCGCATCGGCCAGGGTCGCGAGCAGGCGCGCAAGTTCCTGAAGGAGAATACGGAGGTGCGCTCGCGCATCGCCGACGCGGTGTATGCGACAAAAGGCGTGAAGCGCGCGGTTCCCGCCGGGTCCAACGGCGCCGCCGCGGAGGAGTAGTTCGAGCTCCCTACCCCGCCCTCCCGCCAGGACGCTGTCATGAGTGCTCGGGCCTGTCGTTCGTTCTCTGGTTCTCCTGCCATGAAGCTGGCAGGAGGAATCGTTTACTCTCCTCTTCTCCGATGCCTGCCAGAATCGCAAAAAACCACAAAGTGGGTGGAAATTACAAGGGAAAGAGAGGAGAGTGGGGATGCGCAGCCCGGTCGTTCGTTTCGAGGTCGTAGGTCAGGATCCTGACAAGCTCCGGAGCTTCTATGGCGAGCTCTTGGGTTGGAGCTTCCAGGGCATTGGCGCCATGAACTATGGGGTCGTGGCTGCGGGGGAGGGCGGCATTCCCGGCGGCATCGGTGAGGCGCACGGCGCCCACGGCTGGCTCACCTTCTATACCCAAGTGCCCGACCTTCGCGCGGCTTTGGCCAAGGCCGAGCGCATGGGAAGCCGGGTGCTGCTTCCCATGCGGCGACGCGGCGACACCACGATCGCCGTGATCTCCGACCCGGAAGGCAACCCGGTGGGCCTCTGTACGGAGGCGTAGCACGCGCCGCGCTTTGGGAGCACGGCAGTCGGCCACGCCACGGAGACTGAGGGCATGCGACGCGCGGACCGTCTCTTCCAGCTTGTTCACCACCTGCGCGCGCGACGCTTCGCGACCGGGGATCAGCTCGCCCGGGAACTCGGCGTCTCGACGCGCACGGTCTACCGGGACGTGCGCGACCTGGAAGCCTCGGGTGTGCCGATCCGCGGCGAGGCGGGCGTCGGCTATCGGCTGGAGCGCGGTTACGAGCTTCCACCCCTCACCTTCACGAGCGAGGAACTGGAGGGTCTCGTGCTCGGCGCACGGATCGTTGGTGCGTGGGCGGACGCCGGGCTGGCCTCGGCCGTCCACAGCGCGATGACGAAGGTCGAAGCGGCGGTGCCGCAGGCCCTGCGGCAGGTGCTGCTCGACACGGCGCTGTTCGCACCGGGGATTCCATGGGCGGCGGCGATGGCGCGGGAGATGGCGCTCTTGCGCCGCGCCATCGGCGAGCGTCGCAGGATCTCTTTTGGCTACACGCGTGGCGACGGCGAGAAGACGGAGCGCGCCGTACGTCCCCTCGGCATGTACTTTTGGGGCAGCAAGTGGACGCTCGCCGCGTGGTGCGAGCTGCGCCGCGACTACCGCAGCTTCCGGCCCGACCGCATGGACGCGGTACAGCTCCTCGAGGAGACCTTCGACGAGGGCGACGGCGTGAGTCTTGCCGATTTCCTCGCTCGCAGCGGTGCGGAAGGGGCGGAGCGGACCTAGCCGGACGGCCGCCCGCTTCTTGGCGAGGCCTCACTCTGCACAGAGCACGAAGGAGAGCTGCTCAGGGGCTCACCGTCTCGAGGGAGGCGCCGCTTGGCTGCGCGGCGGCTAGCGCATGCGGTGGCGGCCCGTCTCGTCGCGGTGCTTTCTCAAGTACGCCATAAAGGGCGTCCCGCCCGTTCCGACGGCCGTGGGGTTCGCGGCGGATTCCTGGCTCTGGCGGTGAATGTAACGCGCCGCGTACTCGAGGTGCGTGGCACGGAAGTGCTCGAGCCAGTGCAGGCACGCGTCATACGCCTCGACGAGCGAGGGGTGACCGGTGCCGAGCTCGCGGACGGCCTCGCGCAGGGAGGGCCCGGCCTCGAGTTCCTCGAGGAAGGCGCGGTGGCCCGGTGGCATATAGCCGCGCATCTCCGCCAGGTAGGCGCGAAGCGGATCCGCCGCATGGCCGACACCGAGGAGCGCGTCGATCGCCGGCACGATTCCGCTCTGTGCGCCCGTCTCGCCACGCAGGCGCTGGCCGCGTCCTCGGAAGGCGGCGACTCCCTCATACACCAGTCCATGGGGGAGCGCGGGGTGGTCCTTCCAGCCGTGAATCCAGGGCCGAACCCGCCGGTAGTAGATGTAGGGATCGCAGCGCTCAGGCATGCGGAGCAGGAGCGCAATCAGGGATTCGAGGCCCTCGCCAATCGTCGTGAGCAGGCCCTCAAGGCGGGCGGCGTCTCTCTTTGCCGCCGCGTCTTGCGCGGGAAGCGCCGCGGCCAAGAGCCCGGCGGCGCGCGCTTCGATCGCCACGTGGACCGTGACGAACCAGTCCTCGTCGATACCGCCCAGGAAGTTCTGGAGGAGGGCGAGATTTTCGAGCGCGAGGGGCTGGCTTTCGTCCAGACGACGCCAATTGTCGAGGGCGTAGGAGGCGTAGGAGAGGACGGGCGGCCGGCCGAGGCGCTCCGCGACCGTACACCACGGCAGAGCGAGGACCCGCGGGACCGCCTCGGCCGGAGGATCGGACTCGAACACAAACGCGTGTCCGAGGAAGGAGAGCAGGAGCATGGCACGACGTAGCTCGCCTTCCGCGTGAAGCGCTGCGGGGTCGAGCTGCGGGAGCGACCGCACGGCGCGCCGGAGTGTCCCGGTGAGCAGGCGCTTGGGAAGCTCGGAGGCGAGCTCCTCCCATGGGGCAAAGGCCGCGGGGAGCCTCCGGCAGGGGTCGGCGTCAGGCAAAAACCCGCGCTCCGGGGTCATGCCGAAACGCTCGAGCTTGATCTCGTCTCCGCGCGCAGCGCTGTGCCGCGGCACCGCTCCCCCTTCCCGTCGCGAACCCTTCTTCGGAGAATCGGGAGCAGCGCTAAACCCCGACGGCCTCGAGGCCTCGGGCAAGGCGCTAGCGCGCGGGTCCTCTCGGTGCGTCGAGCAGCTGGCGCAGCACGTAGTGGAGGATGCCGCCGTGTCGGTAGTACTCGAGCTCGTCGAGGGTATCGATCCGGCAAAGCAGCGGGATCTCCTCCCGGGCACCGCTTTTGCGGCGGATCTGGCAGGCGATGGTCATGCGGGGGCGGACTCCTGCCTCGAGCCCTACGAAGTCGAAGGTCTCGTTTCCGTCGAGCCCGAGCGTCTCGCGCGTCGCTCCGTCCGTGAATGTCAGGGGCAAGACCCCCATTCCCACGAGGTTCGAGCGGTGGATCCGTTCGAAGCTCTCGGCCACGACAGCACGCACGCCGAGCAGCTGCACTCCCTTGGCCGCCCAGTCCCGAGAGGAGCCCGAGCCGTACTCCTTTCCCGCCACGATGACGAGGGGAACGCCGCGCTCCTGGTAGATCATGGCGGCGTCGTAGATCGACATGAGCTCCCCCTCGGGCAGGAGCTTGGTGAAGCCGCCCTCCGTTTCCGGGGCGAGCTCGTTTCGCAGCCGGACATTGGCGAGCGTGCCGCGCATCATGATCTCGTGATTGCCCCGGCGTGCGCCGTAGGAGTTGAAGTCGCTCTGTGCGACTCCCTTTTGCAGCAGATAGAGCTCCGCCGGCGACTCCGTCGCGATGCTGCCGGCCGGAGAGATGTGATCGGTCGTGATGCTGTCGCCAAGCACCGCAAGCGCGCGCGCGCCGCGGATATCGCGCACGGGGACGAGCGCGCGTGTCATCCCTGAGAAGTAGGGCGGCTGCCGCACATAGGTGCTCGCGGGGTCCCACGCAAAGGTGACACCGCTTGGGCTTCCGATGCGCGCCCAGTTCTAGTCACCTTCGAAGACGTCGGCGTAGCGGCGGCGGAACATTCCCGGAGAGAGCGCGCTTCGTACGATCGACTGGATCTCGCCGCTGGTCGGCCAGAGCTCCCGCAGATAGACGGGCTTACCGTCGCGGTCCTCGCCGAGGGGCTCGCGCGTCAGGTCTTTGCGCAGCGTGCCCGCGAGGGCGTAGGCCACGACGAGGGGTGGCGACGCCAAATAGTTCGCGCGCACCTGCGGGTGGACGCGGCCTTCGAAGTTGCGGTTGCCCGAGAGAACGGCGCCCACCACCAGGTTCTTCGCGCGAACCGCGGCGTCGACGGGGGGAGGCAGGGGGCCGGAGTTGCCAATGCAGGTCGTGCAGCCGAAACCCACGAGCTGGAAGCCCAGCGCATCGAGATCATCTTGAAGGCCAGACACCGCAAGGTAGTCGGCCACCACCTTCGAGCCCGGCGCGAGCGACGTCTTGACCCAGGGTTTGCGGGTGAGTCCTCGCGCGCGCGCTTTGCGCGCCAAGAGGCCCGCCGCGACCATGACGTCGGGGTTGGAGGTGTTGGTGCAGCTCGTGATCGCGGCGATCACCACGTCGCCGTGGTGCAGGGAGAAGGCTTCCCCCTCGATTCGCGCCTCGGCATCTGCGGCGACGCCGGACTTGAGGAGGGAGGGCAGCGCCTGCGCGAAGCCCGCCGCAACGCCGTCCAGCGAAACCCGATCCTGCGGCCGGCGCGGGCCCGCAAGGCTTGCGTCCACTCTGCTGAGATCGAGCTCCAAGACGTCTGTGAAGAGCGGATCCGGCGTCCCTTCCTCACGCCAGAGGCCCTGTGCCCGGGCATAGGCCTCGACGAGCGCGACCGTCTGCGGGTCACGTCCCGTAAAGCTGAGATAGGAAATCGTCTCCCGGTCTACGGGAAAGAGAACGCAGGTCGATCCGTACTCTGGACACATGTTTGAGATGGTCGCGCGGTCGGGAAGTGCCAGCGCCGCCAGGCCGGGTCCGAAGAACTCCACAAAGCGACCCACCACGCCCTGCTTGCGGAGGAGCTGGGTCACGGTCAAGACGAGATCCGTGGCTGTCACACCCTCCCGCAGCCTTCCGGTCAGGCGGAAGCCCAGCACCTCGGGCAAAAGCATGGAGAGCGGCTGACCGAGCATCGCAGCCTCGGCCTCGATGCCGCCCACGCCCCAGCCGAGAACCCCGAGACCGTTCACCATCGTGGTGTGGCTATCGGTGCCGACGAGCGTGTCGGGGTAGGCGCGCAGAGCGGCGCCGGCCTCGGCCGCCCCTTCGCTCCACACGACCTTCGAGAGGTATTCAAGATTCACTTGGTGGCAGATTCCAGTGCCAGGCGGCACCACCCGGAACCTGTCGAGCGCGGACTGGCCCCAGCGCAAGAAGGCGTAGCGCTCGCGGTTGCGCTCATATTCAAGCTCGACGTTGCGCGCGAAGGCGCCCTTGCCCCCGAACATATCGACTTGAACGGAGTGATCGATCACGAGATCCACAGGGACGAGGGGGTTGATGCGTTTGGGGTCACCGCCGAGCGCGACCATGGCATCCCGCATGGCGGCGAGATCGACCACCGCTGGGACACCCGTGAAGTCCTGCATGAGGACGCGGGCAGGGCGGAAGGCAATCTCGCGCTCCGACCTTCGCCGCTCAAGCCACGCCGGGAAGGCGCGCAGGTCGTCTTGCTGGACGCTCCGGCCATCTTCGTGGCGCAGGAGGTTCTCGAGCAGCACCTTGAGCGAGACGGGAAGGCGCTCGATTCCCGCAAGCCCCGCCCGCGCCGCGGCGGCGAGGCTAAAGGTCTCGTAACGCTGGCCCCCGACCTCAAGCGGGCGGCGGACGTTCAGGCTGTCGCGGGAAGCTTCCAGCATGCCTCTTCCCTCCGTCGAAGCCGCCGGAGCGCCCGGGCGGCCCAGAACCCCATGTGTAGCCGATAGGCAGGGCGCCGGCGGGCCCTCCGCGCCGCCTTTTGGGACGCACCCCTCAGGAACCGGCAGCTTCGCGAGCCAATCTGCCCCTCAAGAGTTCGCGACGCCGCGTCGAAATGCCTTTGGAGCGGCCTGCCGCGCTGGGGGAGGTCTCGGCCCATGGCCATGGAGCTAAACGAAATCCTGAAGATCGCCATCAAGGGCGGCGCTTCGGACATCCACTTGAAGTCCGGCCTGCCGCCCATGTTCCGCGTGGACGGGGCGCTCGTGCCTCTCAAGAACGCCGAGCGCCTCTTGCCGGAC
>Ga0116216_10001107_pt1 | contig 19106 bp, 20 predicted proteins | sample Sb_taG_11_FD_89696 | JGI IMG/M metagenome (GOLD analysis project Ga0116216, IMG submission 89696) | Peat soil microbial communities from Weissenstadt, Germany - Sb_50d_3_AS metaG | ecosystem: Environmental > Terrestrial > Soil > Wetlands > Peat | place: Germany: Weissenstadt | collected 2010-09-21
GGGCACGCCGTCAGCCTGGAGGGCCTACCGGTCGATCTGCGCCGGCTCGAGTTCGAGCTGCTCATCCACCTTGCGGGCGATCCGGAGCGCGTGTTCGGCAAGCAGGAGCTGTTGCGTGCGGTCTGGGGATACCGCTCGAGCGGATCTACACGCACGGTCGACAGTCACGCCAGCCGTCTACGTCGCAAGCTCGAGGAACGCGGCGGGCGCTGGGTGATCAACGTGTGGGGTGTCGGCTACCGGCTGCGCTGAGCCGCGGTCGCTCCTCCAGGGACTCAGGGGTACCAGAGGCAGTGATAAACGGCATCATAGATAGCGCCTGAGAGTAATGTCCCAAGCAATGCGTAAGTTGGTCGATGGGGGATCAACCTCAATAGCAATGGAGACAGAGCAATGGCTAACTTCACCATCAACCGCGTCGTTCTCGTCGGACGTCTCACGCGCGATCCGGAGCTGCGCGCTCTGCCCTCGGGCATGAGCGTATGCGCACTGCGGGTCGCGTGCAACTCGAGCAGGAAGGACGCCGATGGCGACTATCGCGAGAAGCCCAACTTCTTCGACGTGACCCTCTACGGCGCCGCGGCGGAGAACGTCAGCCGCTATATGCGCAAGGCCAGTCGTGTCGCCATCGACGGCCGGTTGGACTGGCGCGAGTGGGAGAGCCCCGATCAGCAGAAGCGCCAGGCGGTGAGCATCGTGGCCGAAACGGTCCAATTCCTGGACAGCCCTGGTGAACGGCGGCGCGAGCTCGGAGGGGACGATGACTTCGATACCGATCGGGGCTCGGCCGAGGAGTACGACGACGAGTATGGCGAGGACCGTGAGCTCGTCGGCGTTGGCACGGGTTCGGAGGATGCTGAGCTCGTCTTCTAGCGACTGAGATCATGGCTGGGTTCGACAGCGGGGGGCGGGCATACCGGGTGCCCGCCCGCCCGCAGCGCCCCGGGCGGGGCGTCCGCGTAAACTGGCGCGCCGCGGTCGCTCAGGCGATGCGCCAATGACAACAGTCCGCGTCAAGGAGTCAGTTAGGTGCCAGTGAACACCCAAGCGATCGGCAAGACATATGAGCCCATGACGTATGCGGTGGGCAGGGAGAAGATCAAGGAGTACGCGCGCGCGGTCGGAGAGACGAACCCCATTCATCTCGACGTGCAAGCCGCCCGGGAGGCCGGTTATGAGGATGTCGTGGCGCCGCCGATGTTCGCTGTCGTCTACAGCGCGCCCTCGGTGGGGCCGCCGATCTTCGATTCGGAGATCGAGCTCAACTTCGCGCTGATGGTTCACGGCGGGCAGGAGTTCGAGTGGGGGCCGCTCGTCGTGGCGGGCGATGAGATCACGACAACCGCGAGCGTCAAGGACATCTCGGAAAGCGACGGGCGCGGCTACTACGTGTTCGAGTCGATATCGACCAACCAGCGCGGCGAGCAGGTGTGTCGCGGCACCTGGACCAACATCGTGCGAGGAGTGTGATCAGGGACATGAGCAATCTGTCAGTTGGCGAGGAGATCCCCGAGGTGAGGGTGACGCCCGACAAGTACCTGACTGCTCGGTATGCGGGTGCGTCGGGGGATTTCAACCCGATCCACATCGACGAGGAGTTCGCTCGCGCGGTGGGCCTGCCAGGGCGGATTCTGCACGGGCTGTGGACGATGGCTCAGGTTGCGCGCGCGCAGACCGAGGCCGCGGGCGGTCCAGGGCATCTCAAGCGCTTGTCCGTGCAGTTCCGCGGTATGGGCGTGCCTGAGCAGGAGATCGTCGTGAAAGGCACCGTGCGCGAGCAGCGCGACGGGCGCGTGATCGTGGATACGGTCGCCGAGCAGGCGGGCAAGCAGATTGTGCGCAACGCGCAGGCTGAGCTGGAGCTGTGAGGATCAGACCGGACGGGCGTCTTCGACGGGCAACCTAGAATCATCAGGGCGATGCAGACCCTGACGGCTCGACAAGAGATGATCCTGTGCAAGGTGGTGGAGGACTACCTGCGCACGGGCCAGCCGGTGGCGTCGAAGTCGATCGCGGCGGACTCAGAGCTGGACTGCCGCGCTTCGACCGTGCGGGGTGAGCTGGCGCTGCTCGAGGAGCACGGCCTGCTGGCCCATCCGCACGTTTCGGCCGGGAGGGTGCCGACGGACGCTGGTCAGCGCTATGTGGTCGACCGGATGCTCGCCTCGGGACGGGGTCTCGAGCCTGCCCGTAGGGCGGCGCCCCGCCTGGAGCTCTCGCTGATGCGCCGCGAAGTCGAGGAGGCGGTGCGCACGACCACCGAGACCCTGTCGCAGGTGACCAATCTGCTGGCGGTGGTGTCTGCGCCCGGACTGAGCAGCGCGAGTATCAAGCACATCGAGGTGCTCGCGCTGCAGCCGCAGGTCGTGGTGGTGGTGATCATCACCTCCACGGGTGGGGTGTCGAAGATGATGGTCACGTTCGAGGGGGCGGTCGACCCGGGGCTCGTGACTTGGGCGGGGGAGTATCTGAACGAGCGTCTGATCGGCACCGGCCTGGGAGCGCGCATGTTGGGGCAGCGCTTGATCGACCCGGGTCTATCGGCGACCGAGCTCGAGTTTCTTCAGCGGCTGGCGCCGGCGTTCGGCGAGATCGACGCCGTGGGAGAGGACGCGCTGTACGTGGGTGGGGCGGCGCGACTGTTCTCGGCCGGCATGATCGAGGATACGACCCAGATCAACGAGCTGATGAGCGTGCTCGAGCGCCGCGTGGCGCTGCTGCGTGTCCTGCGCACGGCGCTCGGCGAGCAGGGGGTGTACGTGCGGATCGGTCATGAGAACGAGATTCCGGCGATGCGCTCGCTCGGTTTGGTGGCGAGGGCATATGGAGTGGGCGGGCGCAAGCTGGGTGCCGTATCGGTGATAGGACCGGTGCGGATGGACTATGCCGAGGCGATCGTGATGGTGCGCGAGGCCGCGCACGAGCTCTCGCGGTTCGTCGAAGATGCCTACGCCGAAGCATGAGTGGGAGCCGCCGATGAGCCGAACCTCGACGCCGCGCGATCCGTATGAAGTGCTCGGTGTGGAGCGCGACGCCTCCGAGCAGCAGATCAAGAAAGCGTTTCGCGCGCTCGCGCGCGAGTTGCACCCGGATGTCAACGCGCACGATCCGCAGGCGGAGGAGAAGTTCAAGGAGGCGGCGGAGGCGTATGAGATCCTGTCGGACTCCGAGCGGCGCGCGACGTATGACCGCTATGGCCATGAGGGCCTGCGCTCTGGCGGGTTCGCGCCCAACTTCGACGCGTTCGGCTCGATCGGTGATCTGTTCGATGCGTTCTTCGGGGGCGGCAGTCCCTTTGGCGGACGGGCGGGGTGGACGGGTCCTACGACAGGCGAAGATGCGGCGGTGGCGGTCGAGGTCGACCTGCTGCAGGCCGCCACGGGCGCGCGCGTGGAGGTCTCGTTTGAGGCGATCGAGCGCTGCGAGCACTGTCGTGGCAACGGCGCGGAGCCCGGCACCCCGATCGAGACATGCGAGCGGTGTGGGGGCAGCGGGCAGTTGCAGGCGGTTACGCGCACGCCGTTCGGGCAGATGGTGCGAACGGTCATGTGCGAGTCCTGCGAGGGCGACGGCCGGATAGCGTCACAGCCGTGCAGTGAGTGCCGCGGACGCGGCCGTATGGCGAGAGCACGCACGCTGGAGGTGGACATCCCGGCAGGGATCGCCGACGGGCAGCGGATCAGGCTCTCCGGACGCGGGCACGCCGGCGAGGCGGGCGCGCCCGAGGGCGATCTGTATGTGCTGGTGAGAGTTCGCGAGGATGAGCGGTTTGTGCGCGAAGGCGAGGATCTGATCACCGCGCTGGATGTACCGGCTCCGATTGCGTCGCTGGGTGGGACGCTGCAGGCGCCGACGCTCGAAGGAACGGCCGCGATCGAGGTGCCGCAGGGCACACAGCCCGGCGAGGTGATCACGCTGCGGGGAGGAGGGATGCCATCGCTGCGGGGCGGGCGCAGGGGGGATCTGAAGGTCGTCATGAATGTCGTGATCCCCAGGCGGCTGAGCGAGGAGCAGCGCGAGTTGATCGGCCGGTTGCAGGAGACCCTCACCGAGGAGAACATGCGCTCGGAGGAGTCGATGTTCGCCAAGCTGCGTCGCACCCTGCGCAGCCACTCGGGGTGAGCGAGCTGGCTTATCGCTCGTATGCGTTGGATGGGTTTCGGCGGGACCGCGTGCGTCTGCCGGAGCGGATGTGATTCGCCTCGCGGTGCGTGTGGGTGCCGCGGACGCCGAGATCGTGCTGGCCGAACTGCTCGAGCTTGCTCCCTCGGGCGTTGAGGAATCCGACCTTCAGGGAGGGATCGTCGAGTATGCGATCTACGGCGCGCCTGGCGAGCTGCCGGTGCTGCCGGACCTGCGGGCCGCGGTCGGCGACGCGCTGGTCGAGCTCTCGACTAGCGAGCTGCCAGACGACTGGTCAGAGCGCTGGCGCGAGTTTCATCGGCCGATCACGATCTCCTCGCCCGCGCCTGAGCGGGTGAGCGCCCTGCGCGTGCGGGCACCCTGGGAGAGCCCGAGCGAGCGTCCGGATCTGAGGGAGATCGTGATCGACCCGGGACAGGCGTTTGGCACCGGCGCCCACGCGACCACGCGGTTGTGCCTGGAGCTGCTGCTCTCCCTGGCCGGCTCGAGCGCCGAGCGATCTGGGCTGCTCGATCTGGGCTGCGGGTCGGGGGTGCTCGCGATCGCCGCGGCGGCTCTTGGATATGGCCCGGTCCTGGCGCTCGACCACGACCATCTGAGCGTCACGGCGACCGCGCAGAACGCGATCGCCAACGACGTGTGGATCGACGTACGGCGCTTTGATCTGCGCTACGATCCCTGGCCGATCGCAGATTGGCAGGCGATCCCGGTGGTGCTCGCCAATCTCCTCAGACCGCTGCTGCTGGACTTGACGCAAGCGCTCGAGCATCCGCCCGCGCATCTGATCGTAAGCGGACTGCTCACACGCGAGGCCGACGAGGTCAGCCGGGCGTTCGCGCAGCGACTGGGGATGTCAGAGCGTGAGCGCCGCTGCAGCGGCGACTGGGCCGCCGTGTGGTTGCAGGCCGGCTCGTGAGCGGCCCTCAAGTGGGATCGGGCAGCTCGGTCGCGGCGCGGACGATTGCGCGATAGACGAGGTCGATCGCCGGGCGGACGCCGTCGGGGCTTTCCAACAGGACTCGCGCGGCGCGGAGGGCCGAGCCGATCGCCTCGAGCGCCTCGCTGACATCGCCGGGCTCGGGGTCGCGGCAGGCGGCGAGCGCCATGTCGAGCATCGCCAGCGCCTGCTCGGGGACTCCGGCGAACAGAGCCGGGCCGGTGAGACTGGCGTAGCCATAGACGCGGGCGAGACGGCCGGCCAAGGTGATCGATGCTCCTCGCCGTGGCGGGGTGGCGAGCGGTAGCCCATGACCGTCGAGCAGGCCGGCCATCGTGGCGCCGAGCACGCCCCTGACCGCGCTCTCATCGAGGCCGGCCTGCGCCGTGACCCGCAATGCCATGTAGAGGGTCGTGGCAGGCAGGCCATATGGAGGGTCGGAGGCGAAGACGATCCGCTCGGCGGGTGCGCGGGCGAACAGCTCGATCACGTCGAGCGGAAAGAAGCAGGAGATGTCATAGAGCACACCCGGATGGTCGGCTAGACGCGAGGTCAGGATGCCCTGGTCGCAGATCGCGCCGTGGGCGAGGATCAAGACGACGTTCGGGTGGCTCATGGCAAGGTCCGCGAGCCCGTCGGCGAGCGGTGGCAGTCCCCGGCCGGCATGGATCAAGATCGGCGCTCGCGTGCGTTCGGCGAGCGCGAAGATGGCGCGCATCTCTGGACTGTCGAACACGAAGTCCTGCGCGCGCGGGTGGAGCTTGATGCCGCGTGCGCCGGCGGCCAGGCAGCGTTCGCCCTCCCCGATCGGATCTTCGGCTGGATCCAGGCGGCAGAAAGGCGTGAGCCGCCCGTCGCTTTCCTTGGCCCACGTGATTACCCGGTCGTTGGGAGTGCTGTAGGCGGGCGTGCGCTCGGGGTCGTGTAGCGGAAACACGCACGCACGTCGCGCGTCGGCGGCATCGAGCTGGGCGAGCAGCTGGTCGAGCGCCAGCGAGCGCCCGTCCTCGTCCAGGCCCAGGTGTGTGTGCGCATCGATCACTTCGGCATCTGGCGGGCGCAGCCGCTGAACCTCGGTCAGGAATGGAGCGAGCGCGTCGGCGTAGAGGGGGTCGTTCACGGGACGCCACCCTAATCACTCACGCTTGGGCGCGCTTACTTGCCTCCAGTCGATATGCCCCGGGTGGAGTTAGATAAAGACGGTGGTGGCGATCATGTATTTTAATTTGCGGTAATGCTATTGCGATACACACTTTTATTTTTCATTTCCCCACAATCCCCCTTTATCTTCCAGATAATACTATAGTATCCCTAAGAGATAGCTCACGCGCGAGAGCTCTCCGATTAGGAGCTCCCGATCGACTCTCGTTAGGCTCCAGAGGAGGCATGGCCTGGAACGTTGTGATAGCCGGAGGCGGCTTCGGCGGCTTCTATGCCGCTCGCGCCCTGGAGCGTCAGCTGCCCTCGAACAGCGCCAGAGTGACACTCGTCAACGACGCGAACTTCATGCTCTACACCCCGCTGCTGCCGGGCGCTGCGGGGGCGACGCTGGATCCGCGTCACGTGGTCGTGCCACTACGCTCGCAGCTGCGCCGCACGCACCTGGTGGTCGGCGAGGTGACCGGCGCCGAGCCGGCGCGCAGGACGCTCAGCGTGAAGCGGCTTGACGGAGAGCGGATCGAGCTGGGCTACGACCAGCTGATCGTGGCGCTGGGGTCGGTGTCGCGAACGCTGCCGATCCCCGGCCTGATCGAGCACGCGACCGGATTCAAGTCCCTCGCAGACGCCACCGCGCTGCGCAACCGGGTGCTGAGCTGCATGGACATCGCCGAGTCGCTCGAGCGCCACGCCGAGCGCACCGAGTACCTGAGCTTCGTGTTCGTCGGTGCGGGATACGCGGGCGTCGAGGGGCTGGCTGAGCTGCAGGACTTCGCCGCGCAGGCGATCGACCTGTATCCCCACTGTCGCGCCCAGGGGATGCGATGGGTTCTGGTCGAGGCAAAGGATCGGATTATGCAGGAGGTGCCGAGGGGCCTGTCGGAGTTCGCCGCGCGTGAGCTACGTGCCCGGGGCATCGAGGTTCGCACTGGAACCACGGTTAAAGAGATCACCCGGTGTGATGCCACACTGTCTGGTGGCGCGAGGATCCCGGCACGCACGGTGGTGTGGACGGCGGGGGTCAAGCCGAGTCCTGCCGTCGCCAGGCTGGGTCTGCCATCCGACCAGAGCGGACGTGTGGTGGTGGACGACACGATGCGCGTGGAGGGTCATGAGCGCATCTGGGCGATTGGCGACTGTGCCGCGGTTCCCGATCCCGCACGGCAGGGACAGCCATGCCCTCCCACCGCACAGCACGCGATCCGCCAGGGGCGCCTGGTGGCTCGCAACGTCGCGGCTACGCTCGATGCTGGCCGGGTGCGGCCGTTTCGGTATCGCACGAGAGGAGTCGTCGCCGAGCTTGGCGGCAGCGAGGCGGTTGCGCTGACGCTCGGGGTGCGCTGGCGCGGGCGACCCGCGTGGTTCATCGCGCGCACCTATCACCTGCTGCTGATGCCCGGTCTGGGTCGCAAGCTGAGGCTGCTCGTGGACTGGAACGTCGCGCTGCTGTTCGGCCGCGACACGTCCGCCCCGGGACGGCTGGGCAGCCCAACCCCGTTGGCGGGAGACGGGGACGACGAGAGAGAGTGATCGTGAACAGGCCTTGTGAGCGGGCCTTCAAAGCGGGCGAAAGCAAGGCATGGTTTCCCCCAGCGGCGTCCTGTAGCCGGCCGGCGCGCTCGCCGGCATCGCGGGATCGACACATGCAACTCACCGCGACGGCGTATCCTGGACGAGATGGCGATACTCGACACGGTCAAAGGCGACCTGCAGGATGCGATGCGCTCAGGCGAAAAAGAGCGGGTCGGCGCGCTGCGCCTGGTGCTCTCTGAGCTGCAGAAGGCCGCGAAGGAGGGCTCGGACGACGAGCTGGCGGTGCTCAGACGCGAGCGCAAGCGGCGGTTGGAGGCGGCAAAGGCCTATCGCGAGGGTGGACGCGAGGATCTCGCCGACGGCGAGGAGGCTGAGGCGAAGCTGATCGGAGGGTACCTCCCGGCGGAGCTCTCCGAGGCGCAGCTGCGGGAGATCGTCGAGCAGGCGGTGCGCGACAGTGGAGCGCAGTCGCCAAAGGACATGGGTCGCGCGATGGGCAGTGCGATGGCGGCCGTAGACGGCCGCGCGGACGGCGGACGCGTGTCGGGCCTGGTCAAGGCGGCGCTCGGCGGATGAGGCCGCGGACGGGTCGCGTGCGGAACGGCGGATGAGGACGCAGATCGAGCTGCCGGGCGATGTCGCCGCCGAGCTGGCGGGTAGTCAGGATGCGGTGCTGCGTGCGCTCGAGGCGCATCTGCAGTGCAAGGTGTTCTTGCGCGGGAACCTGATCACGCTCGACGGCGAGCAGGGCGAGACACGGACCGGTGAGCGGGTTGTGCGCGAGCTCTCCGATCTGATTTCCCGGGGCCATGAGATCGGGCCGGGGACGATCGCGGCGGTCACGGGCGCGCTGGACGCGCACGAGTCGCCGGCACGGGTGCTGGAGGACGTGGTGTGGCGGCATCGCAGCCGGCAGGTAGCGCCCAAGACGGTCAACCAGAAGCGTTATGTGGACTGCATCCGTCAGAGCACGGTCACGTTCGGGATCGGTCCGGCGGGGACGGGCAAGACATTTCTCGCGGTCGCGATGGCGGCGGCGGCGCTGTCGAGACACGAGGTGAACCGCATCATCCTCACACGCCCGGCCGTGGAGGCGGGCGAGCGGCTGGGGTTTCTGCCGGGCGATCTGATGGCGAAGGTCGATCCGTACCTGCGCCCACTGTTCGACGCGCTGCATGACATGCTGGACCCCGACAAGGTCTCCCAGCACTTGGAGCGTGGTGTGATCGAGATCGCGCCGCTGGCTTTTATGCGCGGGCGCACCCTGAACGACTCGTTCGTGATTCTCGACGAGGCGCAGAACACGACGCCGGAGCAGATGAAGATGTTCCTGACCCGTCTCGGCTTCGGGTCGCGGATGGTCGTGACGGGGGACGTCACCCAGGTCGATCTGCCACGCGAGCAGCGGTCGGGGCTGATCGCGGTGGGCGAGGTGCTCGACGCGGTCGAGGGCATCGAGTTCGTGCGGTTCGGCGGCGAGGACGTGGTCAGGCACAAGCTCGTGCAGCGGATCGTCGAGGCGTATGACGAGCACTCTCGGCGTGACACCCCTGAGCTGCGCTCCGCCGAGCGCCGCCGCGCCTAGGGGTCCCGACCGCCGTGATCGAGGTCGAGGTTTTCGGTGCCGCGCTCGTGCCCGCTGCGCCGCCTGAGGCCGAGGTCGAGCGCCTGTGCATGCACACGACGGCGTCGATGGGAATCGATGATGGTCACCTGGCGATCGAGTACGTCGACTCCGCCACCATCGCTCGACTGAACGCCGAGTATCGCGGCAAACCTGAGCCGACAGACGTGCTGTCGTTTCCGGTCGACGGTGCGGCTTGCAACGACGATGTCCCACGCGAGCTGGGCGATGTGGTGATCTGCCCAGAGCACACGGCTGATCTGCGTGAGGCGATCGTGCACGGGGTGCTGCATCTTCTCGGGATGGATCACGAGACCGACGACGGTGAGATGCTCGCGCTGCAGGCGCGGCTGCTGGGGAGGAGGGACGGTTCGTGACGCGCAGCGGCTTCGTCGCTCTGGCGGGCCGGCCGAACGTGGGTAAGTCGACGCTCGTGAACACCATCGTGGGTGAGAAGGTCGTGATCGTCTCCGACCGCCCGCAGACGACGCGCCGGGCGATCAGGGGGGTGTGCACGCGCGAAGACGGTCAGATCGTGCTGGTTGATCTGCCGGGCGTGCAGCGTCCGCGCGACGCTTTGACCGCGCGCATGGCCAGACGCGCCCAGCATGAGCTCGAAGGGGCCGATGCCGTGCTGTTGATCGTCAACGGCGAGCAGGGCATCGGCCCCGGTGATCGGTTCATCGCGGGGACTCTCGCGAAAGCACAGTCGCCGGCGGCGATCGCGGTCAACAAGGTGGACAGGCTGGGCCGGGCTGCGATCGCGGCTGTGCTCCAGCAGACCTACTCGCTGGAGCTGGGCGGCGAGGTATTCCCGATCTCGGCGCGCACCGGCGCGGGGGTGGGCGCGCTGGTCGAGTATCTGCTTGGGTTGATGCCCGAGGGGCCACTCATGTTCGCTCCCGGAGAGAGCTCCGATCAGCCACGCGAGCTGTTGCTGGCCGAGCTGGTGCGCGAGGCGGTGATCAGGCGCACTTTTCAGGAGGTGCCCCATGCGGTGGAGGTCGTCGTCGAGGAGGTCGAGCACCCGCGTGTGGGATTGGCCCGGGTGCGGGCGTTGATCTGGGTCGAGAGCGGCTCGCAAAAGGGGATCGTGGTGGGCGCCGGCGGGCGCATGATCAAGGCGATCGGCACGGCCGCGCGCAAGGAGCTCGAGCGCGAGCTGGGGTGTCGGGTACATCTCGAGCTGTCGGTTCGCGTACGCCGTGATTGGCGCGCGGATGAGGGGCAGCTCGACCGCTTGGGCATAACGTAGCTCACAGCCGCTCGGCCAGGCGCCGGCCAATCCGCCGAATAGCGTTGAGGTCGAGCGCGGCCGAGAACACGAACGGCACCGTGTGCGTTCTCAGGCCGTTACGGCGCAGGCGCGCGATCTGGTTGTGCTGGATGCGCGCCCGCTCATGCACGGCTTGGGCGGCGAGCCGGGCGGAGCGTCTCACCGCGCCGCCGTCGTTCAGGCGTGCTATCTGCGCAAGCTCTCCTCCGTCGAAGCGGCGTGGCAGCGTCGCGTTGACGATCGTCGCGTCGAGCTCGCGCCCCAGTTGCGAGTGCAGTCCGGACCGCAGGTCCAATGTCTCGCCGACCGACATCTCCGTCGGCTGGGTCACCGCGAGATAGCCGCTTCGCGTGGTGTCTTCCAGCAGCTCGCGCACCTGCTCGGCCTGACCGAAGATCGGCCCCACGCGCGCGATTGCGCCGAACGTCCATGGCGAGTGCAGCAGGCCCAGCGCGTGACCGGTCGCGGGGGCGTCGAGCACGACCAGGTCATACCGCTGCGAGCGCCGGCGCCAGCGATCCTCGCGGGTCAGCTCCCAGATCTTGACCATGCTCACCAGCTCTCGCGCGCCGGGGGCGGCGGCGGCGAAGTACTGGAACGTGCCGCTGCTGGCGAGCACGCGACCAGGGACCCGTCCACCCAGCGCTTGCAGCCACTCCAGCAGTGCCCTGTCAGGGTCGATCGTGACGCTCCACAGGTTCTCTGCGAGCGCGGTCTCGGCGCCGACGCGAGCCTCTCCGTCAGAGCGTCCGTCAGCCCCTGCTGAGGCGTCAGCGAGCAGGGCGGGCAGCCGGCGCTGGTCTCCGAGCTCGACCACGATCGTGTGCAGACCGCGCTCGGCGCCCGCCAGGCCGAGGGCGGCCGCGATCGTGCTCTTGCCGACGCCCCCCTTGCCGGTGACGAGGACGAGCTTGCGCTCGAGCAGCGATGGAGTGTTCGCCATGGGACCTACAATTCCACAGATGAACGCGCCCGCACACAGCCCGATCGACGAGTTGGTCGTATATGACGAGCGGGGCCTGGTGCCGTGCGTAGTGCAGGACTGGCGCACCGGCGAGGTTCTGATGCTCGCTTACATGAACGCCGAGGCGCTCGAGCGTACTCGCGCCACGGGCGAGCTGCACCTGTACAGTCGCTCGCGCGAACAGGCATGGCACAAGGGTGAATCCAGCGGCAACGTCCAGGCTGTCCGGGCGCTGCGGCTGGACTGCGATGGCGACACGCTGCTGGCGCTCGTGGAGCCCGCTGGGCCCGCCTGTCACACGGGCGAGCGCACCTGCTTTCACCGTGGCGAGCTCGATCCGGCCGCGCCACACGAGGTTCTGCCCACGCTCGAGCGGACGCTACGCGCGCGCGCGGCCGAGCGCCCGAAGGGCTCCTACACCGTCACGCTGCTCGACGATCCGGCGCTCGCGGGTGCCAAGGTGCGCGAGGAGGCCGAGGAGGTCACGCGTGCCGCGCGCGATGAGTCTGAGGAGCGCGTCGATGAAGAGGCGGCCGACCTGCTCTATCACCTGCTGGTGCTCGTGCACGGACGTGGACGGGATCTCGCCGACGCCGAGCGGGTGCTCGATGGCCGCCGTCGCTGAGCGCTCTGCTCACAACCTGATCCCGGTCTGCGAGAGCTTCATCGCCGACTGCGAGACGCCCGTGTCGGCCTTTCTGAAGCTGCGCGCGCTCGCGCCGGGCGAGCCCGCGTTCCTGCTGGAGTCCGCCGACCAGGGCCAGCGCGTGGGGCGCTGGTCGTTCATCGGCTTTCGCCCGCGCTCGGTGTTGCGCTGGTCACTCGCGGACGGGGGTGACCCGTATGAGCTGGCGGCTGAGCACGTTTCGCGCTGTCGCCAGGCGCCGCTGTCTGAAGACGCGCCGCCGTTCACGGGAGGCGCGGTGGGCTTTTTCGGATATGACCTCGTACGGACCGTCGAGCCGCTCGGAGAGCCGGGACCCGATCCGCTCGGATTGCCCGACATGGCGTTGATGCTCTCCGACGCCCTGGTCGCGTTCGATCATCTCAAGCACACGATCACGATCCTCGTCAACGCCGACCTGCAGGCCGAGCCCGATGGGGCGCGCGCACAGGCCAAGGCCGCCGCCACGATCGGCGAGATCCGCTGCGCGCTGGCCGGTCCCGTCCCGCCCGTACAGGCGCAGGCGGGAAGCGATTCCGGCGGCCAGACCGGTGTCGTGCCGGTGCGGGAGATGCCGAAGTTCGAGTCCAACATGTCCGGTGCGCAGTTCGAAGGCATGGTTCAGCGGATCATCGATTACATCTACGCCGGCGACGCGTTCCAGGTCGTTCCCTCCCAGCGCTGGTCGGCGCCCTCACCGGTGCAGGCGTTCTCGATCTACCGTGGTCTGCGCGCGGTTAACCCCAGCCCGTACATGTACTTCCTGGATTTCGGCGATTTCCAGGTCGCCGGCGCCAGCCCCGAGCCGCTGCTCACGGTCAGCTGCACCGGAGCGCCCGAGGGCCGGGCGCGGGTGAGCACGCGCCCGATCGCTGGCACGCGCACGCGCGGGGCGAACGCGGCCGAGGACGAGCTGATCGCCAAGGAGCTGCTGGAGGACGAGAAGGAGCGCGCCGAGCACGTGATGCTCGTCGACCTCGGCCGCAACGATCTCGGCCGGGTGTGCGAGCCGGGCACGGTCGAGGTGGAGACGTTCATGGCGGTCGAGACCTACTCGCACGTGATGCACATCGTCTCCTCGGTCACGGGTTTGCTGCGAGACGGCGTCAGCGCGATGGACGCCCTGCGCTCGGTCCTGCCGGCGGGCACCCTGTCGGGAGCGCCCAAGGTGCGGGCGATGCAGATCATTGACGAGCTCGAGCCGATCAAGCGCGGCGGCTATGGCGGCGCGATCGGCTATCTGTCATATGCGGGCGATATGGACACATGCATTCACATTCGCACGGTCGTCGTCAAGGACGGCTTGGCGCACATCCAGGCGGGTGGCGGGACGGTCGCCGACGCAAAGCCCGCGTATGAGCTGGCGGAGTCCGAAGCCAAGGCGCGGGCCGTCCTGCAGGCCATCGAACTTGCCGTGGCACAACCGGAATGGCCATGATGGGCACACATGGCGGCGCTGGATCGGCGTCCTCCCTCGCTCATGTGCCTAGCACATTTCGCTCAGTGCGTCCTTGCCCAGCTTGCCCTGTGCACCCATCGTCGCATTGCTCATACCGGGGGGTCTGCGGATGAAGGTGTTGGTGATCGACAACTACGACTCGTTCACGTACAACCTCGTCCAGTACCTCGGCGAGCTGGGCGCGGATGTGCGCACGGTGCGTAACGATCGCGCGAGCGTCGATGAGCTGATGCAGGAAGAATATGCGCGGTGTGTGATCTCGCCCGGACCGTGCACGCCCGATGAGGCGGGCATCTCATTGGAGATTGCCAGGCGGATGCCCGAAGGGGGCGTGCCGACGCTGGGCGTGTGTCTCGGCCACCAGGCGCTCGCACAGGCGTTCGGCGGACAGGTCAAGCTGAACCCGCCCGTGCACGGCAAGGCCACCACGATCGAGCACGACGGCCGCACGATCTTCAGCGGTCTGTCGTGTCCACTGACAGTCGGGCGCTACCACTCGCTGGTGGTCGCGCCCGAGCTGCCCGACTGCCTGGAAGAGTCCGCGCGTGGCGGGGGCGTGCTGATGGGCCTGCGTCATCGCGAGCTGCCGGCCGAGGGTGTGCAGTTTCACCCAGAGTCGGTGCTTACCGAGGAGGGTAGGGAGCTGTTGGGCAACTTCCTCGACGGGAGCGTCGCCGGAGTGGCGCCGCGCGTCGTCGCGGAGGCGGGCTGATGCCCAATGCGATCCTCACCCGCGCGATCGACGCGCTGGCGCAGCGACGTGACCTGAGTGCCGACGAGACAGCGGAGGTGCTCGATCAGATCATGCACGGCGAGGCGTCCGAGACGCAGATCGCTGGGTTCCTGATCGCGCTGCGCACGAAGGGCGAGACGGTCGATGAGCTCACCGGGCTGGCGCGCACGATGCGCGAGCTGGCCGCACACGTCTCGGTGGCGCGCACGGATCTGCTCGACACGGCCGGCACGGGCGGGGGAGCCAGCACGTTCAACGTGTCCACGACTGCCGCGCTGATCGCCGCGGGCGCGGGTTGCGCGGTGGCCAAGCACGGCAATCGCTCGGCCACCAGCCGCTCGGGATCGGCCGACCTGCTGGAGGCGCTGGGCGCGCGTATCGATCTCGCTCCGGACGGAGTGGCGGCGTGCATTGAAGATGTGGGGTTCGGGTTCATGTTCGCCCCCGCTCACCATCAGGCGACGCGGTTCGTCGTCCCCGTCAGGCGGGAGCTGGCGGTGCGCACGATCTTCAACCTCCTCGGCCCTCTCACGAACCCGGCCGGCGCCCGCCGCCAGTTGATCGGGGTGTCAGACCCGGCATTTTTCCAGACGATCGCCGGTGCGCTCGCGCGGCTGGGCGTCGACCGCGCGCTGGTCGTCTGTAGCGAGGACGGTCTGGATGAGATCTCGATCGCCGCCGCCACCAAAGTGATCGAGGTGAGCGGCGAAGAGCTGAGCAACTACACGCTCACGCCGGCCGATGTGGGCATGGAGCCCGTGGGCGCCGCAAGCGACGGGCGAGCACTCGCGGGCGCGAGTCCGCGGGAAAACGCGGACGTGACGCGGGCGATCTTCTCCGGCGAGGCCGGTGAGCGTGCCGAGCTGGCGGTGATCAACGCGGGCGCGGCCATCTATGTGGGGGGCGGGGCCGACTCGATCGCGGAGGGCGTCGTGGCCGCGCGCGAGGCGCTGGCAGGAGGGCAGGCCGCAAGTGCGCTCGAGCGGTTTGTGGCGGCCAGTCAAGCGTACGCGCCCGCAGAGACGGCGGCGGGGGCGGCGCGATGACGGTGCTGGAGGACATCCTGGCGAGCACGCGCGCGGAGATCCAGCGGCGCAAGCGCGAGGAGCGCCCGGAAGTCGAGATGCAGGACCAAGCGCTCGCCATCGGCGCCGCGACGCGGAGCCTGCGCGACGCGCTGAACCGGCCAGAGATCGGCGTGATCGCCGAGTTCAAGCGGCGCTCGCCCTCGGCGGGCGGACTGCGCGAGGACGCGGACGTTGCGGAGATTGCGCGCGCGTATGAGCGCGGCGGGGCGGATGCGCTGTCGGTGCTGACCGAGGGCCCCAACTTCGCAGGCTCGCTCGAGGATCTGCGCGCCGCGCGCGCGGCATGCACGCTGCCGGTGCTGCGCAAGGACTTCGTCGTCGATCCCTACCAGCTGTACGAGGCGCGGGTCGCCGGAGCGGACGCCGTGCTGCTGATCGTCGCCGCGCTGAGCGCCCCGGAGCTGGTTGCGTTGCGCGAGAACGCGCGCTGGCTGGACCTGGATGTGCTGGTCGAGGTGCACGACGCGATGGAGCTGCGCCTCGCGCTGGACATCGGAGCCGATCTGATCGGGATCAACAATCGCGATCTGCGCGACTTCAGCGTGGACGTGGAGCGGACGTTTGCGCTGCTGGAGGAGATCCCGGCGGGGGTCACGGTCGTCTCGGAGTCGGGGATCACCGATGCCGAGCAGCTCACACGGCTGCAAGCGGCCGGCGTCGCGGCGGTGCTCGTGGGGGAGTCGCTGATGCGCGCTCCCCGCCCCGAGGAGGCGCTGCGGACGCTGAGGGCCTATCCTGCCGGCGTCACAGATTCAGGATCGAGCGGGGCGTGAAGTTTTAGCCGAGCGGATGTTTCGCTTTAGACGGCCTTCATAGCTGTCCCCCATCCTGTGTGTAGGTCATAGATAGATCTACTACTTCATTTCCTCTCTCTTGTCCCAGTCTCAGCATCCACATTGACCTTTCACTCCCACCTGCACCCACACCGACATCCATGAAACGCGCATTCGTCATCCCCTTCGTCGCGGCCCTAATCGGGGGCGCGGTCGTCGCCGCGGTAATCGCTGCGGCCGGCGGGCTCAGCTCCTCGACCAGCACTGTCACCACGGTCCAGTCCGCCGCTCCGATCGCGCCGTCAAATGCGTCACAGACGAGCACAGGGCTGACTCCGCACCAGATCTATGTGCGCGACGCGCCGGGAGTGGTGTTCGTGACCTCGACGGTTGTGCAGCAGGGAGAATCCTCGCCGTTCAACCTGTTTGGTGGGGGTGAAGCTCAGCGCCAGGGCAAGGCGACTGGCTCGGGGATCGTGATCGACGGCAACGGCACGATCCTCACCAACTATCACGTGGTCGAGAACGCGGTGAAGGTCCAGGTGAGCGTCGAAAAGGGCCAGAACGTCGAAGCCAAGGTGATTGGCAAGGATCCCTCCCACGATCTTGCGATTCTGCGTGTCCCGACCGACGGCCTGACCCTGCACTCGTTGACGCTCGGCGACTCGAGCACCGTGCAGGTGGGCGATCCGGTGCTGGCGATCGGCAACCCGTTCGATCTCGAACGGACGCTTACCACCGGCGTGATCTCCGCGCTTCGACGCGAAATAACGGCGCCGAACGGCTTCACGATCAACAATGTCCTGCAGACCGACGCGCCGATCAATCCGGGCAACTCGGGCGGTCCGCTGCTCAACGCTCAGGGTCAGGTGATAGGCATCAACTCGCAGATCGAGACCGGTGGCGGCAGCGGAGGCAGCGTTGGCATTGGGTTCGCCGTGCCGATCAACACCGCCAAGTCCGAGCTCTCCCGGCTGGAGCAGGGCGGGACGCTGCGCGGCGCCTATCTGGGCCTGACCTCGCTGACGATCGACGGCTCGCTGTCGGCCCTGAACCTGCCGGTCAAGAGCGGCGCGCTCGTGCAGAGCGTCCAGCACGGAACGCCAGCCGAAAAAGCCGGCATCCGCGGGGGATCGACGACAGCCGAAAACGGCCAAGTCGCGGTTGGGGGCGACATCATCGTCTCGATCGACGGCAAGGCGGTCAGCAGCTCTGAAGAACTGGCAAGCGACATCGAAGCCAGGAAGCCGGGCGACACGATCACGATCGGCCTGCTGCGTGCCAACGGGAAAGGCGGATGGGAACACAAGTCCGTGAGCGCGACGCTCGGCAGCAGACCCAACTCGGTGCCCAACCCGAACACGCCCGAAGGGTAGGCACGACTGACCGGCGGGCGGCTCCGTGGGGCCGGGGCCCATTCCCACCCGACCACGCCCCCGCGACGGTTGACGGTTCCCTCATGGACCGCCCGCTACCGTTGGGGTATGTCAGAGCCAGCCCAGCGCGCGACCGGCTCGGGGTCGCGCGTGAAGATCTGCGGGATCACCGACCTGCACGACGCCGAGCTCGCGGTGGAGCTCGGGGCGTGGGCGATCGGCATGGTCTTCTACGAGAGCAGCCCGCGACAGTGCTCGATCGAGCAGGCGCGGCGAATAACAGCGGCGCTGCGCAGGCGGGTCGAGCTGTGCGGGGTGTTCGTTGGCGCTTCCCTGGAGGAGCTCACGCGCAGAACCGAGGAGCTGGAATTGACGATGTTGCAGTTGCACGGTGACGAGGGCCCGGCGTTCTGCGCGGAGGTGGCCCGGCGCACCGGGGCGCACGTGGTCAAGGCGATTCAGATGGCTGACATCGGTGATGTCAGGGAGCTGGAGCGCTATCACGTCGACTTCCATCTCGCCGACGCGCGCGCGAAGGCGCCGGGCAGCCAGAACCTGCGGGGCGGAACGGGGGAGACGTTCGACTGGGCTCTGCTGGCCGGCAGGCGCTCGAAGACGCCGCTGATCCTCAGCGGGGGCCTTGACCCGGGCAACGTAGCCGAAGCGATCGAGTTGGTACATCCACACGCGGTGGACACAGCCAGCGGCACCGAGCGCGCACCCGGACACAAGGACAAGGCGAAGCTGCGGGCGTTCTTCGCCGCTGTCTGCTCTTCCCGCCCGCGCGAAAACCGTGATGCGGTGGGTGCCGGTGCCGGAGCCGGCGAGGGTATTGCGACCCCAGCGGAAGGTGCGCCCGCGTGAGCATGGCCGAGACGACGGTCGAGCACAGGTTTGGACCCTATGGGGGCCAGTATGTCCCTGAGACGCTGATGCCGGCGCTCGCCGAGCTGGAGCAGGCTTGGATGCAGGCGCGCGCGGACCACTCTTATCGAGACGAGCTGGATGGGCTGCTGCGCGACTTCGGCGGACGTCCGACGCCACTGTATCGCGCGAGCAGACTGTCGGCGCATGTGGGTCGCAGCGTGTATCTCAAGCGCGAGGATCTTAACCACACGGGCTCGCACAAGCTCAACAATGCGCTCGGCCAGGCGCTTCTGGCCAAGCGGATGGGCAAGCGGCGAATCATCGCCGAGACCGGCGCCGGCCAGCATGGCGTCGCGACAGCAACGGTGTGTGCGCTGCTGGATCTCGAATGCGTCGTGTACATGGGCACCGAGGACACACGACGCCAGCATACGAACGTGCAGCGCATGCGGCTGCTGGGCGCGACCGTCATACCCGTGGACGCGGGGGCGAGGACGCTGAAGGAGGCGAC
>Ga0116216_10001111_pt1 | contig 19083 bp, 13 predicted proteins | sample Sb_taG_11_FD_89696 | JGI IMG/M metagenome (GOLD analysis project Ga0116216, IMG submission 89696) | Peat soil microbial communities from Weissenstadt, Germany - Sb_50d_3_AS metaG | ecosystem: Environmental > Terrestrial > Soil > Wetlands > Peat | place: Germany: Weissenstadt | collected 2010-09-21
ACCGTCGATGTGACCGTGAACGGACCGGGCGGGACGAGCGTCGCCTCGGCGGCTGACGAGTTCACCTATACCTTCGCCAACAGCGGTTACGGGGTGACCTTGTCGGCAAGCACTACGACGCCGGGGATCGGCACCTCGGTGACCCTCACCGCGACGGCCAACCAGAACGTCGGGCCGACACCGTACGGCATCTCGATCATCGATGCGACGACCGGCATGGTCCTCGCCCGCGTCACTACGGGCACCACGTTCACGTTCAGCGTCAGTGAGAGCTCGGCCATCACCCAGGACTACGTCGCCGAGATCGACAACTCCGGCGGCAAGAACATCCAGGCGGACTCGCTGCCCATCGTCGTGACATGGTGACGGCTCGGTCCGCGCCGGACGATCCAGCCTCAGGTTCGCCCAACACGCCCAAGCCCGGGACTGGCCGCGACTTGCGGGTCGTGCCTGGCGATGGAGACGGTCGCCCGTCGTCGGGCCCGGTCGTCATCGCCACAATCATGCGGCCGGTGGGGACGACGGGGGTACAGACCCACACGCGGCAGTGTCAGCATTTCCTAGAAACCGCCGGCGCGCCGGCCACGTTGGTGACGCCGTTTTCCTGGGCGAAAGCCTTGTCGACCCCGGTCTTCGGGGTCCGGCTCGTCATCCGCCGCGTGAGCCGTGCCGAGAGCCTCGTCTGGTACCGATACTGGCACCACCTTTTCTTGCGCCGAGCCCTGCGACTGCGGTTGCGCCGGCTCGGGCCGTGCGTTGTGTATGCCCAGTGCCCGCTGTCCGCTAAGGCTGCACTCGAAGCGCGACTCTCAACCGATCAACACGTGGTCATGGCAGTGCATTTCCGGGGCTCGCAGGCCGATGAGTGGTCCACGAAGGACGAAATCCGACTCGACGGCCGCATCGCCCGTTCTATTCGCCGTCTCGAGACCTCCGTGCTACCCCGACTCGACGGGATCGTGTTTCTTTCGGAGCAGACCCGCGCCGAGCTCATCGCTCGGATCACGGGCCTCGAAGACGTGCCCGGCATCCGATTGCCGAACTTCGTCTCGCCGGTCGACGTGACTCCTGGGCGACGCGTCGCCGACCTGGTGACAGTCGGGACGCTCGAGCGGTTCAAGAACCACGACTTCCTCCTGGACGTGCTCGTGGAGGCGAAACGAAGGGGGAGCGTCTTCACACTCGACGTGATCGGGACGGGGCCGCGACGCGACGACCTCGAGCGGCGGGCCGTTGCCGTCGGTGTGGGAGATCAGGTCCGTTTCCTCGGGCCTCGTCCGAACGCCCAGGGGCTGCTGTCCGGTTACGGGGCGTACGTGCATGCGTCGACGATTGAGTGTTTGCCGCTCGTTCTGATCGAGGCCATGTCGGCCGGGTTACCAGTGCTGGCCGGACCGGTCGGCGGCATCCCCGAGCTCGTTGACGACGGCGTCGAAGGCTCGTTGTGGCCGCTCGACGATCCGATCGAGGCGGCGGACCGCTTGATCCGCTTGCTCGGAGACGAGGATCGACGGAGCCAAGCCGGGGCGGCCGCACGACAGCGTTTCGAACGAGAATTCTCGGCCGAGGTCGTCGGCCCACGTCTCCGGGAGTTCCTCTCGGACCCGCGCTGAGGGGGCAGGGGCGAGTCCCGAAGTGACACGGAGACGGGGCCGGCAGTCGTCCAGTCGGTCTCCCGACCCGTCCAGGGGCGCGGGGACCTGTGGCAGCCACCACGAGCATACCGACCACATAACTCCTGGTAGATGGCCACCGAAAGGCCGGCGATCGCGTATCTAGCGGCTGTCGGTCGGCTCCTTCTTTCATGGGACTGCGGCGCGAAGACGACAGGGCGTGCCGATGAGGGTCGCCGTGTTCGGCATGGGCTACGTGGGCACCGTCACGGCCGCGGTGCTGGCCTCGAACGGCCACGACGTCGTCGGTGTCGACGTCGACTCCTCGAAGGTCGCAGGTCTGACGCAGGGTCAGAGTCCGGTGGTCGAACCCGGCCTTTCGCCGATGGTGGCCGTGGCCGTCGCGGCTGGCCGACTTCGGGCCACAGTCAGTCCGCAGGAGGCTCTCGAAGACGCGGAGGTGTCGCTCGTCTGCGTCGGCACGCCCTCGTCGCCGTCAGGGAGTACCGACCTTAACTATGTGGTGCGGGCGGTGTCCGACGTCGTCGACGCGCTCCGTCGGACCCACGTCGGCGGCGAGCGTCACCACACCCTTGTGATCCGAAGCACCGTCCCGCCGGGCACGCTCGATCGCGAGCTTCAGCCTATAGCCGACGAACTCGTGGACGGCAGTTCGGTCACGCTGCACCTTGGCTCCTGTCCGGAGTTCCTCCGCGAGGGGAGCGCGATCTCTGACTTCTACGAGTCGCCGCTGACGGTGGTCGGCACGGACGACCCCGTCGTCATCGACGCCATGGCGTCCTTGCTCGCGTTCCTGCCGGGCCCCATCCAGATCGTGCCGTCGAACGTCGCGGAGGGCCTCAAATTCGCATGCAACGCGTTTCATGCGACGAAGATCTCGTTCGCCAACGAGATGGGTCGGTGGTGTAGGCACCTCGGCGTCGACTCGCGGATGATTATGGAGCTCCTGTGCCTCGACACGAAGCTGAACGTATCGCCCGCATACCTCAACCCAGGGTTCGCGTTTGGCGGGTCGTGCCTGCCCAAGGACCTGCGGTCGCTGCTCTACATCGGCCGGATGAACAGTCTCGATCTTCCGCTCCTCTCGGGCGTGCTCTCCACGAACACTTTGTCGGTCAGCGAGGTCGTCACCCGCGTGATCGACAGCGAGGTGCGCACGGTCGCGATCCTCGGGCTGAGCTTCAAGACGGGTAGCGATGACCTGCGCGAGAGCCCTTTTGTTGACCTCGCCGAGACCCTGCTCGGAAAGGGGTACGAGGTCCGGATCTTCGACCCGATCATCGACTCGGACCTTCTCATCGGTGCCAACCGGAGCTATGTAGAGGCGAAACTCCCGCACCTGCGCCGGGTGCTCGCCGGTGACGCCGAACGGGCGCTCGCGGGGGCAGACCTCGCTCTCGTCTCGAGCTCGCACCCGTCGGTGCTCCAAGCCCTCCGATCGTCGCCGCCCCGAGCGATCTTCGATCTCTGCGGGCGTCTCGGGCCAACGATCGAGGCGCTACCCGGCTATCAGGGGGTGGCGTGGTAGGTCTCGTCAGGGGGGGTTCACGACCGAGCGCCCCGCCGCAGGGGTCCCGGAACCGGGGCGTCCTCATCATCGTGCAGAACCTCCCGGTCCCGATGGACCGTCGCGTCTGGCTCGAGTGCCAGGCACTGCGGTCGGCGGGCTACGACGTCTCGGTGGTGTGTCCGAAGGGGCCGGGGGATCCTTCACACGAAGTCCGCGACGGTGTCGAGATCTGCAAGTACACAGCGCACGCCGGTGGATCGGGGTTTGTCTCGTTCGCGGTCGAGTATTTCTACTCCTTCCTCGCGACGGCGTGGCTCACGCTCAAACTGTGGCGGAGGAAGCGGTTCCGGGTCATTCAGGCGTGCAATCCCCCCGACATCTTCTGGCCGCTCGCGCTCTTGCTCCGGATGCTCGGCGGCGTGCGCTTCGTATTCGATCACCACGACCTCTGTCCGGAGCTCTTCCAATCTCGCTTCGAGCAGAGCTCGGGGGTGCTCGGCCGGATGCTGCGCTGGCTCGAGTGGCGGACGTTCCGGTCGGCCGACCACGTCATCTCGACGAACGAGTCCTACCGTGAGGTGGCCGTCGGTCGAGGGTGCGTCCCTGCGGAACGCGTCACGGTCGTCCGAACGGGGCCGGATCCTGACCGGCTGCGGCGGACCGAGCCCAACAAATCGTGGCTCGACGGTCGTAAGCACCTCGTGACCTACCTCGGTGTCATGGGGCCACAGGACGGAGTGGACCTGGCGGTGCAGTGCGCGGACTGGATCGTCCACCACCTGGGGCGCGACGACGTGTCGTTCGTGTTCGCGGGCTCGGGAGACTGCTTGCCGGGGCTAGTCGCGCTGCGGGACCGGCTCGGGTTGAGCGAAGTCACCTTTACCGGGAGGGTATCCGACGACGTGCTGGCGTCCATTCTTTCGAGCACCGATGTAGGGCTGTGCCCGGATCCGAAGAACCCCCTGAACGACGTGTCGACGATGAACAAGACCATGGAGTACATGGCTTTCTCGATCCCGGTCGTGGCGTTTGACCTCCGAGAGACCCGAGTGTCGGCGGCCGGCGCCGCCCTCTACGCGCAACCGAACGACATCTCCGACTTCAGCGCCAAGGTGGTCGAGCTTCTGGACGACGAGGCGCGCCGACACGAGATGGGCGCGCTCGGCCGGCGACGCGTCGTCGAGCAGCTGGCCTGGCGGCACCAGAGCCCGGCGTACGTCGGGGTCTACGACCGACTGTTCGATGTCCCCAGCGAGGCCCTGTCGCCGATGGTGGCGGTGAACTAGCCATGTGCGGCATCGCCGGGTGCTACCAACAGGTCGACGGTGATCAGCTGATCGGGCCGATGATCGATCGGATGCGCCACCGCGGACCCGACGACGAAGGCCTGTATTCCTTCCAGGAGGGACAGGTGTCGGTCCAGCTCGCGCACCGGCGGCTGTCCGTGATCGACACCAGCGCGGGTGGCCACCAGCCGTTCTGTCGTGACGGGCTGAGCCTCACCTACAACGGCGAGCTGTACAACTACCGCGCCGTCCGGGCGGAGCTCGCCGCGCACGGCGTCCACTTCGCGACGGCCTCGGACACTGAGGTCGTCCTGGAGGCGTGGCGGCGCTGGGGACCCGGATGCCTCGCCCGTTTCCGCGGGATGTTTGCCTTCGCGATCTTCGACGAGCGGGCCGGCACTCTGGCCTTGGCCCGCGACCAGCTCGGGATCAAGCCGCTCCATTTCCTCCGGCGCAAGGATGGCGTGATCTTCGCGTCGGAACTGAAGAGCATCGTCGACACCCTGGGTCATGAGCTGACAGCGGACTGGTCCGCCCTCGTCGCCTCGGTGCTCTTCTATTGGCTGCCGCCCACGCGCTGCGCCATCGAGGGCGTGGACAAGCTCCCACCGGGTTGCTGGGCCGAGTTCCGCCCGGATGGTTCCTTCGCCGTCCACTCCTACTGGTCGGTCGGTGACGTAGCGGCAGCGGCGCGCTCGGGCCAGCGGGCCGACCTCCGCTCGACGATCGAGGAATCAGTCGCCGCCCACCTGGTCGCCGACGTGCCGGTGTCAAGCTTTCTCAGTGGTGGGCTCGACTCGAGCATCGTCACGGTCTTGGCCAAGCGGTCAGAACCCACTCTCGATGCCTATACGATCACGTTCCGCCCGCAGGACCAGCGGATCGAGGCGATGCCCGACGACGCGATCTACGCGCGCCGCGTCGCTGAGCGCTACGGCATCACGCTGCACGAGATTGAGGCCAACCCCAACATCGTTTCGTTGCTTCCCTCGATCGTCGAGACGCTCGACGAGCCGATCGGGGATCCGGCAGCGATCAACACACTGCTCATGTGCGAGGCGGCCCGAGACGCCGGGGTCAAGGTCGTCCTGTCGGGGATGGGGGCCGACGAGTTGTTCGGCGGGTATCGCAAGCACCTCGCGTGTCTCACCGCCGCCCGCTACCGACGCACGCCGCGGTTGGCGCGGCGCGCCGTCGAGGCGGTAGTCGGACGGGCGCCGGTCGTGGCCGCGGGCCGCGGGCTGCGCTATGTCCGGTGGGCCAAGCGGTTCCTCACCTTCGCCGAATTGCCCGAGGACCAGGCCTTTCGCCGGAGCTATTCCCTCTATGACCCTGCGGACCTCCTGGGTCTTCTCGGTCCGGGACTCGGGCATCATGTCGAGGACGTCGTTGCCGAGCACGACGCGATCTACGCCGACAACGCGCTTGAGGATCCGGTCAACCGGATGTGCCTGGCCGACACGCGGTTCTTCCTTCCCGGCCTCAACCTGGCCTACACCGACCGCGCCAGCATGGCGGCGTCGGTCGAGGTCCGTGTGCCGTTCGTCGACCCCGCGGTGGTCGCGGCGGCCTTCTCGTTCGCTGGCCATGAGAAGGTCCGGCGGGGGAGCGGCAAAGCGGTCCTCAAGCACGCGGCCGAAGCATGGTTGCCACGCGAGATCGTCCACCGTCCGAAGGCCTCGTTTGGGGCGCCGTTGCGCGCGTGGATCTCGAACGACCTGCGCGCGACTGTCGACGAGGTCCTTCTTCAGGGCAGTCTGGTCTCCCGCGGCTGGTTGCAGGAGGCCGCGGTCCGCCGTCTCGTGGAAGAGGACCGCAGCGGCCGTGAGGATCGGTCGAAGCAGATCTGGCAGCTCGTCACCCTCGAGCTGTGGTGTGCGCACGTCGAAGCCGCCGGGGTGACCCTGTGACCGCTTCTCCGCTCCGTCCGAACGGTTCACCGACGGGAGTGCAAGCGTCATGAAGCAGGTGGCACAGAACTATCGGTCCGGCGAACTCGTGGTCCTCGAGGTGCCCGAGCCCGCCTGTCGGCCCGGCGGCGTGCTCGTGCGGTCCCTTTACTCCTTGATCTCGACCGGCACGGAGGTCGCCAAGGTCAACGAAGCGAAGCTGTCGTTGCTCGGCAAGGCGCGCGCCCGGCCCGACCAGGTGAAGAAGGTGCTCGAGTCGGTGGCCCAGCAGGGGCTCCGCACCACCTACTCAAAGGCCATGAATCGCCTCGATTCGCTCACCCCGCTCGGCTACTCGGTGGCAGGGATCGTGATCGAAGTGGGGGCGGGCGCCGATGAGTTCAGGGTGGGCCAGCTAGTCGCCTGTGCCGGGAACGAGTACGCGCTCCACGCCGAGGTGAACTGGGTCCCCGTCAACCTGTGCGTGCCCGTCCCCGACGGGGTATCGCCACGGCTCGCGGCCTTCGCGACGGTGGGGGCGATCGCGCTCCACGGCGTCCGACGCGCTGAACCGCAACTGGGTGACACGGCCGTCGTCATCGGGCTCGGACTGATCGGCCAGGTGGTGGTGCGCCTCCTCACTCGCGCCGGGGCGCAGGTTGTAGGCTTGGACACCGTCGCCGAACGGTGCCGCGTGGCCGAGCGGGGTGGTGCGGCCGTCTGCGACACGCCCGACCCGGCCGGGCTGCAGCGCCTGGAGCAGGCGCTCGCCCGCCTCACCGAGGGTATCGGCGCGGACCAGGTGCTCCTCACGGCGGGAGGCTCGGCCCAGGGTCCCGTGGAGGCGGCGGCCCGGCTCGCCCGGGACCGGGCCCGGGTGGTGGACATCGGCCGGTTGGATCTCCACCTGCCCTGGAACACCTATTACGAGAAGGAGCTCGACGTTCGCTTCTCGCGTTCGTATGGGCCTGGACGCTACGACGACCTCTACGAGGTAGCGGGGATCGATTACCCGGTCGGATACGTCCGTTGGACCGAGCGACGGAACCTGAGCGCCTTCTTGGACCTCGTCCGGAGCGGGATGCCCTTCGACGAGCTGCTCTCCGATGTCTTCCCCGTCACCGAAGCGACCTCGGTCTACGAGGGCTTGCGGGGCGGGTCCCTGAGAGGAATCGGGTACCTCTTCTCCTATCCCGATCTTGAGCCGATCGGTGCGCAGCAACCGGCACGGCGCACCGTGGTGGAGTCAACAACGAGGCCGCTGACGACCGGCCGCGACGATGTGCGCCTCGGGTTCATCGGGGCCGGTAACTACGCGTCCTCGATGCTGCTGCCGACCCTGAAGGGCCGTCCGAAGGTGACGCTCTCGACTGTCGTGACCTCGACGTCGCTCTCAGCGGCGAACGCTCAGCGCCGGTTCGGCTTCGCCCGGGCATCGACCGATGTGGCCGAGGTGCTGTCGGACGAGTCGATCGACGCCGTGTTCATCGTCACCCGGCACAGCTCGCACGCGGAGCTCGTGTGCCGGGCGCTCGAGTCCGGCAAGGCCGTTTTCGTGGAAAAGCCGCTCGCCCTCACCGAAGAACAGCTCGAACGGGTCGTCGAGACGGCGCGGAACACGGGCAACCACCGGCTCATGGTCGGGTTCAATCGACGTTTCGCCCCGATGATCACCCAACTCCGCGCCGCGTTCGGCGCACCGGCGGGCGCCAGCATGCTTCGCTATCTCGTGAGCGCCGGTCAGCTCGAAGCCAAGAGCTGGTACCGCAACGAGCTCGAGGAGGGTGCGCGCTTCGTGGGGGAGGGCGGACACTTCATCGACACGGCCAGCTGGTGGCTGGGCGCCGAGCCGGTGGAGGTGGTCGCCATGGCGTCGGACGAGCATCGCGATCTACACGTGGTGCTGCGGTACGACAACGGTTCGGTCGCCAGCATCGATTACCTGACGCAAGGCCACCCCCGTTTCCCGAAGGAGACCCTCGAGATGAGCGCGGACGGCCGGTCGGCCCGCCTCGACAACTTCACGAAGTCGACGATCTGGACGGGCCGGCGCAGCTCCTCAACGAGATCCCGTGGCCGGGTCGACAAGGGCCAAACCGGGCTGCTCGCCGCCTTCCTTGAGGCCGTGAGGACCGGGGAGCCCATGCCGGTTTCGCTGGCCTCCCTCGTGACGACGACCGGAGCGACCCTCGCGTCCGTCCGGAGCCTGGCGGCCGGGGCACCCGAGAAGGTGTGAACACCAAAGGCTGGTCGTGGCACGTCCAGCGCCTGGCCAAGATGTCGGCGGGCGAGGTGGCCTTCCGGGCAATCGACCAGATCCGTCTGCGGAACTGGTCGCGCCGACGCGGTCCCGACGGCACCTTCCCGTCGGTCATCGCGAACCGCGTTGACGGGTGGCGCATGCGGCCTTCGGTCGGACGCGACGCCTTCGACGACGCCTCCACGACCGTCGTCGTCCAGGCGGCCGACCGCCTGCTCGCGGGGGAGTGGACCGTCCTCGGGATGCCCCGGGCCGACATCGCCGAACCCGACTGGGCGGCTGATCCGACCGGGGCACGCTTCCCGACGACGCAGGACGCCTTCCGGATCGACGTCCGTTCGACGCGCTACGGCGACGTCAAGCAGGTGTGGGAGCTGTCACGGCACCACCACGTGAGCCTGCTCGCGTGCGCCTGGCACCTGACCGGCGACGATCGCTACGCCGACATGGCCGCGCGCCACCTGCGGTCCTGGTGGGCGGACAACCCGGTCCTAGTCGGCGTCAACTGGTCGAGCGGGATCGAGCTCGGGGTGCGACTGATCGCCTGGGCGTGGACACGTCGCCTGCTCGACGGGTGGCCCGGCGCCGCGCCGCTCTTCGAGGGGAACCCGGTCGCCCTTACCCAGCTGTACTGGCACCAGCGGTACCTCGACGCGTGCCGGAGCCGGGGATCATCGGCAAACAATCACCTGGTCGCCGAGACCGCCGGTCTGCTCGTCGCAAGCTGTGCGTTCGACTGGTTCGCGGAGAGCGGCCGGTGGCGTCGGCACGCGCTCGACAGGCTGGCCCGGGTGCTCGAGACGAACACCTTCCGAAGCGGGGTGAACCGCGAGCAGGCGTCCGACTACCACGCGTTCGTCGGCGAGCTCGGCCTGGTCGCCACGGTCGAGGCTGCCTCCTTCGGCCTGTTCGTGCCGAGCGCGACCTGGACTCGGCTGTGCGCGATGGCCGACGCCGGAGCCACCATGGTGGACGAGCGGCTTCGACCGCCCCGCCAGGGCGACAGCGACGACGGCCGGGCGCTCGTCGTGTCGGACCCTGATAAAGGCCGGTGGGAGGACTTCCTGAGCGTCGGCGCGGGGGTGTTCGGCCCGCTCGATTGGTGGCCGCGCCTCGCTCCCCGCCCGATGGGTTCGCTCGTGGCCGGCCTGCTCGGGCGCCCGGTCGCGGTCGCCGGCCGGCCGGCCCAGCGCCCCGAGCGGTTCGCGGATGCGGGGTTGAGCATCCTTCGAGCCCGCGCGGCGGCGCCCGGGCAGGAGGTCTGGTGCCGCTGCGACGGCGGGCCGCTCGGCTTTGGGTCGCTCGCCGCTCACGGGCATGCCGCCGCGCTGTCGATCGAGGTCCGTTGCGGCGGGGTCGACGTCCTCGCCGACCCCGGGACGTACTGCTACCACGCCCATCCGAACTGGCGGACCTATTTCCGGTCCACGAGGGCGCACAACACGGTGGTCGTCGACGGCGTCGACCAGTCGGTCCCGGGCGGACCGTTCCTCTGGCGGCGTCAGGCGGTGACTCGGCAGTTCGAGGCCGAGGGGAGATCGCCGCAGGTCTTGAGCTGGGCGGCTGAACACGATGGCTACGAGCGGCTCGCGTCACCGGTCCTGCACCGGCGCCTGGTCACGCTCTGCGCGGAAACGGGACGCCTGCGGGTTCTCGACACCCTCGTCACCTCGGGGCCCCACGACGTGGAGCTGCGGTTCCACCTAGGCCCGACGGTGGGCGTCGAACTTGACGGCCCCATGGCGTCGCTTCGGTGGGCAAGGCCCGACGACCATACAGCGACGGCTGTCCTGGCTCTCCCCGAGACGCTCGAGTGGTCTCTCCACCGGGGCGAAATCGACCCGATCGAGGGTTGGTACTCGACACGCTTCGGTGAGCGGTCCCCAGCCGCGGTGCTGGTCGGCCGGGCGACCACCTCGGGTGTCGAACTCACGACCGACCTGGTCTTCGGAGCGTCCTCTGCGCCCTGAGCGGCACGAGCGCCGTCGGCGCCGATGTCAGGCGGGCTGTCGGGGCCGCCGGGAGCCGACGAAGGGCAGCCGACGGGGCCCGGACGCCATCCACGGTGCAAGGAGGGACATCGTGACCGTCAGGTCCAAGAGGTAGCCGGAGGCGTTCCCGAGGCCCACCTCGGTGTACGAGGCGATGAGGCAATACACGAGGAGGAAGATGGCGATCGCCCGGGCGGGACCCCTCGGCGCCATGAGCGCGAGCAGAAGGATCAAGAGCATGGCCACGGCCACGAGGACGTCGCCGACCACTCCCTGGTCGAGGTAGATGGCGAGCCAGCTGGAGTCGATCGACAACCCGTTGTAGGAGTCGTTCGACATCCCGTACCCCAGGACGATGTTCACCTCGCCTCGTGGCTGATGCACGAGTGCGCTCCAGACGGCTGCGCGCCCGTTCAGTCCGCTCAACTGCTGCGCGCTCTCGCCGCGAGAGAACCAGTGGGTCACGAAGGGCGCAAAGCTGAGCGCGACGATCCCGGCGACCAGGAGGGTGACGACGAACGCCCGCCGCACCCGCTTGCGGCTGAAGAAGAGGCTCAGTCCTGCAGCCAGGATGCCGACCAGGAGCCCGATCACGGCGGTCCGGGTGTGCGTCAAGAGGAGGACAACGACCCCGGCAATGACGGCGATAACGGCGCTCCGGCGGCTGACGAGTCCCGTGAACCACATGACCACCGAGAGCCCCACGAAGACAGCGGCGAAGTGGGCGACCTCGGTGGGGGGGATCGGCCAGACCGCGCCCCCGAGACGGCCACCGCCCGCCTGGGCGAACGACTTGCCGGGGGCCATCATCATGCCGAGCACGACACTCCCCAGGATGACGGCGAGCGCGCGCCGGTGGATGTGCGCGAACAACAGGTCGCGGCGGCCCCACCACGGCGTCAGAAGCCACAGGACGAGCACGAACAGGACCAACCGGGCGGCGCGGACGATCGACCCGAGCCCGAAGTAGCCCCGCAGGCTGACGATCAGCGAGAGGATCGCGAAGATCGTGAAGAGGAGCAGGAAGCCGTTCGGCCGAACGATCATCTTCCGGTTGAGGGAGAGAGCGACTCCGAGGGCGCCGAGTAGGGCCCCCTGGGTGATGATTTTGCCGAGCGTCGACGGGATCGGGAGGATGTCAGGCGTCTTTGTGAACGTCAGCACGTTCAGGAAGAGCAGCCCCCAGACCCAGCCGAGCCGCCGTCGGACGCTCCGGTCGGTCGCGTCCGACAACCCTGCCCGATGGAAGACGGGAGACGCCGTGCGCAGGCCCAGCACCTGAGGAAAGGTCATTTCCAGGACGGTGGCATCGACGGGACGTCCCGTAGGCTCGCGTTCACCCACGGCGAGCCGGCCGGGAGGAGTCCGATGCTCTCGTCGTCCTCGTCCACGTCGAACAGGATGGCCGAAGCCACGCGCACGCCGGCGGCTCGGAGGAGCTGTGCCGTTCCGCTGATCCGCTGTGGGGTCGACCGTCCCGTCCGGAGCACGACGATGGCCTCGTTCCAACCGCGCAGGTGCCACGCGCCGCGGGCCAGGTCGACACTCGCGAGCGCGAGCACGGCGTCTGCGTGTTGCCAGCGCTCGGCGCTGAGCTGCCACGGCGCACGGTCGTCTTCGGGCCCGAGATAGGGCGGAGGAACGAAAAGCGTCACCGCGGCCGTGTCGTTGACGGGGACGCGGTGGACGTGTTCCCCCTCGCACCCGCACATCGTCTCGAGCACGTGCGTCGCGGTGAGGTCGATCAGGACGACCTCCTTGCCTTCCAGCGCGACCGATCTCGCCGTCTCCAGGAACGAGACGGCGGCCACGGCGGTGTCATCGATCGCGACGGCAAGCACCGAGCGGTTCCCGCTCCGCTCGAGCCTGCTGCGCAGGTAGCTGACGACCCGGCGCTGCTCTGGATCGATCTTGACGGCCTTGAGGGCCCGTCGACGCCCGCGAGGTGGCCTGGTCTCGACCGACATCGGCTTCAGGCTGAGACCGACTGGCGTGCCGAGGATCGTGGCGACGTCCTCCCGCCGGCGCACCTTGTCGGACACCAGCGCAGGGAGGATGACGATCCCGAGGCCGATGGCCAGGCCGGCACCGAGCCCCATCGCCGAGGCGATCAGCGTGAGCTTGAGCGTCGACGAGGCAATTGGAGACCCGGCGCTAAGCACCCTCGTGGCCTTCAAGACCGAGATCGTGTCGAGTTGGTCCTGCTGCACCGTCTGTTGGAGGTTGGCGATCTCGGTCTCGTCCTGGGAACGCTGGTCGACCAGCTGGGTGAGCTGGTTGGTACCGGAGATGACCTGGCCGATTGAGCTCGTGAGCACGTTGATCTGTCGGGTCAGGAACCCGATTTGCTTGTTCAGGCCGCTGACGATCGCGTTGTCCTGGGCGTTGTACTGCCGGTCGCGGAAGCTGAGGTAGGCCGAGGTGACGGCGTTGACGCGCCTCACGGCCTCCTTGTAGCTCGGCCCGTTGATGGTCACCGTGAGGACGTTGTCGCTGACAGCGACCCCCGGGGTCTTCCCGAGCAGCTTGCCGGGGCTGAGCGACGGCTCGCCCAAGAGTGCGATCGCCCCGCGGCCGACTGCCGTGTTGTCCAAGAGCGCGATGTCGTTGGCCATCCCGATGGCGTCGTCAGTCCCGGGCGCGTGCGCCATGTAGATCGTCGCGTAGGCGGCGTAGGTGCGCGGGACGACGGAATGGTACGCGCCCCCGACGAGGAGCCCGATGACCGCGATGGACATCCACAGCCACCGGCGTCGACGCAGTGCCCCCGCGAGGTACCGGAAGCTGACGAGCTTGCCGGTGGCAGTACGCGTCTCGAGGGATTCGGGGTCGAGGTTGTTGCCCCGGACGGGGGCGTCCAGTTCGAGAGTCATGGCCTCAGATCCGTCCGATCTGGATCGGTCGCGCCGCCGGCCGGATGCCGTTCGTGGACATGGACTCGACGATCCGGCCGGTCGTGAGGTCGTCCGGGTCGGGGTTCGTCACGACGATCGAGCTGAACGGTTGCTTGCTGTCGGCCGCCGAGATCGCGACCCGGGCCAGGTCCTCAGCGGAGGCGAAGCCGGCCGAGACGACGAGGACGGTACTGTCGGCGTGCTTCCTGAGCAGCGTGGGCCGGAGCACGTCGACCATCATCGGCATGATGGTCAGCCCCGCCCTGTTCACCCCGCTCTTGATGTTGGGACCGAGGCCGGAAACAGTCGTCCGCTTGAGCGCGGCCCGCAGGTCCATCGAGTAGCGGTCCTTGCCCGGCACGTTCATCGAAACGGAGGTGCCGAGCGAGGCAGCGCAGACCGCGAGCTGCGGTGCCGCCACCACCCCGGCGTCGTCCCCGTCAAGGGCCACGACGAGCAGCGTGTGCGGTGTGCCGTCTGCGATCCCGAGGTCCCGCAGAGCCTTTCGGACCCGCCAACGCTCATTCGAGCTCGGCTCGTAGTGTCCCAGCCATTCGGCCCAGTCGCTCGTCTTCGAACGTCGGGTCGTCGAGAGCGAGAGCACGACCGGGACTCCGACCGCCTCTGCGATCTGGTCGCGTCGCCGGAGCCTCGGGTCACCACGGTAACGGAGCACGATGAGCACCGACACGAGGACGAAGCCGATGACCCCACCGATCAAGACGAAGAGGAACGCCCCCACGATGTTGGGCGGAAACGCGGAAGTGGCTTTCTGGATGACCTCGGTGCCGGCGTTGGCCGCGCTCTCGCCGAGCTGGGCCTCTGCGATCTGGCTGTTGAGGTTGTCGAGCTGCAGGGTCGACTGGGTCTGCTGCGCCGTGAGCGAGGCGAGCAGCGCCGTGTCGGCCTGGCCGGCCGATGTCGAGGACCCCTCCGAGGCGATCCGCTTGGAGGTGGTCTGGATCTCGTCGTCGACTGTGCTGATTTGTTTGGTCAGCAGTTCCGCCTCGGACTGCAATGAGGCCAGGCCGCTCGCACCGGTCGCGCTGGCGTTGGTGGTGACGAACTTGACGAGGTCTGAGGCGACGAAATTCGCCAGTCGCTCAGCCTGTCTCGGAGTGTCCCCCGACGCTGTGATCTCTAGGACGTTGGTCGCGGTGCCGACTGCCTTGATCCGCTGGCGAAGCTGACCGAGTGAGAGCGATGGATCGACCTTCTGCCCGGCCGGCCCCAGGACCGCCGCGCTAATCGCGATCTGGCTGTCGGTGCTCATGTCGTCGCCGATCGTCTGACCGTTCGCGCCGGTCGAAGACGATGCCGAACCCGGGAGCAGGACCAGGCTCGAGGCTGAGTATCTCGGGGGGCGCACGGCGACGAGCACCGATGCGACGATGAGGCTGATCGCAACCACCACGAAGACGAGTCGGCGATGCCTCCAGAGGAGGTTGAGGACCCGCTTCACGTCCAGTAGCTGTTCGGTCAATTCGTCCTCTCAGGCGACAGCAGTGTCAATCCGACCCACAGCTGAGAGGCCGGAGCGGATGATCTGATACATCAGGTAGACAGCCGTTTTCGCGCGGCCGACCGCGTGGACGGGCACCGACACGCCGGCCCTGTTCGGGCCCCCTCGCGGTGGCCGGTACCGCCTCGCGGAGCGTGTCGGCAACGCTGATCCTCGGAAACCGCAGCGAACGGCGTGGCTACGTCCGGCCGGCCGTCATCAGGTTCTTGAGCCACCACTCGGCGTCGGCCATCGGGTCGGCGAGATGGCCGGGGAACGGGTCCTCGTCGCGATAGACGGGCAGCACCCGGAACCACAGGTGCCGGTCGCAGCCGTCGAGTGGACTGTCCATAACCGAGGTCGTGGTCTCGGAGCACCCGAAGTTCCGTCGCACCCGAAGAGAGATGCGGCGGAGCGCGGCGAGGAATGCGCCGCGCTCGCGGCCATCGAGCTCCGATAGCGAGTGGATATGCGTGGTCGGGGCGACACCGATGGCGCGGATCGTCGTGAGGAGGAACACGACCGCGCTCGGGTCGCGATAGACGGCCGCGAACTCGTTTGTCGGCGGCGAGCTGATCACCTCGTTGCCCAGTCGGCAGAGGTGGCAGTCCGCAAGCGACGTGCGGGCGATGGCCTGAGTCGCCGTTGACCTCACTCGGTCGATCGCTCCCTGTCCCTGGTGTGGTCGATCCTCGGAATCAGTCGGGTCGACGAACGGTCACCGACAGAGGAACCGTGGAGGTGCGCCACGATTCCTCTCCGACGACGTTGCGGTATCCGACGATTCCCATGCGCGGAGATCCCTTCATATAGAGCTCCGAGGGGACGAGGAACTTTCAGGGCCGGTGATACCGGAGACGCCCAGTTCAAACGTATCAAGCGCGGCACAGGCCCCGTCGCAGTCCCGATTTGGACCTGCGCTCCGGCGTATCAAGCGACCCCTCGCGTGCTCCGTCAGAGCACGGGGGCACAACATCCTCGGAACCGTCAATCCACGCATCGGAGAGCGCAACCTCGGTGGCTTCAGACGCCCGATCCATCACCGCCGTCGGGTTCGTCCCCGGGGCCGGTCTCGATGGTTCCGCGACAATGCTCGGCGGAACGGTCGACGGAACGCTTGATACATCGTTCGTCGCGGCCGAGACGTCCAAGGTCGCGGCGCCTTCGTGGCTCCGGCTCCGACTGTTCTCCTTCGACCTCCTGTCGGTCTCGGTCGCGTGGTTCCTCGTCTGTCTGCCGTTGGACCACGGCTACGGGATGCTGTACGAGCTCTCGCGAAGCGGCCTGGCGGCCGGGACGACGCTCATCGCCATGCGCGCCCTCGGCCTGTATCGCTCCCGGGTGTGTGCGAAGTGGAGCCAGGAGGTCGTCCGCCTCGTGGCGGCGTCACTCGTCGGCGGGCTGGCGTTCGTGGCGTTCGAACAGTCGTTACACGGCCGTGGGCCGGAGGTCGGGATCATTAGCGGGGCGGTTTGCCTGGTGTCGGCGACCCTCTTGCGGCGCCACTACGGACGTTGGCTGAGCGTCCGCAGAGCGCGCGGGGAGTTCCTGCGGAACGTCGTGCTCATCGGATCGAATGACGATTCGGTGACCCTCTGGACGATGCTTGCCTCCGAGCCCGAGCTCGGCTACCGAATCGCCGCGGTGATCGGCGACGACGAAGAGCCTCGTCCCTGGGACGGGTTCCCGAGGAGCGCGACGCCCACAGACCTTCCGCGGCTGGCCGCCGCGACGCAGGCCAGCGGGGTCCTGATCGTGGCCAACGCGGTCTCGAGCCAGGAGCTGGCCTGGATCATCGCCCTGTCTACGGCCTACGGGCTGCACGTGCAGATCTGGTCCGGTCTGTCCGGGGTCGCGAGCCGGAGGCTCCGGGAGGTCCCGGTCTCGGGCGAGCCCTTCTATTACGTCGAGCCGCACCGCACCTACCAATGGCAGTTGTGGGCGAAGCGCACCATCGACGTCGTCGCGTCGGGCATCGTCCTTGTGCTTGCCCTCCCGGCGCTGGTCCTGGCCGCGGCGGCCATCAAGCTCGAGCGGGGCGGCCCGGTCTTGCACCGCCAGCGTCGCGTCGGGCTCAATGGCGACCTCTTCACCATCTACAAGCTGCGCACGATGGTGGTCGGCTCGGAGCAGACGGTGGACGAGCTCCAGGCGCTTAATCAGCGGACGGATGGGCCGCTCTACAAGAGCGCCAGCGATCCTCGGGTGACCAAGGTCGGACGGCTCCTCCGCCCCCTCAGCCTTGACGAGCTCCCCCAGCTCTGGAACGTGCTCTGCGGGTCCATGAGTCTCGTTGGGCCGCGGCCGGCGCTCCCGCACGAGGTCGCACAGTTCGACGAGGAGCTGCGCCGTCGTCACACGATGCGTCCTGGGATTACCGGGCTGTGGCAGGCCAGGGCGCGGGAAAACCCGTCGTTCAACGCGTACCGCCGCCACGATCTGCACTACGTCGACAACTGGTCGCTCCGCCTCGACCTCATGATCCTGCTGGTGACGGTCCCGACGGTGCTCAGTCAGGCGATCCAAGGGGTTCGGCGGTCCCGGGCGCGCCAACGCGGGAACCATCCGTCCCTGCAACGCTAGTAGCGCCCCATTGGCGCTGCTCCGCATGGCCGCCCTCCCATCGATTTCCCCAATTTCGGGGATGACCCACCGCGCGTATTCGTTAACAATGCCGTGATACCTGGGGGCGTGCCCCCATTTTGATGGGAGGTAGCCCGCCTCGGCCCCTTCCAGAGCGGTCGGTCGGACGCAGTAGATGCCTGCGACCGGTGGGGGGGACCATGGCCATGCCCGTAGAGACTTCGTCACGCCCCCGGACGCCGCTGCCCTCGCATGCGCGAGGCGAACCACTGCTCACCGAGCTGCGTGCCTCGGTCGAGGATCGGGAGCTCGCCCTGGTCACCGCATCCGCGGCGCGGGGTGATGAGAAGTCATGGGCCCATCTCTGCAGTCGCTTCGGCAACATGATCAAGGCGATCGCGCGAAGCTGCCGATTGAGTGAGGCGGACGTCGGCGAGGTGTTTCAGACCACCTGGCTGCGATTGGTCGAGAACATCGACCGGATCGAACAACCGGAGCGGGTCGGGGCGTGGTTGGCCACGACCGCCCGACGCGAGAGCCTGCGCCTAGTGCGCGGCCGGGCGCGGATCAGCTTCGACGGCGAATCCTTCGAGCTCCTTGCGGACCCCGACGTGTCCAGTCCTGACGCCCGCCTTCTGACCGAGGAGCGGGCGACGGCAATGCGCGCCGCGTATGCCCGCCTCCCGCTGCGCTGCCAGCGGCTCCTCGGACTCCTCTCCGCCGACGACTCGCCGTCCTACAAGGACATCTCCGAGCTGCTCGACATGCCGATCGGAAGTATCGGTCCGACGAGGGGCCGGTGTCTCGAGCACCTCCGGCGGATCCTCCTCGAGATCGCGCCCGAGACGTAGTCGTCCCGGACGACCCCAGGGTGGGCTGACCGCGAAGCCCCACTCCTCCGCCATTGGTATCGAACGCGCCCAATCGCGCGCAGAGGAGGGCCTTGAGGGCATGAGGCCCCGGATCCCGGCGGCCGAAGGCCTCGACTCGGGCCAGCTGTGGTCGGCAAGATCTGGAATCTGTTTAGGCCGAGCGATCGGTCACGTCTACATCAAGCCGGTACATCAAGCCGGCCACGCCCCGGCTGAATAGAAAGGTGGAGCGATCCCACCGGATCGGTGCCGAGGAGTCCCGCCGCCGGCTCGACGGGTTAGTCATCGACGACACCAGGGTCTTCAACGAGAAGCTGGCCGAGCGGGAGGACTTCTACAATTTTGCCCGCCCCCATGGGGGCTTGGGCGACCAGACGCCATATGAAAGGCTCCGCCAGAAGGCGAAGGAACCAGCGACCCCGAGTAAAGGGTGATCGTCAGCTCTACATCGTGCCCGGAGCGGGACTCGAACCCGCACGCCGTTGCCGGCAAAGGCTTTTGAGGCCTCCGCGTCTACCGATTCCGCCATCCGGGCCGGACGTTGAGCCTACCGGCGGACGCCTGGTGCGGCCGGAACGTCAGTCGTCGCGCGCCAGCGCGGTTCGGGGGTGCCGTCCGTCGACGTAGCTGAGGAACGGGGGGTAGATGTTGTAGCCGAGGAGC
>Ga0116216_10001112_pt1 | contig 19073 bp, 11 predicted proteins | sample Sb_taG_11_FD_89696 | JGI IMG/M metagenome (GOLD analysis project Ga0116216, IMG submission 89696) | Peat soil microbial communities from Weissenstadt, Germany - Sb_50d_3_AS metaG | ecosystem: Environmental > Terrestrial > Soil > Wetlands > Peat | place: Germany: Weissenstadt | collected 2010-09-21
ACCACCTCCCTTCACGGCACCCACCCCTTCCTGAACGCAACGATCCAGGTGGCAGGCAAGGCAACGGAACCAGGCTCAGTGTCACAGACAGCACCGACAAAATCGCTGCGAGCTTCTCGCCGGCTCGACGGTGTGGGCATAGCCTCGGCAGCACGATCCTCATGGCCTGGTGGCTGGCCATCTCAGGCGAGACCAAAAGCGGTCTGTCATATTAGGTTGAGCAGCCCGCTTGTTACTTCCTGCCTGGCCAGTGCGTCCCGCTCGGCCGGGGTCAGCCAGCGGACGCTGGATCCGTCGGGCTGGCGTTCCACCCATATCACGTCTTCGACCGCCTCGGCGACGGCGTGCAGGTGGCTAATGACCGCGACGAGCTTGTCCCCGCCCGCCTCGGCCTGAAGGACGGCCAGGGAACTGGTGAGCGCATCGATATCGAGGGACCCGAATCCCTCGTCCAGGAAGAGCGCGCCCAGCCGCGCGCCGGAGCGGCTATGAAGCTCCACCAGTGCCAGGGCCAGTGCGAGAGATGCCAGGAAGGTTTCCCCACCGGACAGCGTCTTGGGGCTGCGGGCCGCTCCACTGCGGAGGCTGATGATCTGGAAATCCTCGGCGAATCCGAACTCGCCGCCGGACAATCGGCCGAAGATGTCGCTGGCGACGCCCAGCAGCGCGCGCGTGCGCCTTTCCATCAAATACTGGTGGAATTTGGCATCGCCGAGCAGCCCGCGTAGTGCGTCTACCGCGCTGAGCCTCGCCCGGCCTGCACGGATCGCGGTATCGAGGCTGGCTGCCTGCGGTATCTGGCTCTGTGCTGCTGCCTGCTCTGCTCGGTGCCTTTCAGCGGCATTACGGGCGCTCGCCTCCGCTCCTACGACCGGGTCGAGGGCCGCGGGGTCAAGCAGTTGTTCTCCTTCGGCTAGGGCGATGGCCGAAGATCCTTGCTGGCCGGAGCGCAGCCCGGCAGCTGCGGTGTTAAGTTCCGTCAGCCGGGTGCTAGCCTCCCTGCCGACTGCTGCTGCTTCGCGTGCCACGCCGTCGCTTGCCTGGGCTTCGGCCTTGGCCAGTGCTGCAGCATACGCGCTGACTGCCTCAGCGGTTATGGCCTCAGGCCTGGTTGGCATCCGGTCACGCAGCTGGTCTTGGGGTAGTACGCTGACCGCCTGCTCGGTGGCGTCCTGCCAGCGTTCCAGATACGTGGCCAGCGTCTGGAGCGGCCCGGCCATTTCCCGACTGCGCCGCTGGTCGAGCTCTTGCCGCGTCGTGATGAGCTTGTCAAGCTCCCGGATTGCTGTTTCGCGGTCCTGACTGCGGGCATCTAGCTGGCCGCGTCGTTCGGCGATGATCCGCTTCGCTGTGTCGATGTCGCCCAAGGTAACGGTCATACTGGCGGGAATCAGGTCGCGGACCAGGGCGGGGAGGGCCATCAGGTCACGGACGAATCTGGCCTGGGCGGTAGCGTGCCGCTTCCGGGCCGTGGCGAGCCTGGTCGCCGCGTCGTCGTGGGCCTTTTCCGCAAGCGAGAGCCTTTCCGCCGCCCCGGCGGCATCGGTCTCCCTTTCCCTGGCAGCATCTTCAGCGCTGGTGGCGGCGTCCGCCAGCGCCTGTTCCACCGCACGGGCCGGGCCAAGCAGCTGCCGGGCTGACATGCTGAACAGCTTGTCCTGGTCATCGTCGCTGGATTCGGACAGCCGTGCGCACGCGACCTGCAGCATGGTGCCGAAGTCGTCCTCTTCGAGAGGCTTGGTTCGGTCATCCAGCGGGTGCTTGGGCAATTCCCGCATCGCCGCGGCCGCGTTCTGGCGGGCCTGCTCGAGCCGGTCTTGGGCTTTCCGTGCCACTGACTGGCGGTCCTCGTATTCCCGCCGGGCATTGGCCGTGTCGGCTTGTGCCTTCGCGAGCTCCGACTCGGCGTCTCGCGCTGCGGTCTTCGCTTTCTTTACCGCTCGTTCAGCAGTCCGCAAGGTGTTGGGGTCCGCGGGTGCCGGCGGCTGGTAGTCCTCAGGCAGCGGCCGACTGCAGATCAGGCATGAGTCGCCTGCTGACAGGCCTATCCCGGCTGTGTACGCAGCGTCGTGGCTGTGCACGATGGCAAGCTGCTCGTCAGCGGACTCCAGCTGCGCAGCGGCCCTGCCGACGGCGGCCTGGAGGGGGAGGACCGCTTCCTGAAGGGTGCGCATCCGCTGGAGGGCATGCTCCTCTTCCCGCCGTGCCTTCCCGGCATTCGCGGCTTGGCGCAAAGCCGGCCTGATGCTGTCCTGAAGCCGCTCGCAGGCCTCGCGGTACCCCTGGAGTGTCGAGTTCGCGGTGCGGCGCGCTTGGTCCAGCTCACCGGCGAGGGCTTGCAGCTCGCTCAGCCGGGTCCTGTCGGTTTCCAGCTGCCGTGCCTGCCCGGCGATGTCCGCTGCGTCCTCGTCCAGCTGCGCCTTGGCCGCCGCCAGCTCCTCGAGTCGGCCGGGTACCCCGTCGAGCAGGGTGGCAGCTGAGGCAAGCGACTCCAGCGTTAGGCCTTCCTGCGCGGCCGCGGCCAGCTGAGACTCGGAGTCGTTGCGCAGGTTCTCGAAGTTCTGCTTCGCTCGGGCAGTCTCGGCTTCGAGGGCGGCCAGTTCACCGGCAGATTTGGCGATGCGGGTCAGCTCGCCGTCGACGTCCTTCTTCTCGTAGTGATCGAGGACAGCGCCTGCGGCGATGAGCCTCGCGTGCTGGTCGCGTGCGCTCCTGGCTTGCTCGAGGAGCGACCGAAGGGTGTCAAGGGCCTGGCGGAGGCGCCGGACCAGTCGTTCGGCTCGGGCGGCCTCCCCACCTGCTGCCTGTGCAGCAGCAGCCGGGTCGTCTGGCAGGCGCGACCGGGCCACGTCGGCCTGGTGGATCAGCTCGGCCAGCCGGTCGCGGTGGCGGCTGGCCCGGTCACGCATGGCCTCGATCGCCTGCACGCCGAAGATGCCCTTGAGCAGGTCGGTGCGCTCGCCGCCGGGCGCGGTCAGCAGCCGGTCGAACTTTCCCTGCGGCAGCAGGAGGGCGGCCTTGAAGCTGTCGAAGTCCAGCTGCAGCAGCGCCTCGATCTTCTTGTTGACCGGCCTCTTGTTGTCGATCTGCTCTCCGGTGTCCAAGTTTTGCAGCAGGTGGCCGGACGGGGTGGTGTTGGCGTGGAAGGCCCGGCGGACCCGCCAGCGCTGCCCATCGTGGGCGAAGATGAGGTCCACGGTCATCTGGGACACGCCTTCGGCCATCAGCACCTTGTGCTCGCCTTCGGTCCAGGTGCAGTTGCCGTACAAGGCGAGGGTGATCGCCTCGAGGATGGTTGACTTGCCGGCGCCGGTGTCCCCGAGGATGGCGATGAGGGTCTTACTGGTGAAGTCCAGCGGGCCGACCTTGCCGGGGTAGCTGCGGATGCCGGAGAACGAGAGCTGGAGCGGTCTCATGCCTGCCCCCCTCCTGCCGCGGCGGGAGTGTCTCCGGCCGACGCCTGTGCCGGGATCAGCAGACCGCCGGTCTGCGGCCACCCGGCGGGCTCTTGACCCAGCACGGATCGCAGCTGGGCCTCCTCGGGGAAGGTCCCGGGGTCCTCCCGGTCGGTATCGGCAAGCAGGTCTGCGAAGGTGGCCAGGATGTGGTCTGCGACCGCGCCAGCGGGCACACGGCCGGGCAGGTACTCGGCGAACAGGTCAGGCAGGCCCGGCTCGTCGCCTTCTGTCTCGGCCCGGTTCAGGACGGCGACCTGCGAGGCCTTGCACCGCGGGTCGATGGCCACGAACGTAGCGTGCGGCGCCGCGTCCTTCGTGGCGGCGGCAAGGTGCGGGATCGGGTGGTCGCTGACGAGCACGGCCCGGACGAACGCGTCAGTGATCTGGTCGGCCTGTGCGCGCAATTCGTCCAGGGTGCCCGTGAAGTCATAAAGCCGCCGTCCGGCTTTCAGTGGCACCAGATCGACTCTGACCGGGCGGCCGGGGTCGGCGTCCACCACGACCAGGCTTTTGTCCTCCCCCGCCTCCCCGAAATCCAGCTGCAGCGGGCTGCCGGCGTAGCGTGCCGTGATGCCGCCGCGGGTGATGGCCTGCGGCCGGTGAATATGGCCTAGCGCGGCATAACTGACGGCCGGCAGTGCGTCGGCCTCGGTCAGGTAGGTGTCGCTGATCTCGACAGGCCGCTCGGTGTAGGAGGGGCTGGCGCCCTGCACGTACAGGTGCGCAGCCAAGACGAGGACGTCCTGGCCGGGGTGGTAGCCGTCGAGCAGGCCGCGCTGGAGTTCGGCCTGTACCACGCGCAGGTGCCGGGCGTAGTCGCGGGTGGCAGTCGCCGGGCTGGTGAACTCGTCCAGGAACCTGTTCTGGTGGATGAACGGGAGCGCTGCCACCCGGATCCGCTGCTCCCCGGTTCGGGCCGGGTAGTCGAGGATCCCGCCGTCGCGGGGATGCCGGGCTCGTGTGACGAACTTCAACCGGGGCGCGCCGCCCGGTCCGGGATCGGCGCCGAACGCCGTCACAGCGAAGTCCAGGGTCTCCAGCAGCACCGGTGAGTCGTGGTTCCCCGCCACTATCAGCACCGGCGCCGCTTCGGACAGGTCTCTGAGCGCGCGCAGGCACCGGGCAAGGTCGCCAGGCGTCGGCCGCCAGGAATCAAACAGGTCACCGGAGTGGACGATGAGGTCCGGCCGTATGTCACGGGCGATTCCGGTGATCTCAGCGAGCACCGCGTCGAAGTCGCCGTCGCGGGACCGCTGCGCGGGCCGTCGCCCCACGGTCCGCCCGAGGTGCCAGTCAGACGTATGCAGCAGGCGCATCAGCAGGCCTCCCCTGCTCGGAGTAGCAGAACCGCCCGCCGACTCGGCGGGCTTCTCGCAAACCATACACCAAGAATCTTTGGTTTTGTCTGGAAAACCTTGGAATCTCTGATAAGGTCGGGTGTCATGCAGGAACCACTGGACGCCCTGGAGACCCGGATCGCGGAGCTTCGTCGGGCCATCCGCGGCGCCCTGACCGTCCGGGAGCAGGACCGTGTCCGCGAGTTGCGGGCTGAGCTCCGCCGGGCCGAACGGTCCTGGGATGCGCTTGTCACGCCGCCGGACCGGCCCGAGGAAGACCGGCAGGGGCTCGCGTCGCTGTTGCCGGCTCGTGAGCAGGTGCACCAGGCCCTGACGCTGCTCGGCGCGCCCGCGGCGCCCAAGCTGATCGCCGCGGTTCACGCAGCCTTCTTCGCCGGGCAGCTGACTCCGTCCCGGCTGGCCAGCCTGCGCAGGGATGAAGAACGGTCCTATCGGGCAGCGCCGGGAGCCCGGCCGTACTACCTGTGCCCGGCACTGACCTCGGATCTGCTATCGGCGGCCCGGGCCCTGCTGTGCGTGAGCACCTGGCCGCTGGAACAAAGGATCATCGGGCCGCTCAGCCCGCGCGTCGATTTCCTGACCGCCGCTATCCAGATCGCCGAGGCGGCTCCCAGCCTGAGTGGAGCGGCCACCGGATCCGCCAGCGCCGCGGTGGATCGGCTGCTGCGGCGCTTCGCGATGAATATCCCTGGCGCAGGCCCGGCACAGCCCGGCGGCAGCGTTCACGCAGAGACCATTGCCGCCGCTGCCCGGGCGGAGTTCGACATTCACTTCGCCCGAGACCACGACGACCGGGCGCAGGCCGCGGTTCGCGCCAGGCAGCAGCTGGATGACGCCGAGCAATTGTTCGGGGCTCGCCTAGCCGCGGTCGACGACACCGGCACGGGCCGACGGCTACCCGGGCCCGCTTAATTCCGTAAGGACGAGCGCATGACTGCAACAGATGCCCGGTTGGATAGCCTTCGCGGTAGCACTGAGCCGCTGAGTTTCACCGCTCGGACCATCGCCGCGCTTACAGCCAACCCGGGCTGCGTCCGGCGGGCCCTGATGGACGCGGCGGGCGCCGATAAGGCCGCGCTCGCCACGCACGTTGGTTTCCCGCAGCGGTCGGGTGCCTCGCAGTCCCCGTTCGCGCTAACGCGCGGAGGCATCTTCGAAGCACAGGTAAAGGCGAGCGGCGGCGCCGACCTGGTCCGGCTGCTGCGGGACAAGCTCGGGCTGGACCTTCCCGAGGTTTCCTACAGCGACCTGGAATCCGTCGGCGGCAACACTACTAAGAAGGTCCGGTACCGGCGGACGCGCGCGCTTCTGCTGCGCGCCGCCCGGCACCCAGATCAGGCAGGCACCTTGTACGACCACCCGATGCTGCGGCTGCAGGTCGGCGGCCACCTCGCCTATCTCGAACCAGACGTGGTCGCCTTCCAGATCCAGGGCAAGTTCCACGTTGTCGAAGTCAAGTCGTTCGCCGTCATCGACGGGCAGGCTGACGAGGAAAGCGTCGCAGCCGCGGCCATGCAGGCAGCGGCCTACATCGTGGCGCTTCAGGACATGCTCACGGCTGAGTCGCTTTCCGCCTCTGCCGTCTCCACCGATGTCATCCTGGTCACGCCGGAAAATTTCTCCCCCCAGGCCACTGCCACGTTCATCGACGTGCGAAAGCAGGTAGCCATCCTGCGCCGCCAGTTGGCCCGCATGGCGCGGATCGGCGTGCTGCTCGATGAGCTGCCGTCGGGACTGACCTTCGACCTCGCACCCGACCCCGACGGCAACTACACCCGGGCACGCGGAGAGCTCGCCAGCGCCCTGGAGGTAGTCCCGGCCCGGTACCAGCCGCGCTGTCTGAAGACCTGCGAGCTGGCAGGCTTCTGTCGCGACGAGGCCCGCGCCGCAGGCGCGCTGACGGTCCTGGGCTCAGTCGTCCGCGACGACCTCGGCAGCCTGGACTCGATCAGTACCGCGCTCGCACTGGCCAGCGGCATCCGCCAGCCCTCCGCCGATCAGGCCGACATTGCCCGTGCGCTGCGTTACGTCAAGAGCATCAGCGACACGCTGGCGGGCGGTACCGTATGACCCTGCTGACCACCCTCGCCCGCCTGGAGGCTGCCGTATCCGGCCGCGCCCGGCCGCTGAGCAGGGTTCGGCACTGTCGCCTGGCCGCGCAGCCGCTGGTCATCATCCCGCTGACTCTGGCCGGCGATCCCGCCACGCCCGTTGCCGCCATGACCGGAACCAGCCGCTACGGCCAGCAGCTGCTCGTCGTACCGCAGCCCCACAGCCGCGACCTGCGGCTCGGCTTCCTGGTCGGCCTGGCCCGGATCGTGCTCGGCTACATCGCCGACCGCCAGAACAGAACCGAGGTTCTCCCCGCGACCAAGAAAAGTGAGGAGCGGCGCCGATTCGCCGATGCGCCGCAGGTCATCGTGCCTAACCAGGCGGCACGGGACTATCTCGGCTTGCTAGGTCGGTCGACCCGGTTCTTGCCTACTGACGGTCCCTACGCCGTCGATCCCGCCGTGCCGTCCCTGGGTAAATGGCTGACGTTCCTCGCTGACAGCGCCGACCATACCGGCGCGGCGCTGCTCGCCGACCTCACCAGCTTGCTGGCCGAGCACTGGGCCAGCGGGCAGAGCCCGCTGGAAGATGCCAGCCTCGCCGCGCAGCTCGCGTGGATCGACCCGCCACCGGGCATGACCGGGTTGCAGGCCGCGCTGGCCACCGAAGATCCCCTGCGCTGCCCGCCGGCCGGGCCTGCCACAGACCCCGGCTTTGACCAGGCGATCCTGGAACCGCTGGTCCGCAGATACAACCGGGCGGCGCAGGCCGGAAAGCGTGCCGGTGTGGACCGCGCCACCGCTGAGATCACCGCCGCCCTCAAAGGCCAGCTGGAACCGACCTGGGATGCGGTCTGGCGCGCGATCTCGCTGCTACGCGCGCTGCCCGAGACTGCCTTGGCAGGCCGCCGCTGGTCCGCCGACAAGGACTCCTTCACGAGGTTCAGCAGCTATCTCGCCGACGGCGGCCTGCCGCAGCCCCGCCGCGACCATGCCGCCACCGCCGCAGCCCGCCTCGACCGGCTCGAGCGCGCGCAGGCCGCCTACGACACCGAGCGCGCCCTAGAGGACCCGTTCGTCCTGGCCGAGCTGCGCACGAGCGGGGAGGCGTTCGCCGGAGAAGTAGTATCCGCCGAGCCATCCCGGACCATCATCACCGCAGCAGGCCGGGCGGTTCTGCGGCCACGCTTCACCGTCCGCACTGGCGACCCGGTGCGCCTGGAGCCTGGCCGGGTGCTGATCTGCCCGGCCCATCACCGCCAGCGGGTCCAGATCGCCGACCTGACGCGCACCGCGACAGATGCCGACGTCGTCCTGGAAGTTGTCCAGGGAATGGGCACGCCCGGCAGGCCGACACCCGGCGCGGTACCTGCTATCGGGGAGCTGGTCAGCTTCACGCCCGACCCCGGGTTCTTTGCCCAAAGGGATTTCCCGCCGCCTGAGCAGATCCCATGGACGCATGGCGGGCCCCTCGTGCGGCGGGCCGTCGGCCCAGGCGAGGAGACGCCATCATGAGCGGGGACCTCCTATATGACCCAGCCGCCGAGACAGACCGGGTTATCGCGGCTGTCCTAGCCGACATGGCCGGGTCTGACCAGCGCGGCGTCATCGTCGACTCTCCGCCCGGTGCTGGCAAAACCACCCTGGTGGTCCGCGCTGCCTCCGAACTGGCCGTCGGCGGCGAGAGCTGCATCATCGTCGCCCAGACCAACAATCAGGTCGACGACCTGACGATGCGGTTGGCTAGTCAGGACCAGGGCCTGCTGCTGGGTAGGCTATCTGCCACCGACTACACGGCTCCCGCCGCGCTGCTCGCGCTGCCGAACGTCACGGTAGGCACCAGGCTCGATGACCTTGGCGCTGCGCAGGTGATCCTCGCTACGGCGGCGAAATGGGCAACCGTTAAGGACCGCAGCTGGCGCTGGGCGATCCTCGACGAGGCCTATCAGATGCGCTCGGACATGCTGCTGCTCATCGCCGCCCGGTTCGAGCGGGCGCTATTCGTCGGTGATCCCGGCCAGCTGGACCCCTTCTCCGTCATCGAGACGCCCCGCTGGATCGGCCTGCCCTACGACCCGATGCTGAACGCGGTCACGGTGCTCCAGGCGCACAACCCGGACCTGCCGGTTCACCGGCTCCCAGTGTCCTGGCGGCTCCCCGCCTCCGCAGCCCCGATCGTATCCGCCGCGTTTTACCCGTTTTCTGGCTTCCGTGCCGCTACCGCCGCCGACACCCGGCATCTGGAGTTCACCGCAGCCGGGATACGCAACCGCGCCGACGCCACCTTGGACCTGGCGGCGCGGTCCGGGTGGGCATTGCACGAACTGCCCGCCCGGCATACGACCCGCACTGACGGCGAGGCAGCCGAAGCGGCCGCTGAGCTAGCTGCCCGGCTGCTGGCCCGCCGGGCGGTAGGCACATGCGAACGGCACCCAAGTGGTCAGCCGCTCAGCCCGCAGGACATCGCGATCGGAGTCGCCCACCGCGATCAGGCCGACCAGATCCGGCAGGCCCTGGCGCAGGCCGCCCCGCCGGCCGCCGGGATGATCAGGGTCGACACAGCTAACCGCCTGCAGGGCGCCGAATTTTCCGTCACCATCGTCTTGCACCCGCTGTCTGGACGGCGAGACGCGACCGCATTCCATCTGGAGGCTGGCCGCCTGTGCGTCCTGGTATCCCGCCACCGCCACGCCTGCATCGTCGTCGCCCGCGCCGGGATAGCCGACCTCCTCGACGCCCACCCCTCCGACGAACCCATCCACCTCGGCGTCCAAGCCAAATTTCCCGACGGCTGGGAGGCGAACCACGCCCTGCTCGCCCACCTCGCTCGCCACCGGGTACAAGCGTGAAATCCTCACGCGGTGGCGGGTCCAAATGCGAGGAGGCCGTCGAGATGGCGAACTGGTTCATCGTCGAGGGCCAGCAGGCCGGCGACAAGTACACCGTCATCTCCATGAGACTTGCCCAACAGCGCCTACGGCTCGGCGATCGACTTCGACAACGTCGCCGGCACGCCGTACCGCTTGAAGATCGCGGCCCGTATCATCAGCCTGGCCGTCCTGGCCAGGCGGTACCGGGCCGGGTCATAGAACTCGTCGTCATCGATAAGGTCCGGCTGCGCCGGTTCCACGGGAATGACCGTGCCGTCGGCCGCGATCACCAGGTGTCCCTGAGCGTGAAGACCGTGGATCGCCGCCCGTATCTCGGCGGCAGGCCCGCCGGCCACAAACGGGACCATCTGCGCCGGCGGCACCATCGTGACCGGGCCGCCCTCTGCCCACTGGACGGGCAGGCTTCCCTCGTCGATGTAACGTAAGCGCGGGTTCACTCGTCGCTGGCGCTCTAGGCAGGTCTACTCCTCAGCCTGCTGCAACCGAGCCGCCCGGCTATCGCCTGCTGCAGCCAGTCCGTCGATGAGCCGACGCCACCGTGCGGTCGCTCCAGCGTCACCCTGAACAGCCGGGCAGAGCTCGCCGAGCCAGCTGAGAAGGTGGTAGCACCGGCGGGCTATGGCTGTGTAGTTGTCGCCGATCAGGTCTTCCGCCCACGTTAGCCCCGTGGTGGCCTGCCAGGCCGACGAGCCGCATCGCGCGAGCCGGACGAGCCCGTCAGCAGCTTCCGGTAGCCCCGGGGCGATCGGGAGCCAGCGGCTGACCAGGTCGGTCAAAGCGTCGGGGTCCGGCCAGGTTTCCCTGGCGCGCTTGAGGGTCGCGTCTGGGTTGCGGTGGGCTGCCCCGCGCGACGCGCCCCGCACGCCGGGCAGGTGGTCCGCCGCGTGCGGCTCCGCTGGAACATTGTCATCGACGCGGAGACCGCGCAGTTCGTCGCAGCCGCCGTCCAGGCCGGCAGGCCCGTGGCACGTGGGTTCAAGCCGTGCTTCTTGAACGCTGCCGATGCCTCTGCACGGTCCAGCCCCTGCTCCGGCGACATTGGGAACTCGTAGAGAGCAGCTAATTCGCGAGCGACCCGGTCACTAGTCCCGGGGATGTTGTTGTCGCACACCAGGCCTCGCAACAAGAGCACGCGCAAAACCAGCCAATTCACCAACAATGAGACCAATCAGCCCGGCACGTTCACGGTTAACATCACCGAACAGATGCTTGATCACCGAGGCTTTGGGGCGTCTCATGGTGACTGGAGGGGAACGATGGAACTACAAGCTCAGCGGGTCTGGCTTCGTCTGCAGCTGGAAATTCTGCCTGACGGCCGACTTGTTGTGGGGGTTACCGACGATCTCGGCCGGGCAGTGCGGCCACTCCGCACCGCCGGCCCTGCGTAGGGCTGGTCACAGTCCGCACTTCCGCCGCCGAATTTGCCGCAGCTCGGGCCGATAAACATCCGGTGGCCCGCGGCGCTGCCGGAGATGCTGGCTGGAGCCGTCGGAAGGCTCCCGCCGTATCGGGTTTCGCCGGCGTACAAGACCACGGTGCCCGTGTTCGTCGCCGCGCCGCCGACACTGGTCTCCGGTGTTGACATCATCGAAAGGTTCCTGGGCACGATCACGGTGACGGCCCAGACGCCCGATGAGTCATCGCCCGGTGAGCCAAATTTGTCCACCCCGCCCGTCATCGGCGCGGACCGCTGGGTGGTCCTGCAGGATCGGGTCGCGGCGCGGCCGGTCTCGCCGTTTTCCCTGCCGCTCGATGTGGTGGGAGTCGGCGCCCGCGGCGCCGAGGCACTAAGCAAGCTGGGCAGCCCCTGGGTCAAGCCGGGTGAGCAGCTACAGCCGCACCTCGCCGATATCAGCTGGCTGGAGGAGCCGCGCGACGCATTGGCCCGGCTCGCCGAGCAGGACATCGATGTCCTGATCGTCGACGCGTTCGACGGACGGTGGCTTGACTCGATGACGCGCCGGAGGGCTCGCAGCCTCGGCGCCGTGCGAGTGGTCATCGTGCTGGGTGTCGGCGACGGCGGACCGCTGGAGGCCGTCGACATCCACATGCCGACCGCCCGCAGCGTGCTGACGGTCAAAGGGCCGCCCATCGATGCCCAGTTCCCGGCCGTCAGTTCCTTCCTGCTGGCCCTGAGCCATGACCTACCGTTGCACGAAGCCCTCGCGACGGCCCGCAACGCTGCCGCCGGAGTCCGCATCGACCTGTCGGCCTCACCGGAGTCCCTCCACGATCTGCGGCTCACCTCGGCCTGGGCTGAGCTGGAACGGGACCTGGCGGAGTTGTCCGGCTCCGTAGGTCCGGGAACGGCGGAGGAACTGATCAGGCAGGGCACCGCCGGCCTTCCCGCGGCGGCGCAAGACGCCGTACGTGAACTGGTAACCGGCGTCAGCGAGGCGCGCAGGATGATGGAAGTCGACTTCGCCATGGAGTCCGAAGGGCTGCACCCGCTGGCCCGGGCCCGTCGGCGACTCGCCGAGGCTCATGAGGCAGTACGGAAACTGCGTGCATTGCCAGTGGCCCGTGACACCCCGGCGGAACAGCCGTTCCGCGTGGTGAACATGGGGCTCCGCCGTCAAGGCGACATCCTCGCCCCGGGAGCCCTGTCCAACTATGTGGACCCGGAGCGGTCGCTCGTCGCCGGAGGGCGCTATGACCTTGACGTCCAGATCGGCGCCCCGTGGCTCAAGAGCCTTGTCGCCGACGACCCGGAGACGGCCCAGCTCCATCTGCCGGACGATCGGCGCGGCAACGACGTGCAGGTCACTGTGTTCGGCGATGACGTCACCGTGCTCGGCGAGCGGACTCAGGTCTTGCACGTGCCGCCCGTCGGCCCATCCGATGTGGTGAGCTTCGGGTTGATCATGCCGAACGCCGTGGGCTCAACGTGGCTGCGGCTCAGCGTCTTCCATCGGGAGAATCTCCTGCAGACCTTCCGGCTCGACCTGCTGGTCACGGACGCGGAAGAGAGACAGGCCGAGCCGGTGCTCGCCGCGCACCTACAGCACAGCGCCACCCGGGATTGGACGAACGTCGCCCGGCTCGGACCTCGCGCGGTCTCACTTACGGTCAACGCCGACCCAGCCGGCGGCCACCGCATCTTCATCAAGAGCCGAGACGTCGCCGCGACGCTGCCGGTCGATATCGCCCGGCAGGACCAGGCTGCGTCGGAATTGCGAAGGATTCTGATGGATGCGGTGGACGAGAAAGTGGACGACGCCGAGACCGTCTGGCGGCTCGCGAAGAAGGGCCGAGATCTGTACTTTTGGATCTTTGAGCGCCTGGGCGAAGACAACGACGAAGGGCTGCGTCGGTTGCGGAGATCGGCCGACCAGGCGATACAGATTATCCGGGCCGACGTGGCCCAGGCCGTTCCTTGGTCTCTGGTGTATGACTGGTCGCTTCCCGAGGTGATGTACGGCGGCGATAGGCCTCCCGTGTGCTTTGGCCGGACGGATGACGGCCGTCCCTGCGCCCACCACGCCGGCTCGAAGGCAGTGTGCGTCTCTGGTTTCTGGGGGATCCGCCATCGGCTCGAGGAACTGCTGCCTGACCCGAGCCGACGCGATATGCCCGAAAAGGTGGCCGTCGGAAATCCGGGCGTCCTGGTTGCGGACGGCGTCCAGGACGATGCCAGTAAGGCTCTGCAGGAGCGTCTCCCCCCCATCGTCGCCCCCGGGGCGATCCGCACCCTGAGCGCCGAAGACAGCCTGCTCGACAGCCTCTTCCATGTGGACCGGCCGGGGATCGTGCTCGTGCTCGGGCACTACGAGACCAGGTATTACGTCGACCAACCGGAGGCATCGCGGATCGGCCTGCTCACCGCCGACGGCTTTCTTTGGGGAAACGCGATAACGGAACAGGCAGTGGAACGCGGGAGGTGGAAACCACCGCACTCGGTTGTGTTCCTCCTGTCGTGCCGATCAATGGAGTCGACGCTCACCGAACTCACGAGCCTCTTCAGCTCGCTGCAAGGCGTCCGGGCCGGCGCGATCATCGGAACGGAATGCGATGTCTACTCGGACCTGGCGGTTGACTTCACCCTCGAACTCCTCGGTGTCATGACCGGGCGAGCCGCCCCGTCCACGGCCCTTATCGACGACGACCAGGCGCCTACGCCGAAGTCGACCCAGGAATTCGCCCAGGCGGTTCGTATCGCCCGCCGCCGCATCGTCATGGACAAGGGAAACCCTCGTGGATTCGTCTTCGGCGCCTTCGGACCGGCTGAGCTCGGGCTCCTCCAGGCATAATCCGGCAGCGGCCCAAATGCGCCGTAGCACGTCAAAGCGCTCGACGTGGCCAGGCCGGCTGCTGCTCAGGCTCCTGCTCGTGATGGTGATGCTCCTGGGCAGCGGCGCCGTCTTCGCCGTCCCGGCCCGGGCCGCCGACATCATCGCCCTCTCCGATAACACCGCTATCCTGCCTCCAGCGGCCGTGACGCAGGTGAGCTTCCCTGTGACACCGGCCGGAAGCGTCAACCTCGCCACGGCCCAGCTGCGCATCCTGCGCCTGAGCCGTGACCAGGTGGAACTCGCGATCCCCGATGGGTTCAGGGCTCGGATCGATACGCAGTTCCCGGCGCTCGTCCTCATCGTGCCCGCAGACAAGCTCCCAAACCAGGGCTCGTACGATGTGTTGCTCGCGATCCAGGCGGGTTCGGCCCGGCAACTGGTCACCGTGACGCTGACGCGGTCCGCGGCTCAGGTCGCCGCGCCTCCGACCATCGCCGTCAGCCGGACCACGTCGTGGCTGTGGGGTACAGCGAGCAAGAAGCCGCGGCTGACGCTCGTCACATCGGCGGACACCCGGCTGCTCACCCTCTCGGCCCGGCAAATAGAAGCGGAGGATCCGCAAGTTACGGTGCATATCAGCCAGAAGAGCCTGCCGGTCCCTCCGAACGGCTCAGTCGTCTTGCCCTACGACGTCATCGGAGCGCCCGGCCCTGCCACGATAACCCGCACCGTGATGCTGTCCTCACCGCAGCTGTCCACGCCCATTTCGGTGACCTTCACCATCACCACCCGGCGTCACCCCGCCCTCATTGCTATCGCCTTGCTCGCGGGCGTGCTGCTCAGCTTGCTCCTGCGCCGGATGCTCCCCACCCTCACCAACTGGCGAAAAGAGCAGTCACAGCGGCAGGACCTCGACGAGCAGCTCGCCGCGTGGCGTGACCAGTACCAGGACCCGGACTTCCGGGAGGAGATCGAGGAGCAGCGCACGACGTTGCGTAATGCGAAGTCCCAAGGACTAGCGGCCGTGATCAGCACTGTCCGGACCGAGGCCACGGAGGACCTCCAGCATCTGCAGACGCGCCTGACGGGTCAGCAAGCCGCCTTCAGCGCGGCGACGGAGGTATTCCGCCGCGAGTGGCGATTGCCCCCGGACCCGAAGACGCGCGACGACGACGCGCTTGGGATCCGGGACGCCGTGAATCGGGCCCGTGCCGCGCTGGATCAGGCCGACGGGGAACTGGCCGTGAAGAACGCCAAGGCGGCGCACGAGGCTCTGACGCGCGTCAACGTTGCGGCCAGTGGCACGTCAGCTGCTGCCCGCGGCTGGGGTGAGCAGGTCCGCCAGGGGATCGGCGAGATGGTCCGCGACCTTGAGAGCTACGATTCTGGCGCTCTCGCGAGCCTGAAGACAGCCCTCGGACCGACCGTCCAGGGAGCTCCCGCCGAGACCGCGTCGACCAGCGGCTCCGGTGCCGACAGCGACCCGGTGCAGGACGCCGGGAGCCGGCTTCGCGAGGTGCACGCGACCATGGAGCGGTACGCCGCAGCCAGGCCCTACTTCGAGACTCTGGCGGGCGAAGCCGACGAGGTCGCCCGCGGCCTCACCAACTACGGCCGCCCCGCCGGGCGGGTCCCGGAGGCGGCGAAAGAGTTGCGGGACACGGACAGTGCCCAGGGCGGCGATCCCGCCATCGCCGGCCGCCCGGTTGCCGCCGCGGTACGCAAACTCATAGCCGCGACCAGCAAAGCGATCGAAGATGTCCGCGTTGGAAACAAAGCGGCAGTGGAAGACCGGCTGAACCGCGGTGATCTCGTGGGCGCCGCGGACGAGGCGCTCGCCCAGCAGCCTCCCCCTGCTGCCGCCGCGGCAGGCCGGACCCGGCTGGGCTCTAGCACCCAGGCAGCGCTCGCCGTGGCGCGGTCCACGGCCGCCACCCAGGAACACCGGGACCCCGCCGTCGTGCTGGCGGGAGCGCGAGCGCCCATCACAAGCCAGCTGCGCTCCTTGCCGAGCGCCACTACGCTGGCGCTGGCCGGTTTTGCTGCCGAGGGCCTGCATGTCATCGCCGCAGTGGTCATCGTGCTGTTTACCGGCTACGCTTTGTTCCTGCCGAATTGGACGGGGACCTACGCGGACCTGGTCCAGGTGGTGACGTGGGCCTTCGGTGGATCTCTCCGTCGCCGGCCTCGCCGCCCTTGTCGGCTCGCGGGCCCAGGCGTAATCACCGGCACGGGCTCGCTGTCGTGCATGGCCCCCGCCACGGGAAGGCGGCGTCGCGCAGCCCACAGAACCTTTCTTCGCCTCCGCGGGGGTGTCGGCCTGGATGTGCGCCAATGCCTGCGCGACCTTGGCCTTGTCCACCAGGTCCTGCGCGACCGTCGGCATCAGTGCGGGCGGCCGCCGGAATTCGGCGAGCACCGGCGGCTCGATAAGGACGGGCGGTATCTCCTGCGGCGGCTCGGCTCTCTTGCCTGCCGCGACGGCGTCCCTGCGCTTGGCCTGTTCGGCCGCCTGCTTGGCGGTCACGACCGCGGTGGTGTCATCGGCCGGCAGCTCGGTGGTCAGCTCCTCAGTGTCGATGCCCTCGGGGCGCTTGACCATCGGGACGGTGCCGTCGGGCATCGGCCGCGGCGCGGGCGGCTCGAGATCGGCGCACGCCTCCCTTCGGTACAAAGCCTTACTTCAGCGCCGCCAGACCGGACTTCCGAAGATAGTAGGCAGATCGGGACTTGATCGATGACGTCGTTGCTGGTCACAGGCTCGCGGGGGTGCGCCGAGCGCGATTTGGCGTAGGCACACGCGATCCGGCGTGTCGCTTGTGCTGGCCTGCCCAGACGAATTGACTTGCAGGCGTGTACCTGCGAGAGACCCGGCGCCGGAACAAGGACGGCTCGGTGGTGTCGTACCTGCAGCTGGCGCACAACGAGCGGCACCCGGTGACCGGCAGCCCGGTCGCGAAGGTGATCCACAACTTCGGCCGCGCCGACCAGGTAGACCGGGCGGCGCTGTCCCGGCTGGTGGCCTCGATCTCCCGGTTCCTGGACCCGGCCCAGGCGGTGGCCGCCGCGGCGGCCGGGGAGGTGGAGGTGCTCGACTCCCGGCGGATGGGCGGGGGCTGGGTGCTGGCCCGGCTGTGGGAGCGGCTGCGGATCGGGGCGGCGATCCTCAGGGTGGCCGAGGGCCGGCGGCTGGACGGGGAGGCCACCGAGTGGGTGATCTTCGCGCTGGTGGCGAAGCGGGCGCTGGAACCCGGGTCGAAGCTGGCCGCCACGCGGTGGGTGGCCGAGCGGGTGTTCCTCGAGGGCTGCCCCGCCTTCAGCGATGATGCCGCCTACGCGGCGATGGACTTCCTGCTGGACGCGCTCGATGAGGTCGCCAGCGAGATCTTCTGGTCAGTCGCCCATCTCCTGGACCTCGACGTCGACATCGTCTTCGTCGACACGACCTCGACCTACTGGGAGCTGGAGGTGGCCGCCGGGCTGGGCGAGGTAGCGGACCGCGACGGCGGCGGGGACGAGGACGAGCCGCCGGAGGAGGACGGGGACCGGCGGCTGGGGCATTCCAAGGACCACCGCGACGACCTGCCCCAGGTGGTGATCGCGATGGCGGTCACCCGGGACGGGATCCCGGTGCGCTGCTGGACCTTCCCCGGCAACACCGCGGACCAGAAGATCATCCGCAAGGTCAAGGACGACCTGGGCGGCTGGAACCTGCACCGGCTGGTGTGGGTCGCCGACCGCGGCTTCGCCTCGGCCGCCAACCGGGCCTGCCTGGCCCGCGGCGGCGGACGCTACATCCACGCCGAGAAGCTCCGCGGCACCAACGCCGAGGCCGCCGCCGCGCTGGCCCGCCAGGGCCGCTACCACGAGGTGGCCGGGAACCTGCGGGTCAAGGAGGTGTGGGTCCCTGGCAAGGATGCCGGGGTGTGGGCCGAGCGGTTCGCCGTCTGCCACAACCCCGAGCAGGCCGGGCGGGACCGGGCCGTGCGGGAACGGCTGCTCACCCACCTGGAGCACCTGATCGATGGCTCGGATGCCTGGGCGAAGAGCAAGCGCGACGAGCTCGTCGGGTCCCTGACGGACAAGCCGGGGCTGCGCCGGTTCGTGCGCCGCACCAAGACCGGGCTGCTGCGCATCGACCACACCGCGATCGCCCGGGAAGCCCGCCTGGACGGCAAGTGGCTGCTGCGCACCAACGACCCCACCCTCACACCTGAGGACCCGGCGGCCGCCTACAAGCAGCTCATCGCGGTCGAGCGTGGCTGGCGAGACATGAAGGGCGCGCTGCGGCTGCGCCCGGTGTTCCACTACCGGGAAGACCGGATCCGGGCGCACGTCCAGCTGTGCTGGCTGGCGCTGCTGCTGATCCGGGTCGCCGAGAAGGCTGCCGGCGACACCTGGCGCAACATCCGCCACGAGCTCGACCGGATGCACCTGGTTACCCTGGCCACCGCCGACGGCCGGACCGCCCAGCGGACGCTCACCACGGACGGCCAGCAGGCCATCCTGCGCGCCCTTGACCTGCCCGAACCGCCGAAGTTCCTCGACTTCTCCCCAGGCTTAAACAGTAGCCAGGTGATTACGCAATGTCACAGCCTGTAGTAACACGACCCTGCAGCAGTGCCAGCGCGTTTCCCCAGCTCACAACCCAAATTCATCCCGTCGTGTGCTCATCATCTTCGGAAGTCCGGCCAGAATGATCGGAGGACGCCGGATCGGCGGCCTGTTCGACGTGACCGACGTGGCCGACCGCCCAGCGGCGAACTCCCGGATTCCAGGTTCAGTCCCAGCCGGTGCCGCCGCGGCCTGTACCGCCTACCCCGTTGAGCGTCTAGGTCGCCGACCGGGTCGCATAAGGGGCCTGCGGGGGGCGGCGCGAAGCCTATTTCTGGTATGTGCAGTGAAAGATTGGCTATGACGGCTCCGATTGGCCCCACCATGACGGCTTGAAGTGGCCCCACCCTGGAGGCCTACCGCTTTTGTAGACACTTCTATTATGCCACTAGCGCCATTCCTGCGTCAACTCCAAGCTCAAACTCGGATGGCGACAGATAACCCAGTCCCTTCTGAATCCGCTTACGGT
>Ga0116216_10001113_pt1 | contig 19072 bp, 19 predicted proteins | sample Sb_taG_11_FD_89696 | JGI IMG/M metagenome (GOLD analysis project Ga0116216, IMG submission 89696) | Peat soil microbial communities from Weissenstadt, Germany - Sb_50d_3_AS metaG | ecosystem: Environmental > Terrestrial > Soil > Wetlands > Peat | place: Germany: Weissenstadt | collected 2010-09-21
GCTGGTTGATTGCTGGCGGCGATCGAGTCCCCGCCCGGTTGAATTGGGGCCGCCGCCCAATACTTCAAGCTACGGCCATCCGGCGCGCGGATCGAATTTGAGTTCGCGCTTCATGCGCTCGTAGGCTTCCCTGGCCTGACTGGTCTGCGCCGCCGGGGTCACGAGCTTGATGCTGACCAACTGGTCCCCGCTCGGGCTGCCCGGCAGGCCGCGCCCGCGGAGCCTGAGCTTCTGGCCGCTCTGAGCCCCCGCCGGAATGGTCAATTCCACCGTCCCGCCGAGCGTCGGCACGGCGACCTTCGCGCCGAGCGCGGCTTCCCAGGGCGCAAGCGGCAATTCGATTTGCACATCCTTGCCCTGCGGAACATACAGAGAATGCGGGCGCAATCGGACGCGGAAAATGAGCGAGGGGCGCTGACCGGAGCCCGCGATCCGCAACGCCTGGCCGTCGGTGATGCCCGCCGGAATTTGCACGTCGACCGGCCGTGCATGGCTACGCTCGTTGATGATCACGCGGCGCTTCGTGCCGGCATACGCCTCCTCGACGGTGACTTCGAGCACTCCGGCCTCGGCCTCCGGTTGCTCATGGTCGGCCGTGCCGCCGGAGCCGGCCGCGCCACCGAATAAACTCGAGAAGAAATCGCTAAAGCCGTTGAGGTCCGAAAAGCGCTGGCTTCCGGAATGGCCGAATCGCTGCTCCCAATCGGGCGGCGGCCGAAACTGCTGTCCCGATCGATAGTTAGGCCCTAGCTGGTCGTAGGCCGCGCGCTTCTCGGGATCCTTCAATACCTCGTACGCCTCTTGAACATCTTTGAACTTCGCCTCGGCATTCTTTTCCTTGCTCACATCGGGATGATACTTGCGCGCCAATTTGCGATAGGCACGCTTGATCTCCTCGGCTCCGGCGCTGCGCGTTACACCCAGAGTGTGGTAATAGTCCTTGAATTGCATGCCTCATCCTGCACTGTAAGGGTCTCGAAACCGCCGCTGCCGTGCCGGCGGCGTCCGCCCAGCGGTCGCGTTCAAGGCCGCGTCGGCAACGAATCCGCGGCGCGCACCTTGAAATTCGACCGAAGCGTCCCGACCATTGGCCTGCGGCGCTATCATATTGTGGTTTATTTCCCCAAAGAAAAGGTCTATGAAGCGCATTTTCCTATTCATCGTCACCAACCTCGCCGTGTTGGCGCTTTTGAGCGCCGTCATCTTCGTGATCGAGCAAGTGTTCGGTCTGCGCCTGCCGCAAGGCGGTCTAGGCGGCTTGCTGGTGTTCGCGGCGGTGTGCGGCTTTGGCGGCGCGCTCATTTCGCTGGCGCTATCGAAGTGGACCGCCAAGCATACGATGGGCGTGCGGGTGATCAACGAGCCGCAGTCGGAACCGGAAGTTTGGCTGGTGGCCACCGTTGAGCGCCTGGCCGCTCAAGCGCGCATCGGCAGGCCCGAAATCGGCATATTCGACGCCGAGGAGATGAATGCCTTTGCTACCGGCGCGCGACGCAACGCCGCGTTGGTGGCGGTGAGTACCGGCCTGCTGCGCACCATGTCGCGCCCGCAGGCGGAAGCGGTGTTGGGCCACGAAATCACCCACGTATCGAACGGCGACATGGTTACCTTGGCCTTGTTGCAGGGTGTGTTGAACACGTTCGTCATCTTCTTGGCGCGAATCATCGGCGGCTTGGTCGACCGCGCGCTGCTGAAGAACGACCGGGAGCAGTCGGGAATCGGCTTCTTTTTGACGACCATGGTGGCCCAGCTGGTACTCGGTATTTTGGCCAGCATCATCGTCAATTGGTATTCCCGTCAGCGCGAATTCCGTGCCGATCGCGGGGGCGCTGATCTCGCCGGCACCGGCAACATGATCGGCGCGCTCGAGGTCTTGAAGAGCAGCCACGGCGAACCCATGCCGCCGCAAATGCGCGCATTCGGGATCAACGGCGGGCGGTCGAATGGGTTTGCGCAGTTATTCATGAGCCATCCTCCGTTGGATGAGCGTATCGCGGCATTGCGCGCGACCAGTGGCTGAGCCGCAAGCGCTTTTGAGGCGTGATCTACTCTCGCACCGAGCGCAGGAACGCGCGCATGTGAAACCGCGCCTGATCCTGAACGTAGCGGTACGGGATGCCCACCGGGCAGCTTCGGCGGGCCCGACAACCGCGTTCGCGGCAGTCCGATCCGGCGGCGCTCAACACAAATTCGACACACGCCTCGACGTCGAATGAACCCGGGCGCAACGCCTGAACCGGGCAGGAAGACAGACACGGTTTGAGCGCACAGCTCGAGCAAGGGTGAGCCGACGGCGCCAAGGCCGGCAACTCGATTCGGTCAGGCAGGGCAAGCGCACCGCGGTAGGCGTGCCACAGCCCCCACTCGGGATGGATGAGCAAGCCGATCGGACTCTGATGCACGGGCTCGCTGCGCAATGCGAGCCGCTGGAACGGCAGCTGAGGCGGCGGGACCAGCGGTCGAGGGGATGCGGCAATCCATCGCTGGCCTCCGCGGAGCTTTGATAACGACCCCATTGCTCGCTGCCGGTGAACCCCAATAGGACCATCGTTCCGATGCGCCGCGCACGGCGAGGCCCAGCGAAGTCGCGCGCCGGCAGAGCCCATCGAAGGTCATCTTAAGCTTCCGTTACGGAGGTTTGGTCCACCAGGCATCATAGTGCCAGTCTCGAGCGGCGGAGGTACCGACAGCATGTACCAGATCTTGATCGACGGCGCCTGGGTCCACGCCCAGGGCGGCGCGACCCGCGCCGTCACGAATCCGGCAACCCTGGAGCCGATCGACACGGTGGCGGAATGCGGGCCGGTCGATGTGGCCCGAGCCGTCGTTGCTGCCCATGCCGCGCGGCCCGGATGGCAGAACGTGCCTGCGCCCGATCGGGCCGCGCTCCTGCGCGAGATCGGCGGCCGCATTCACGACCGCGGGCGCGATCTCGCACGGCTTCTGACGCGGGAAACCGGCAAGCCCTTATGCGAGTCCAGCGATTGCGTCCATGCCGTAGTGGCCATGTTCAGTACCTGCGCCGCGGGCGCGTCGGCCGGCTCGCCGCACCGGCAGCCCGGTGCTGTCGTCGCAGTGATTGCGCCGTTCAATTTTCCGATGCTGTTCATGGCGTGCGCGATCGCACCCGCGATCGCGGCGGGCGATACGCTCGTCTGCAAGCCGCCGCCCGAGAACCCGCTCTCGAGTTTGATGCTCGCCCGGGCTTGCGACGCATTGCCGCCGGGCGTTCTTAATGTGATCACCGGCGGCGCCGAGGCGGGACATGCGCTCATCGGGTACTCCGGCGTCGGGCGGGTCATGTTTACCGGCTCCGCGGCGGCCGGCCGCAAGATTGCGGCAGCGGCACAGGGCAAGCCGATCGACCTCGAACTCGGCTCCGTCGATGCCTTCATCGTCTGCAAGGACGCGGATCTCGAGGTCGCCGTGCCCGGAATCGCTTGGGCCCGCCTCCTGAATGCGGGCCAGGTCTGCACGTCGGGCAAGCACATCTATGTCGAGCGTTCGATCGCCGCCGAGTTCATGGAGCGCATACATCAGTGCGTGGGTTTTCTCGACGTCGACGACCCGATGAAGCCGGCGACGGACCTAGGGCCTCTCGTCTCGCTCGACGCCGCGCGCCGCGTCGAGGACCAGGTGGGGCGGGCGCTGCGCGAAGGCGCCAAGCTCATCCTCGGTGGCCGGCGGTTTCGGCCCTCCGGTCTGCCGGGTCATTTTTTCCAGCCGACCATCTTGTCGGACGTGCGCCCCGGAAGCGTCCCCACCCGTGAGGAGATCCTCGGCCCCGTGATCACGATCACGCCGGTAATCGATGCGGCCGAGGCGCTGCGCTTAGCAAGGGGGTCGGCGTCCGGCTGCGGCGCCGGGATCTACACGAGCGATCCCGAGGCGGCGCTGCTGGCGGTGGAATCCCTCGAGTCCGGTATGTTCAGGATCAACGACCCGGCCTCCGCCAACGCCCTGGGGCCATTCGGCGGCATGCGCCACCGCGGTCTTCTTCGAATACTCGGCGGCGCGGATGTCGAGGGCTTTGAGCGCTCCAAGTACCTTGAGGTCGCCGAGGCGATGGAGCGCAAACCATGGTGGTTTCCCTACGGGGCCCGCAACCGCCGGGCGGCCGGCGGCGCCTGATGCCCGACAGTCCCGCCGCTGGACCGGCTGTGCCTGACCGTGCAAAATCTCAGAAATCGTGAAACACCGCATCATTCCAGCCGAAGCCGCCGGTCCAGCCAGCGAACCGCTGCCGGTTCTGACCAGGCTGGCGAGGCCTTTGCTGCGTCATCAGCTGCGCAAGATCCGATACGGACGGCTGCGCCTGATCGACGGCGCGATCGATGAAACATTCGGCGCGGTGAGCGAAGCGGCGACGTGCAAATGCTATTGACCAAACCGCGCTCGCGGCGCGCCTCGATTGCAGTCGTCAATGCCGCGCCCGCCTGAGCCGGCAGCGATTGCGCAATTGAAGGCCGCCGTCGGCGACGGCGCCTGGCTCGATGCCCCGAGCGATATCGCGCCCTTCACCACCGACTTTCGCGGTCTGTATCGAGGCGCAACGCCGCTGGTGCTGATGCCCCGCGAGGTGGATCAAGTCGCCCGGATACTCGCAATTTGCAATCGCCACGAACTGGCGGTGGTGCCCCACGGCGGCAATACCAGCTATTGCGGAGGCGCAACGCCGGACGAATCCGGCTGCCAGATCGTGCTGTCGATGCGCCGTCTCAATCGCATACGACAACTCGATCCCGCCAATTACTCCATGATCGTCGAGGCCGGATGCACCCTGGCCGAGGCCCAGGCCGCCGCGGCTTCGCGGGCGCGGCTGTTCCCCTTGAGCTTGGGGTCGGAGGGTACGGCGCAAATCGGCGGCAATCTATCGACCAACGCCGGTGGCACAGCGGTTTTGCGCTACGGAATGATGCGCGACTTGGTGCTCGGCTTGGAAGTCGTCATGGCGGACGGGCGGGTGCTGTCGGCGCTCAAGAGCCTGCGCAAGGACAATACCGGCTACGACGTCAAATCGCTGTTCATCGGAGCCGAAGGAACGTTGGGCGTCATCACGGCGGCGTCCTTGAAGCTGTTTCCGCAACCCGCGGACACGGCGACCGCGCTCGCCGGGATCGACTCCCCGCAACAGGCGCTCGACCTGCTCGCGCAGTTGCGAAGCGCCACCGGCGACCAACTCACCTCATTCGAGCTTCTGCCGCGCCTCGCGGTCGAGCTCACGGTGAAGCACATCCCCGGCGTCGCCAATCCGCTCGACCAAGGCACCGCTTGGTATCTGCTCATCGAGCTGAGTTCGCCCAACCCGCGGGCCAACTTGGCCGCTTTGCTCGCCGATGAATTGCAGGAAGCGGTGGCGAGATCCACCATCAAGGATGCCGCGCTTGCCACCTCGTTGGCGCAATCCCAAGCCATGTGGAAGCTGCGCGAATCGGTGCCGGAAGCTCAGCGGCATCACGGCGCAAGCCTCAAACATGATGTCTCGGTCCCGGTCTCCTGCATCCCGAAGCTCATCGAGGAGGGCTCGGAACTGGTGCGCACGCTGGCGCCCGAAGGACAGGTCGTGAGCTATGGCCACATGGGCGATGGCAATCTGCATTTCAACGTGAGCCAAAGACAGGACGCGCAAAAGACGGCGTTTCTCGCGCGTGCCGCACAGCTCGAGTCGGCCCTGTTCGATTTGGTTGAGCGTCTCGGCGGCAGCATCAGTGCCGAACATGGCATCGGCCGACTCAAGGCCGCACAGTTTGCCGAGCGCGCCGACCCGGTCGAACTGGCAATAATGCGCGTGCTCAAGTGCGCGCTGGATCCAAAGGGAATCCTCAATCCGGGCAAGGTATTGGCATGAGGCGAACGCCTTAGTGCACACGGCGCATGCGCACGCTCAAATTACCGGTTCGCACCAGCCGCCTCACTCTGCGCGAGTTCGTCAAGGCCGATTTCGACTGGATGCGGGCTTATTCCGCCGATCCACGGGTGACCCGCCATATGTTCTTCGGACCGCGCGACGCGCAAGGCACCGCCGACTACCTCGACGGGTTGCTTGCATCGCAGCGCGAGGTGCCGCGCACTCGGTTCGAACTGGCGGTGGTGGAAATGGCCTCCGGCCGTTTGATAGGCGCCTGTGAAATATCCCTGATCGAGAGCCATGTGGTCGATTTGGGATACATGCTCGGGACGCGCGATTGGGGCAAGGGTTATGCGACCGAAATCGCGCTCGCGCTCATCGACGCGGCGTTTTTCGATCTGCGCGCCGAGCGCGTCATCTCGACGGTCGACGTCAACAACAAGGCATCGATTCACGTGCTCGAGAAGATCGGCATGCGCTGGGAAGCGGTGTACCGCAAACACCGGCGCGCCAAAAACCGCTGGTGGGACTGCCACCTGTACGTGCTGCCGCGAGCGGTCTGGGAGTCCTTGCGCACGCCCGACCCGGCGCCCTAGTCGTCCGGATCGGCCTCGGCGCGCTTGCGCTCCCGTTCCTTGGCGCGTGCCAGCACGTCGGGGCCCGGCATGCCGGCATTGCGGCTGGTGCGCAGGGTGAGCAAAAGGCCAACGAGCCCGCCGATCACCAGCACCGCGATCAGGATCGCCTTCATCGGTCGAACACCCGCAGTAAACCTTCTTGCGCGGTGCTCGCCACCAGGCGCCCATCCCGCGTGAACACGCTGCCGCGCGCGAAGCCGCGCGCGCCCGAGGCACTGGGGCTATCCGTGGCGTACAGCAGCCATTCATCGACCCGCGCAGCACGGTGAAACCACATGGCGTGATCGATGCTCGCGATCACCGTCTGCGGCGTCAGAGGCGAGACGGCGTGCGGCATCATGGTCGTGTCGAGCAGGTTGAAATCCGAGACATAGGCCAACAGGCAGCGGTGCAGCGTCTCATCCTGCGGAAGCGTATCGACGGCCCGGAACCATATGTTCTTCAGCGGCGATGACTCTTGCGGCTTGAGAAAACTCGGCGGCTGCACGGGGCGAAATTCGAACGGCCGCTTCAGTTCGAGTATCCGCCGGATGCCCGCCGGTAAGTTATCCTGCAAATCGCGGTAATACGACTCCAGGTCCGCGAGCGACTCCGGGGGCGGCACGTCGGGCATCGCAAGCTGATGATCGAGGCCGTTTTCAGGGGCTTGAAACGAGGCCGACATATTGAATATCTGCGCGCCGTGTTGAATCGCCACGACTCGGCGCGTGGAGAAATGATTGCCGTCGCGCGCTCGGTCGACCTCGTAGACGATCGGGGCATTGAAGTCGCCGCGGCGCAAAAAATACGCGTGCAGCGAGTGCACGACGCGCTCCTCGACCGTCGCGGTCGCCGCCATCAAAGCCTGCCCGAGCACCTGGCCGCCGAACACTTGCGGACTGCCGATGTCGCGGCTTTCGCCGCGAAACAAATCGAGCTCGAGTCGCTCGAGCGTCATGACCTTGATCAGATCCTCGAGCAACCGATTCATGGACGCCTCAATGCGAGCCGGCGGCCGCGGAGGAATCGCCGGCGACTCCCAAGCGCTTTTGCATGATCGGACTCGTGGTGGTGTACTGCAAGAACTGGCGCTTTTCCGGAAACAAGTGGTGTTGGATCCCGAACGCCGCGAGGGCCGCTTCGTGAAAGCCGCTCAAGATCAATTTCTTCTTGCCGGGATAGATATTGATGTCTCCGATGGCGAAGATTCCCGGCACGCTGGTTTGAAATTTCTCGGTGTCGACCTTGAGCGCCTTGCGTTCCAGTTCGAGGCCCCACTCGGCGACCGGACCGAGCTTCGGATGCAAGCCGAAGAACGCCAGAACCTGGTCCGCAGCCACCTCGAGCGTGCGCCCGTCGTTGCTCTGCACGACGGCACCGCTCAGTGCGCCGTTGTCGGTCTTGAGCGCCGTCGCGTGACCTTCCAGCAATTGCATCTTTCCGGCGGCCACCAATTCGCGCATTTGTGCAACGGTCGCCGCCGCCGCCCGAAATTCCGCACGCCGATGCACCAGCGTCAGCGACCGGGTCTTGCCGCACAGCGCGACCGTCCAGTCGAGGGCGGAGTCGCCGCCGCCGCAGATCAGAAGATCGCGGCCGTGAAAGTCGCCGGCCGACTTGACCCGATAATGCACGCTTTTTCCTTCGAAGTCCTCGATCCCGGGGAGCGCCAGGCGTCGCGGCTGAAACGAGCCCACGCCGGCCGCGATCACCACGGCCCCGGCCGTCAGACGCGTGCCTGAGGAGGTCGCCACGTGGAATTTGCCGTTTGCCAGCGGCTTAAGCTCAGTGACCTCTTGGCCGAGATGGAACGTGGCATGGAACGGTTTTACCTATTCCAACAAGCGGTAGACCAATTCCTGAGCCCCGCAAATCGGCAGCGCCGGGATATCGTAAATCGGTTTGTCCGGATACAACTCGGTGCACTGCCCCCCGACCTGCGCCAGTGAATCGATGATGTGCGCCTTGATGCCGAGAAGACCGAGTTCGAAGATCTGAAATAGTCCGGCCGGACCGGCGCCGATGATGACCGTTTCCACCGGCACACCTGAGCCGGGCGACCCTGCAATTGATTCCGACATGATGGGGATGTTTCCTGAAGGTTCAGCTTAAATATGGGGGCGGATTGTAGCCGAACACGCCCAAGTCTGCGGTACCGGAGCCGCGCAGGGCCCTTGCGCCGCTCCCGGGGCACGAGGGCGCCGCGGCGGCGTTGCCGATTACTTGGTCAATACCTTGCTGACACCGCCCGAAATGAGCGACGTCACATCCAGCAACGCCGCTGCCATGCCAAACCCGCCCGGCGCCGCGAGGTAGCGCGGGCGCCAAACCGGCACGAATTTTTCCTTGTACTTTCGCAGGCCTTCGAAGGGATAAAACGTTTCTCCATAGCGCTGTACCATGCGCCCAAGCTTGTGCCAGGTCGGTGCGAGCGCGTGCTCCTCCAGCCCCGAAAGCGGCGCCATGCCCAAGCTGAACCATTGGTAGTGCTGCGCCTTGCCCCACAGCATGCACTCGGCAAGCAGAAAATCGATCACGCACTTCGGCGCCGCATCGTCGTAGCGCATGAGATCGACCGATATCTGGGTGTCCGCCCCGGCGCGCCAGATATTGGCGAACGCGACGATCGGACCGGCGCGGCGAACCACCGCGCAGTCGAAATGGGCGAGGTAACGTTCATCGAAATAACCCAAGGAAAAGCGCTTCTCCGCGGTGTTCTTCGCGGCCAGCCAGGCGTTCGAAACCGCGCGCAATTCCGCCATGTGACCGCCGAGGTTCTCGCGCCTCAGTACCTCGAACTCGGCGCCGTCTTTAAACGCCCGCCGATGCGAATGGCGCAGGTCCGCGCGCGCGGCGCCTTCCAGCGAGAATGTGTCCAGAGGCACTCGGGCTTCCTCGCCGAGTTTGCTCAAGGTCAGGCCGAGGTCGATGTACAACGGCAAGTTATCGGGCGTGATCTGATAGAAAACCGGCGATACGGCCATGCCGTCGCAATTTTCGATGAACGTCCACACCAACGGCTCGTGCAGCGCGGTCGGGCCGACAGGGTCTCCCATGGAAACCCAACTGCTGCCCGATGCCTGGTACATGATGAACGCCGTGCGATCGGCGTTGAACAGCAGGTTCTTGTCGCCCAGCAAGGCCAGATTCGCCACGCCGTCGTGGGCATTCTCGATCAGCTCCGCCGCGCGTTCGAGATCGGCCTGATTGGGGGCCAACATCGGCGGCTTCGACGGGCGCAGCAGGCGCCATAATGCGTAGGCGGCGGCGGTCATGGCGGCAAGCAGCAACGCGCGCAGACTCCGAGGCGCCGGCGCCTCGAAGGCGAATTCCCACCACAATTCCTTGCTGTACGGCACGTGCCGATAGGCGAACATGACCATCCAAACCGCGGCGCCGAGCACCAGCAACACCGCCACGACCCATGAGGCGGAGAAGCGCTGTTCAATGAGCGAGGCGCGGCGGCGGAAACGTTCCCGTGCGGAGACCAGCACCACCGCGACCGCACCGAGTATGGCCGCCTCCTCGTAATCGAATCCCTTGAGAAGCGACAGCAATATGCCGGCGCACAGCAGCCACATGGTCAAATACCAGGCCGCATCGAGCCGGCGGTATAGTCCGTTGGCGAGCACCAGCAGACCGACGCCCACCGCACTGCCGAGCAGATGCGACAGCTCGAGCACCGGCAACGGCACGACATGATGCAAAATCGCCAGGCGGTTGACGACGCCGGGAGTGGCGCCGGAAAAGAGCAGCACCGCTCCGGCGCCAAATACGGCTAACGCACTCGCCTGGGGCGTGAGGGCGCTCAACCAGGTGCGCCCCAGCCGTGCGGTTCGCACCAAGGGTCCCCGGTGCGCCCATAACTCATGCGCCCCGAGCAAGATCAGCGCCACGGCAAACGGGGCAAGGTAGTAAATGATGCGAAAGGCCAGCAGCGCACCCAGCAGTTGATCCGCCGGCACCGTACGGAACAAGAGCAGCAATACCGATTCGAACACGCCCACGCCGCCCGGCACGTTGCTGATGATCCCGGCCGCGATCGCAATGAGAAACAGCCCGGCGAATGCGGCGAAGCCGATCGCCGCCTGCGGCGGCAACAACACGTACAAAACTCCGGCGGCGCACAACAGATCGCCGCAGGCGACGGCGACTTGCGCGAACGCGATGCTCGGGCGCGGGACCGGAATCACGATCTTGCGCCACCGAAGCGGCTCATGCCGCTTGCACGCGAGCAGAAGATAGGCAATCACCACGGTGAGCAGCGCGCAACCGGCGAACGCGATCAGCGAGCGGTGCAAATGCAGCACCGAGCCGGCCAACCCGATCTCCCACAGCAGCGACAGCCCCAGCAGCGCCGCCGCACCCAGGGAAAAAGTCAATGTGCCGAGCGCGACGACCGTTGCGATTTGCTTGGCGCTTAAGCCCAACGCCGAATAGGCGCGGTAGCGAACGGCGCCGCCGGTCAAGGGGTTCAGGCCGACGTTGTGGCCTATCGCGTAACCCATGAAGGAAATCAAGGCGAGCCTAGGATAGGCCACTCGCGCGCCGGCGAATCGCAGACCCAATGCGTCGTACAGCGTCAAGCAGCCGTATCCCGCACAGGTCAACAGCACGGCGCCCAGCAACCGCGACGCAGGAGTCGCCCGCATGTGGGCCAGGATGTCCTGCCACCGGTATTGGCCGAGGACGTGATGCAGCCAAACGAGTGCCAGCCCGAAAAGTACGGCGCCAAGCAGCGCCGTCCACGGCGGGACCTTGCGAATTGTGTATGGAATTGTCAAGCCGCATATCGTATCAGGGCGCCCGCGATGCGGGTGCTGTGCCCTGCACGCAGGGCCCCGGGCGGGGCCCCTTGCGGCCGGTCCCCTTCGCCTGAAGAAGCTGCTAGGGTTACGCCTGGAAGCATTCCTACACGAGTATCGAGGTGCCACGCACATGAGTTCCGCCAACGATGGCCGCCAGGCAAACATGGAATCGACCGAGATCTATCGCGAGGAGACGTTCACCGATCGCAGGGTCGGCACCATCCGCCGATTGACGCCCGTCGGCGCCGACGGGTCGCCCGATGCGGCGCGGCCGGTCATTTTCGTGGGACAGGCCCAGGTCATGACGCCGATGGGCGCCTTGCCGATCAGTTTTGAGCTGGATGCGGCCACGCTGAATGGGGCGACCGCCAAATTCGGCGAAGCTGCGGAACAGGCGGTGCAACAAACCATGCGTGAACTGCAGGAGATACGGCGCGAACAGGCATCCACCCTGGTCATCCCCGATGCCGCCGGCGGCGCGTTGCCGAACCCCAGCGATTTGCTGGGCCGCGGCCGTCCGCGGCGCTAAAGCCGGTCGAAGGACTCCAGAGCATCCCAGCGGGCATAGGCGGCCTCGAGTTCCGCGTCGAGCGATTGCAGTCGCTCCAAGGCCGCACTGGCCTCGGCCGGACTTTCCCGAAAGAACTTCGGATCAGCGAGCGCCCCTTGCAGCTCTCCCTGCAGAGTCTCGAGCGCTTGAATCCTATCCGGTATCGAGCCGAGTTCGCGCTGCTCTTGGTAAGAACGTTTGCGGGGCTTGCGCCTTACCCGGTCCGAGGCTCGCGACTCGGCGCCGGGCGCCGCCGGTGCGCTCGTTCGGCACTGGCGCAGCCAGTCGCTGTAGCCGCCCACATACTCATGGACGCGGCCTTGGCCCTCGAACACAAGCGTGCTGGTCACGACATTGTCGAGAAATGCGCGGTCGTGGCTCACCAACAGCAGCGTCCCCGTGTATTCGCTCACCATTTCTTCCAAAAGCTCGAGTGTTTCCGCGTCGAGATCGTTGGTGGGCTCATCCATTACCAACAGATTGCTGGGTCGTGAAAATAATTTGGCCAACAGCAGCCGATTGCGTTCGCCTCCCGACAGCATGCTGACCGGCGCGTTCAACCGTTCCGCCGGAAACAGAAAATCTCGCAGGTAGCCGGACACGTGCCGCGCACGACCGCCAACCATTACTGTCTCGCCGCTGCCGCCGGTGACGTTGTCCATGATGGAGGCTGCGGTATCGAGCTGCTCGCGTTGCTGATCGAAGTAGGCTGGCAGAAGCGAGGTACCGCGGTAGATCGTCCCTGCAGTCGGTTGCAAATCCCCGACCAGAAGCTTGATCAGCGTGGTTTTGCCGCAGCCATTGGACCCGATGATGCCGATGCGATCGCCGCGCATGATGCGCGCGGAGAAATCGGCGACGAGCGGCGTTGCGCCGAAATTCAACCACACCTGCCGCGCTTCGAATACCAGTTTGCCGGATGGCGCCGCATCCTGAGCCTTCAGTTCGACCTGGCCGATGCGCTCCCGGCGTTCACTGCGCTGTATCCGCAGCTGCTTGAGTGCGCGGACCCGGCCCTCGTTTCGAGTGCGCCGCGCTTCCACGCCCTGACGAATCCAGGCCTCTTCTTGCGCGAGCTTCTTGTCGAACAGCGCCGCGTGCCGGGCTTCGACCTCGAGTGCCGCGCATTTTTGCAGGACATAGTCGTCATAGTTCCCGGGCCAGCCGCGCAGCTGCCCGCGATCCAATTCGACAATGCGCGTCGCCAGCCGGCGAACGAATGCGCGGTCATGGCTGATGAACAACAGGGCTCCCTCGAAGCCGATCATCATGTCCTCGAGCCAGGAAATCGCCTCGATATCCAGGTGGTTGGTGGGTTCGTCCAACAACAGCAGATCCGGCGCCGAGGCGAGCGCGCGTCCCAGCATGACGCGCCGCCGCCAGCCGCCGGACAAAGAACCGAGCGGCGCATCGCGATCGAGCTGCAATCGCGATATGAGTTGTTGTATCTGAAGTTCCGCTTGCCAATCGCCGTCCACGCCATTGCACGCGACGCCTTGCTTGAGCACGGCGAACACGGATTCGTCGCTCGCACCGGCAACCTCCTGGGCCAGGCTCGCGACTCGGGCGCCGGGACGAATCCATACTTCGCCGCTGTCGGGAACGATCTCGCGCGCGATCAGTCGCACAAGCGTGGATTTCCCCTCGCCATTACGCCCGAGCAAGCAGTGGCGTTCGCCCTTGCGGATTTGCAAAGAAACATTGTCCAGCAAGGGCTTGAGGCCGAAGCTCAATGAGATCTTGTCGAGGCGAGCCAAGGGCATGAGGCCGCGTATACTAAGCGGCTTCGCCCACGATTTCACCTTTGCTGGGGAGCGCATTGCGCGCAAAATCGTTGACCCTGTGCACGGCGAGCATCGCCGCCGCGGCCGCGGTGTTCGCGATACAGGCGCTGGACGCGAACCGCAACGCCCTGCGGCAGATCGTGCAGGATCAATGCCTCGCGCATTGGGTGCAACGACGTGAACCCGCGCCATGCGAGCGGGTGTACCTTGTAGGCTCTCCGCAAGAACGCGAAGGCTATGCCCTGCTTGCCGACCGCAAGGGAGGGGCGCACTTTCTGCTGATACCCATCCGGTCAATCGCCGGCATCGAGAGCCCGGAGCTTCTGAAGCCGGGGGCGCCGAATTACTTTGCCGCGGCCTGGCAAGCGCGTGATCGGCTGGCGACGGTGGTGGGGCACAGCGTCCCTCGAAATGCCGTTGGTCTGGCGGTAAACCCGATGCACGCACGCAGTCAGGATCAATTGCACATTCACATCGAGTGCCTGCGCCCGGATGTCATTGCGCAGTTGCAGGCCGCGGCCGGGCGCATTGCGAGCACTTGGTCGCCGGTCGAGATTGGCGGCTCGGGTTACAATGCCCTGCGGATCGAGGGTAAGGACCTGAATGGCACCAATCCGTTTGAGCTGTTGGCCAAGCGGCTGCCGCGCGCCAACCACGTCATGGGGGATTACACGCTCGTGGTCGCCGGTATGCAGTTCGAGAATGGACCGGGATTCATATTGTTGGCGGGGAGCGGTCGCGCCGGGGAGTTGTTGCTGGATTCGACCTGCGCAATTGCAGGAGCCTGAACGACCGTGCCGACGCAGAATCCACAGCCACTCGAACCTCCTTGGTTGATCATCGGTCGAGAGCTTCGCGCCATTGCCCAAATTGGCCTCGCCTTCAGCCAAGATCCATTCGACCGCCATCGGTATGAGCGCATTCGTGAATTGGCGGCGTCGCTGATCGCGCAACGGTCCGGGCTGGACGCTGGCGCCGTACTCGATTGTTTCCGGCGTGAAACCGGATATGCGACACCGAAAGTGGATGTGCGCGCGGCGGCATTCCTCGAGGACAAGGTGCTCCTGGTCAGAGAGATCAGCGATGGCGCGTGGACCCTGCCGGGAGGCTGGGCGGACGTCAATCAATCGGCAGCCGAATGCGTGGTCCGGGAAGTCGCCGAGGAATCCGGCTACCTGGTGCGGGCTGTCAAACTCGCCGCAGTCTACGATTATCGCAAGCACAACCGGCCTCAGCATCTCGATTCGATCTACAAGATGTTTTTCATCTGCGAACTGGTGGGCGGCAGCGCCAGTACCAGCATTGAAACCAGCGAAACGGGGTTCTTCCCGTTCGATGCGCTGCCGCCGCTGTCAGTCGGACGAACAACCGTGCAGCAGATTGCGCGCATGTTTGAACATGCCGAGCAGCCCGATTTGCCGGCGGATTTCGATTGAACCGTTTTGGCGGCCACCCAATCCTTCGAGGCGACGCAGTGTTAGCATCCCCTCTCGGCCAGAAACCAGGTGCGCCTTAAAGTGTCGCAGGATATCTTACTCGCGATCGATCAAGGGACGAGTTCCAGCCGCGCGATCGGCTTCTCAGCCGCGGGCGACATGCTGGCAATCGAGCAGCAGGCGTTCGATCAGATCTATCCGTCTTCCGGCTGGGTGGAGCACGATCCCGAAGCGATTTGGACCACCACGATGTCCACCACCCGCCAAGTCTTGCAGCATCTGCGTGACACGGGCGGCGCCGTGGCCGCGGTCGGCATCACCAATCAACGGGAAACGACCGTGGTGTGGGATCGGCGCAGCGGCGCACCGCTGTACAACGCGATCGTTTGGCAGGACCGGCGCACAGCGGAGCGCTGCCGCGAGCTGAACCGAGCCAATGCCGAGGCGGAACTGAACCACAAAACCGGCCTGCTGCTCGATCCGTATTTTTCAGCCACCAAGATCGCTTGGATTCTGGATCGCGTCCCCGGAGCACGCGCTGCGGCCAAGGCCGGGCACCTGGCGTTCGGCACGGTCGACAGCTTTTTGCTGTGGCGCCTGAGCGGCGGCCGGTTGCACGCGACCGACGCCACCAACGCAAGCCGTACCGCTCTGTATGACATCCGCAAAGGCCGTTGGGACGAGGCGCTGTGCGACATGTTCGACGTGCCGCGATCCTGTCTTCCGGAGGTGCGGGACAGCGCGAGCGATTTCGGGCACATCGACAAGGACCTGTTCGGTCAGGCTCTGCCGATCCGGGGCATGGCCGGCGATCAACAGGCGGCATTGGTTGGGCAGGCCTGCTTCGCGGCGGGCGACGTCAAGAGCACGTTTGGTACCGGCGCATTCCTGGTGCAGAATACCGAGCGCCGGCTGGTGTCCAGCAAAAATCGCCTGCTCGGGACGATTGCGTACCAACTCCGGGGCGAAGTGACCTATGCGCTCGAGGGCTCGATACTCTCCGCAGGCACCGCGATTCAATGGCTGCGCGACGGACTGGGCCTGATCACACGCGCATCGGAGATCGAAGCGCTGGCCGCCTCGGTGCACGACACCGGCGGGGTGTATTTGGTGCCCGCCTTTACCGGACTTGGGGCCCCGTACTGGGATCCCGACGCGCGCGGCGCCATCGTCGGACTGACGCGAGCGTCGGGGCGCGGGGAAATCGCACGTGCAGCCATCGACAGCGTCGCCTACCAAACTCTGGACCTGATCGAGGCCATGGCGGCCGATGGATTGCGGCCGCCCGTGCTCAAAGTCGACGGCGGCATGGCGCACAACGGATTGTTCCTGCAGCGGTTGGCGGATATCTTGTTGGTGCCGATTCACAAACCGCAGATCACCGAGTCGACCGCGTTCGGCGCCGCCTGTTTGGCCGGACTCGGCTGCGGCATCTTCGGCTCTTTGCGGGATATCGCCGCCCTCGCCAAGCCCGCGGCACGCTACGATCCCGAGCCGGCTGGTGATCGCGGTGCGGGGATCGCAGGCTGGCGAGAAGCGCTGCGTCGAGTCAGATCGCCCTAGATTGGTCAGGCGCAGTGTGACGGCTTTTGCAGAATCCGGCTATGCTGGCTTCGCGACCTTCCGGCGCTCATGCATTTTGTGAAAAATAGAGCGACGGCAGCGCGATCGCCGCATTCATTTGGGATCGAACATGAAATTCAGGCTCAAGGTTTTTGGACTGCATTTGCTCACCAGCACGGTCGTCCTTTCGCTCACGCTCGGCACGCTCTACCTCGGTTGGTATCACTGGCCGGGCTGGTACTTGGCCGATGCATCGCATGTGGTCGTGGTGATGGCCGGGGTGGATGTCGTCATCGGTCCCACGCTCACGCTGATCATTGCCAACGCAAACAAGCCCCGACGCGAGCTTCGTCGCGACCTATCGATGATCGTGGCCGCGCAGCTCATAGCGCTCATTTACGGCGCGACGCAACTGTGGGACGGACGGCCTTTGTACTACGCGTTCTCGGAAAACGTCCTGCAGATGATACAGGCATACGACATAGGTCCCGGTGAACTGAAGATCGCTCGCGCGCAACACGCTCCGCTGGTGCCGCACTGGTACAGCCTGCCGCGTTGGATCTGGGCACCGCTGCCGGCGGACCCGACGGAGCGCGAAAGGATCGTATCCTCCGCGGTTCACGGCGGCGACGATGTGATCTCGATGCCGCGATATTACAAGCAATGGGAACAGGGGCTGCCGGCGCTGCGCACGCAACTGAAGAAAGTCGATGAAGTCGGATATTTTACGCTCAGCCAAAAGAAGGCGCTCAAGCAACTGATGCGCGACCGCGGCCTTGCCACGGATCAGTCCGATGCGATCCCGTTGACCGGGCGAGGGCCGCCGCTCCTTGCCGTCATCGATCCGGTTAGTTTGAAGATAAAGGCGATCATCAAGTCGACGTAGGGCACGGCGCGAAATTGTCAACTCGAGGAAACAACGCGCCGCTCGGATAGAATCGCGCCTTGCGAGTTTACTTTAGCGAGGATCAAACGGATGCCGACGCACAAACGCGTGGACGGTGAGGCAAGTGCAACCGCCTCGGTGAGCCGGCGTCCCAGCATGCTGCGGCTGGCCCTCCAGCCCGGTATTGCGCGAGCTGCGCTGAAAGTGTCGCTGGTGGTCGGCACGTTGCTCAATGTCATTAACAACAGTGGACAGTTGTGGGCGGGCCACGGCGTGAACATTTGGCGCTTCGACCGAGACTCCAAGCGATAAGCTCTGACGCCCCGGTTCCACCGGCGCCGGATACCCGGCCGCCAATTACTGCGCGCTGGGTGCCGGCGTGGGCGCAATGCCCGACGGCAGAAACGGATCGGCGAAGATCTCCGAACTCCCGGCTCCCGCCAAAAAGGTCTGCATGCGCGCCGCCTCGACCATCTGCGGGTTTCCGCACAGATAGACCCGCCATCCGCTCAAGTCCGGAGTCTCGTCGAGCGCGACTTGTAGAGGCGTTCCGGCCCAATACCCGTCGGGCGATGGCTCCTCGGAAATGCACGGTCGATAGCGAAAGTTCGGGTGGAAGGCGGCGAGCCGATTCAACTCCTCGATGAGGTACAGTCCGCAGGCGTCGCGGCTGCCGTGGTACAGATGAATCCGCCCCCGGTGCGCGCGGTTCAGCGCATCGCGCACGATCCCATACAGGGGCGCCAGGCCGCACCCGGTGCCGAGCAGCAGCAGGTCCTGCTCGGGCCGTCCCGGAACGTAGAAGCAATCGCCGAATGCCTCGGAAATCGTCACGGTGTCGCCGGGCTTCACCCGATCGAAGATCCAGCCGCTCACCTGCCCGCTGGGAACGCGGCGCACGTGCATCATCAGGTCATCGTCCAGCGAGGGAACGCTGGCCAGAGAGTAGTTGCGCGAGGTCCGTGCATCCATGAATAGGCGCACGAACTGACCGGCGTGATACTCGAATGGAACCAACGGCCGGATGTGAACGGCGCGGATTTCGTCGTTCAGAGTTTCGATCGCGGCAACGTACGCCTCGATACGTTCGATCACATCGTCCGCCAACGCGACCTCGAGATCTTGCGTCGGAAAACACTGGCAGGCGAGAAACAGATTCCGCGCCACCATCGTCGGCGTCAATCCGCGCTGCGCCTGTTCGGGAACGCCGCCCCGAACAGCGCGCATGAGGCATGACTGACAGACGCCTGCGCGACAAGCGCTGGGCACCACGTGGCCCTGAGCCGTCAGGCAGTCGAGCACCGACTGTCCATCTGCCTCGTACGCCGATCCTTGAAAGCGGACGCGAGGCATTCGGGCACGCGTTAGCGGCCGAGCACGTCGTTGCGGGTGGTTTCGGCGACGGCGGCCACCTTGGCGATCAAGTGATCGGGCACCTTCAGTTCTTTGAGCGTCGCCCCGAGGTCCTCCACAACGGCATTGAAATGCGAATCATTGAGCCCCTGCTTGACCAAGTGCTCGTGAGCCTTTCGCATGTCCAGGCCGGTGTAGTTGTTCGGGCCGCCGAAGGCCATGGTCAA
>Ga0116216_10001118_pt1 | contig 18985 bp, 22 predicted proteins | sample Sb_taG_11_FD_89696 | JGI IMG/M metagenome (GOLD analysis project Ga0116216, IMG submission 89696) | Peat soil microbial communities from Weissenstadt, Germany - Sb_50d_3_AS metaG | ecosystem: Environmental > Terrestrial > Soil > Wetlands > Peat | place: Germany: Weissenstadt | collected 2010-09-21
AGCTTGATCTGCTCGCGGCGTGCGCGAAGATCCTCGGCGAGGGGGCGCAGGAGACTGGTCGCGGGCGCGTCGGTGGCCATGTCGAGGCGTCGTCCCCGCTCGTGGAGAGTGGGACGTTCTACTTTCTACTTTGCCAGGGCGGCGTCGTTCGCGTCAAGAGGGCCGATCTCCCGCCCGGCGATACCTACTTGCAACGCCGGGCCTAGGCGGCATAGAGTCGCCCCTGCCGGACCGTCCACTTTCGAGGAAGGGGTTTCAGCTTTGTCTAGACCACGCAAGTCTTGGGTGGCCGCCCTCGCCACGCTGGGCAGCATCGCGTTGTCCGCGGGCATCGGCGTCCAACCCGCTGGCGCGAGCGCGCCAGCACGATCGGAGCTCGCAGGCACTGCGGCTCCTTCGGCGGCACGTGCGCACCCGGTGGGGCCGGTGAGCGCGTCGACGCCGGTCACCTTCGACCTCGTGCTCAAGCTTCGACACGCGTCCGCCGCCCGGTCGCTGCTGCGGGCCGTGAGCACACCCGGAACTGCACATTTCCGCCACTTCCTCAGGCCCTCCCAGTGGGAGGCGCGGTTCTCTCCCAGCGCGGCCCAGGTGCGCCAGGTGACACGCTGGCTGCGCAGTGAGGGCTTCACGGTCGGCGCCGTCCCCAGGGACCGGCTGGTGGTTCCCGCCGCCGGCACCGCCGCTCAGGTCGAGTCGGCCTTCAGCACGAGCCTCGAGAAGTATGTCGTCGAGGGCCACACGGTGCGGCAAGCCTCGAGCAACGTTTCGATTCCAAGAACGCTCGCGGGGATCGTCAGCGGCATGCTGGGGATCAACCAGCACATCGCCACCGCAACCAACGTTGCCGGCGACCCGGACATCCCCGGCGCGCTTGGTACGGCCGGGTCGAGCTCGAGCGACCAGTACCCGCCGCCACCGGCGGCGTTTCTGCCGGCTCCGCCGTGCAGCTCGTACTTCGGCAAGCTGAGCACCACGCTGTCGCCCCCGTTCGGAAACGGCTATCCGAATTCGGTCCCGGACGAGGTGTGCGGCTATAAGCCGGACCAGCTGCGGCAGGCTTATGGTGTCGCGGGCGGCATGATGGGCAAGGGCGCGACGATCGGCATCGTCGACGCCTTCGGCTCTTTCTACATGCCCAACGACGCGGCGGTGTACGCGTCGAAGAACGATCCGGGGTACCCGTTCTCGCTGGCCGACTACACGCAGAACCTCAACATGCCGTTCTCCGACGAGGCGGCGTGTGGCGACTGGTCGACCGAGCAGGCGATCGACATCGAGTCAGCGCATGCGCTGGCGCCGTTTGCCCACATCGTCTACGACGGTGCGGCGACCTGCTTCGACTCGGACCTGTTCACGGCCGAGCAGCAGCTGGTCGACAACGGCAACGTAAACATCATCTCGAACTCGTGGGGCGACCCGGCAGGCGACCTGCTCGACAGCTCCTCAGATCAGACGGCGTTCAACAACCTGTTCATGATGGCCGGCACCGAGGGGATCAGCATCCTGTACGCCTCCGGCGACTGGGATGACAACTTCTACCTCACCGGCGTCTCGGCCCCGGCCTTCCCGGAGTCGAGCCCGTACGACACGGCGGTCGGCGGTACGACCACCGAGATCGGCCAGGACGGGCGGATCTCGGCCGAGTACGGCTGGGACACGGGTCGCTCGGTCCTGTGCACGGCGAACATCGAGGGGAGCTGGCCGGGCTGCTCGGCCTCGACCCTCAACACGTGGCTGCCGGCGTCGATGGACGGCGCCTCCGGTGGCGGCACGAGCTACCAGTACGCCGAGCCGTACTGGCAGCAGCCGGTGGTCCCGGCCTCGCTCGCGGATCGCAACAGCGGGGACACGGGTGAGGCCAACCGGGTGATCCCGGACATCTCGGCCGACGCCGATCCGTCGACCGGCTTCCTTATCGGCGTGACTGAGACGTTCCCGGATGGGACGGTGCAGTACGGGCAGCCCCGCTACGGCGGGACGAGCCTGGCCTCGCCGATCTTCGCCGGGATCGTCGCGGACGCGGTGAGCAAGGCCGGCACGCCGATGGGCTTCCTCAACCCGACCCTCTATGGGCTGGACCGGAACACCCCGTCGGCGATCGTCGACATCCTCTCGCCCGGCAAGCAGGGCATCTACCGGCGCGATTACGCCAGCACGTACCTCGGCTCCGGGGCCCAGGGCTTCATCAGCTCCTTCCGGGAGCTGTACTACCTGGGACCGGAGACGTACTGCGACGGCACCGGTGAGTGCTACAGCCGGCAGCAGCCGCTGCGCGAGGGCAAGGGCTACGACAGCTTGACTGGGCTCGGAGCGCCCAGCACGAGCTTCATCAAGGCCCTGAGCGCCTTCTAGGCGAATCGCATCTGTTCCGCCGCGCCCGGGTCCGCCCGGGCGCGGCGGACGCTGCGATCAGCGCCCCTTCCACTCCGGCTCGCGCTTCTCGAAGAACGCCTTGACGCCCTCCTGGATGTCCTCGGTCGTGAATGCGAGCGAGAGCTGGGAGCGCAGGAAGTCGAGCGCGGCGAGGAACTCCATGTCGAGCTGGCGGAACATCGCGTCCTTGCCCAGCTTCATCATCACCGACGACTTCGACGCGAGCTTGCGGGCCCACTCGGCCACCGCGGCGTCGAACTCCTCGGCCGCCACCACCCGGTTGACGATCCCGATCCGCTCGGCCTCCGCGGCGGAGATCTGCTCCCCGAGCAGCAGCAGCTCGTTCGTCTTCTTGCGCGGCACGTTGCGGTAGATGAGCGCCATGATCATGAACGGGAACACCCCGACGTTGATCTCCGGCGTCCCGAACCGGGCGCCCTCCTTGGCGATGATCAGGTCGCAGGCCAGCGCGATGCCGAGGGCGCCGGCGAGCACATGCCCGTTGGCCGCGCACAGCGACGGCTTGCCGAGCTCGCCCAGCAGCCGGAACAGCCGCGGGAACTTCTCCGTGCCGAAGTGCTTGTGGACGAGCGGCACGTCCGCGGCGAACCCGCCCAGGTTCGCGCCGGCGGAGAAGATCCGGTCGTGCGTCGAGGTGAGCACGACACAGCGGACGGCGGCGTCGTCACGCGCCGCCTCGAGCGCGGCGATCAGCTCCCCCAGCAGCTCGTCGGAGAGGGCGTTGCGGGTGTCGGGCTGATCGAGGGCGATCGTCGCGGCGCCGGCCTCGGAGACCTCGTAGCGAAGCGTGGCATAGGGCACGGGCGGGGATGATGACGGTTTCAGGCGCCGGTCGCGGGGTTCTGGGGCGGCGGGCCATGGGGGGCTGGGCGGCGGCGGGGGGGGCGGCGCGGGCACGGCACGGCCCAGGCCGCCGCCCCACCAAGGCCCCGGGCCCCACGCCAGCCTCCCACCCACCCCAAGTAGAAAGTAGGAAGTCCTACTGTTTACTTTGCGCGCCACGGTCGGTACGGTCCCGGGCATGACAACTGAAAACGTCCTCAAGCCCGACTTCGCCACCAACCGCAAGCACTTCATCTTCACCGACGAGCACGAGCAGCTCCGTGATTCGATCCGCCGGTTCGTGATCAAGGAGCTCCAGCCGCACTCGGAGGAGTGGGAGGAGACGACGTTCCCGGACTGGGTGTTCGAGCGGATGGGCGAGCTCGGATTCCTCGGGCTCGACAAGCCGGAGGCGTACGGCGGCCAGGGCGGTGACTACTACACGAGCCTCGTGCTCGCGGAGGAGATCGCCCACTCGCGCTGCGGCGGGCTGGCGATGGGGATCGCCGTGCAGACCGACATGGCGATGCCGCCGATCCTGGCGTTCGGCACCGAGGAGCAGAAGCGGGAGTGGGCCGCGCCCGCGATCGCGGGCACGAAGATCCTGTGCATCGGCATCACCGAACCCGACGCCGGCTCGGACGTCGCCGGCATCAAGACCCACGCGATGAAGGACGGAAACGAGTACGTGATCAACGGCTCGAAGACGTTCATCACCAACGGCCACCGCGCCCACGCAATCGTGCTGGTGACCAAGACGGACCTCGACGCGGGATACGACGGGTTCACGCTGTTCATCGTGCCGATGGACCTCCCTGGCGTGATCCGCGAGAAGCGTCTGAAGAAGCTCGGGATGCACGCGTCGGACACGGCGCTGCTCGCCTTCCAGGACGTCCGCGTGCCGGAGTCGGCCGTCCTCGGGCAGATCGGCAAGGGCTTCTACCACATCATGTGGGAGCTCCAGGGAGAGCGGCTGATCGGCGCCGCCGGCGCGGTCGCCGGCGCGCAGCAGGTGTTCGATCGCACGCTCGAGTACGCCAAGGAGCGCAAGGCGTTCGGCCGCTCGATCGGCCACTTCCAGGTGATCCGCCACAAGTTCGCGGAGATGGCGACCAAGATCGAGACCGCGCGGCAGATGGTGTACACGACCGCGTGGCGGTTCCAGAACGGCGAGTACCCGGTGCGCGAGATCACGATGGCGAAGGTGTACGCGTCGCGGATCGCGGTCGAGGTCGCCGACGAGTGCATCCAGATCCACGGCGGCAACGGCTACATGAAGGAGTACGGGATCGAGCGCGCGTGGCGCGACCTGCGCCTGAACCGGATCGGCGCCGGCACGGACGAGATCATGCTCGACGTGATCGGCCGCTCGTACGGCCTCTAGATGTCCGGGTCCGCGCATGCGCGGACCCGCCCGGCCGCGCATGCGCGGCCGGGGGCCGGGGCGCATGCGCCCCGGCCTATCCCTCCCTTCAAGGAGGAGCACGAGGAGTTCCGGGAGGCCGTCCGCCGGTACGTCGAGACCGAGCTACTGCCGTGCGCCCACGAGTGGGAGGAGGCGCGGTGGTTTCCGAACGAGGTGTTCACGCGCCTGGCCGAGCTCGGCTACATCGGCCTGAAGTTCCCACCCGAGTACGGTGGCGCCGGCGATCCGATCGCCGACGCCGTGTTCGTCGAAGAGCTCTCGCGGTGCGGCTCGGGCGGCCTGGCGGCGGGGATCGGCGCCCACTCGGGGATCGCCCTGCCGCCGATCTGGCGGTTCGGCACAGACGAGCAGAAACAGTGCTACCTGGTCCCCGGCATCCGGGGGGAGAAGATCGCGGCGCTGGCCATCACCGAGCCCGACGCCGGCTCCGACGTGGCATCGATCCGCACGTTCGCGCGCAAGACCGACGGCGGCTACGTGGTCAACGGCGCCAAGACGTTCATCACCGGCGGCGTCCGCGCCGACGTGCTGGTCACCGCGGTCAAGACGAGCGAGGCCGGAGGCCACCACGGAATCTCCTTCCTGATCGTCGAGCGGGGCCCGGGGGTGCAGTCGAGCGCGCTCGAGAAGCTCGGCTGGCACGCCTCGGACACGGCGCTGATCACCTTCGACGACGTGTTCGTCCCCGAGGAGAACCTGCTCGGCGACGAGCACGCCGGCTTCTATCTGATCATGGCCAACTTCCAGTGGGAACGGCTGCTGATGGCGCTCGGCGCCGTCGGCGGGATGCAGGTGGCGTTCGAGCAGACCGTTGAGTTCGCCCGGCAGCGCTCGATGGGCCAGGCGGTCAGGCACCAGCTGGCCGAGATCGCGGTGGCGATCGAGGCGGGGCGCGACGTCACCTACGCCGCCCTCCGTCGCTACCTGAACGGCGAGGACGTGGTGCGCGAGGTGACGATCGCGAAGCTGGCGACGCAGCGCGCGGCGTTCGACACGATCGACGCCTGCCTACAGATTCAGGGCCCGGACTCACCGCTCGAGCGCGCGGCTCGGGACGCACGGCTCGGGCCGATCGGTGGCGGAACCGACGAGATCATGAAGGAGATCCTCGGGCGCTCCCTCGGTCTGTGACCGATATCGCGTGAGCGATCCGATCTCGCGGGGTAGCATCAACCTCGTGGGGAGAAACTGTTCGACATGAGCCGGATGCTCGGGGCGATGGGCCTCGCGTTCGGCAGCCGCACGATGCCGATCGACGTGTGGATCAACAGCCACAACCTGGTTCGCCGGCTGAGCCGCAACTTCGGCGAGTGCGTCGCCAACCAGCGGTTGAGCGTGGGCACGACGATGGACCTGTACGACTACGGCCCGCAGGTGCCCACGCCGATCCCGAGCGCGAGTCAGTCCTACGACATCACGCCGGTGCTCAGCGCGGCACTGAACAAAGCCAGGTTCGGATGCAGCTCGGGATGAGCGCCGAGGGGCCGGGCTGCCAGGATTGAGCGATGGAGTCGGCCCGCGGAAAGCTCCTGATCGCCGGCCCGACCCTGCTTGACCCGAACTTCTGGCGGACGGTCGTGCTCGTGGTCGAGCACACGGAGGAGGGGGCGCTCGGCCTGGTGCTCAACCGGCCGTCGGAGACGACCGTCGCCGACGCGGTGCCCCAGCTCGCCGACCTCGTCGATCTCGACGATCTCCTGTACATCGGCGGTCCGGTTCAGCCCTCGGCGGTGATCGTGCTGGCCGAGTTCGAGGACCCGGGCGACGCCGCGCTGCTGGCGTTCGACGACGTCGGGGTGCTCGGGACCGGGACCGCGCCCGAGGAGATCGTCGCGGGGGTGCGCAAAGGACGGCCGTTCGTCGGCCACGCCGGGTGGGGGCCGGGCCAGCTCGACGCAGAGCTCGAGCGGGGCGACTGGATCGTCGAGTCCGCGCAGCTCGAGGACCCCTTCACGGCCGAGCCGCACGACCTGTGGTCAGCCGTGCTGACGCGCAAGGGCGGGAGCTATGCGCTGGTGGCGCGCATGCCGCCCGACCCGTCGGTGAACTAGTGCCCCTGCACGCTCACCACGAGAGCTCCGCCCACAGCCACACCCCCGCCAGAGACGCCGACCGCCGCGCTCTGAAATGGGCGCTGGCGCTGATCGCGCTGTTCATGGCCGGCGAGATAGTCGCCGGGATCCTCGCCTCCTCGCTGGCGCTGCTCTCGGACGCGGCCCACATGTTGACCGACGCCGCCGCGCTGGCGCTGGCGCTGACCGCAGCCCGGCTCGCGACAAAACCCGCACATGGGGCGATGACCTACGGCCTCGGCCGCGCCGAGATCCTTAGTGCCCAGGCCAACGGCGTCACCCTGCTGGTCCTCTCGGCGCTGATCATCTACGGCGCGGTCGGGCGCCTGATCTCCCCGCCGGCCGTCAAGGGCGGCGTGGTCCTGGTGGTCGCGCTCGTCGGCATCGCCGTCAACCTGGTCGTGGCCCGGATCCTCAGCCCGCCCGCGGCCGCAGAGCGCAGTCTCAACGTCGAGGGCTCATACCGCCACATCCTCACCGACCTGTTCGGGTTCATCGCCACGGCGGTGGCCGCGATCGTGATCCTGGCGACCGGGTTCTCGCGCGCCGACCCGATCGCGTCGCTGCTGATCGCGGGTGTGATGCTGTACGCGGCCTACGGGCTGCTCAAGGAATCGGGCCGGGTGTTCATGGAGGCCGCCCCGGCGGGGCTCGACCCCTACGAGATCGGCCATGTGCTGGCGGCCCAGCCCGGCGTGGTCGAGGTCCACGACCTCCACGTCTGGGAGGTCACCTCGGGCTTCCCGGCGCTGTCAGCGCACATTGTCGTCCGCGCCGGCGACGACTGCCACGAGCGCCGGCGGCAGTTGCAGCGGCTGCTCGAGGAGCGGTTCGGCATCCACCACACCACGCTCCAGGTCGACCACGAGGCGGCCGATCAGCCGCCGCTGCAGATCGAGGTGGCCCAGCACGAGCAGTAGACTGGCCCCGATGACGATGGCGCTGGCCGCATGAGGATCGTCAAGCCGGGAACCGATCACGACGTCCCGCGAGGCGTCGTCGGGGGCGCCGAGATCTCGCAGACGACCGCCGGCGCCCAGAACATCTACATGGGGGTGTTCCGGGTACCGCCCGGGGCGCAATCGCGCCCCCACTACCACGAGGGGTGCGAGAGCGCGGTGTACATGCTCTCCGGCCGGCTTAGGGTCAAGTGGGGAGACCACCTCGAGCAGGAGCTGATGCTCGAGCACGGCGACCTCGTGTACGTGCCGCCCCGCGAGACCCACATCCTCGAGAACGTTTCCGATACCGAGCCTGCCGAGTACGTGGTGGCCCGGGACTCGCCCCACGAGGACGCCGTCGTCGTCCCGTGGGCCGAGGAATCGATCTGATTAGAGAATCTCGAAGCGCCCGTCCTCGAGCACGATCACGCCGCCGTGCTCGAGCCAGCTCGCGGCCCGCTGGGGTCCGCTGAGCACCGCCGCCTTGCTGAGGACCTCCGCCTCCGCAGCGGTCGGCGCCAGCGCGGTCGCCTGAACGACGCCGGTGAACGCAGGCTCGCCGGTGGCCGGGTCGAGCAGGTGGTGGGCCAGCCGGCCGTCGGGCGCGGTCCAGCTCCGGCGGCCGATCCCGCTGGTGGCGACGGCGCCTGTTGCGAGCTCGAACGTGTGGAGGGTCGAGTCGTCGAACGGACTCGCGACATGAACGGCGCGCGCCGCCCGGGCACGGCCGCCGAGCCGGAGGTCTCCGGCGCAGTCGACCACGAACGCGTTGTGGCTGGCCAGCATCGACGCGAGCTCGTCGGCGAACACGCCTTTGGCAATCCCGCCGGGGTCGAGCCTGACGCCCGGCGGTCGGGTGACCGAGCCCGCTCGCGCGTCGATCTCGATCCTGCGCCAGGGCGCGTCCGGTCGCGGGGCGGCTTCGCACCTCGGCGGTGCCAGCTCGAGCAGCCGTGCGAGCTCGATCCCGGACCCGTCGAAGTGGCCCGCATATCCGGCGTCCTCGATCTGATCGACGAGCGCCGGGTCGATGAGGCCGGCGGTGCGGTGGGCGCCGGCGAGGGCGCCGGCGAGGATCCGGCGCATCAGCGGGCTGACCGGAACCGTCGGGCGGGGATCGGCGTTGAGGCGGCACAGCTCGCTGTCGGGGTCGAACCGCGAGAAGCGGCCGTGCCATTCGAGCAGCCGGCGCTTGGCCCGCGACATCGCGCCGGCGTCGCCCGAGACGATCACGGTGCACTCCGATCCGAAGCACGGGAACGTCTCCCGGTGCTCGATCGTGAGTGCGGTGGCGCTCACGATTGCCTCGTGGTCACGCTGGTGGTCGTTGCCGTCGTCGTGGTCGCCGGCTGCGCTGAGCTCGTCGTCGTGCTCGTCGGCTGGGCTGAGGTCGTCGTCGTGGTCGCGGGCTGCGCCGAGCTCGTGGCCACCGTCGTGGTCTTGCGCGATGCGAGCGCCGGGTCGTGCCCGGTGACGAGCTCGACCGCGATCAGCACCCACGTCGCCAGGAACAGCGCCACCGCTCCGGCGACGACGCGGCGCCTGAGCGTCCGCGTGCGTGCCCGGCGGGCTTCTCTGACCCCGGCGGCGGCCATCGGTGGTGGCTTGGATGACATTGTCGTTTCCTCTCAGTTGCGCACTGCTCACTTATGGCGGTAGGTTCACCTCCGTCCGTCGCAAACGCGTGAGGGATCGATAAGAACGCCGTATGAGAGTCGGTCCCCCATGGGAGAGTGAGAAGCAAGCCTGCCCCTGCGTTGATCGTTTGCGGCTGACCGCACACAGAGAGACTGGAGATGGACTGATTCGATGCATCTAGATTGGCTGGACGAGATCCTCGACACGGTCCAGGAGTTCGGGGCGGCGAGTCTCGGGCTCGTCGCGTGGGAGCTGTCTCTACCCGAGGAGGAACTCGCGCCCGCATGGGCACACGCGATCCGGACCGGGTTGCTGCGGCCCGTGGGCGCCGGCTTGCACGCTCCCGCGGGCCATGAGCCCGAAGCGACCTACATGCTCGCTACCGGGGATCGCCAAGCGGCACGGTCCCCAGATCCAGACGGCAGCCGCTGAAGTAGCTCCCCGCCGGCGAAGCTAGAAAGCCGATCAGCTCCGCCAGCTCGCGGTCGGCCGTCCGCTCGCCGGGCATCACCGCGGTGACGGTCACGGCGTACCGCGCCCATTCGACCGACAGGGTGCGGGCGAGGTTCTCGAGCGCGCTGCGCGCGGCCTCGACGTGGTCGCCGGCGTCCGACGGCGGCGCCACCAGCACGATCTTGCCTGCCCGTGCCGGGATGAAGGCGCCGTTGGCGAGCGCCCGGGTCGATGCCCACCCCTGCTCGAGTGCCACCAGGAGTGCGTCGCCGCCCCCGTTTGCGAAAGTACGGCGCGCGTCGAACACGAACGCGTGCAGTGGCGCCCGGGCGCGGGCCCACTCCTGCGCCTGTTCCTCGTCGAGCCCGTCCTCGAGCTCCTCGACGGCGGCGCCGGCGTCCCTCAGGGCGTCCCGGATCGGGGCCGGGACCCCACCGGCCAGGACGATCGCGGCTCCCCGCAGAAGATCTGGGCGCAGAACGGTCATCGGTCCGACACCGTATTAGAGCCTCTACTGCCTTGGCCCCGCAGGCTTTAGGATCGATACGGATTGGGATCAGGAAGGAGGAACGCAATGCTGTCCTACGCTCATGGGGCTTGCCCGGACCCACTGCTCGGGGAGACGATCGCGGAGAACCTGGAGCGGACAGCCGCGCGCGTCCCCGATGCCGACGCGCTGATCTCCTGCCACCAGGGCATGCGCTACGCGTACGCCGAATTCAACGAGGCGACCGACCGGATCGCCTGCGGCATGATCGCCGCAGGGCTGTCCAAGGGAGACCGGGTCGGCGTGTGGAGCCCGAACCGCGCCGAATGGGCGCTCACCCAGTACGCGACCGCGAAGCTGGGCGTGGTCCTGGTCAATATCAATCCCGCCTACCGGGTCCACGAGCTCGAGTACGCGCTCGGCCAATCCGGCTGCCGCTGGATCATCGCGACCCAGGAGCTCAAGGGCTCGGACTTCGTCGAGATGGTCCGCGAGGTCCGTGCACGCGTTCCCACGCTCGAGCGCGCGATCTTCTTCGACACCGACGAGTGGTCCTCGCTCGCCGACAGCCCGGCCGACCCAGACGCCCTGGCGCGCCGGATGTCCGAGCTCGACTTCGACGACGCGATCAACATCCAGTACACCAGCGGCACGACGGGCTTCCCGAAGGGCGCGACGCTGAGCCATCACAACATCCTCAACAACGGCTACTTCACGGGCGAGCTGCTCGGCTACAGCGAGCGGGACTCGGTCTGCATCCCGGTGCCGCTCTACCACTGCTTCGGGATGGTGCTCGGGAACCTCGCCGCCACCTCGCACGGAGCGTGCATGGTCTATCCGGCGGAGATGTTCGAGCCGGAGGCCACCCTCCGAGCCTGCGCCGAGGAGCACTGCACGAGCCTGTACGGGGTGCCGACGATGTTCATCGCGGAGCTCGGCCACGAGCGGTTCGCCGACTTCGACCTGGGAGCTCTGCGGACCGGGATCATGGCCGGCTCGCCGTGCCCGATCGAGGTGATGAAGCGCGTCTTGTCCGAGATGGGCATCAAGGAGATGGGCATCGCATTCGGCATGACCGAGACCTCGCCGGTGACCACCCAGGTCCGCCGCAACGACACGCTCGAGAATCGCTGCGGGACCGTCGGGCAGGTGATGCCGCACACGGAGGTAAAGATCGTCGATCCCGTCACCGGACGGACGGTCCCGCGCGGCGAGCCCGGCGAGTTCCTCGCGCGCGGCTACGCCGTGATGCGCGGCTACTGGAACGACCCGGAACGGACCACCGAGGCGATCGACGAGCAGCGGTGGATGCACACCGGCGACCTGGCGACGATGGACGACGAGGGCTACGTGCGCGTCGTCGGCCGGATCAAGGACATGGTCATCCGCGGCGGCGAGAACCTCTACCCGCGCGAGATCGAGGAGTTCCTCTACACCCATCCGGAGATCGCCGACGTCCAGGTGATCGGGGTTCCCGACGAGCGCTATGGCGAGGAGCTGATGGCGTGGGTAGTGAGGGGCCCCGGCGCCACCGTCACGACCGAGGACGTACGCGAGTTCTGCCGCGGCCAGATCGCCCACTACAAGGTCCCACGCTACGTGAAGTTCGTCGACGGGTTCCCGATGACGGTCACCGGCAAGGTGCAGAAGTTCAAGATGCGCGAGGTGGCGATCGAGGAGTTGAGGCTGGGCGAGGCGGCGGCCGTCACCACGGCGTAGCGGAAACTCCCGCGCGAGGTACGAGCCAGGTCGGTCGACTCAGAGCCGACCCTCGATAGCACAGGGGCCAGCCAAGGCCACACCCCAGGCGCGCGAAGCGCGCCCCTATCCCCCTACTGCTCGGTCACTCGTGGCGCGTACCGGTGGTGGAGCATCAGCGCGTTCCCGTCGGGATCGTTGAACAACGCCATGTGACAGACGCCGGTGTCCAAGATCTCGCCGTGGAACTCGACGCCACGCTCCTCGAGCGTCCGCCGCGCCGCCTCGACGTCGTCGACGTGCAGCGCGATCGCGTTGTGGTTGAGGTTGTGGCCGATCCCTATCGCCTCGCCGTCGATCAGGCTGAGCGTGAGGTTGCCGGTCTCGAACTCGGCGAAGTTGCGCTCGGGGTAGTAGACCGCCCGCGGCAAGCCGAGGGTCTTGCCGTAGAACTCGGCGGCGGCCTCAATGTCTCGCGTGGAGATGGGGACGAAGTCGACCCCCGTGACGATCTCTGCCGTTGTGCTCATCGTCCTTCCCTTTCTCGTTTTGCGCTCTCCCGCGAAGCCTGCAGCGCCCCGCTGGGGCCGCGTCGCTCGAGCTCGGCGTGGAGCGTCTTGATCCGGCCGTAGATCTCGTCGGCGGCATCCTGCTGCTGCTCCCGGGTCGTGTCGGCGACGCGCTCGAACCGCAGCGGCGTGCCGTACTGGACGGTCACCTTCGGGAAGTGGAGCCGCTTCCAGTTGCGCACCTGGTAGGAGCCGAGGATCGCCAGTGGAACGACCGGGGCGCCCGACTCGAGCGCCAGCCGACCGATCCCCGGCCGCGCCTGGTCTGCCAGCTTGCCGTTCCGGGACCGTCCGCCCTCGCAGTACATGACGACCGCCCCCCCGCGCTCGAGGATCAGGAAGGCCGTGGTGAACGCCTCCTCGTCCTGGTGGCCACGGCGAACCGGGAACACCCCGCCGTGACTGAAGATCCACGCACCGACGCCCTTGAACAGCTGTGACTTGCCCATGAACTGGACGCGCCGGCGGATGAACATCCCAGTGAAGAAGTGATCCATGAACGAGGCGTGGTTGGGCGCGAGGATCACCGGGCCGTTCGGCACGTTCTGGCTGCCATAGCCGCGGGCGCGGAACGCGCCGAGCGCCCACAGCACGGTCGCCACCCGAACCGGCTCGTAGACCTTCGACTCCGGCTCCTCCGTGCGCACGAGCTCGTGGAAGTGGTCGAAGTATTCCTTCGGCCTGGCGTCCTTGTAGATCTGCGGCTTGAGCTCTACGTCGGGCATCTCGTGCGACCACCTATCCCGTCAGCGGGAGTACCAGCGCCGGCGTGTCGATCTGGTGCTCGGCGCTCGTCGGCACGACGGCCGTTCCGATCGCAAAGAACTCGATCACATGCGAGCCCCAGCCGTGGCTCTTCTGCTCGATCCGGGCGCCGACGATGCCGCCTGCCTGGAGCTCATCGGCCTCGCTCTGCATCCGCTCCATGGCCAGCTCGCGCGCCTCGTAGAGGGCCTGCGTGTAGTTCGGCATCTCCGTGTTGCGGCCGATCTGGCGCCAGGACGCCCGCAGTCCCTGGTGGGCGACGTGGTAGACGCAGTTGCCCATCACCATGCCCACCGGGCGATAGCCGGCGCGGAGCAGCGTCGCGAAGTCCTGGCCGCTCAGATCGGACGTGAACGGCCGGCCGTTGGGGGCGCGGTGAAGCTCGCCGCCCCGGTGCCTCACCGCGGTCCCGACGGCGATGAACTCGGCCAGCTCGGCCCCCCACTCGTAGCGGCCGATGTCGAGCCGGACGCCGACGACGCCGTCCGCGCCCAGCTGGTCGGCCTCCTCCTCCATCCGCGTCATCGCCAGCTCGCGAGCGTGGTACATCGCCTGCGTGAGTACGCCCATTTCCTGGTTCTGGCTCCAGTTCGCCTGCTGAAAGCCGATGTGGTAGATCGAGCTGCCGAGCACGAGGCCCATTGGCTCGAACCCCGACTGGTTGACGAGCAGGAACTCGTTGATCGAGAGGTCGCTGGTGAAGAACCCTCGCTGGACCTCCTGCTTCATCCGCTCGATCCGGTGCCTGCCGGACTCCGGGATGCCCGCCAGCGAGCCGGACTGGTACGAGCCGGCGTGCGGAGCTTCCTCTGACGACACGTTCTCGACCGCCACGACCTCCTCGGCTGGCTTGGCGGCGTCCGGGTCGTCTCTGTTGAAGAACCCCATCGTGTCCTCCTAGTTCTATTCGATCAGCAGGCGCTCCAGCGCCTGTCGTGTTTGCCTGCTGCGCTGCGCTTCGTCGGAAAGCGTGGCGCCAAGCTCCGCGAGCCAAGCTTCGGTGTCGAGCGGCTCGCGCTTGAGGACGATGCCTCCCGACAGCCGGCAGCCTGTCGTCTCGATCGAATCGCCGGCGCCGCGCACCAGCTCCAACCGCTTGCCCGCGGCGTCGACCGTGATCTTCCGCACGAGCTTCGGCCCGAGCATCCCGCGCCGCGCGCGCTGCACGGTCACGCCGCCGGGGATCGTGTTTTCGAGCTTGGCGGCGAGGCTCTCGACGAACGCGTCGACGTCGCTCGCCTCCGCCCGCAGCGACGCGGCAATCAGATCGATGTCAAGCGCTGCACCCTCGGAGTCAGACACGATCTCAGCCTACTCTCGGGCCCAATCGCGCGCCCGCTCAAGCGCCCGGCGCCAGTCCCGCAGCAGCGTCTGGCGCTGGTCCTCGGTCATCGCGGGCTCGAACGTGCAGCGGTCCCGGCGCCCCGAGCGCAGCTGCTCGATCGTCCATAGCCGGGCGCCGACCCCGGCCAGATACGCGGCGCCCAGCGCGGTCGTCTCGGCGATCTCGGGCACGCACACCGGCACCCCGAGGACGTCTGCCTGGAACTGCATCAGCCACCGGTTGCCGGTCGCGCCGCCGTCGGCGCGCAGCTCGGTCAGCTCGACGCCGCTGGCCGCCTCCATCGCCCGCACGGCGTCCACGGTCTGGTAGGCGATCGACTCGAGCGTTGCGCGCGCGAGGTGGGCCCGCGTCGATCCCCGTGTCAACCCGACGATCGTGCCCCGCGCATACGGATCCCAGTGGGGCGATCCAAGCCCGGTGAGCGCGGGGACAAAGTAGACGCCGTCGTTGCTCGGCACCGACCCGGCGAGCTGCTCGGTCTCGGCGGCGTCGGCAATGATTCCGAGCCCATCACGAAGCCACTGGACGGCTGCCCCCGTGACGAAGATCGCCGCCTCAAGTGCGTACGAGAGCCGTTCGCCGATCCCCCAGGCGACCGTGCTGAGCAATCCCTCGCAGGGCTCCGGGGCGCTGTAGCCCGCGTTCTGAAGGACGAAGGAGCCGGTCCCGTACGTGCTCTTGCCCGAGCCGGGATCGACGCAGCCGTGGCCGAACAGGGCGGCCTGCTGATCGCCGGCGACGCCCGCCACCGGGACCTCGTGTCCGTGGAGCGCGTCCGGCTTCGTGGTGGCGATCTCGCCACAGCTGGTTCTCACCTGCGCGAGCGAGTTTCGCGGGACCCCAAACAGCTCGAGCAGCTCGTCGTCCCAGTCCCCGCGCCGGATGTCGAACAGCATCGTTCGGGACGCGTTCGTCGGGTCGGTCGCCAGCTCGCCCGTCAGGTTGTAGATCAGCCACGAGTCGATCGTGCCGACGACAGCGCGGCCCTCGCGTGCGCGCTCGGCCAGACCGTCGACATTCCGCAGCAGCCATTCGATCTTCGTCCCCGAGAAATAGGGATCGAGGACCAGGCCGGTCCGCTCGCGCACGAGCGGCTCGCGCCCGGCCTCGCGAAGCTCATCGCAGCGCGCGGCCGTCCGGCGGTCCTGCCACACGATCGCACGGTGCAGCGGCTCGCCCGTGTCCGGATCCCACACGCATACGGTCTCGCGCTGGTTGGTGATGCCGACCGCCTGTAGCTCGCCCGGCTCGACGCCGGCGTCCTCGAGCGCCTCGCCGGCGACCGCCTGCGTCACCTGCCAGATCTCTCCGGCGTCGTGCTCGACCCAGCCGGGCCTGGGGAAGTGCTGCTCGAACTCGCGATACGAGCGCCCGATCGGCTCTGCCTCGTGGTCGAATACGAGGCAGGTCGTGCCGGTGGTGCCCTGATCGATCGCAAGGATCACAGGGCAGGCAATCTAGTGGTCTCCGCCGTGAATACGTCACACCGAGAGTGGTCGCGGGCGGATGGATGGCAAGGACGCAGGAGGCGACGCGCAGCAGCGCTGCGCGAGCCGACGAGGACGAAGCCAGACGCCGCCCGGGCCCGCTCGAATGTGACCGTATTTATGGCGGGGAGCACTACTGTGGTGGTTCATGGCTGGCACCACCGGGAAGCCTCACCGTATTGAAGCTGCTGCGGACCGACTACGTCGATCTCTGCCTGATCCATTGGCCGATGCCTTCCCGGAAGGGGTATGTGGAGACCTGGCCGGCGTTGTGAGAGCTCGGAGACGCCGGCCGAGCGCGGTCGATCGGAGTGTCGAACTTCGAGGTCGAGCACCCGCTGAAGTTCCCGTAGGCCTGGCGCGCCCCGCTGCTGCAGTACCGCGGCCGGACGCGTGCCAACATCACCAGATGGAATTCGACGACGTCGCGGCCTCGGTCGCCGGCATTCCGTTCATGACGCCCGAGTTCGGGCGCCGCGTGTATGACCACATACGTGAGACGCGGCCCGAGCGCGCGCTCGAGCTCGGGACCGCCCACGGCGTCTCGGCCGCCTATATCGCGGCCGCGCTTGAGGCCAACGGCTTTGGCGAGCTGACCACGGTCGACCACGGCGGTGCGGTGTGGGATCCCTCGGCCGAGGAGGTGCTCGACCGCGCGGGCGTCGCCCACCGGGTGACGATCGTCCGCGCCCACAGTTCGTACAACTGGTGGCTCAAGGAGCAGATCGAGGCGGCCAGCGACGGGCTGGGCAACTGCGAGCCGGTGTACGACTTCTGCTACCTGGATGGCTCGAAGAACTGGAACGTGGACGGTCTCGCGGTCGTGCTGATCGAGAAGCTGCTGCGGCCGGACGGATGGCTGCTGATGGACGACCTCGAGTGGACCTACGAGAGCAATCCGTGGATCGTGCCGAGTGGCGACGGCCTGCCGCTGGGCCCGATCTCGGAGAGCGAGAGGACCGAGCCGCACCTGTCGGCCGTGTTCGAGCTGCTGGTCAAGCAGAACCCGTCCTTCACCCACTTCATCCGCGAGGACGCGTGGTACGGGTGGGCCCAGAAGCGGCCCGGCGATCCGCGGCGCTACGAGTTGGCGAACAGCCGGCCGCTGAGCGCGCTGGTGGCCGCGGAGCTGCGCCGGGTGCGCCGGCGCTCACGCCGGCCTTGACATATGCTGGCGCCCCGAACGGCACGAGCACACAAGGAGCGGTCAGTTGTCCGAGGTCGAGGCCCACATCACGGGCACCGTGTGGAAGATCGAGGTCGAGGTCGGCGACAGCGTCGAAGAGGGCGACACGGTCGTGGTCCTCGAGTCGATGAAGATGGAGATGCCCGTCGAGGCTGAGGATCCGGGTGTGGTCAAGGAGATCCTGTGCGAGGAGGGGCAGTCGGTTTCCGAGGGCGACACGCTCGTTGTCCTCGAGTAGCCCCGGGAACGGCAGCGACGATCCGGCGGGCGGCGGCAGGCTGCTCGTCGACGAGCCCGCGCCAGGCGTGGCCCGGCTGACGATCTCCAACCCCGGCAAGCGGGGTGCGCTCGACCACGCGATCCTCGACGGCTTCACGGCGACGATGGCCCGGCTCGACGCGCGCTGCGTGATCATCACCGGCGAGAAGACGACGTTCTCGGCCGGCTACGACATCGGCGACCTGCGCGGCGAGGTGTTCGCCGACGAGGCAGAGAGGCTGGTCGCCCACCCGTTCGCCGCCGCCATCGACGCGATCGAGGCCTATCGGTATCCGACCGTGGCCGCTTTGAATGGCCACGCGATCGGGGGCGGGCTCGAGCTCGCGATCTCCTGCGATCTGCGGATCGCCGCGGCGACGATCGCGCTGGGGATGCCGCCGGCGAAGCTCGGCCTCGTCTACTCCCACACCGGGATCCGCAAGTTCATCGACATCGTCGGGGCGGCGCGGACGCGCGAGCTGTTCCTCGTCGGCGCCCGTATCGACGCCCGCACCGCGCGGTCGTGGGGGCTCGTCAACGCGGTCGCCGAGGACGGCCGCCTCGCCGAGGAGGCGCTCGCCCTCGCCACCGAGATCGCCGGCAACGCGCCGCTCGCCCAGGTCGGCAACAAGCGCGTGATCCGGGCGGTCCTCGACGCCCGCGGCGAGGTGGCGCCGGATGTCGAGCGGGAGCTGATCGAGCTCCGGCGCGCGTGTTTCTCGTCCGAGGACTTCCGGGAGGGCGTGAGGGCGTTCGCGGAGAAGCGGCGGCCGGAGTGGAAGGGGCGCTGAGCTCGGGGCGGTCCGGTGGCGCCGGGGCGGTCCGGGCGGGCTGGGCGGTTCTTGGCGCGCCTCGGCGCTCTGTCCGCGCCTGGACGTAGCCTCCGGCCGCGATGCCCTCGCTGATCTCCCCTGAGGAGGCGCTGCGCCTCGGCGAGCTCGAGGAGCTGGAGGAGATCGAGGAGCTGGTCGAGCGCGCCTGGCAGGTGCGCGTCAACCGGTTCGCCGACTCGACCGACATGTGCTCGCTGGTCAACGCCAAGTCGGGCGGATGCGCGGAGGACTGCGGTTTCTGTGCGCAGTCGAAGTACGCGGAGGCGGACACGCCGATGCACGCGATGATGGAGCCCGAGCAGATCCTCGAGCACGCCCGCGCGGCCGAGGCCGCCGGCGCGCACCGCTTCTGCATGGTCACCCAGGGCCAGGGCCTGTCGAGGCGCGACTTCGAGAAGGTGCTGGTGGGGGCCCGCCTGGTGGCCGAGCACACGAACCTCAAGCGGTGCGTCTCGATCGGGCATATGTCCCTGGAGCGGGCTCGCGCGCTGCGCGACGCCGGTATCCAGCGCGTGCACCACAACGTCGAGACGGCCGAGTCCTACTACCCCGAGGTCTCGTCCACGGTCCGCTACGAGGGCCGGCTGCGCACGATCGAGGCGGTCCGC
>Ga0116216_10001122_pt1 | contig 18928 bp, 19 predicted proteins | sample Sb_taG_11_FD_89696 | JGI IMG/M metagenome (GOLD analysis project Ga0116216, IMG submission 89696) | Peat soil microbial communities from Weissenstadt, Germany - Sb_50d_3_AS metaG | ecosystem: Environmental > Terrestrial > Soil > Wetlands > Peat | place: Germany: Weissenstadt | collected 2010-09-21
GTGGGCTTAGCTTCACTCTTGGTCATGGCGGGGTTCCTCATCGGGAATCGGTGACTTCGACATCACCAGCCTGTCATGACCGCCTCTCGCCTTCAGCGATTTTGCAGAACCTTCAACACACTACTTCGAAGCAGCGGGGCCACACCCCATCCGGCGCTCCGCGCCACCTTCCCCAGCAGAGCTGGGGAAGGGACCCGCGCCATGGCGAGCAGCGGGGCGCGCCCTCACGCCGTCCGGCGCATCGCGCTTCCGGCCGCATCGGCGATCGAGCGGGCGCCGAAGAGGATGAAGATCACGCCGACTGCCCTTGTCACCGCAACGCCGTGGGTCAGGAAGAACCTTCTCACCGCCGGAAGGCCGGCCATGAAGATCAGCACCGCGTCGGCGAGCAGGAAGCCCAAGAAGGCCGCGGCGAACATCTGCGGCGCGTCGGCGGCGTGAAGCGCGCCGATTTATACCAAGGCTCGGTGAACGTGACCTGACACAAGACGCCGTTTACAGTCATGGCCGGGCTTGTCCCGGCCATCCACGCGGTTCAACTGCAACAATGAGACAGCTTCGCACTGTTGCCTCCCCAAAACCCCGGCAGATCGCTTTCGACGGTCTTCCCCTGGCGCACGGCGTGGATGGCCGGGACAAGCCCGGCCATGACGCATTGGTTGCGTCAAATCGCTCGACGGGTCACTGCACTGAGTTTGGCTATGAGTCCAAAGGCCATGCCGGTGGCGAGGGTCGGCTCGCGCCGATCGCGCGCGGCGGCGCGTCCTTTCGCGCCGTCACGGCGCGAACGCCGAGATAGACGAGATAGAGGCCGCAGCCGAAGCCGAGCGGTTCGAAGGGCTGTTCGAGCTTTATACGAAAATGACGGTTGTCATGGATCTTGAAAGAAACAATACGACGAAGACGGTCAAAACCAGGAAAGCGGATGCCTGACGGTGAAATCTTTCCAGCAAGCCTTGGCCCGCATCGAGAGGCCGGTGAAGTCGTGAGGAAAGGACATTACGATGCACCCGGCGATTGCTGAAAAGCACGAAAGCCTGATGGAGCTGTGCCGCCGCTATGGCGTCACGCGGCTCGATGTGTTCGGTTCTGCCGCACGTGGCATGGATTTCCGTGCTGCGACGAGCGACGTCGATTTTCTGGTCCAGTTCGGATCGCAGGGTGACGATCTCGCGCGCTTTCTCAATTTGAAGGATGCGCTGGAAGCGCTGCTCGGACGACCGGTCGATCTCGTCGATCGCAAGTCAATCGAGGCCAGCCGCAACTATATCCGTAAGCGCCGCATATTGGCGGGCGCAGAGCCAGTCTATGCCGCCTGACCAGTCCGGGGAGAGCTGGCGCGACGCGGCCCTTCTTCTCGATATGGCGCTGGCCGCCGAGGATGCGCTGTCCTTCGTCGCCGATCTCGACGAGCGCGCCTTTCTTGCGAGCGACCTTTATCAAAGCGCCGTCATCCGCAAGCTCGAGATCATCGGCGAGGCTGCCGGAAGGGTCTCGAAATCCTTTCGCGCGACGCATGCGGAAATCCCGTGGCGGGAAATGACCGGCCTGCGCCATCGCCTCATCCATGGCTATGGCGACGTAAGGCTTGATATCGTGTGGCGCGTGGTGACGGAAACATTGCCTGGCCTCATCGCTATCTTGCGTCCCCTGATTCCTCCGGAAGCAGACCGTGACGACGACTAGCATCCCCTCTGTCTCGTCCGCGCGACCCCCCACCCTGACCCGCCCCCGCAAGGGGGGCGGGGATATGGCGAGCAGCGTAGCGCGCCCTCACGCCGTCCGGCGCATCGCGCTTCCCGCCGCGTCTGCGATCGAGCGGGCGCCGAAGAGGATGAAGATCACCCCGACTGCCCTTGTCACCGCAACCCCGTGGGTCAGGAAGAACCGCCTCACCGCCGGAAGGCCGGCCATGAAGATCAGCACCGCGTCGGCGAGCAGGAAGCCCAAGAAGGCCGCGGCGAACATCTGCGGCGCGTCGGCGGCGTGAAGCGCGCCGATATAGGGCGCGACGATCGCCGAGAACATCGCGAGCGCGACCGGATAGGCCTTGGGATTGGTGAGGCCGAAGGCCATGCCGGTCGCGAGCGGACGGGCCGCGCCGATCGTGCGCGGGGGAGCGTCCTTGCGAGTCATGACCGCGCGAACGCCGAGATAGACGAGATAGAGGCCGCAGCCGAAGCCGAGCAGTTCGAAGAGCGTCGGGCCGATCCGGTTCGCGCCGACGATCGCCGCGACCGCGAGCGCGCCCCAGGTGACGTCGCCGACGAGATGGCCACAGATGAACTTGGCGCCGGCGGCGCGCCCGCGCGAGGCCGCAAGGGTGAAGAGCGCGAGAAACGCCGGCCCCGGGGAGACGACATAGAGAAAGGCCGCGATCAGGGTGGCTGCGAGAATCTGCGGGTTGGTCATACGCGTCGATCGCTCCAAGTAAGGGAATGGTTCGCGCGCCTCCTCCACCACGCCATAGGGCGTCGTTTACGACGCCCGTCTCTCGACGGGCTATGGCGTGGTCCCCCTCCCCCGTGCTTTGCAAGCACAGGGGAGGCGAAACCGGCGCCGGCGCTCTTCCTCCCCCATGAAGCGTCAGCGTAGTGGGGGAGGGGGACCGCCCGAAGGGCGGTGGAGGGGGCGCGGCGCGGAACTCCCTCTCCCTCCGGGAGAGGGGCAGCGGTGAGGGCGCCGGCGTTTCAGTCAAAAGGCAATCTCAGCTCCTGTCGAAGCCGCGCCAGAACAGAATCGAGATCGAAGCAGACCTCCTCGTTCATGAAACGTCATCCTTTCCCGCTCCGGACGCACGGTCGTCCTCACCCCTGCCCCTCTCCCGATGGGAGAGGGGTTCCCGCGAGCCGCTTCAGCTCATAAAGCGCGGCGTGGGCCTCGCGCGGGCTTAAGGCATCCGGGTCGAGCGCGGCAAGCGCCTCGCGCAGCGGATCGCGCGCGGGCGCTTCAAGCGGCGGCTCGTAGGAGAAGAGCGGCAGCGCATCGATCGCGCCGCTCGGCCGCGAGGCTTCGAGATCGGCGAGCATTTTGCGCGCGCGCTTGATCACCGTCGCCGGGAGCCCGGCGAGCTTGGCGACCTGGATGCCGTAGGAGCGGTCGGCGGCGCCTGCGACGACCTCGTGCAGGAAAACGAGGCTGCCCTTATATTCGCTGACCCGCATGGTGAGATTGACGAGACGCGGCAGGGTCTCGGCGAGCCCGGTCAGTTCGTGGAAATGCGTCGCAAACAGCGCGCGCGAGCGGTTGACGGCGTTGAGATGCTCGACGCAGGCGTAGGCGATCGAGAGGCCGTCGAAGGTCGCCGTGCCCCGGCCGATCTCGTCGAGGATGACGAGCGAGCGCGGGCTCGCCTGATTGAGGATGGCCGCCGTCTCGACCATCTCGACCATGAAGGTCGAGCGGCCTCGCGCCAGATCGTCCGCCGCGCCGACGCGCGAGAAAAGGCGATCGACGATTCCGATATGGGCGCGGCCCGCCGGCACGTAGGAGCCCATCTGTGCGATCAGTGCGATCAGCGCGTTCTGCCGGAGATAGGTCGATTTGCCCGCCATGTTCGGCCCCGTGACGACCGCGATGCGTCCGCCTTCGGGGAGCTCGCCCGAAAGGTCGCAATCATTGGCGACAAAGGGCTCGCCCGCGGCTTTCAGCGCCGCCTCGACCACCGGATGGCGCCCGCCCTCGATCTTGAAGGCGAGCGAAGCGTCGACGAGCGGCCGGGTCCAGTTGCGCTTGACGGCGAGTTCGGCGAGCCCTGTTGCGACGTCGATCCCGGCAAGAGCCGCCCCGTACCCGCGCAAGGCGTCGGCCTTTGCGAGCGAGCCCTCACGAAGGCGCTCGAAGATGTCGAGTTCGAGCTTGAGCGCCCGGTCGGCCGCGGACGCGATCCGCGCCTCGAGGTCGACAAGCGCGCTGGTGGTGAAACGGAGCGCGCCGGCCATGGTCTGGCGATGGATGAAGGTCGCGTTGAGCGGGGCTTTGAGGAGCGCCTCGCCCTGCGCCTGCGGCGCCTCGATGAAATAACCGAGAAAGTTGTTGTGCTTGATCTTGAGCTGTTTGACGCCCGCCTCGTCCGCGTAGGAGGCCTGCATCTCGGCGATGACGCGACGGCTCTCGTCGCGGAGCGCGCGGGCTTCGTCGAGCGGCCCGGACGCGCCCGTGCGCACGAAGCCGCCGTCGCGCTTGATCAGGGGAAGGTCCTCGACCAGCGCGGCTTCGAGATCGCGCTCGAGCGCGCTGCAATCGGCGCTGAGGTGCGCGGAGAAGCGCATGAGTTCGGGCGGAAGACCGTCTTCCCCTTCGAGGATGCGCGCGAGCGCAGCGGCCGCGGCAGCGCCGTCGCGGATCGCGGCGAGGTCGCGTGGGCCCCCGCGGTCGAGGCTGAGGCGCGACAGCGCGCGAAGGAAGTCGGGCGTACGCGCCAGTTCGCGCCGTAGCGCCTCGCGCGTCGGCGTGGCCTCGACCAGAAAATCGAGCGAGTCGAGCCGTTCGCTGACGGCGTGCGGATCGGTCAGCGGGCTCGCGAGCCGCTCGGCAAGAAGGCGCGCGCCGGCCGGCGTCACGCTGAGGTCGATCGTCGCCAGGAGCGAGCCCTCGCGCGCGCCGCTGAGGGTGCGAGTGAGTTCGAGATTGGCGCGGGTGGCGGGATCGATTTCGAGGCTTGCGCCGCGCGCTCGCCGGGTTGGCGGCGATAGCGCCGGCCTCGCCTCGAACTGGGTGCGCCTGACATAGGCGAGAGCCAGCGCGGCGGCGGCGATCTCGGCGCGGGTGAATGCGCCGAAGCCGTCGAGCGTCTCGACCCCATAGAATTCGCAGACGCGGCGCTCGGCCGCGGCGCCGTCGCCGGCTTCGCGCGCGAGCGGGGTCGCGGGCACGCGCATCTCGGCGATCATGCGCTGAAACTGAGGCTCGTCATGGACCGCCTGGGTGGCGACGATTTCGCTCGGCTCGAGGCGCGCAAGCTCGGCCGCGAGCCCGGCCTAGTCCGCCTCCGACAGCGAAAACGCGCCGGTCGACAGGTCGAGCGCCGCGAGGCCATAAGTCCAGCGCGCATCGCTGGCGCGGATCTTCTGCACCGCGACGAGCAGGCGCGCGCGCCCCGGCTCGAGCAGCCGCTCCTCGGTGACGGTGCCCGGCGTGACGAGGCGGATCACTTCGCGCTTGACGACCGATTTCGCGCCGCGCTTCTTCGCCTCCGCCGGGTCCTCGATCTGTTCGCAGACGGCGACGCGATGGCCGAGCGCGATGAGGCGGTTGAGATAGTCGTCGGCGCGCTCGACCGGCACGCCGCACATGCGGATGTCTTCGCCCTCGTGCTTGCCGCGCCTGGTCAGGACGATGCCGAGCGCGCGGCTCGCGACCTCGGCGTCAGCGAAGAAAAGCTCGTAGAAATCGCCCATCCGGTAGAACAACAGGCAGTCCGGATTGGCGGCCTTGATCTCGAGATACTGCGCCATCATCGGCGTCGGGCGCGAGGCGGCGCTTTCGGGGTCGATATTGGCGCGCGAGACGTCCATGCGCGCCAGCCTAGCAGGCCGGCGCGTCGCGCACACGGGGCGCGGCAGGGATATCTACCCTGCAAGCCGAGCCTCGTCAGGCCGCCTCGGCCTTCAGAAGGCGCCGCGCCTTCATCGCCGTCGCCGCCATGGTGTAGCCTCCTTCGGCCCCGTCGACGAAATGGACATGGCCATGCTCACTGATGGAGGGGACGAAACACGTGATCTGCGCGGCTTTCTGCCGGAAGACGCCCCAGTCGGCGAAGTCGTCGGCTGCGGCGAGGCGCGCCTCGAGGTCGTCGGCGAAGGCGGGCGCGCAATCGAGCGTCATACGCAGCCCGTCGTCGTATTTGCGGAAATCGGCGTTGGCCGCGACTTCAGCCGTGTAGAGGGCCGCGTCGAAACCGCCGGCTTTCAGCTTGAACCTGTGGAACGTGAGGCCGATGAGATAGTTCATCGCAGCGGTGAGCTGCGCCCTCATGCCCGAGACGCCTGAAGCCTTCACGGCTGTGGCCTCGAGCGCAATCGCCTGGCCGGCGGCGCCGACGCCGAGGCTCTCCACCGTGATCGGCCGTCCGCTTTGCGCGGCCGCGAGCGCCATCCCGACCACCTCGTCAACAAGGGCCGGGTAACGCGGATCGTCGCCGCGCGGCGAGACGATCACTGACAGCACGAGGCCATATTTCGCCGGCGCGACGCCCCAGCGGCAGGAAAGTCCGGAAAGGTCGGGAAGCGCGCCCCGCGGGGCAGGGGGCAGCGCATAGTCTCCGCGCTTCGCCCGCTCCTCGAACCAGCTCAAGCCACCGCCTGCGAACATCGCATAGTTGCAATGCTCGGACGCGGCGAAACGCGCGACCCTGACGTCGCGAGCGGCGGCCCGGATGTCCCGGACGGGGATCGCGGCGATGCGCAGGTCGAGCTCGAATTCCGCGTGCGCGAAGGCCGCCATTGCGGCCATTGCCTGAGCCGCGGCCGGGGCGTCGGACGGCGAAACCGCAAAGCTTGCGCCATCGCCGCCGAAGACAAACGGAAACGGACGCCGTCCGAGCGCGTTGGCGACCGCGGCGATGACGCCCGCGCCGACCATGTTGACCGCCTTGTAGCGCCCCTGCGCGATGGCCTGAGTGGACCCTACGACGTCGGAGAAGCCGATGACCCAGTCGTCGGGCAGCGGACGGTAGTTCTTCGTCTTCACGGCATCGGCGAAATTGTCGAAAACCGGGAGGGAGGCATAATAGTCGATCGCGTTGCTGGTCATGGGTCTCCCGCCTATGGGGTCCAAGCTAGCGCAAGGACGGCGCGCAGGAAATCAGGGCGGCGCGCGAAGCTTCGTCTGGATCAAGGGCCCCGGCCCGGCGCCCAGCTCGATGTCGCGTCCCGCCTCGATCGCTTCGCGCACGAAAGCCCTGGCGGCGGCGATAGCCTCCGGCAACGCCAGCCCCAGAACGACGGAGGCGGCGATCGCGCTTGACAGCGTGCAGCCGGTTCCGTGCAGGTTGTTTGAGGCGATCCGGGGCGCGGCGAAACGATGGACGGCGTCGGCCGTGACCAGGAGATCGACCGCCTCGCCGCATTCGAGATGGCCGCCTTTCATCACCACGGCCCGCGGCCCGAGCCGCAACAGCGCGCATCCTTGGCGCGCCATGTCCTCTTCATTGCGCGCCAGCGGTTCTCCAAGCGTCGCCGCGGCCTCGGCGAGGTTCGGCGTCAGGCAATCGACGAGCGGCAGGAGCTTCGCCCTGACCGCCTCGACGAAACCCGCACCGCTCAGCGCCTCGCCGGACGTGGCGGCCATGACGGGATCGTAGACGATGAAGGCCCTCATCCGGCCGCGCTTCGCGCGTCCACCTTCTCCCGCAAAGGGCGTCGGAAGACGCCCGTCTCTCGACGGGCTATGCGGGAGAAGGGATTCGCTCCCTCTCCCGTTCACGGGAGAGGGCTGGGGTGAGGGCGAACCCAGCCCCTCCGCCACCACGCCCGCGATCTCCGCGCTGCACAGCATGCCGATCTTGATCGCGGCGACGGAAAAATCCTCCAGGACCGCCTCGATCTGCGCGGCGACAATCTCAGGCGGCGCGGCATGGACCGCGCGAACGCCCCTCGTATTCTGCGCGGTCAGCGCCGTGACGACGCTCGCGCCATAGACGCCGAGCGCCGCGAAGGTCTTGAGATCCGCCTGGACGCCCGCGCCGGCGCCGCTGTCGGAGCCGGCGATGGTCAGTGCGATCGGCGTTCGCATCGTCATGCCGGACGCGTCGCCGCGATCCATTGTCTCGCGCGCGCTTCCGGGTCGGCGTTGAGCGTGATGTCGGTGACGACCGAGACGATGTCCGCGCCCGCGGCAAGGCAGAGCTTCGCCCGCTCGACGGTGAGGCCGCCGATCGCCACCAGCGGAATTGCGCCGATGCGATGCTTCCATTCGCCGATCCGGTCCAGCCCCTGCGGCGCGAACGCCATGACCTTGAGGATCGTCGGATAGATCGGGCCCAAAGCCACATAGTCAGGCTTAAGCGCGAGCGCGCGCTTGAGCTCGGCCTCGTCATGCGTCGAGACGCCGAGCTTGACGCCGGCCTTCCGAACGGCCGCGATGTCGGCGCCGTCGAGATCGCTCTGACCGAGGTGGACGAAAGGAGCGCCTTCGCCGATCGCGATTCGCCAGTGGTCGTTGACGACGAGCGTCGCCCCCGCCGCGACGCAGATTTTGAGGGCCTCGCGAGCCTCGCGGGCGACCGCAGCCTCGTCCCTGTCCTTCACCCGCAACTGGATGAGCCGCGCGCCGACGCCGACGAGCCGCGCGACCCAGGCCGCGCTGTCGACGATCGGGTAGAAGGGGTCCAATGCCGCCATCGAAGCAGCCCTCACCCCGGCGCTCTCCCGCATAGCCCGTCGAAAGACGGGCGTTCTGCCGAACGCCCTTTTGCGGGAGAGGGGGCGAATCCCTTCTCCCGCATAGCCCGTCGAGAGACGGGCGTCTTCCGACGCCCTTTACGGGAGAAGGTAGACGCGCGAAGCGCGGCCGGATGAGGGCTGGCCGCCGTCACGTCAGCACGGCCTTTCCCACGACGGGCGTCGAGGGAGCGGCCATGTCGCGCGGCTGCATGGGTCCGGCGAGGAACGCCGCGCGACCCGCCTCGATCGCCTGCCCGAAGGCCCGCGCCATCGCCGCCGGATCGCCCGCCTTGGCGACGGCGGTGTTGAGGAGCACGCCGTCAAGCCCAAGCTCCATCGCCGCCGCCGCCTGCGACGGCAGGCCGAGGCCGGCGTCGACGATCAGCGGAATGTCGGGGAAATGAGCGCGGAGCGCGCGCAGGCCGAACACATTGTTGAGCCCCTTGCCCGAACCGATCGGCGAGCCCCAGGGCATCAAGACCCGGCAGCCGGCTTCGACAAGTCGCTCGGCGACGACGAGGTCCTCGGTCGTATAGGGGAACACCTCGAAGCCGTCGGCGGACAGAATGCGCGCCGCCTCGACGAGTCCGAACACGTCGGGCTGCAGCGTGTCGGCTTCCCCGATCACTTCGAGCTTCACCCAGGGCGTGCCGAACACCTCGCGCGCCATCTCAGCCGTCGTCACCGCCTCCTTCACGCTGTAGCAGCCAGCAGTGTTGGGCAGGACGCGCGCGCCGATGTCGCGGATGAGCTTCCAGAAATCCTGCCCCTCCTTCAGCCGCGCAGACTCGCGGCGAAGCGACACCGTGAGAATTTCCGCGCCCGACGCCCGCGCCGCCTCGGCAAGAATGGCAGGCGAGGGATATTGCGACGTGCCGAGCATGAGCCGCGAGTGCAGCGCGACGCCGTAGAGGGAGAGGGTCCAGGTCACGGTTGCCTCTTCGTGAATGCGTCGTCATTGCGAGCGAAGCGAAGCAATCCAGGGGAACGTCGGGCGCCCCAAGACTCCTGGATTGCTTCGTCGCCTCGCTCCTCGCAATGACGGCTATTGCCAATCCGCCGCATTGCCTCACCCCCCCTGCCGCGGCGCGAGAATCTCGATCCGGTCGCCCTCTTTCACCGCTGTCGCGGCGCGGGCCCGCGCGGGCACGAACTCGCCGTTGAGCGCGGTCGCAACTTTCGCTTCCGCGAAGTCGAGCGCTTCGAGAGTGCTCGAAAGCGTCGTCGCCTCGACGTCGCGCGTCTCGCCGTTGATCACGAGCCGCATCAGCGCCCTCCTGCGCGTTCGAAGGCGAGCGTCGCGGCGCGGTCGGCGAAGGCGGGCGCGAGCAGATAGCCGTGACGGTAGAAGCCGTTGACGAAAATGCGGCCCTCGCGCTCCTCGATCCGCGGCTCGTTGTCCGGATAGGCGGGCCTCACGTCGGCGCTCATCTCGAGGATCTCCGCTTCCCCGAACGCCGGATGGAGGGCGTAGGCGGCGCCCAGCATCTCGAGCGCCGATCGCACGGTGACGGCGCCTTTGTCGGCGCTCTCGATCATCGTTGCGCCGATCATCACTTCGCCGTCGCGCCTCGGCACGACATAGAGCGGAATGCGCGGATGCAGGAGCCGCACGGTGCGCGCAAGCCTCACCTCGGACGTGCGCACGCGGATCATCTCGCCGCGCACGCCGCGCAGCTCGGGCAGCTGCGGCCGCGCGGCGAACCCGCGGCAGTCGACCACGATCCCGGCCTCCGGTCCGAGCGTGTCGCCGTCCACGCCGAAGCGCATTTCGACGCCAGCCTTACAAAGGCTCTCGGCCAGCGCGCGCATCGCGGCGCGCGGATCGACATGGCCTTCGCCCGCGAAGAAGAGGCCCCTATGGAAGCGCCCGGCGAGGTCGGGCTCGAGCGCCGCGATGCGAGCCTCGTCGACGCGCTCGTGGCCCGACGTTCGCTGAGCGAAGCGCTCGATCTCGGCGGCGTCGCGCGGTGGCGCCACGACCAGCGTGCCAGCGCGCACGACGCCGGGCGCATGGCTCGCCCACCAGTCGATCGCATGTCGCCCAAGCGCGACCACCCGAGGCGGCGCGCTCTCGCCCTCGCAGAAGGGCGCCAGCATGCCGCCCGCAAGCCAGGAGGCGTTGGCGCCAAGCGACGGGGAGCGTTCGACGAGCGCGACCTCGGCGCCGCGCTCAGCGAGCGTCAGCGCGGTCGTCAAGCCCGCGACGCCAGCCCCGACGACGGTCGCGCGCATCTCACTCCGCCGCATCGACGTACAGCGCTCCGCCCTTTTCGACGAACTCGCGCGATTTCTGCGCCATCCCGGCCATCGCCTCGGCTTCGGCCCGGAGGTCCTGGGTGATCTTCATCGAGCAGAATTTCGGTCCGCACATCGAGCAGAAATGCGCGACCTTGTGGCTGTCCTTCGGCAGGGTCTCGTCATGGAAGGCGCGCGCCGTGTCGGGGTCGAGCCCCAGATTGAACTGGTCCTCCCAGCGGAAGTCGAAACGCGCCCGCGAGAGGGCGTCGTCTCGGATGCGCGCGGCCGGATGGCCCTTGGCGAGATCGGCGGCGTGGGCGGCGATCCGATAGGTGATCACGCCCGTCTTCACGTCCTCGCGGTCGGGGAGGCCGAGATGCTCCTTCGGCGTGACGTAGCAGAGCATCGCCGTGCCGAACCAACCGATCATCGCGGCGCCGATCCCCGACGTGATGTGATCGTAGCCCGGCGCGATGTCGGTTGTGAGCGGCCCCAGCGTATAGAAGGGCGCCTCGCCGCATTCCCTGAGCTGCTTTTCCACGTTGATCTTGATCTTGTGCATCGGCACGTGGCCGGGGCCCTCGATCATCACCTGGCAGCCCTTGTCCCAGGCGACCTTGGTCAGTTCACCGAGCGTCTCGAGTTCGGCGAATTGCGCGGCGTCGTTGGCGTCGGCGTTGGAGCCGGGCCGAAGCCCGTCGCCGAGCGAGAACGAGACGTCGTATTTGCGCATGATGTCGCAGATGTCGTCGAAGCGCTCGTAGAGGAAGCTCTCGCGATGTCCGGCGAGGCACCAGCGCGCCATGATCGAGCCGCCGCGCGAGACGATGCCGGTGACGCGCTTCGCCGTCAGCGGCACATGCGCGAGTCGCACGCCCGCGTGGATGGTGAAATAGTCGACGCCCTGCTCGGCCTGCTCGATCAGCGTGTCCCTGAACACCTCCCAGTCGAGCTTCAAGGGATCGCCGCCGACCTTCTCCAGCGCCTGATAGATCGGCACGGTGCCGATCGGCACGGGCGAATTGCGCACGATCCAGGAGCGGATGTTGTGAATGTTGCGCCCGGTCGAGAGGTCCATCACCGTGTCGGCGCCCCAGCGGATCGCCCACACCATTTTCTCGACCTCCTCGGCGACGCCGGAGCTGACCGCCGAATTGCCGATATTGGCGTTGACCTTGACGAGGAAGTTGCGGCCGATCGCCATCGGCTCGAGCTCGACGTGATTGATGTTGGCGGGAATGATCGCGCGGCCGCGCGCAACCTCGCTGCGGACGAATTCCGGCGTCACGAATTCCGGGATCTCGGCTCCAAAACTCTCGCCGTCAGCGATGGTCGCGGCCGCGTCCTCGGCCGCCGCCTCGCGCGCAAGATTCTCGCGATGCGCGACATAGATCATCTCCTCGGTGACGATCCCGGCGCTGGCGAATTCGAACTGGGTGACGAGCTGGCCGGGATTGCCGGCGCGGAGCGTCCGGGTCGCCGGGCAGAGGGGCGCCACATGGTCGGCCGAGACGGCGCCGTTATCCTCCGGCCGGATCGCGCGGCCTTCGATCGCGGAATAGCCGCGCGCCGCGATCCAGGCTTCGCGGACGGGCGCGAGGCCTTGTGCGAGATCGATCCCGGCCGCGCCTTCGGTGTAGGGGCCCGAAGGGTCGTAGACCCGGACCGGCGGCTCGTTCGGATCGCTGAGCGCGATCTCGCGGAACGGGACGCGGATATCGGGGCGGCCCTTCGGCGCGGCGTAGACCTTGCGGGAGCCGACGATTGGCCCGGTGGTGACTGTCTCAGGCGCGGCGAATTTCGGAATCTCGTTCATGGCCGTCTCCTCGTACGGATCGACTCCGACGGCCGGAACGGGCGGCATCAAATAGGGGTGGCTGCCGCTACGTCCCTTCGCCGGCATGACCCGGATCAGGTTCAAAGGGTTCGGCGTCTCGCCGTCTCAGCCCTGGTTGGGGGCGCCCCTCGAGCAAACGCGAATCTGGGCGTTGCGGGGCGGTCTGTCAACTCTGGCACGCGGCGATCGTCCTAAATCTCTGCAAAAAGGGAGAAAGCCCTGTCTCGGGACAGTCAACCTGCCGTCATTGATCCCCACCCATTCAAGCAGTTGTCTGCTATACCCTTGACTTCACTGGCCGCCCGCTCTGCGTTGTCTCGCGCCGGCGATCCAAAGGAGCCGGTTGTCGGTCTATTTCGGCAGACAGTTCAGCAATTCGGACCTGTCCTCGGCCCGCGCCATGACGCCAGCGGCGAGACGGCGCTGAAGGGCGCCTGGACGCGCGGCGTCGCGCCTGATCGGATTGGGCAACGCGGTCGCAAGCAGCGCCGCCTCGCGCGCGTCGAGCCGGCTCGCTTTCTTGTGAAAATAATACTGCGCCGCAGCCTCGACGCCGAAGATCCCGTCGCCCCATTCGGCGATGTTGAGGTAGATCTCAAGGGTACGCGGTTTCGACCAGACCTGGCCGAGGACCAGCGCCATGGGGATCTCGACGCCCTTGCGCAGGACCGAGCGGCCCGGCCACAGAAAGAGGTTCTTCGCGGTCTGCATGGTGATCGTCGAGGCGCCGCGCGTCGGGCCTTCGGCGCCGCTGAGGACTTCATGGAGGGCGCCCCAGTCGACGCCGCGGTTCCGGCAGAAGGTCGCGTCCTCCGACGCGATCACCGAAGCCGCCGCCACGGGCGCGACGTCGCTGAGCGGCACATAGACGCGCTCGTAACTCTTGCCCAAGATCGTGCGGGCGAGCATCAGCGTCGAGACCGGCGGCGCGACCGCATAGAGCGCGGCAAGGCCGATGAACGCCAAAGCGAGCGCCAGTCCCGCGAAGAGGACGCCGCGCGCCAACATTCGGAAGAGGGAGCGCCGCCGGGCCACGCCTGAGCCTTGGCGCAAGTCGCTACGCCCGGCAAGGGATCCGAGGCGCCGGCATTTCGGCCCGAACGCGGGCTACCCGCTCGTCGGCACGGGTGGGCGACCGTGGGCGGCGCGCTTACGGGCGGCGAAGCGGGCGGCGAGTTGGGCGACGCCGGGCGTCCGCGTCGCCATCGCGGCCGCGCGCCGGCGCCATTGCCGCAGGAGCGCCGCAGCCGCGTGTTTGTAGGGCGCGACGATGCGGTCGGCGTAGTGATGCCAGGCGATCACTTTGTCATAGGCCACGACGAACCACGGCATCGTCATCAGCTTGTGCTGGGTGAGATCGAAGATCGCGGGGATGAGGGCCAGCGCTAGAAACTTCAGGATGATCCAGGCGATCGCGCCGGAGATGACATAACCCATCGCGATCGCGACCGTCGCGACGACAAGGAGCGGCTCCACGATGAGGAACGGCACCAGGAAGATCAGCAGGACCAATGGCGCGGGCAGGCGATCAACGACGGTGGCGAAGGCGCGCTTGAACCGCGTCCAGGGGATGAGCCGGACGATCCGCCGCTCGATCGCGATCAGGCCGTCCCAGATTGTCGCGACGGCGAGAAACGCCATCGCCAGCGCCAGAAGCGCCGTCCGCCTCGCCTTGTAATGCTTCATCCCAGCGAAAACCTTCGGCAAACCGCCCATTCACGAACTCGTGACAATGCCGGTCAATCGCGGCGCGTGCAAGGCTTTTGGCGCCGCAATGTGGCCATTAACGCCCTGTTTACGCTCCGCCGGTTTCCCTGCATTCGTCAAAACGCAGCAAGGGACCAGTAAGGTTGCCGGAACCTTGCCTTAACCCTTCGGCGCCTAGTTCAGCGCGGGGCTGAGCAGTCAGGAGCGTATAATGGCATCGGTCGGCAGGGGTTCGGTGGTCTTGGCGGCGGCGCTCGCCCTCGGGTTGGGCTTGGGCGCCTGCGCGCGCAATAACAACGACATCGCGGCGGGCGCTGGCTACGGCGCGGCTGGTCCGGGCAGCGTGCAGGAATTCAACCAGACCGTCGGCGACCGCGTCTTCTTCGACACCGATCAGACCAATCTCTCGCCGGCCGCCCAGGCGACGCTCGACAAACAGGCCGCGTGGCTTAACCAATACAACCGCTACACCTTCACCATCGAGGGCCACGCCGACGAACGCGGCACCCGCGAATACAATTTCGCCCTCGGCGCCCAGCGCGCCCAGACGGTGCACGACTATCTCGCCGCCAAGGGCGTCGCCGCCTCGCGGATGAAGACGATCAGCTATGGCAAGGAGCGGCCGGTCGCGGTCTGCGATGACATCTCCTGCTGGTCGCAAAACCGCCGCGCCGTGACCGTACTCAACGGCGCGCCCGCTAGTTGAGAGTGGATTTCGGGGGCTTGAAACCCTCATTCGCGAGGCGTATGGCCCCCCGCTTTGAACAGATGCTGAGGTCGCCGTCCGTGATCCTTCTCCGAGCCCTGAGCCTGACGGCGATCTTTCTCGCTTTCGTCGGTCTCGGGTCAGCGGCCCGCGCGCAGGGGTTTGACCTCTTCCACCGCCAGGCTCAGCAGGCGGCGCCGCCCGCCGACATTCCGGGAGCGACGGAGAACGACGCAGGCGGGGCGCCCGAGCTGGTTCTGCGCATCAACCGGCTCGAGGAGCAGCTCAGGCAGGCGAACGGCCGGATCGAGGAACTCGAGAACGCCGAGCATCGGCTCGAGGATCAGCTGCAGAAGTTCCGGCAGGATGTCGAGTTCCGCTTCGGCGAGCGCTCCGGCCAGCCGCAGGCGCCGGCGCCGGTGCCTGCGCCTACGGCCTCGGCGGCGGCGCCTGAAGCCGCGATTGAGGGGTCCGCAGCGGCAAAGCCCAAAAAGTCGGACGCCTTCGATCCCGACGCCGCGCCGAATGCGCCCGGCGCGCCGCAACCGCTCGGAACGACGGCGCCGAGCGCGCCGCTCGTTCGTCCCGCGCCTCCCATCGGGACCCCGCTCGAACTCGGAAAGGGCACGGCGTCAGCGCCTCCGCCGCCAGCCGCGACCGGGCCCCTGATCACAGGTTCGGGCGTCGCGATGCTGGACGCGCCGCGCGAGCAGTTCAACACGGCGCTCCAGGCGTTCCAGACTGGCCAGTACCAGCAGGCCGAGGACGGGTTCAAGGCGTTCATGGCCGCCAATAACGGCCACCGCCTGACGCCAGACGCCATCTTCTATATCGGCGAAAGCTATTTCCAGCGCTCGCGTCCGCGCGAGGCAGCCGAGCAATATCTGAAGGTCACGACCGACTATGCGAAGTCGTCGCGCGCGCCCGAAAGCATGGTGCGGCTCGGCCAGACACTTGCCGCCCTCGGCAACGCGGAGCAGGCCTGCGCGACCTTCACCGAATTCGGCAAGCGCTACCCGACCGCCACCGCTTCGGTGAAAAGGCTGGCTGAGCGCGAGATGGCCAAGGATCATTGTTGAGCGCTCCCTGCGCGGACGTTTTTTCCTCGGCGCAGGTCGACGCGCTGCTCGCGCCGCTGAAGGCTGCCCCATCGTTGCTTGTCGCCGTCTCGGGCGGTCCCGATTCCACCGCGCTCCTGTTGATGGTCGCCGAATGGGCAGGGCGGCGCAGGACGACGCGGATCGCCGCGGCCACGGTCGATCATGGGTTGAGGCCGGAGAGCGCGGCCGAGGCGCAGAGCGTCGCTGATCTCTGCGATGGGCTCGGCGTCCCTCACGCCATCCTGCGCTGGACAGGCGCAAAGCCCTCGACCCGCCTGCAAGAACGGGCGCGTGAGGCGCGCTACCGGCTGCTTGCGGAGCACGCGTGGGCCATCGGCGCCGACACAATTGTCACCGCCCATCACGCTGACGACCAGGCGGAGACGGTGCTCTTTCGCCTCATGCGCGGGTCGGGCGTTGCGGGCCTGCGCGGCATGGAGACGATGAGCCGGCGCGAGGGCGTCTCGATCGCCCGGCCTCTGCTCGGCGTCGGAAAGAGCGCGCTGATCGCGTTCGCCCGGGCGCACGGAGCGGCCTTCGTCGAGGATCCGTCCAACGCGGAGCTTCGATTTGCGCGCCCGCGTCTGCGCGCCCTGATCGCGGGCCTCACTGGCGAGGGTCTGGACGCCAAGGGGCTCGCCCGTCTCGCCCGCCGCGCGGCGGAGGCGGACGAGGCGCTGGCCCGGATGACGGCCGAGGTCGAGGCGAGGATCGGCGCGGAAGGCCGCATCGACGCCCGCGCCCTGTTCGAGGCGCCGATCGCGATTGTCCACCGCATCCTCGCTCGCAGCATCGCAGCGGTCGGAGGGCGCGACTTGAGCCGGATCGGGCTTGAGAAGATCGAGGCGCTCGCGCTTCGCCTTCGGGAGGCTACGCGTGAGGGACGCGCGCTCAAGGCCAATGTCGGCGGGGCGGTCGCCCGGCTCACCGCTGCGGGCAAGCTCGAGTTTTCGCCCGAGCCGGCGAGGCGAAATCGGCAGTCGGCAGTCGGCAGTCGGCAGTCGGAATCCGGCGGCATCGGACAAAACCGAAGCCGGTGAAGTCCGACTGCCCGTCGGCCGACTGCCGATTGCCGACTGCCGTCAGAACCCGCTATCCTCCGAGCGAACTAAGTTGGGGAGGCGGTCATGTTGTGGGGGATCGATCCGCTGTTGGACGCGGACCTCTTGTACGCGTTGCGCAGAATGGGCCACGGCGACGAAATCGCCATCGTTGACGCGAATTTTCCGGCCGCCTCGACCGCGACATCGACGGTAACCGGCGCGCCGATCCTGATGGCGGGGGTCTCATCGGCGCGCGCCGTCGAAGCCGTCCTGTCGGTCATGCCGCTCGACAGCTTCGTGACCGACCCGGCGCTGCGCATGGAAGTCGTCCGCGACCCCGTCGCGGTGCCGCCCGTTCAGCAGGAAGTGCAGCAGGCGATCGACCGCGCCGCGGGCCGGCGCGTGCCCCTCGTCGGCATTGAACGCTTCGCCTTCTACGACCGTGCGAGCGAGGCCTTCGCCATTCTCGTGACCGGGGAGCGGCGCCACTACGGCTGCTTCATCTTCAAGAAGGGCGTGCTACCGCCGGAGTAGGCGCGGGTAGAGGATTGCGGCCCCGCGGGGACCCGTGGAATTCTGAGGTGGTCGCGAGGAATACGGTCGCCGATGAGAACGATCCCCGACGATCCCGAGAGCGCCGAGCGGGCCTCCGCGATCAAGACCCGCGTGACGCGGGTGACGCTGATCGTTGCGGCCCTTCTGGTCATCGCCAAGCTGGCCGGATGGCTCGTCACGGGTTCGATCGTGCTCCTGGCCTCGGCCATCGACGCGCTGGTCGATACGGGGGCGAGCGTCGTCACGTTCGTTGGCGTGCGGTACGCCCAACGGCCGCCGGATCGCGACCACCGCTTCGGCCATGGCAAAGGCGAAGCGGTCGCCGCCTTCACCCAGGCGACCTTTCTCGCCGGCGCGGCGGTGGTGCTCGCGTTTCAGTCCATCCAGCGGCTCGTCTTTCCCGTGTCGCTCGACGCGCTCGAGATCGGCTTCTGGCTGATCGGCGGGAGCCTTCTGACTTCCCTGGGATTAGTGGCGATGCAGACCTGGGCGCTGCGCAGGACCGGTTCGACGGCGATCGCCGCCGACCGGGCGCACTATCTGGCGGACATCGCGCTGAACGCCGCCGTTCTTCTCGCCCTCGGCGTGACCGGATGGACCGGATGGACGCGCGCCGACCCTGCCTTCGCGCTCGCCATCTCGGTCTACATGCTCTGGAACGCCTATTCGATCGCGCGCGAAGCGTTGGAGCAGCTCCTCGATCAGGAGCTTCCGGCGGACGATCGGCGCCGGATCAAGGACGCCGTCCGCGCCTGCGCGGGCGTGCGGGACATCCATGATTTGCGCACCCGGTTTTCCGGGGACCGGACGTTTGTGGAATACCACCTCGAAGTGGATCCGGGCGTAACCGTCGAAATCGGCCACGCCATTGGCGACTCGACCGAGACGGCGGTGCAGAACCTGCTGCCCGGCGCCGTCGAGGCGACCGCCCACCTCGAACCGCACGGGATCGACGACGAGCGGCTGGACGATGCGGTCGCGCGGAAATCCTCAGCTGTGCAGCAAAGTTAGGGAGCGCCCGCGGGCGTCGTACAAAAAAGAGAGCCGCCCGTAGGCGGCTCTCTTCGGCTTTATCTTCGGCCTCACTCCGCCGCCGATTTCGACCGCTCCTTGCGTGGAGCCGGTTCGATCGCGGGAGCGGCGAGCGGCAAAGCGGCCGGCGCCTCGGACGCCTCCGCCTTCTGCGCCAGGATCAGCGTGTCGCGCATCGACGCGATCGCGCGCAGCTTCGACATCGCCGCGCCCGTTCCGGCGGGGATCAGCCGTCCGACGATGACGTTCTCTTTCAGGCCCTCGAGCGTATCGACCTTGCCGTTGACCGCGGCCTCGGTGAGCACGCGCGTGGTCTCCTGGAA
>Ga0116216_10001123_pt1 | contig 18927 bp, 21 predicted proteins | sample Sb_taG_11_FD_89696 | JGI IMG/M metagenome (GOLD analysis project Ga0116216, IMG submission 89696) | Peat soil microbial communities from Weissenstadt, Germany - Sb_50d_3_AS metaG | ecosystem: Environmental > Terrestrial > Soil > Wetlands > Peat | place: Germany: Weissenstadt | collected 2010-09-21
CAAGTCCAACAACGCCAATTATCTGAGCTGGGCGATGCGCCTGTCGCGGCCGGGGATTGCGATCGTCGTCGACAATGTCGTGAGAGACGGCCGGATCGCCGACGCCGCCAGCAGGGATCCGGACGTGATCGGCACGCGCCGCATGTTCGAGATGATAGCGCGCGAGCCGCGGTTGCAGGCGACCGCGATTCAGACGGTCGGCGACAAGGGCTGGGACGGCTTCGCGCTCGCGATCGTCGATTGAGGCGGAGTCTGACAGCTTCCGGCTGGCCCATGAGGTCGCGGATGCTCGAAGGCCAACCCTCGCCCCGCTTGCGGGAAGAGGGCAGGGTGAGGGGCGTTCTTCCGCGACTCGGTTCCGCGAGGAGTCGCTCACCCCTTCCGTTCCCCGATCAGCGTCGCGATCCGCCGCAGCGCCAGCGTATAGCCCTCAATCCCGCAGCCGACGATCACGCCCGAGGCGACGGCGGAGACGAAGGAATGATGGCGGAACTCCTCGCGCTTGTGCACGTTGGAGATGTGCACCTCGATGATGGGACCGTCGAAGGCGTTTAGGGCGTCGAGGATTGCGACGGAGGTGTGGGTGAAGGCGGCGGGATTGATGAGGATGCCGCCGGCGCGCTCGCGGCAGCCGTGGATCCAGTCGATGATCTCGTATTCGCGGTTGCTCTGATGGAATTCGATCGCGAGATTGAGCTCGGCGCCCATGCGCCGGCACTCCGCCTCGACATCGGCCAGGGTCTCGCGGCCGTAGATCTCCGGCTCGCGCTTGCCGAGCAGGTTGAGATTGGGTCCGTTCAGGACGACGACGATTCGGCTCACGCGACTATCCCCTCTGCCGTGGCCGCGTGCGGCGCGCCCCTCGCCGCGCCACCCCGGCGGCCCATCCTCTAGCGACGCCGGCGCTGAAGTAAAGGCGGGAAGTCTACGCCTGGCGGTTCAGATGCGGTTCAGACGCGAGGGCGTTTGATCGCCAGCATAGGGGATACAAGGAGGAAACCATGGTTTCGCGTCTCGTGCCCGGCGGCGCGCTCGCCGCTCTTGCCGGAGCTGCAATGTTGGTCGCCGCGTCGGCAAGCCCGTCGTCCGCGTTCACGCTCTCCTCGCCGTCGCTCGAACAGCCCGTCGTGAGCGCCGACATCCAGGAGGTCTGGTGGCGTCATTGGGGGGGCGGCGGCTGGGGCTGGCACCACGGCTGGGGCTGGCATCGCCCGTGGGGTTGGGGCTGGCATCGCCCGTGGCGTCCGGTCTACCACCCCTGGCGGCGCTGCTGGTGGGGCCCGTGGGGCTATCGTTGCCACTGGTATTGAAGCGGTCGCGATGAGACGCGACGCCGGGCGATGAGCCCGGCGCTGCGCCGCGCTACCCCTGCATCCTCGCGACAAGCGCGTCGGAGATCTCGAAGTTTGCCGTGACGTTCTGGACGTCGTCGTTGTCTTCGAGGAGGCCGATCAGCCGCAGGATCTTCTCGCCCGATTCGTCGTCCACGGCGACGGTGTTCTGCGGCCGCCAGACGAGTGAGGCTTTCAGCGGCTCGCCGAATTTCGCTTCGAGCGCCTTCTCGGCCTCGGCAAGCGTCTCGACCGAGGTGATCACTTCGTGTTCCTCGGGGCCGGACACGACGTCGTCGGCGCCGGCCTCGATCGCCGCTTCGAGCATCGTATCGTCGTCGGCGACCTTTCGGTCGTAGACGATGCTGCCGACCCGGTCGAACATGAAGGAGACGGCGCCGGTTTCGGCCAGCGACCCGCCCGCCTTGGTGAAATAGGAGCGCACCTCGCCCGCGGTGCGGTTGCGGTTGTCGGTCAAGGCTTCGACGATGACCGCGACGCCGCCCGGCGCATAGCCTTCGTAGCGGACTTCGTCGTAGGTCTCGCCCTCCGCGCCCGAAGCCTTCTTGATCGCGCGCTCGATATTGTCCTTGGGCATGTTCTCGGCCCGGGCCGCAAGGACGGCTGCGCGCAGCCGCGCGTTCATCGCCGGATCGGGCAGGCCCATTTTCGCCGCGACGGTGATTTCGCGCGCGAGCTTGGAGAAGAGCTTGGAGCGGATCGCGTCCTGCTTGCCCTTCTTGTGCATGATGTTCTTGAACTGACTATGGCCGGCCATACATCGCCTCTGCAGGCGCGCAAGAGCGCGCATTGTGAAAAGTGAAAATCGGCCCCCTATACGCCGCGACCCGCGGTTAGGAAAGGCGTCGCAAAGGGTCCCCTCGTGTCCATCGTTTCAAGCCCGGCCGCCGTCGCCGTCGCTCCCGGCGTCGACTATTTTCCAGGCATCCTCGACCGCGCCGCGCAGGAGGCGCTGCGGGACGAGATCTTCGCGATCCTGATCGAGGCACCCCCATTCCGGCCGCGCATGCCGCGAACGGGCAAGCCTTTCTCGGTCAGGATGAGCAATTGCGGGCCGCTCGGCTGGGTGTCGGACGAGACCGGCTACCGCTACCAGCCGACACATCCGGAGACCGGGCGGGGGTGGCCGGAAATGCCGTCGCGGCTCGTCGAGATCTGGATGCGGCTCGCCCCGGACGCGCCGCCGCCGGAGGCCTGCCTCATCAATCTCTACGACGCCAACGCCAGGATGGGCCTGCACCAGGATCGTGACGAGCAGGAGCTTGCCGCGCCGGTCATCTCGCTGTCGCTCGGCGACACGGCGCTTTTCCGCCTCGGCGGCCGCGAGCGCGGCGACCGCACCCGCTCTCTCAAACTTCAATCCGGCGATGCGATTGCGTTCGGCGGTCCGGCCAGGCTTGCCTTCCACGGGATCGACCGGATAACGCCCGGCTCCTCGACCCTGCTCACCGGGGGCGGGCGGATCAATCTGACGCTGCGGCGGGTGACCCGAGCCGGCTGAACCCTACTTGCCGCCGTTCGCCGGCTCTTCCCTCGGCGCGGCCTTCGGGCCGCCCTTGGAGACCCCGACCATGGCCGGACGCAGCACCCGGTCGCCGATCGTCCAGCCGCTCTGGACGACCTGGGAGACCGTGCCGGCCGGAAGCGTCTCGTCGGGCGCCTCGAAGATCGCCTGATGGAAATTCGGATCGAATTTCTGCCCCTTGGGCTCGAGCTTCCTGACCCCGTGGCGCCCGAGCGCCGCTTCGAGGTCGCGCGCGGTCAGTTCGACGCCTTCGATCAGCGACTGGATATGCGGATCGGCGTTCGCGCGCGCCTCCGCCGGCAGATGCTCCAGCGCGCGGGCGAGATTGTCGACGACCGTCAGCATGTCGCGGGCGAAGCCGGTCACGCCATAGGTCTTGGCGTCGGCGACCTCGCGCTCGGTCCGGCGGCGCAGATTTTCCATCTCGGCCAGCGTGCGAAGCACCCGGTCCTTCAGCTGGCTGTTTTCGGCGTTCAGCGCCTCGACGACCGCGAAAGCGTCGCGCTCGGCGGGTTCGCCCTGAGCGGCCCCGCCCTCGGGCGCGGGTGTTTCTGCGCCGTGCTCGGCGTTGGTGTCGATCATGATGAGCCCCAATCGGAAGTTGGCTCGCATATCAGGGCAGGCGGCTCAAAAATCAAGCGCGGCGCGCCGCCGTGATACGCCCGTACTCTGTTATTTTGTGGCGAAATCAGCCAGCAGCCGGCGCTGGATCGCCGCCTGCTTGGCCGGAGTGTTGATTTTCTGGCCGGTGAGATCCGTCACATAGAACGAGTCCACCGCCTTCTCGCCGAAGGTGACAATGTGAGCCGAACCGATATTGAGATTGAAGCTTGAAAGCGAGGCCGTCAGATCGCGCAGGAGCCCAGGCCGGTCGAGGCCCGACACTTCGACGACCGTGTAGCGGCGTGACAGACTGTTGTCGATCATCACTTCCGGCTCGATCGCGAAGACGCCCCGCCGCGCGTCCCGGGTCTCCTTTTGTGGCGTGATCTCGGCGAGCCGGACTTCGCCCCTCAACGTCTTTTCGATGGTGGAGGCGATCCGCTGTCCGCGCCTGAGCTCGTCCTCGTCGCGCTCGAAGGCGCGCGACACGAAGATCGTGTCGAGCGCGAGGCCGTCGGTGGTGGTGAAAATCTGGGCGTCGACAATATTGCCTCCGGCCGCCGCGCAGGCGCCGGCGATGCCGGTCAGGAGCCGCGGATGGTCGGGCGCGACCACGGTGACCGCGGTCACGCCGTGGAAACTGTCGGTCGCCACCTCGGTTGCGAGCGAGCGCATGTCGGCGGCCATCGCGTGAAGGAGATTGGCGTGGGCGACCTGCCGCTCCGGCTCCACCTTGAGCCAATAGGCCGGGTAGTGACGCGAAGCGTAGGCCTCGAACTCCGGATCGGACCAGCCGGGCAGCGCGCGGCGCAGCGCCTCCTGCGCGGCTTCGACGCGCGCCCTGCGGTCGACGGCGGAATGGCCGCCCCCGAGAATGACCTCCGTCTCCCAGTAGAGCGCGCGCAGGAGCTGGCCCTTCCAGCCGTTAAAGACCCCCGGACCGACCGCGCGGATGTCGGCTGCGGTCAACGTGACTAGCATCTTGAGCCGCTCCTGGGTCTGCACGATCGCCGCCAGCGCCTCGGCCGTGCGCGGATCGGAAATGTCGCGCCCCTGCGCCATGTTGGACATGGTGAGGTGCTGCTCGACGAGCCAGGCGACGCGCTCGGTGTTGGCAGGCGTTAGGCCGAGCCGCGGACAGAGGCGGCGCGCCACCTCGGCGCCGGTCAGCGAATGATCGGTCGGCCGGCCCTTGGCGATGTCATGCAGGAAGGCGGCTAAATAGAGTTCGGTGCGATGGGAAATCTTGTGGATGAGCTCGCTCACGAGCGGATGTTCGTCCTTGAGGCGGCCCGCCTCAATCGCGCTCAGGGCGCCGACGGTTCGCAGGAGGTGCTCGTCGACCGTATAATGATGATACATCGAGAACTGCATCATCCCGACGACGCGGCCGAAATCGGGAATGAAGCGGCCGAGCACGCCGGCCTCGTTCATGCGCCTGAGCGCCATTTCCGGCGAGCGCCGCGAGGTCAGGATCTCGAGGAAGAGGCGGTTCGCCTCCGGGTTCTCCCGCAAGGCGGCGTCGACCCGCTTCAGCGACTGTGTGACGAGTCGCGTCGCGTCCGGGTGAATGGGCAGGTTCGAACGGTCGGCGATCCAAAAGAGGCGGATCAGATTGACCGGATCGCGCTCGAAGGCGTTGCTGCCGATGACGTTGATCCGATCGTTCTCGACCTTGAAGTCCGCGGCGTCGGCGATGGCGCGCGTGCTGCGCCTTAAGCGCCCGATGAACCGGTCAAACACCGGGGTCGGCTTCGTCTGACGTTCCTCGAGCGCGGCGCAGACGATCGCCGTCAGGTCGCCGACATCCTTCGCCACGAGGAAATAATGCTTCATGAAACGCTCGACGTCAGCCTGGCCGGCGCGCGTCGAATAGCCGAGCTGGCGCGCGATCGGCCGCTGGACGTCGAAGCTCAGACGCTCCTCGGCCCGGCCGGCGAGAAAATGCAGCCGGCACCGCACCGACCACAGGAATTCCTCGCACCGCCGGAAAAGCGCGAATTCCCGCGGAGAGAACAGGCCGACCGCAATCAGGTCGTGCGCGCTGCGGACGCGATAGACGTATTTCGAGATCCAGAACAGGGTGTTGAGATCGCGTAAGCCCCCCTTGCCCTCCTTGACGTTGGGCTCGACGAGGTAACGCGACGCCCCGCCGCGCTTCACCCGCTGCTCGCGCTCCGCGAGCTTGGCGGCGACGAATTCCGGAGCGGTCCTGGCGACGATCTCCTTGTCGAATCGCGTCTGCAGCGTCTCGAACAGTCGCTTGTCGCCGGTGACGAGACGCGCCTCGATCAGCGTGGTGCGGATCGTCATGTCGCCGCGAGCCTGCTTCAGGCACTCCTCGACCGTGCGGGTCGCATGGCCGACCTTCAGCTTGAGGTCCCAGAGCGCGTAAAGCAGCGCCTCCACGATCTTCTGGACGGGCGGCGCCGGCTTGTCGGGCAGAAGGAACAGAAGATCGATGTCGGATGCCGGCGCGAGCAGGCCGCGCCCGTATCCGCCGACGGCGACGATTGTCGGCAGGGGCGTACCCGCCGGGGCGGGCGCGAGCCAGCGCGAGGCGACCTCGAGCGCAGCCTTGAGGAGCTCGTCCATCTGGGCGCTCAGCGTCTCGGCGCAGGCTCTCCCGGTTCCGCCCGCCTCGAGCGCCTTGCGAGCCTCGTTGCGGCCCTCCGCGAGAGCCGCACGCAAGGCCGCAATCGCTGCGTTGCGAAAGGCGACGGGGTCGCCGAGATAGCGCTCGTTGAGCCTCGCGAGGTCGTTGAGCAGCCTCGACCGGTCGAGCCCCTTGCCGGCGGGGGCGGCGGCGCGCAGCGAGCGGGAGCCGCGTTCGACCGCGGGGGCGTTGGCGACTGACATTACCGCTATATTCCCCTTCCGCCCTGCGCCTGCAAGGCGCCCGGGCCTACTTATGCCCCGGCCCGTCTGGCCTCGATCGCGTCCCAGATCGCGACCGCCAGATCCGGCCCTCCGAGGCGCTTGACCGCCCGGATGCCGGTCGGGGAGGTGACATTGATCTCTGTCAGATACCCGTCGATGACGTCGATGCCGACGAAGACGAGACCGCGGCGCTTGAGCTCGGGGCCGATCCTCTCGCAGATCGCGATCTCGCGCGCGGTCAGCTCCGTCTCCTTCGCCGCCCCGCCGCGCGCCATATTGGAGCGGATGTCGTCGCCGCTGGGCACGCGGTTGACGGCGCCCTTCGCCACGCCGTCGACCAGGATGATCCGCTTATCGCCGAGCGACACCGTCGGCAGGAATTTCTGGATCACCCAGGGTTCGCGCAGCGTCGTCGTGAACAGATCGAATAGCGAGCCGAAGTTGGGGTCCTGCACGCCGACCTTGAACACGGCGCCGCCGCCGAAACCGTAGAGTGGCTTCATCACGACCTCGCCGTGCTCGGCGCGGAAGGCCTCGATCGCGTCGCGGTCGCGGGCGATGAGGGTCGGGGGCATCAGCTCGGGGAAATCCATGACGAAGAGCTTCTCCGGCGCGTCGCGGACGCTCTTCGGATCATTGACGACGAGCGTGCCGGGCTGAATGCGCTCGAGGAGATGCGTCGTCGTCACATAGGCGAGATCGAAGGGCGGGTCCTGCCGCAGGAGCACGACGTCGACGCCGGCGAGGTCGACGAGCCTCGACTCCCCGAGGCGCGCATGGTCGCCCTCGACATCTTTGACCGTCAGCGGTTCGGCCATCGCCTCGACGCGGGAGCGGCTGAGCCTGAGCCTGTCGGGCGTGTAGTGCAGCAGGCGATGGCCGCGCGCCTGGGCTTCGAGAAGCAGCGCGAACGTCGAATCGCCGGCGATGCGGATGCGCGCGATCGGGTCCATCTGCACGGCGACGGTCAGGGGCATGGGGATCCATAGCGAAGGATGGCGGCGGCGGGGTCAGTCGATTTCCAGCCTATACGCGGACGGGGCATGGCGGGGAAGGCGCCGGGGCGCGACGAAGACGGCGTCGCCCCTGAGGGTCAGTCCCGCCGCCCAGGGGTTTCGCGTGAGCCAGACGCGGGCTGCCCGCGCGATGCGGCGCCGTTTGGTCGCGCTGATCGCGGCGGCGGCGTCGTCGAGGTCGGCGCGCGCCTTCACCTCGACGAATGCGATCGAGCCGCCTCTTCGGGCGATGAGATCGATCTCGCCGCCGGAGACCGCGTAGCGCCGCGCGACGATGGAATAGCCCTTGAGGCGCAACAGGATGACGGCGATCGATTCGGCCTTGAGGCCGAAGAGATGCGCGCCGCGCCGTCGCTTTGTCCGCTCGAGCGGGCTCCTGGCGATCACTTCCGGGTTCCCGCCAGCGCCAGCGCGCGGGAATAGACCTGCCGGCGCGGCAGACCGTGTCTGGCGGCGACGGCCGCCGCGGCGTCCTTGACCGAGAGGGTCCGAAGCGCCTCGACGAGGTCCTCGGTCAGGACATCCTCCGAAACGCACTGGCGCGGCTCAGCCGGCCCGACGACGATGACGATCTCGCCCCTGGGTTCGCCAGCCGCCGCATAGTGTGCGGCGAGCGCGTCAAGCGGGCCGCGGCGCACCTCTTCGTGCAGCTTGGTCAATTCGCGCGCGATCGCTGCAGGCCGGGAGCCAAGCTCGAGCGCGAGATCAGCGAGCGTCTCGGCGAGCCGGCTTGGCGCCTCATAGAAAACGAGCGTCGCGGGGATCGCAGCGAGCGCGTTGATTCGCTCCCGGCGCGCGGCGCTCCTCGGCGGCAGGAAACCCTCGAAGAAAAACCGGTCGGTCGGAAGACCGGCGACGCAAAGCGCCGCGAGCGCGGCGGAGGCGCCGGGGATGGCGGTCACCGCAAGGCCGGACGCGACGGCCTCCGCGACCAGCCTATACCCAGGATCGGAAATGAGCGGCGTGCCGGCGTCCGAGATGAGGGCGAGCGCGTGACCCCCGGCCATGCGCCGCAGCGCGCGCGGCCGGGCTTCGGCCGCGTTGTGCTCGTGATAGGGGGAGAGCGGGGTGTCGATCCCGTAACGGGCGAGCAGGGTTCGTGAAACACGGGTGTCTTCGGCGAGAATCGCGTCCGCGCCTGCGAGGATGGAGAGCGCTCTCAGCGTCACGTCGGCGAGATTGCCGATCGGCGTCGCGACCACATAAAGACCGGGCGCCAGCGGCGGGGTCGGGACAGTCGCGCCGTGGACCAGAAAGCTTCGCTCCCTGCGCCCGTCGCCGACGCCCTTTGGAGAAGGGGCTCTTGTCATGAGCGCAGCGTCGGTCCCTCCCGGCGGCTTTGCGCCTCTCTCGTCGCCAGGGTTCACGCGTCGACATAGCCAATCGCAGGTGAAAATGCCACAATTTCCATGGACAGGCAGCGGCCCGCACTTGTCGCGGAGCGACGGGAGAGCAATACGCCGCCGAGCCGGACATAAAACTTGGGTTCGGAGGGCGTTGGTGGGGAGATCGAGATGAGACTTGCGTCCGCATCGCCGGGGGGCCGAGACCTCACTCGGCGGTCCCTGATCGGCGGCGGGCTCGCGCTTACGCTTGCGGGCTGCAATTCGGGGATCGAGATGCCGGGGGCCGAATTCGCGGCGCCGGCGGCTCCGCCGGCCAGGGGGTTCGGGCCGACGGTCGGCGAGACGCTCGGCTCCGGGCCGGTGCGGGTTGGCATGATCCTGCCGCTGTCGCAGAACGCCGCGCCGAGCCCGGTCGGCGCATCGATGCGCAACGCCGCGCAAATGGCGATCGAGGAATTCGCCGGCTCTTCAATCACGCTGATGATCCAGGACGACCGCTCGACCCCGGACGGGGCGGCGCAGTCCACCCAGGCGGAGCTCGGCGCCGGCGCAGAACTGCTGCTCGGGCCGGTCTACGCCCCCGACGTGCGCCAGGCGGCCTCGGTCGCCAAGGCCGCGGGCAAGCCGATGATCGCCTTCTCGACCGACGCCACCGTTGCCCAGCCGGGCGTCTATCTCTTGTCCTTTCTCATCCAAACCTATGTCGATCGAATCGTTCAGTTCGCAGTCTCCCGCGGCAAGAAGTCGTTCGCGGTCATGGCGCCGCAGAACGACTACGGCAATGTCGCGCTCGCCGAGTTCCAGGAGAGCGCCGGACGGCTCAATGCGCCGGTCGCCGTTGTCGCCCGCTACGGGCCCGGCGAGGCGCAAGGGGCGGCGCAGCAGGTCGGGGCCGTCTCCGGTCAGGTCGACGCGCTGTTCATTCCCGAGCAGGCCGACGCCATGCCCTCCGTCGCCGCCGCGCTAGCGTCGAGCGGGAACAAGACCCAGCTCCTGGGGACCGGCGTCTGGAACGATGCCCGGGTCTTGAGGCTGCCCCAGCTTCAGGGCGCCTGGTTCTCCGCGCCCGACAGCGCCGGCTTCAACGCGTTCTCCCAGCGCTACCGGGCCAAGTTCAACGGCGAGCCGGCGCGGCTGGCGACGCTCTCCTACGGCGCGGTCAATCTGGCCGGCGCGCTCGCGCGCAACCCGGACCGCTTCAGCCAGCGCGCGCTGACCAGCGTCTCGGGGTTCAACGGCGTCGACGGCGTGTTCCGGTTCCGCGCCGACGGAACGAACGAACGGGGCCTGGCGGTGCTGGAGATCGACAACAACGCCGCGACCGTGATCAGCCCTGCGCCACGCAGCTTCGCCGCCGGGTGACCTCCGCCTCGCGGATACGCGCCGGGTCGATTGTCAAGGCCGCCATCGCCTATTTCGCTGTTGTATTCGCCTTCGGCTTCGCAATCGGGGGCGGGCGGGTGTTCTGGCTTCAGCCGCGGGTGGGAGAAACGACGGCGGTAGCGTTCGAGGCACCGGTGATGATCGGCGTTTCCTGGCTCGCCTGCGCCAAGGTAATCGGGTGGGCCGGGACGCCGGCGACAGCGCCGGCAAGGCTTGCAATGGGCGCTCTTGCGCTCGCCGTTCTTCTGACTGCGGACGCCATGCTGGGCTCGGTCGGCTTCGGCCGGTCGCTCGGTGAACAACTGACCGCTTTCGGTCGCCTGCCCGGGGCGATTGGGCTCGCCGCACAATGTCTTTTTGCCCTCATGCCGCTTCTCCAGCGAAAAAACGCCGGATGATGGGAGAACGGCGCTTCCTCAGAGCATGCTGGGCAGGCGGTGGCCGTCGGCGAAAGTCCGGATGTTGACGATGACCTTCTCGCCCACGTCGGCGCGGCCCTCGTGGGTCGCCGATACCCGAGGATACCAGCAAGAGCAAAGGCTCGCTGGCGGTAAATTCTTGCAAATTGGCGCTTTTGTGCTACATTGTAGCCCAAGGAGATCGAACCATGACCAACACCGTTGTTCGCGCTCGGATTGACGAGCATGTGAAGGAAGAGGCCGCCGCCGTGCTGGCGACGATTGGCCTCACCGTGTCCGATGCTTTTCGCCTGATGATGATGCGGATTGCGGCCGACAAGGCCCTGCCGTTCGAGCCGCTGACGCCGAACGCCGAGACGATTGAAGCCATGAAGGCTGCCCGGCGCGGTGAATTGACGACCGTTGGAAGCCCCGATGAGCTGCTCGCGAGCTTGAATGCGGGCGATTAAGTACACCGCGCGTTTCAAGAGGGACTACCGCCGCGAGAAGTCCGGCATCCTCGGCAAAAAACTCGACAAACTGCTTACGGACGCGGTGAACATCCTCGCGGCCGACCAAGCATTGCCGGAGCGCCTTCGCGACCATGCGCTCGCCGGCGAGTGGAAGGATCACCGCGATTGCCACATTCGGCCCGATCTCGTGTTGATCTACCGGAAGCCTGACGACGACAGCCTTGAGCTTGTCCGGCTCGGCTCGCATAGCGAACTCAGCCTGTAGACGGCGACCAGCGTTCGCGATCAGGGCGGGGCCGGCGTTTCCGGCTCAGCGGCGGGTGCCCGAAAAACCGGCTGGGGACCGGAGGCGGCGCCAAAGATTATGCGACCAGCGCATGATCCGCGTCGATGGGGCCGGCGCGCGGAGCGTCCGCTCGCACGGCGCGGCAAATCCCCGTTTTCTGGGATTCGCGCAGTATGAATTCCCTGTCCTTTCCTTGCTAGCAGGGAATTCGATCCGCCGCCGCAGGGCCCCGCACCGATCTTGAGCCATGCGCTCCATGCGACAGTACGGCCGTCCTTTAGAGCATGCTAGGCAGGACGCGGTCTGGCGGGCGGTGGCCGTCGGCGAAAGTCCGGATGTTGACGATGACCTTCTCGCCCATGTCGGCGCGGCCCTCGTGGGTCGCCGAGCCCATATGCGGCAGGAGCGTCACCTTGCCGGCCTTTGCGAGCGCGATCAGCTTCTCGTTGACGGCGGGCGCGTGCTCGAACACGTCAAGCCCGGCGCTGGCAAGTTCGTCCGCCTCCAGCATGCGAATCAGCGCGTTCTCGTCGACCACCTCGCCGCGGGCCGTATTGATCAGAATGGCGTCGGGCCTGAGATACTTGAGGCGGCGCGCCGATAAGAGGTGATAGGTGCCCGGCGTATGGGGACAATTGACCGAGACGAAATCCATCCGCGCGAGCATCTGGTCGAGCGAATCCCAATAGGTTGCCTCGAGCGATTCCTCGATCTGGACCGCGACGCGACGTCGGTTGTGATAGTGGATCGACATGCCGAACGCACGCGCGCGCCGCGCCAGCGCCTGGCCGATGCGCCCCATGCCGATAATCCCGAGCCGCTTTCCGGTGATGCGCCGGCCGAGCATCCAGGTCGGCGACCAGCCGGCCCAATGTCCCTCGGGAATGATGCGTGAGCCCTCGACCAGCCGGCGGGCGGTCGAGAGGATCAGCGCCATGGTCATGTCGGCGGTGTCTTCGGTCAGGACGCCAGGGGTGTTGGTCACCGTGATCCCGCGCCTCAGCGCGCTGGTGACGTCGATATGGTCGACGCCGTTGCCGAAATTGGCGATCAGCTTCATCTGCTCGCCCGCCTGGGCGATCATCGCGGCGTTGATATGGTCGGTGATGGTGGGGACGAGAACGTCGGCCTCGCGCATCGCCTCGACAATCTCGGCCTGGGACATCGGCTTGTCGTCAATATTGAGACGCGCGTCGAACAATTCGCGCATGCGAGTCTCGACCAGTTCGGGAAGCCGCCGCGTCACCACCACCAAAGGTTTCTTTTTGGTCATGAGCGCCCTCCCCGCCCGCGCGCCGCCGCCTGGGCGTCAGCTATTTGAGTTCGCGCCGTCAACCCGTTTACGCCTGATTAACGCCACGCGCCGCAAATGTTTTGCGCCGGGTCCGGCTTCCGGGTCACGAACCGCCGGTTTGCCGGCCTCTCTACCAGAAGAGCGAGCAAAGACAAGGATGGCCGAACAGCCGCCGAGGAACCCTGCGATGAATCGAGACCGGCAAGCCGTCCGTGCGGGCCCCGTTACGCGCCGACAAGCGCTTGCGATCCTGGCGGCTCTTGCCGCTTCGCCGGATCTGGCGCTCGCCGACCCGGTCGGCCCGGTCACAAAGCTGCCGCTGCCGCGGTACGCGAGCCTCAAGACCGACCGGGTCAACCTGCGCGAAGGGCCGTCGAAGGATCACCCGACCAAGTGGGTCTACGAGCGCGCAGGCCTGCCGGTCGAGATCACGGCCGAATTCGAGATCTGGCGAAAAGTGCGCGATTCGGAAGGCGTCGAGGGCTGGGTCCTGCATTCGCTTCTCTCGGGGCGGCGCACGGCGCTCGTCACGCCGAACAAGACGAGCGAGAATTCCAATATCTACGCCCGCCCGTCGGGGAGCGCGGACCTCGCGGCGACGCTCCAATCCGGGGTCATCGTCAACATCCGCAACTGCGACGGAGCGTGGTGCCTGATCGACGGGGACGGGTTCAAGGGCTATATCCAGCAGGTGAAGCTTTGGGGCGTCTATCCCAACGAGAAGATTGAATGAGGCGGAAGGATTCGCGGAATCCGATGCGGTCTCGGCGTGTTTGCGCCTGAGCGGGAGGGGTTCGGCCGTGAGGCGCGCCGTCTGCGGCTCAATACGCTCATCGGGCTGCGCTGGCTGGCTGTCGCCGGACAGACGGTTGCGATCCTGATCGCCGCCTTCGGGCTCGGCCTCAGGTTTCCGGTTTTCGCCTGTTTGGCGCTCGTCGCCGCCTCCGCGGCGCTGAACCTTGCGCTCCGCTCACGCTTTCCCCTCAGCCTGCAGCTCAGCGAGCGCGGCGCGACGGTTCTTCTCGGCTACGACATCCTTCAGCTGGCCGGGCTCCTTTTTCTCACCGGCGGCGTCGCCAACCCGTTTGTCATTCTGTTTTTGGCGCCGGTGACCATCGCCGCGACGTCGCTTTCGCTCCGGGACGCGCTCGCGCTGCTCGGACTGGCGATCGTCTGCGCGACCGCGCTCTTGGGCGCGCGCCCGCCGCTGCCGTGGATCGGCGGCGAAAGCCTTGTGCTTCCGCCGCTGTACGTCCTTGCGCACTGGGCAGCGCTCGCAGTCAGCGCGGCCTTCGTGTCGCTCTATGCCTATCGCGTCGCGCAAGAAGCGCGACAGACCGCGAGCGCGCTCGCGGCGGCCGAACTGGTGCTCGCGCGGGCCCAGCACCTTTCGCAGATCGACGGCATGGCCGCGGCGGCGGCGCACGAACTGGGGACGCCGCTCGCCACCGTTGCGCTCGTCGCCCGCGAATTGGCGGCTCATCCGCCGCCGAGCGAAGGGTTCGCCGACGACTTGCAGCTGCTGGAGCAGTCGGTCGACCAATGCCGGTCCATCCTCGGCAAACTGTCCTCTCCCCCGGGGCTTTCAGGCCAGGAGATGGACCTTTCGAGCCCGGTCGAGCTTGCGGAAATCGCCGCCGCTCCCCACCGGCTGCTCGGCGTGACGATTGCGGTCGAGGGGGAGGGTCCCGAGCCGGCGCCGAAATGCGCGCGCAATCCCGCCGTCTTGTATGGCCTCGGCAACCTGATCGAGAACGCGGTCAGCTTCGCGGAAAAAGCGGTCGTCATCCGGGCGAGCTGGAGCAAGTCGACGGTGAGGATCGTCATCGGCGACGACGGGCGCGGCTTTCCGCCGAACATCCTGGCGCGAGCGGGCGAGCCCTACCTCTCGCAGCGCGACGGCGCCCGGCGCAACGAGGAAGCCGGCGGCGGGCTCGGGCTCGGGCTTTTCATCGCCCGGTCCCTGCTCGAGCGGTCGGGCGCGACGCTCGAGCTCGCCAATGCCGCGGCCCCCGCCTCAGGCGCCCTCGCCACAGTCCAGTGGCCGCGTTCCGCATACGAACGGGGTCGACGGGCGGGCGAATAGCGTGGTAATTGGTTGGCGGACCGGGGTTTGGCGCCAGCAAACGCATGGACAAAGACGCGCAGCAGTCATCGAACCACGGCTCGAGCCGGGGGGAGACGCTTGATAAATCGCTCCTTGTCGTCGACGACGACAAGGTCTTTTGCGAACGGCTCGCGCGGGCCATGTCGTCGCGCGGCTTCACGGCGAGGACTGCGATCAGCGTCGCCGAGGCGCTCGCCGTGATCGAGACGGCGCCGCCGGCTTTCGCCGTCATCGATTTGCGATTGGGGGACGGCAGCGGCCTCGACGTGATGCGGGCGCTGAAGGCGAGGCGCGCCGATGCGCGCGGGGTCATCCTCACCGGCTACGGGGCGATCGCGACCGCCGTGATGGCGGTCAAGCTCGGCGCCTTCGATTACCTGGCGAAGCCCGCCAATGCGGACGACGTCGTGACGGCGCTGATGGCCGGACGGCTCGACGGGCCGACCGAGCACGACCCGCCGATGTCGGCCGACCGGGTTCGCTGGGAACATATCCAGCGCATCTATGAGGCCTGCGAGCGGAACGTCTCGGAGACAGCGCGCCAGCTCAACATGCACCGGCGAACGCTACAGCGGATTCTGGCCAAGCGCGCGCCAAAGTGAGAGGAGTCTTACCGGTTATCGGCCGGCAAACACGAGAACGTGCTTGCCGGCGCCGTCGATGGACGCGCCGCGGTTGTCGGCCCGTAAATACCCGCGATGATCCGTCTAGCCGTCTTCGTACTTGAACGAGACTTTCACTTTCGCGCGGTAGGCTTCGACCTTGCCTTTATCGATTAGCAGGTCGAGCTCGGCGACTTCCGCAATGCGGAGATCCCTGAGAGACTTGCCCGCGCGCTCCACCGCCGCGGTCGCCGCCTTTTCCCAGGACTCTGTGCTCGTTCCCACCAGTTCGATGATCTTGTAGACGCTCTCGGCCATCGTCCTTCCTCCCAACCGTCAACTGCCGGGCGTTACTCCCCAGCGTTGCAACCGTGCGAAGCGCACCGTCTGATCAGTCAGCTCTTCGGCGGATGCGCGCTTTGGCGGCTGACGCTGCCGCGCATTTCCTCCAGGCTCGCCTTCATCCGCTCCTGAATGATTTTCACCGCTTCGCTGGTCGATTGCCTTGACAGTTCTGCCTGCTCCCGGGCGCCCTGGACGGCAATGTCGAAGACTTTCTTCACGAACTCGGTTTGCTTGGCGAGGATCTCCTGCGCGCTGCCCATTGGGTGATATTCGCGGGCCATGGCGGTTGCTTCGCGCAGCCCCGCCTGGAGCACCTCGCGTTGCTTCTCCGCCAGAGACTGCGCCCCCCCGGCGGCCACCTTCGCCGATTCGGCGAGGGCCTCGAGGTTCCTGCGATTCGTCTCGAGCAGTTTCTCCACATCGACCTGCGGCAAGCCGAAGCTGTTTCCGAAGTTCCGCAGCATGTCCATATAGGGCTGAGTCTCTTTGGTCATCGTTTCCTCCACGTCTTGAGTTCGCCCCCCGCTTTCGCCCTGACTATCGGCGTCTCGACGCGCCGTTTCAATCGTCCATTACGGGCCGCCTCCAAGAAATCGCTCGATCCGCCGCGCCGTCTCCACAGGGCGCGTCACGATGAAGAGGTGTCCGTCGTCGATCACCTCGAGGCGGGCATTGGGAATGAGCCGCGCGAGAATGTGGCCGTTGGCGACCGGCACCAAAGGGTCGTCGCGCCCCATGAGAATGAGGGTCGGCTGCCGCACCGCCCTGAGCCAGGGGAGGCTGGTCCAGCCGACCATCGCAAGCAGCTGATAGACATAACCCATGCCTCTCGCGCCAACCATCGCCTCGGCGTGGCGGCCGATCAGCGACGGGTCCTTCCTGAACGCCCCGCCATAAAGGTCGGGCGCGACCTTGTGCATATAGTTCTTGTCCAGGTACCGGCGCGGCGTCGCCATGCGGAGAATCGCCTGAAGACTGCCCGGAACCATGATCGCTCCCGGCGACGTCGCGGCGAGCACCAGCCGCCTGCAGAGTTGCGGATATTGATAGGCGAATTGCTGGGCGATGCCGCCTCCCCACGAAACGCCGGCGACATCGACCTTATCGTAGCCGAGGTCGGAGATGAGGCGCGCGCCGAGTTGGGCGACGCTCGACGGGCGATACGGCCGTTTCGGCAGAGGAGAACCGCCGATCCCCGGCATGTCGAAGATGATCGCCGTCGTCTCGGTCAAGGCTTCGAGGAAAGGCCGGGCCAGTTGCCAATTTGCGCCGATGCCGTTGAACAAGAGGAGCGGCGGACGCGACTCGCTGCCGCGCTTCACCGCGACCATCAGCTCCTGACCGCCGACCGACATCATCCGCGCTTCGACGCCAGCAGGTCTCTCTGCGGTTTCGTCTGGCGCGAGGCCGGCTCTATCGCTCAAAGACGTAGCTCCCGGGGGCGGGCATCAAGGCGGGGTGGCGTTCGTCGCCGAGCGATTTCGGCGCATCGACCTCGTCGCCGGATCGTTGGCGCAACCACTCGCGCCAATCGAGCCACCAGCTGCCCTGCCGTTTCTCCGCGCCCGAAAGGAACGCGTCCGGGCCAGCCGGACCAGCACGGCCGATCATATAGGACGCCTTCTTGTTTGTCGGCGGATTGAGAAGACTCTGCAAGTGTCCGCTGCTCGAAAGGACGAATGTCGCGTCGTCGCCCAGAATGCGCGCGGTGTTGAACACCGCTTTCCAGGGCGTGATGTGATCGGTGAGGCCGGCGACGACGTAAGCTTCGACCTTGCCTTTGACCCGGCCCATATCGACCGTCCGGCCGTCCAGCGTCAGTTTGCCGGGGTTGACGAAGGGGTTGGTGAAATAGAGATCGATGTAGTCGCCGTGCAGGCGCGCCGGGAGCCGTGTCGTGTCCGCGTTCCAGTAGAGGATATCGAAGGCCGGGGGCGCGTTGCCGAGCAGGTAGTTGTTGACCCAGTAGTTCCAGATCAGATCGTTCGGCCGCATCCAGGCGAACATTCGCGCCAGATCCTGCCCATCCAGCACGCCGCGAAGCCGCGAAGCCTCCTTGGCGGCGGTCATCGTCTCGGGCGTGATCAGGGACCCGAAGGCGCTGTCCGAGGCGGTGTCGGTGTCCAGCATGCAGACGGCAAGAATGAGGTTCTTGATCTTCGTGACGCCGAGAGTGGCCAGATAGGCGGCGGAGGTGATCCCTCCGGAGCAAGTCCCCATCATCGAAACGTCGTCGCTGGCGGTAATCTCGCGGACCGCGTCGACGGCGTCATCGAGAGCGGCGACATAGGCAGCGAGCCCCCAATCGCGATTCTCAGCCGTCGGGTTGCGCCAGCTCACGCAGAAGGTCTGCACACCGCTCTCGAGCAGGAACCTGACGATGCTCTTGTCGGGCGACAGATCCATTGCGTAGAATTTGTTGATTTGCGGCGGCGTCATCACCAGCGGCCGCTTCCACACCTTTGGCGTCGTCGGCGCATATTGAATGAGCTCGATGAGCTCGTTGCGGAACACCACTGCGCCTGGCGTATTTGCCAGGCTCTCGCCGACCTTGAAGGCGGCCATGTCGACTTGCGAAGGCAAGCCGCCGTTTTTCACGAGATCCTCGATGTAGTTCTTCAACCCGCTCAAGAGGCTTTGGCCGCCCGAATCGATAAGCTTGCGCGTCGCGGCGGGATTGGCGATGAGGCTGTTCGTCGGCGCCAGCGCGTCGACGAGGATCGTCGTGAACAGATGGGCCCGTTCCTTGTCGGCGTTGTTGAGACTGGTCTCGCTGACGAATTCGTCCAGCGCCTCGCCCCACGCCAGATAGGCTTTGAGCAGTCCGCTGTGCAACGGGCTCGTCTTCCAGGTGGGGTCGGCGAATCGTTTGTCGCCCGGCTGCGGCGCTCGATCGGACTTGCCGCTCACGATGCCGGTCAATTCGCTGACGAACGAGAGCCATTTATCGGCGGCGACGCGCGGCTCGTTGACCATCGCTTTGAAGAAAATCCCGGCGCTGTCGATGAGGTCCTTGCCCCGAAGGGCGACAAGCGGATTGAGCGCCAGGGTGTGGCGCGAGGCTTGCTCCGACATGCTGTCCGTCTTTTTCGACTCGAAACGGTTCTCGTTGGTCATCGCGGCCCGCCCTTCGCGGGAATGAGGAACGCCAGCATCTCGGCGACCAAAGCGGGCTTGTCCGATCCTTCGACTTCGAGCGTGTTCCTCGTCTTCAGGATCGCCTGTCCGCCGTCCTTGGCCGGCTTGTGCGAGGCCGCAAAGCATGAAGGCTCGGCTACTTCATGCAGAGACAGCTTGCGACAATGCGTGAACCCCCG
>Ga0116216_10001129_pt1 | contig 18847 bp, 18 predicted proteins | sample Sb_taG_11_FD_89696 | JGI IMG/M metagenome (GOLD analysis project Ga0116216, IMG submission 89696) | Peat soil microbial communities from Weissenstadt, Germany - Sb_50d_3_AS metaG | ecosystem: Environmental > Terrestrial > Soil > Wetlands > Peat | place: Germany: Weissenstadt | collected 2010-09-21
CCTACGTAAAGGAGGTTGGCGATGAAACGCGATCCGTACGAGGAGCTTCCGGCCGTCCCGAGTTTTCAGCTCCAAAGCAGTCTTGTCGCCGATGGCGAGACTATGCCCGTCGCTCAACGCAGCGGGATCTTCGGGGCCGGCGGCGAGGACACCTCGCCTGACCTTGCATGGTCGGGATTCCCGGAGCACACCCAGAGCTTCATGGTCACGATGTACGACCCGGACGCACCTACGCCCAGCGGGTTCTGGCACTGGGCGGTCGTCAACGTTCCTGCCTCCATCACGTCGCTGTCAGCAGGAGTTGGCGAATCTGACGAGACGTTGCCGGATGGATCGACCCATTTGGTCAATGACGCTAGCTTGCACCGCTATCTAGGGGCGGCGCCACCACAAGGCGATCCCCCTCATCGGTACTTCCTGGTCGTCTCCGCTCTAGATGTAGCTGACGCAGCTGAGGCCGGGGTCCCCCATGGGGCGACTCCGGCGCTGGCTTCGTTTCAGACCCTGGCACACACCATCGCGCGGGCAATGCTGGTTCCTGTATACGGGGCCTGAACGATCAGCTCAGCGCCCGTAAGTGCAAGCCAGCAAGCATCCTTCGAGACACCCGCAAAGATCGAGAACCAGCTGTCTGGCGATGGCGTCCGAGGTCGCGAGCGACCACGCCTGCTTGTCGTCCATAACGGTCACGTTGCAAGGCCCGTGTGAGGCCTGCGCAAGTCTCTGGCTGAGCAGCAGCATGGGCGTTCCTTCCGCTCTCCGTGCCCCACTACAACTCTAGGTTGCAGGTTCGCTTGGCGGGAAGTTCAGGCGCGCGGGTGCGGCTGATCACGCATTCGGTACTCGTCGATGTGAAGTGTGCGTAGGAGGATTGTCGTAAGCGCCGAGCGGCTCGGCGGTGCGCCACTGATCTCGCTTGGTTTCGTATTGGGGCGGCAGCCCGCCCTGAAGCGTTTCGGCTGCATCGAGTGCGTTGAGAGCCGCGGTGTAGTCGCCCCAGCGCGCGTCGTAGTCCGCGAGCATCAACGCGAGATCGAACGCCTCCTGGTGATCGGTCTCGGAGGACGGCGGGCCTGGAACGGCGACGTTGTCGGTGAGCAGCTGGGACGTTAGCGGTTGGGGACGGGCGGTGGCGAGGAACGGGCCGAGGTAGCGTCCGGCGATCTTCGCCTCCGGCCGCCAGAGGGGGTGACCGGCGGCGTACGAGGCGCCTCGCGCTTGGCGGCGCCGCGGCGTCGCCTCGTTTGCCACTGTCGCTTCGCGCGGTAGGCGCTGCGGCTCGGCGCGTAGGTAGAGCGGCGCGCCGTCTGTCATTAGTAGGCCGCGTAGCACCGGTCTGAAGGGCTTTGGCGTGATCGGATTGCCGAGCTCGGCGGTGATCGTCTCGGCCACCGCGTCCGCCTGTTGGGCGGCGAGGCCGCCCTGTTTGAGCGGGAAGGCGGTGACATCGCCGGCCGCGTAGACATCCGTGAGACCGCTGACGCGCCCGTGGCTGTCGACTGGGATGAACCCGTGCTGATCGTGAGGCAGGCCCTGCAGCCTCGGTCCCTCCAGCTGCGGAAACGTGATCACCCTGTCCACGTATATCTCGCCGCTACCAGCGAGCATCAGCGCGCGGCCGCGCACGCGTACGGGACGCGAGGAGGTTCGAAGCCTGACGCCGTGCGCGTTCAGCATCTCCTGGATCGCGCGTGAGCCAGCGGGACCGAACAACTCGAGTGGCTCCTCCTCAGGCGTCACTAGCCACACCTCAGCACCGCTGCCGTGCTCTTGCAGGTGCACGGCGGTCATCAGCGCCAGCTCGTAGATCGGCAGTGGCCAGGTCCGCTCCGAAGGGAGGGTCAGCGCGACCGACCGAGCGGAGCGTTCGACCAGCTCGTCCAGCACGCCGCGGAGCGCTGCGACGTCGTGGCGACCCCGAAACGTGAGAGCTCCGCGCAGCGGCTCGGTTGCGATCGCCCCGGTCGCGATGACCAGTGCGCCGAACGGGATCCGCGCGCCGGAGCCGGTGACAGCGACATGCTCGTCGGCCCTGACGCTCTCGAGACGGTCCCAGATGAGCTCGCCACGGCCTTCGCATCTGACGATCTCGTCGAGCGCGTAGGTGCGCGCTTCGCCGCGATCGAACGCCTCGACGACCGTGACCGGGCGGTAGAGGAACTCGCGCTCCGGCGAGATGAGGGTGATCTCAACACGCTCGCCGGCGAGTTCGAGCAAAGCCAGCAAGCTCTCCAAGGCGGCTACACCACCACCAGCGATGACGACGCGTACGCGGTCTCGACTCATGTTTTGCAGCTCCTGGGTTCACCCGCATCGAAGCAGCTCACACCAGTGGCGGCATCCGGGTCTCCCCCGAGCAGGGCGTGGCTAATTACGGGTTGGTGATGTGGGCGCCGATCAGCCTGCCCTCGGTTTCCGAGACAAGGGCGGCTGACCTTCGGAATGAGCGCAACGCGGCTGCGTGGAACCCTCAAGGCGGCTCAGCGGTGCACACGGATGTCGAGCGGGGAGCCGCTCTGCGACGCTGGGGCGCGACAACACCTAGGCGTACGCATGCTTCAAATCGACAGCCGCCAAATCGTCAATGAGCCGGCCCGCACGATGGTCTTCGACGAGCTTCGGCCACCGCTTTCGCCCGCTCAAGTGCGTGTCGAGGCGGATCGTTGTCTTGAGTGTGGGGGACCCGAAGCGGAGGCACCGTGCGCGACGGCCTGCCCGGCCGACGTGGACATCCCGACGTTCATCGGTGCGCTGGCCCGCGGCGACGAACACACGGCGGCAGCGACGGTGTTTGCCGAGAACCTCCTGAGCGGAACCTGCGCGCGCGTCTGCCCGGTAGAAGTGCTGTGCGAGGGGGCCTGCGTCCTCGAGCGCGAGGGACGGCGACCGGTCGAGATCGGCAGGCTGCACCGCCACGCAGCCGACTTGGGGCTGCGCCGCCAGCGGCGCTGGCGCGAGGTCGGCCCGAGCCACCGCCGCCGGGTGGTTGTCCTCGGCGCAGGTCCGGCGGGTCTCGTCTGCGCTGGCGAGCTCGCGGCGCTCGGCTATTCGGTAACTGTCTACGACGCTCGCAATGAGCCGGGCGGGCTGGTGCGCTACGCGATCGCACCGTACAGGCAGCTGAACGACCCGCTCCCGGCCGAGGCAGCGATGCTGGCCGAGCTCGGGGTGGAGCTGCGCTTCGGCGTGGCCGTTGACAGCACGCAGGCGCTCCGCAGGATCGAGGCGGGGGCCGACGCGGTCGTCCTCGCCGTCGGCATGGGCCGCGACACCCAGATCGGCTATCCGGGCGCCGACCTGCCGGGCGTTTGGAACTCGCTTCCGTTCATCGAGGAAGTCAAGGCAGGGCGGGCCGTGGACGTCGGACGGCAGGTGGTCGTCATCGGTGGCGGTAACACGGCCGTGGATGCTGCGAGGATCGCGGTACGACTTGGCGCGACCGACGTGTCGTTGGTTTACCGTCGCAGCGAGGCTGAGATGCCCGCCTACGCGCACGAGGTGGCGGAGGCTCGGGCGGAGCGCGTCCACTTCGAGTGGTTGACCGAGCCAGTCGGGTTCCACGGTGATGGCCGGCTGACTGGGGTTGAGTGCCGCCGCACTCGGCTCCGGCGGCAGGGCATCAAGGGCCGCCCGTCGCCTGAGCCGCTCGAGGGCACCGAGTTCGTGCTGCCGGCCGATACCGCGATCACCGCGATCGGGCAGCAACCTCGCCGCGAGCTGCTCAGCTGGATTGACGGGCTGGTGGTGCGTGACGGGAAGCTCGAGGTGGATCCGGAGACCGGGCAGACCTCGAACCCGATGTACTTCGCCGGCGGCGACGCAGCGAACGGAGGCGCGACGGCAGTGGAGGCTGTGCGGTGGGGCAAGCGGATTGCGCGCGGCATCGCCGCGACCCTGGAGGCGTGATGCCCGGAGGTGCCGTGAGACACCCAGACACCCGGCACTACCGCCAGGGGACGGCCGTGCTGACCACCTTCAGGGACTGGTGCAAGGGCTGTGACCTCTGCATCGGCTCGTGCCCGGTCGGGATCCTCGCGCTCGGCGCGGACGACCGGATCGAGGTGACAGATATCTCCAGCTGCATCTTCTGCGGCATCTGCGCCGCCCGTTGCCCAGACTTCGTGTTCGCACTCGACCGCAACGGAAGGGATGCTCCGTGGAAGAGCTGATGCAGGGCAACGAGGCGTGCGCGCTCGGTGCGGTTCACGCGGGCTGCTCGTTCTTTGCCGGCTATCCGATCAGCCCCTCCAGCGAGATCATGGAGTGGATGGCGCGCCTGTTGCCGCCCCGTGGTGGCGTGTTCGTGCAGATGGAGGACGAGCTCGCTTCGTTAGGAGCGGTGATCGGAGCCAGCTGGACAGGGGCAAAAGCGATGACCGCGACCTCAGGTCCGGGCTTCTCGCTAATGCAGGAGCACATCGGCTACGCGGCGATGACCGAGACGCCGTGCGTGATCGTCGACTCGCAACGCGTCGGCCCGAGCACCGGCATGCCCACGATGCCGGCCCAGGGCGACGTGATGCAGTCCCGATGGGGATCGCACGGCGATCGCCCCGCGATCGTGCTGACCGCATCATCGGTGCGCGACACGTACGAGATGACCGTCGAAGCCTTCAACCTAAGCGAAACCTACCGGCTCCCCGTCGTTCTCTTGCTCGACGCGACGCTCTCGCACATGCGCGAGAACATGACCTTCCCCCACCTTGACGTCGTCACTCGCGCGCGCCCTTCCTCGGCTGAGGGCTTCCAGCCTTTCGGGAGCCCGGAGTTCCTGCCCCTCGGCAACGGCGCGCGGTTCATGGTGACCGGGTTGGCTCATGATGAAACAGGTCACGCGCGGGCTTCGAACGGCGGCGCCGGCGAGCGACTGCTGCGTGGTCTGATGGACCGGCTCGACGCTGATGCGGAACGCATCACGCACACCAGGCCTTACGAGCTAGAAGATGCATCGCTGGTGTTCATCTCTTACGGCATTACGGCGCGAGCCGCGCGGGCAGCCGTTGACCAACTGCGCGCCGAAGGCGTTCGTGCCGGTCTGCTGGAGCTGCTGACGCTCTGGCCATTCCCGGAAGCGCTCGTCAGCGCAGTGGCACGGAAGGCCGACGCCGTTGTCGTGCCTGAGCTGAACCTCGGCCAGGTGGCGCTGCTCGTGCGCGCGAGGTCAGGCGAGACCCCGACAATTCCGCTCGGTCGGGCGAATGGCAGGCTTCTGCAGCCCGACGAAATCGCGTCCGCTGGACGAGCGGCGCTCGACGGGGATCGGAACATCCGATGAGACGCGGTGAAGACCTGCGCCAGTACCTGCGCGAAGAAGCGATGCCGAACGTCTGGTGCCCCGGCTGCGGCCATTGGAACGTGATGACCGCCGTAGCCAAGGCATTCGACACAGCGCAGCTCGATCTCGATAACGTCGTCGTGGTCGGCGGCATCGGCTGCGCCAGCCGCATGCCGTTCTTCCTCAACACCAGCGCCATGCACACGACGCACGGTCGCGCCCTGACGTTCGCGACCGGCATCAAGCTCGCGCGCCCCGACTTGACCGTGATCGCGGTGATGGGCGACGGAGATGCATTGGCGATCGGCGGCAACCACCTTATCCACGCGTGCCGCCGCAACATCGACATAACCGCGCTGATCGTCAACAACGAGATCTACGGCATGACCGGCGGGCAGCTCGCGCCGAGCACACCAGAGGGTATGCGCTCGACGACAAGCCCCCTCGGCAGCATCGAAACCCCATTCGACGCGGTCGAGCTGGCACTCGCAGCGGGCGCAACTTATGTCGCTCGAACGACGACCTTCGACTTCGACGAGATGCCGCGGACGATCCAGGCCGCGCTGGCCCATCCGGGATTTGCGCTGATCGAGATCCTCAGCCAGTGTCCGACCTACTTCGGCCGGCTGAACAAACTCGGACCCGGGCGCGCGATGCTCGACTACGAGAAGGACATGACCGAACCAGTCGAGACAGTCACGCGCGATGAGCTATCCGGCAAACTTCCCACCGGCGTCTTCCGTGACGAAATTCGCGCCGAGTACACGCGCCGGTACGCGGCGCTCTGCGAACGCGCGCGAAAGGGCGCCCGTGACTAGCGAGACGATCGGTGTACGCCTCGCGGGCCGCGGCGGACAGGGAGTCATGCTCGCCGGCTTCCTGCTCGCGCAAGCGGGCATGAGCGATGGACTGCACGTCGTCCAGACGCAAAGCTACGGGCCCGAAGCGCGCCTGGGCGCCGCAAAGTCAGACGTGATCCTATCTCCGTCCGAGATCGCGTATCCGGAGGTGATCGAGCCGGACGTCTTCCTGTGCCTGTCACACGACGCCCGCGTCGCCTACTTCTCTACCGTCGGCCCTGGAGCAACGTCCATCCTCGACGAGCGGGCTATCAGCGGGTTCGACACCGCGGGCGCGATCATCCTGCCGCTCACCGACACCGCCCGCCAATGCGGCGCGGCGCTCGCGGCGAACATCGTCGGCCTCGGCGCGCTCGTTGGAATCACGCGTCTTGTGTCCGAGCGATCGCTGCACGAGGCACTCGTCGCCCGCGTCGCGCCTGACCTGCTGGCGCTGAACACACAAGCGTTCACGGCCGGGTTACAACTCGCGGCCGCAGCGACGGTCTAAGCCGCACCGACAAGTCCAGAAGACTCCCTACGCTTCGGAGCGAAACGAACCGGCAACCCGAGGTCGACCCCTCTGACCCTTCTGTTGCTGAACGCAGATCGGACACCGAGCTGGCCCGCGACGCCCATGCTGCTGCTCAGCCAGGGATTTGCGCAAGCCTCACACAGGCCGTGCAACATGACCGTTATGGACGAGTTCCAACAGCCGAAGGCCCCGGGGCCTTCGGCGAGTGCTCCTCCGTCAGGCGAAGCAACGGAAGGGGGTGCGCCGGCCGACGTCGAGTACCCGCCTACGTGGCGGCACACGCTTGCTAGCTCCCTCCCCGGCGTTCAGCAAACTCGTGCCGCTGTCGCTATCGCGTGGGTGCAGCACTGTCCCTTGGGTGGGAGGGCTGCGATGCCAAGCGATGTGGACGCTCCACGCGTGTGGACGGCGATCGTGTACGCATAACTCGGCGCGAATCGCGCCGTCTTGCAGAGCTCGCCCGGTCGAGGGCTCGATCGTGGTCTGGGATCATCCGTGAGGAATTTCGGCGGATACATTTGGGACCTGGCTCAGCGACTCATAACCTGTTGGCTCCAGAACCCGAAGGTGTGCGTGGGACCGCCAGCCTGCGAGTCTGATGGCGCTCGCCGAGCGCCTAGGCCAATTCTGCTGGCGCTGATGTTGCTCGCGAACGTGGCGATGCTCACAGCCTGCGGCCCGGCGAGCAAGCCGGGGCCGGTTGCTGCGCCCTCGACGGCCTCGGCTCGGGTCGCCGCGGCCGCTTCTGTGTCGACCGCGGCGCCGGGCGCGAACGTCCTTAGCGCGACCACGCATCCGGTGACGATCGCGCCGCGACCTTCTGCGGCCGGCGTGAGCGGTGCAACGTTTCCCCGGTTCGCCGCGACGATCTCGGGGCCGCTCACGCCGGCCGAGGTGCGGTTCAGCTGGCGGCCGGGCTGTCCGGTGCCGCCGAGCGATTTGCGCGCGATCAAGCTGTCGTTCGTGGGCTTCGACGGGCGTCCGCATACCGGACGGATCATCGTCAACGCCGTCGTGACCGCGAGCGTGATCAGAGTCTTTCGCACGCTGTATGACGCTCGCTTCCCGATCCGGCGCATGGAGCCGGTCGACGCTTTCCACGGCAACGACGCGCGGTCGATGGCCGCCGATAACACCTCGGGGTTTAACTGCCGCGACGCGGTCGCGAATGGCCCCCCGACCTGGTCGATGCATGCGTACGGCGAGGCGATCGACGTCAACACGGTCGAGAATCCGTACCTCGAACCGGGGCATTCGGTGCAGCCGGCCGCGGGCGCGGCCTTCGGTGACCGGGCCAACCATCGGCCTGGGATGGCCTACCCGGGCGGGGTGCTTGTCGATGCGTTCGCCGCAGTCGGCTGGGGATGGGGTGGGTACTGGACCGGCCCCGACTACCAGCACTTCTCGACCAACGGCCACTAGAGGCCGCCCCAGCGACCACCCACGCGCGCAGCAGCGGTCGGCGCATCGCCTGGCTTAGTTTGCCGGTAGGTAGCGGCGGGCCGTGACGTACTCGTCGCCGAACGCCGCGACCGGGATGATGTGCACGGCGCTGGTCGAGTCGGGGGATTCGATCATCTGCCCGTCGCCGATGTACATGCCGACGTGGGTGACCGCCCGGGACGGGGGATCTGTGGCGAAGAAGACCAGGTCGCCGGGCTCGAGCGCCTGCCGTGCCACCGGCCTGCCCGCAAGCGCCTGCGCGTCTGCGTCGCGCGGGATCACGATGCCATGCGCTCGGTAGATCAGACTCACCAACCCCGAGCAGTCGAACCCGAACGCCGACGTCCCGCCCCAGAGGTAGCGCACGCCGAGGAACAAGCGAGCCGCGGCGACCAGCTGCCGTCCGCTGGGAGTAGGGATCGCGGCGGCCGAGCTGTAGACGTGAACGGCCGAGGCCGGGAGGCGCGCGGTCGGGCCGGCGGGGGTAGCGACGCGCACGTAAGGACCTGAGACGCCGACCACGGGTAGTCGCGTGCCGAAGCTCAGCTCGAGCGGACGGGCCCCACCCCGCAACAACGCCCTCCGTGCGGTGACTACGGCGATCGGTCCCGAGAGCAGGCCGCCGAAAGTTGGACTCGAGCTGAGCTGTCTGGTCGGGACCCATCCCGGATAGCCCAGCCGCTCGAGCGGGGTGGGCTGGTCGAGGACCGCGACCCGGGTCCACGAGCCGCGCTGCGCGAGCACCCGCACCGGTTCACCGAGCAGCGCTTGGGTCTCGATCCTGCCGTCCAGCCCCAGCCGCGCCGCGGTGGTCAGAGCGCTGCTCCACGCAAGCACGTTCACCGGGTTTCCGAGCGCCGGCCGGTCGACCGCTCGGGGGGCAGAAGGGCTCGCCCACAGCGTCCCGACGGAGACGTCGACATAGCGCACGGACGTAGTCGTGGATGTGAGCGTGGTCGTCGACCGGGGCTTGGTCGCTGACCCGGCCGCGGAGGTGGATCTGGACGCGGACTCGGACCCGGACGGAAACGAGGGCCTGGCGTTGGTCGCCCGGCTCCCGGCCAGCGAGGCTCCCGCAAGGGCGCTCACCGCCACGACCAGCCCGAGCGCAAGCCGACCAAGGCTGCTCCAACGGCTCATGACCCAGCCGACCCTCACGACACGGGATCCACCTCATCGTTGGTCCCGATCTCGATGACCGGATGCGCGGAGGGCTTGAGCCAGCGAAGGACGTCGAGAAGCCGGCGCTCGCGCAAGGCCACGCATCCCTCGGTCGCGCCACCCACCCAGCTGTGCAGGAAGATCCCGGCGCCCGGCGCGTCCGCGCCGGCGCGGATCGGGTGCACGTTGAACCGAATGACCGCGAAATACGGATAGGCGACCGTCTCGGTCCACAACGCCTCAGACCACGCCGCGAACACCGGCGTAACCCTGCACGGCACACGGACGAAGTGGTTGTACTGCGACGAGTACGGATCCTCATCCCACCAGTCGCCGCAGACCAAGCGTCGGTAAGCGTAGTGCAAGCCACCCGGCTTCGGCTCGTTGCCGTACATCATCGCGCCGATCCCGAACACGCCGATCGGAGTGGCATGGTCGCCTTCACGGCGAGCCGCGGCGGACAACAGATGACCTGAGCCGGTCTCGGCCTGCCAGGGACCGAACACAGACCGCCACGGCGACCCAGCGTCGGCACGCTCATACGCGCGCAGCGTGGCGAGATAACCCGGCGCGGACGGATCCTCCGTCGCGCTCGACACCACGATCAGCTGGTCGGCGCTGGCCGGGATCTGCAACCGGGCGCCGCGACCAGCCGCCACAGCCACCCTCACAGGAGCCGTCGCCGGCGCGCCACCCACGACACTCGATGTCGCGAACGAGGCGATCGCGATCAGTCCCGTCAGGATCCAGTGCCACAGCTCCACGGCATCGACAAACTACCGCCTCGGCGCTCCGGGCCCACCGGCATCCACAGCGGAAACAGAACCCAAGACCTTGGACCCAGCACCCGGTCTGAGTGATCGCGCTGTGTTGGGCTCAGATTATCGGGGGGAAAAGATTTCGATGCGCCCGAGCACCACCGCTCTCGCCCCGGCGGCTAGGCTGCTGCATCCGCCCGTCGGCGCAGAAGTAATGGAGCTCGAACACCGACGACGTATGACACCCTCGAACGACAGTGTCGCTCCGCGAGGCCAAGCAGCCGTGACCGACCAGCCCGGCGAGCGCTTGCCCAAACACGCGCGTAGGGTCGTCAGCAAACCGCAGCGCGCGTACAGCCCCGAGTCACCGTGAGCAGAGCACCAGCCAGCGAACGCGATGACTCTCTGGTGAGTCCGCGTGAACACACCGACGAGCCGACCCGCCGGCCGCGCTGCTGCTCCTCCAGCGGAGGAGTCATGCCCTGCCCGTGGCCGCTTCAGGCGTGATCCGGCAGCGCCCGATTGGTCCGCGGGGAAACGGGCGAGCGGTCACCAGAGGCTTGCTTTGCGTCTGCCACGCGCATCTCGGGCGTGACGCCGTCTTTCTGCTCGGACGGGACCGAGCATCTCGCGGACGAGCGCTTTCGCGATCTCGAGCTCTCAGACCGGACGAGTCCTATGGCGACATTTCAATCACGGCCGGCGAGCCTCCCGAGCCGCCGAGTGAGGCCTCGGCGCCGGAGCGGCCGCGCATAGGCACATGGGGCATCCTGCAGGCCTTCACGTCAGCCCTGCATCCGGCGAATCTCAGGGCGATTATTTTGGTCGTCTCGACCTCCTCGTACCGGGCGATCGGATCGGCGACGCCTCGATCATGCCGATCGCTGGCGCCTGGCGAGCGCTTCGCCCCGAAGGCGGTCGCCCGCCGCCCAACGGCCCCGGACGAGTGCAAATGCGACGGAATGGTCGCCCCGCTGCTGAGCTGAGCGGAGCTCGAGCGGGTCGTTCTAACAGCTCATCCCGACCGTACTCGCCCAGTCGTGAGATTGGGGAACAGGAGGTGTGCGACCAACGCGCGGGTCGAGACCCGCTTACGTTCTCGCGGGGGCATCAGGCCCACGACGTCGTGGCTGGTTGTGTCCGATTGGGGAAGCGCTTGTCGTCCGGAACGGCGCGGACATCGTGGCTGGTCCGCACCAACACGGGCAGTCTCATCGACGCCATCAACACTGGCCGCTCTTGTGCTTGCTGAGCGGCATGATCTGGCAAATCGTGGTCCGCTAATCGTGCCTGCCTACGTTGCCAGCATGTACGTCATGGGCGGGAGCGGTCGTGAGTTGCGCAGTTGGAGATGGCGCGGGAGCGTGTCGGCTGGCACGTCGGGATGGCTCCGTTGCGTTTGTTGATGCGAGTTCGACATCCGGAGTGTGTGTTGGCTAGTGTGCCGGTGGCGACGCACGGCCGCCGTCCCGTATTTCGTGGGGGAACGAAGGGGAGCGGGATTGAAATGAGAGGATCTTCGGGTTCTGCACTACACCCGCGCGGATCTCGATCGCGCGGCGGATCGTGCGATTGGCATCCCACGCCTCCTCTCCTGTCATGACGGTGGCGAGGAAGGGGATTAGCGCTTCGCTGATCTCCCAAGTCGCCGAGTTCCAGAGGTGCGACGGGCTGTGGTCGACGGCGTAATAGCGCATTCCAGTTCCGACGCTGAGCATTGGCTCGGCGAATGAGGTTGGCCGCGCCCATTCGACGCCCATACCCTCGTCGCAGGAGACGTCGATTGAATAGGTTGCCCGGCGCAAAGAGGTTCAGTTCGTCGCTCGTCACGAACATGAGCGGATCGTCGGTGTCTTGCAGAATGCAATTGACGACGATGTCGTGATCGGCGAGGAGCTCAGCGATGGGTGCGCTTCCTTGGCTGTTGAGCGACACCGCGCGGTGAGGGTGTTCGGGATCGCGCTCGTAATGGATCAGTCGTGCGGGCGCGATCGGGGCAGCCACCGCCGCAACGCCGCGGTGTGTCAGCACGTTCACGTCATGCACCCCGAGCGCGAAGAGCGCGGTGACCGCCCCGCGAGCAGTGGCGCCGAAGCTGATCACCGCGGCTCGCAGACGCCGGCCATACGCGCCGGTCGTGCCGATCAGTTGCGGCGCGTGGATCACTGAGCAGTAACCCGCGAGCTCGTTGTTCTTGTGAAAAACGTGAAGGCTGAAGTCGCCCTCGTGGGTCCAGTGATTCATCGCCTCCCACGCAACAAGCGTCAGGCGGCGGTCGATCGCGACCTGCGTGAGCTCCTCATCCTGAATGCAATGAGGCCATCCCCGCAAAACCTTCCCCCGGGGCAGCATCCTCAGGTCCTCCGCAACCGGTTTCGGAAGCAGCACCACGTCGCACTCCACCATCAGCTGCTCCCGCGAGCGCAGCCCCGCGACATCTTCCGAGAGGCGCTCATCCGCGACTCCGAAGCTCCGAGCGTAGCCGTGCTCGAAGAACATTCGGCGACGCAAACCGGCGTCAATCCGTTCGATGTGCGCCGGGTGTATCGGCAGCCGGCGCTCGTCCGGCTTGCGCGATGTCCCGACCACACCCAAACTCAACTCTTACATTCGTGCTCCTGTGCGGCGCCGGAAGCATTCTGACTGTTTCGTCGAGATCGTCAGACATTGACGGGAGGTCTGTAGCGCCTCTATGAAGGCCCCAGTTCTCTTGACGAGCCAACTCGGTCGGCGCGATCAGATTCCCATTTGGGGAGAGCGAAGGCTTCCAAAACGCCGCCGGCCCGGCGTTGGAACATTCGTCTAGCGTGGAGTGGCCAGCTAGGCGGACGTCGGGCCCGCGGCGATCTATATGAGTTTGGTCAAGGTTGTTGTCGGCGGAGCCGATGGGTGGATATGGACCCTTTGACTGCGCAAATCCATGGTCGCGATGGTGGCGAGCCGGGCAGCGACGCAGGCCATGAGCGGCGAGCCCAGGCCACCGCCCGTGATGAAATTGCGCGCGCTCGCGATCTCGCGGCGTTGGCTCGTGACGAGTCCGCTGAGCTGCGTGATCGTGAGCTGGGGATGCGTGACGCTACTGACTGTGCTGTGGCGGCTGAGGACAGAGCCGCGGCCGCGGCCGATCGCGAGGATGCGGCCCGGGACCGCGAGCATGCGGCTCGGGACCGCGAGGATGCGGCCCGGGACCGCGAGCATGCGGCTCGGGACCGCGAGGATGCGGCCCGTGACCGGCTGGCAGCCCAGGGGATCCGCGACGCGCTTCTGCGGCGGTTGAGGATCGCTGAGACCGACAAGCTCACCGGGACGCGCACGCGAGCGGCGGGCCTATCGGACATTGACCACGAGATCGACCGTGCCCGCAGAACGCGGGGTCTGCTCGTCGCTGCGTACGTCGACGTCGTCGGCCTGAAGGTTGTCAACGATGCGTACGGTCATGCCGCGGGCGACGCGCTGCTTCAGCGTGTAGTGCGCGGGATCCGCAGTCATCTGCGCTCCTATGACGTGATCGTTCGCCTCGGTGGCGACGAGTTTCTGTGCGCGATGCCAGGCGCAACGATCGAGGATGCACGCCAGCGCTTCGGCGCCATCCAGACCGCGCTCGCGGCCGACTCCGCTCCGTGCCAGATCAAGTTCGGTTTCGCCGAGCTCGGTCAAGAAGACAGCACCGCCGACCTCATCGGACGCGCCGACGCCGAGCTGCCCATCAGTCCCGGGCGCTAGTGTATGGGACGCCGGAGCTGCGCTCGAAACGACTGCTCGAACGCCGCTGCTGGGAGTGGCTGCGCCCATTTCATCTGTGACCGTAGTCAAGTTAGAGCGATTCAGCGCTTGCTCGTTTTCGTCCAACCGGAACGAGCGAGCACGCTTAGTTTCCGCATTCCGCCGAAGGGGCCACGCTGGCGGGACGGGACGACGCTGCTGCAATTGGTGCGAAGCAGTCACGACTTCGCCGTGGCTGGCTGAGGCGTGAACCGGCAGCGCCGCAGGTCCTCGCCGAGACCTGCTCTGCTGCCACGACCGGCATGCCGGGCGTGCCACCCCCGGTCTCCGCCTTGCGCGGGAAGGCGCCGCTGGTACCCAGCGGGGCTTTTACAGCGCGCCCGAAGTGATGGGCCGCGTTGCACGTTACGGGAACGTAGTTTCAACCATCCGGACGTGGAGGTTCGCTCCAGCCTTGACGAACGCGGTTTTGTGGGACGCGCCACCCGCAGCTGCGAGATCGGCGGCGAATGCTCCTACCAACGTTTTGTGCGTGTCGAGAGCGACCGACCAGTTCCGCGGATCTCCCGCGAAAGCGCCCTGACTGAGGACCCGCGGGCGAAGCTGGTGGATCACCAGAACCGCCTCATCTTTGCCGCGCTTCTGCGCCTCGATGATCGTGCCGACCGCCGCTGTCCAAAGTTGATATCCGTGGTTGGACAGCCGCGCGTCGAGGATGTCACCTGACTCCTGATCAACCACATCGCGGCCGAACAGCGCACGGGCGAGCAGGTTGCAGCGATCGCGGGCTTTGCTGGGCTTCCCCGGCTTTGCGTGCTGGGCGACTGTCCCGGCGAAGTCCTCGCAAGCCTTGGCTTCGACGCCGAAAACGAGCGTTGTCTTTCCCTTGCGCCGCGTGCATCCGAATAGGTCGTGCTGACGCCTGCGACGGTAGTTATCGAGCTTCGTTCGATGCTCGGGGCGCGCGTAGATCTCGTCCGCGTTTGCGGCGAGGTCGGCGATAGCGGCCCAGAACTCCTCTGGCGTTGCTGGCTTGCCGGTTCGAAGCCACGCGTTCGCCTGCTCCATCGCGCTGTAGCCGGGCTTCCACTCGACCTCCGGATTCTCGGGATGCGCGTGCACACGCCAAGAAGCCGGGTCGAAGATTTCCTGGCCATCGGTGCCAAAGACGCGGGCACGTGGAACCATCGGACAAAGCATCCACGTCGAGCGGTGGCACCGCAACCGAGTTGATTACGGATCGCCTTCGAGGCACCCACCGTCGTAGCGCCCGGGCATCGTCTGGATGTATCGGCCGGAACTCCTGAACGCCGTCAGGCGACGCATCAGCGGCGTCCTGGCAGACATTGCGGTAAAGCAATTCCTGCGTGAGCGCGAGTGCTGATTCGATCTTCACAACCGAACGTTCGACCGCCGGACAGGTAGAACTTCGACGCATGTGGACCGGCCCCGGTTTGCGTGACACCGGGTTTGCTTGTTGATTGTTGTTGTTCGAGCGATTGATCTCAACCACCGAGCGGCGAGAGTCGTAATTGTTCGTAGGCGACGGGCGAGAGCATCCCGAGGGTGGAGTGGCGGCGTTGGCGGTTGTAGAACGCCTCGATGTACTCGAACACGGCGGACTGCAGCTCGAGCCGCGACGGCCAGCTGCGGCGGTTGACGAGCTCCTTCTTCAGGGTGGCGAAGAACGTCTCGGCCACAGCGTTGTCGTATGCGTCGCCGCGGGAGCCCATCGAGACCGCGATCCCCGCCTCGCTGGCGGCGCGGCCGAACGCCAGCGACACGTATTGCGAGCCCTGGTCTGAGTGGTGGATCAGCCCGGGGTCGGGCCGCCGGCGCGCGAGCGCCATCTTGAGCGCGTCGACGACGAGGCTCGCGCGCATGTGCGTGGCCATCGACCAGCCGACGATCTGCCGCGAGAACGCGTCCTGTACGGCGGCAAGGTAGAGCCACCCTTCGCCGGTCCGCAGGTAGGTGATGTCAGCGACCCACAACACGTTCGGTGCGGCCACTCGGAAGTCGCGCTCGACGAGATCGGTGGCCGGGGTGATCCCCGGGATCCGGATCGTCGTCCGCCAGCGCTTGCGGGGCCTGACGCCTGAGATACCGGCGGCTTTCATCAACCGCGCGACCCGCTTGCGTCCGACTCGGATCCCGTGCTCTATGCGGAGCTCGGCGTGGATCCTTGGCACGCCGTACACGCCTCGGCTGGCGTCGTGGATCTGCTTGATCTTCTCGGTCAGCCATGCGTCGCTGAGCGCCCTGTCAGACGGCGCGCGGCGCTCCCAGTTATGAAAGCCGGTCCGGCTGACCCCGAGCACGCCCCACATCACAGCGACGGGAAACATGGTCTTCTCCGCGGCGATCAACGAGTACGCCTCGCCTACCGCCCGTCGTCCTCCCTCGCGAAGAAGACCGCCGCTTTTCTGAGGATCTCGCGCTCCATCCGCAGCGTCGCGTTCTCATCCCGCAACCGCGCCAGCTCCTCACGCTCATCGCCCGACAGCCCGCCTGGGCGCTCCCCGCGCGCGGCCTTCTCCTCCCGAAGCCAGTGGCGCAACGTGACGTCGGAGATCCCCAGCGACTTCGCCAACTTCCGCTGCGGCTGATCGCCGAGCAGCGCTAGGCGGATCGCCTCGCGACGGAACTCCTCGGGATACGGCGGCCGAGTTCTGGGCACCTGAACCTCACTTTCCCCGGCTTACGACCGGAAGCGTTCAAGTGTCGTCGAAAACGGGGCAAGTCCAGTTTGGCGACGAAGCAGCGGCCGCGCGCGACACGGGTCGCGCCGCCGCTATCGCGTAGGACGAGCGGCGCCGACAGCGTTCCAGGAGCCCGGTGCTGGCAGCGCGGTCGACCCCCGGTGCTCGCACGCGGAAGCGCAGGGGAACCGTGTGGACCTGCCCCGGATTACAGCGGAAGCGAGTCGCGTTCGTGCGGCCGACCAACCGTTGTCGGGTCCGCGAGAAACGCAGCGATTGCCTGGTGTGTCTGCGTGGGCCGTTCCACCTGGGGCACGTGTCCGCAGTCCAGCTCGAGGTGACGGGCTTGCGGGAGAGCGTCGGTCACGTGGCGTGCGAAAGCGATCGGCACGAGCGTGTCACGGCGCCCCCAGACGAATAGGACGTGTGGCTGAAGCTCGCGTAGCCTGGTCCAGAAGCCGGCCTCGCCGTGGGGTGCTTCGAGGTAGATCTGGCGCGCAGCCGCGTAGAACGCGGCGCGGCCGGCGGGAGTGAGGTAGGCGCGGAGGAACTCGTCGACGCCCGCCGCGGTCCAGCCTTCGTCGGCGCCCGGGATAAGTCGGTGGACGATCGCTTCGACGACGGGGCGTGGGGCGAGTTGGACGAGCCCCAACTCCGGTCTCACGAGCCGCAGCGCTGGCGCCCACCGACGGGGCCGTCGCCATGCCAATGAGGGCGCCAGCAGCGCGAGGCGATCGACGCGCTCGGGCTCTCGTAGCGCGACCTCGAGCGCAACGCGGCCCCCGAGGCTGTTTCCGATCAGGTTGGCGCGGTGGAGCCCGAGCGCGTCGAGCAGATCGACAATCGCGTCGGCGAAGAAGCGGGGGTCGTAAGCCGCGCCGATTGGTTTGTCAGAGTCACCGAAGCCCGGAAGGTCGACGGCGATGACGCGGAAGTGGTCGGCTAGGGCGTCCACCGTGGGCAGGAACGATCCCTTGGTAGCGCCGAGCCCATGAATCGCGAGTACCGGCGGGCCGACACCGGCTTCCAGCATAGAAAGGCGCGCGCGGCGCGTGATCACGGTGCGAAAGCGTAAGCGTCCCGGGCCGCTGAGCCCGCTCGTCGCGGCCAGGAACCCGACGCCCAGGTGTAGGTTGCGACGCACTGCCAAGCGCCCGGACTGGTAGGCGCGCATCCCACCGCGAACGTCATCGGCGATCGCCGTCCACGTCCGGAGGTCGGCGGTCAGCGTCGCGTCGGCGGTGCCCTCGGCGTGCGCAATGCGTGCAGCGCCGCGCTCGAGCACAGCGTCCCAGGCGCCGCCTCCGCCGACCGCCAGACGAACGCGCGCGCGACCGCGATCCGGCTCGAACGCCGCGCGGTCATAGCGGCCCACAAGTGCCTGCAACGCCCCCGGCGGCGGCGTCAGCGGCTCAGCGTGCGCTTCAGACATGGCAACCAGCTTTCTACCGGGCGCGGCGCTGGCTCGCGTCGGGTCGACTCCGCATACCCAATCCGCCGAAACTACCCTCGCACGAGCCAAGCTCCGCTCGCCTACGGTTCGATGCGCTCCGCGGCGGGCGGCACCGTTACTCCCGTTGTTCTCGGTGTCCAAGATCGTGTCGTGTGCTCCAGTCTCGCCCTTGATGGCTCAGTGAAGTCCCGGCCAAAACCCGTCTCATATGACGTTGACCCAGAGGGCCGTCCAAACACGGGAGTCAGCGATTACAAGTGATCGAGCAACGAGTTCTTCGTTGTCTCGAGCTCCACGCCGCTCAGGACCCCGGCATCGCGGCTCCCGCGTAACTTCTCGAATTGGTCGAGAACGTCAGGAGTTGGCGATGTCGCTGGTTAGTTGGCCGAGGCGGAGCGGGAGCTGGCGCCGTCTTCATTGAGACCGCCCTCCCCAAGCCGCCGTCGTTCTCCTCGGACGGCAAGGCTAGCCGAAGATCGGGAAGCGGCGTTGGGCGGCGAGTCGATCCATTCCGTGCTGGATCGCGGACTGAACTTCGCGGTAGATCGAGTCGACATACGCGTGATCGCCGGACCGTTCGGGGTCTTTGTCGACCTCGATCGGCTCGAGCAGCTCGGTCCGGATCTTCGCCGGCAGCGGAAGGTGCGTCGGAATCGTCTCGATCGTCAGCCCGAACGGTACCCCGAGGACGATCGGCAGCTGCGAGCCGCGAAGCTTTGCTTTCAGGCCCGAGACACGGTCCAGCCCGTTCGCGATCCAGCGGCCCTCGGACAGGACGAACGCGGTGTCATGCCCGCCGACGCTGGCCACGGGAACGATCGGCACGCCCGAGCGGATCGCCTGACGCACGAAGCCGTGACGTCCGCCAAGAACAGCCTCATCGCGCCGGCGCCAGTTGCGCATCGCGTCGACCTCACCCCCCGGCCAGATGATCACGTCGCACCCGGCGCTGAGCGCC
>Ga0116216_10001130_pt1 | contig 18840 bp, 18 predicted proteins | sample Sb_taG_11_FD_89696 | JGI IMG/M metagenome (GOLD analysis project Ga0116216, IMG submission 89696) | Peat soil microbial communities from Weissenstadt, Germany - Sb_50d_3_AS metaG | ecosystem: Environmental > Terrestrial > Soil > Wetlands > Peat | place: Germany: Weissenstadt | collected 2010-09-21
CGACGATCAACGTCGACTGCGCCGGTTTCGAGGTCGAGACGCTGATCAACGTACGCGTTGCCAAGGCTGGTCTGAACGTCGCAGAGGTCCCCAGCGTCGAGCACGAGCGGATTCACGGGGTCAGCAAGCTGCGTCCGTTCCGCGACGGGCTCCGCGTGTTGAGGACGATCCTGGTTGAGCGTTTCGCCAGGCATGCGGAGACTAAGCCTGCCCCGGGGCCGGCAATCCGCGAACTCGATATCGCGACGGGAGCCTGAACATGCCGGAGCTAGCTTCGTTCGCCGGCACTGCCGGGCGGCCCCACGACCACCGCCATGCTCCGGACGGCCGCCACGTCGAATTTGAAACGCTGGCCGCTCCGCAATCCCGGAGCTCGTACGACCTCGACTTCGGCCAACTCGTCGTTCCAGTCGCAAACGCGATAGATGGCCTCCGTGCCGAGAAGGACGCAACACCTGAGTTCACCGGTTTTGAGTTCCGTGGCTGCGATAACGAAGCCAAATATATGTCCATCGCGCCCGCCGCGCGCAACACACCCGGAGCTGACCGATGAGCGCGCGCCAAAGCACCCCTGCGGTCGGGATCGTCGTTCAATGCGAGCTCTCGGTCGAGGTTCCCGCGATCGCCGCACCAGTGCCGGGAATGACGGCCCTCGTGCTCGTGCGCCTGTTCAGCGAACCGATTGGGATGCTCAGCCTCACCCTGTCCGAGCGGGGCCTGGAGCCTGCGGACCTCGCGGCTGAAATCGCCGGCGAGCTCGGCTCCGAGCTGCGCGAGCGTTTTGCTGACTGCGCGATCGCGTGGACGGGATCGCTCCCCACAAACGGGCTCGAGCCCGGTCGCACACCAAGCTTCATCGAGGGACGTGAACGTGCCCTTGCCGAGGGCCCTGAGATCACGGTCGCGATCTGCACCCGCGATCGGCCTGATGACCTGGCGCGCGCGCTCGATGGCCTCCGGCATCAGCAGTACCCCCGCCTGCGCACGCTCGTGGTCGACAACGCTCCGTCCGATGACCGGACCCGGCGGCTGGTCTCCGAGCTCGCCCGGACGCGCGAGATTGGCTACGTCACCGAGCCGCGCCCAGGCCTCTCCTGGGCGCGCAACCGGGCGATCGAGGCATCAGACAGCGAGATCATTGCGTGGGCCGACGACGACGAGATATGCGACGCCTGGTGGGCCGCCGAGATCGCGCGCGCGTTCGTAGAGGTTCCCGAGGCCGGCGCGGTCACCGGAATCGTCGCTCCCGCCGAGCTCCAGACAGAATCCCAGGCCCGGTTTGAGCAATACAGCGGCGTCCGTCGCGGCCGCGGATTCACCCGCGCGGTGTTCTCGCCCGCGACGGCACGCCAGCAGAGCCCGCTGTATCCGCTACCGCCCTATGGCGCCGGCGCCAACATGGCCTTCCGGCGCGACGCCGTCGAGGAGATCGGCCGCTTCGACTGCGCGCTCGGGACGGGTACCGCGACGCTGGCCGGCGAGGACACGGCCGCGCTGAGCGCGCTGCTGCTCGCCGGCGGGACGATCGTGTATCAGCCCAGCGCGATCGTGTATCACCGCCACCGGCGCGACTACGGCGCGCTGGAGCGCGTGATGCTGGGCTACGGCCGGGGGCTGAGCGCCTATTACGCGAGCATGCTCGTGCGCCACCCCAGCTGCCTGCCCGAATTGGTGCGTCTATCTGGCCGGGCGATGCGCGATCAGGTATCGCACGACGGGCAACGACTCACCGAGCTCGACGGCTTTCCGAGAGAGCTCCTGAGGATTAACCGCAAGGGTCTCCTTCAGGGCGCGTTCAAGTATCCGGGCGCTCGGCTACGGGCGCGTCGGCTGGCGACCGCCGTGGCGGGGGCTGAGCGGTGATGGATTCCCCGGCAGCCGTGGCCGTGCTGTCCTACCACAGCATCGCGGCGCGAACCACGCCGGCGTTCGCCGCACTGACCGTCGACCCGTCCCTGTTCGCCGAGCACATGGAGGCGCTGCACGAGCAGAACCTCGACGTGATCCCGTTTGGCGAGGTTCCCGACGCGCTCGCCGCCGGGCGCAGCGGAGTTGCGATCTCGATCGACGACGGACTCGCCGACGCCGCCGAAAACGCCTGCCCAGTCCTGGCGCGGCTCGGGATGACCGCGACGCTGTTCGTCCCGACCGGCTATGTAAGCGGCCACTCGGGCTGGCTGCACGGCGCCGATGCGCGGCGGCCGATGCTCAGCTGGGCGACGATCGTTTCGCTGGCCCAAGAGGGATTCGAGATTGCGTCGCATGGTCGGATGCACATGGCGGCGGACCTCAACGCGGCCGACCTCGTCGAGTACGACGCCCGTGCCAGCCGGCTCGCGCTGGAGGACCGCATCGGCCGCGGGGTGAGCAGCTTTGCCTATCCATTCGGCTACCACTCCGCCTCCGGCCGCCGCGCGGTACGTGCCGCCGGCTATCGGCAAGCGTGCGCTGTCGGCGACCTGCCCGCTCGGGCGGGCGACGACCGCTGGGCATTGCCGCGCCTGCAGGTCTGGGACGACACGACGCCCGAGGCGCTGGTGGCGATGGTGACATGGCGACCGCAGCTGGCGACACGGGCGTGGGCGCGCTCCAAGCAATGCGTCTGGCATCTGGGACGCCGATGTGCCGGCTGGGGCCCCGCCGAGGCCGGACGACTTCAAGGAGCGCGGCGATGAGCGCGCCTGGACCAATCCACGTCGCGGTCATCGACGTCGGACAACCGATCGTCGACGTGGACTGCACGCGCGTGTGCGAACCACCGTACGCGGCCGCATGGATCCTGGCGTGCCGCGATGGCCGGCCGCTCGGAAGCGTCGAGCTGCCCGTACATCAAAGGCGGATCCCGGGCGAGCAGCTCGAGCGCGAGCTCCGCGCGAAGCTCGGAGGCGCGTGGGACCGCGGGGCTGCGCAGGACGCCCCGCAGCTCGCGCGGGCCACGGTCGTGGTTCCGACCGCGCTCTCGCGGCCCGAGCAGCTTCGGAGCTGCGTTCGGAGCCTGACCGAGCTTGATCACCCCGACTACGAAGTGATCGTCGTCGACAACCGCCCGGCCGGAGCGCCGCCGGTCGATCTGCCCGGCGTCCGCGTCGTACGCGAGACGCGCCCCGGAATCTCCGCCGCCCGTAACCGCGGGCTGCAGGAGGCGCGTGGGGAGATCGTCGCCTTCACCGACGACGATGTCGAGGTCGACCGGCGCTGGCTGCGCGCGATTGGCGAGCGCTTCGCACGCGCCCCCGAGCTTGCGGCGGTGACTGGATTGGTCGTGCCGGCCGAGCTCGAGACCCCCGCGCAGATCTTCTTCGAGCAGTCGGGCAGCGGGCTCGATCGCGGCTACGCCCCGCTCACGTTCGAGCGCGCCGGGCGCTTCCAGATCACGCGCCGGGACGAGGATGACGGCACGGAGCGGGTCCAGTCCTTGTATGAGATGGGCGAGCTCGGACTCGGTTCGAATATGGCGTTCCGGACCGACGTGCTCCGGGCCGCCGGCGGATTCGACGAGGCGCTCGGCACCGGCACGCCGACCCGCGGCGGCGAGGACCTCGCGATCTTGGTCGAGCTCCTGGCCGACGGGCATCGGCTCGCGTACGAGCCCGCCGCGATCGTGCACCACACCCATCGCGCGACGATCGAGGACCTCGAGCGCCAGATCCATGGTTACGGGGTCGGCTTCACCGCGATGCTGACCGCGATCGCGCTGCGGGACCCGCGCCACTTCGTGGGGCTCGCGTCGGTCGTTCCGGCATGGCTGCGCTCGCTGCGCGATCCCGCGTCCGCCAAGCGCGCAAACCGCACCCCCGACTTCCCAACGGAGCTGGGAGGAACGGAGTTGCGCGGGATGCTCGCGGGACCCGCGGCGTACCTGCGAGCGCGCCGGATGCAGAGGCGGTGGGCAGCATGAGTGAGCTCGCCACCCGTCCTGATGAGACGCGATTTCGCCCGATCAAGCTCGCCACGATCGATGTCGAGAACTTCCCGGATGCGATCGACGGCGGGCCCGGCTACGGCGCCCTGTGGGCGCTCGTCCGGGAGCACGACCGGCCGCGCGGGATGATCCGGGTTCCGTTCGAGGACGGATCCGTGAGCCGTGGGCAGCTCGCCGTCGCGATCGCGGCGCTTCCGGCGCCGTCGCGAGCGTCCGCTCCACGGGCCGCGCCGAAGCACCTCCTTCCGTCCATCTCGGTCGTGGTTCCCAGCCTTCTCGAACGCGAGGACGGGCTGCATGCGTGCCTGAGGTCGCTGGCCGATCTCGATTACCCGGACTATGAGGTGATCGTCGTCGACAACCGCCCCGCCGGAGCGCCCCCGGTCGACCTGCCCGGCGTCCGCGTCGTACGCGAGACGCGCCCGGGCATCTCGGCCGCGCGCAATCGCGGACTCGAGACGGCCACCGGGGAAATCGTCGCGTTCACCGACGACGACGTCGAGGTCGATCCTGGCTGGCTGCAGGCGATCGCGACGCGGTTTGTGGCGCACCCCGAGGAAGCGTGCGTCACCGGGCTGACACTCCCGAACGAGCTCGAGACGCCGGCGCAGGTCGAGCTCGAGGAGTACTACGGCGGCTTCGGAGTGCGTACGTTCGAGGCCGTATCGCACCGGATGCGGGCTCCGCGCGGTAGCTCGCCGCTGGCCCCGGCGACCGTCGACGCGATCGACGACGGCGGCCGCGTGCTGCGGAGCTTCTCGCTCTACGCTGCGGGAAGCTTTGGTGCCGGCGCCAACATGGCCTACCGCGCCGGCGTGCTGCGCGAGCTCGGCGGCTTCGATTGCGCGCTCGGCGCGGGGACCGACACCCACGGCGGCGAGGACCTCGCGATGTTTGCCCGCCTCGCCTGGCGCGGCTATGCGGTCGCCTTCGAGCCGGCGTCGATCGTCCATCACACCCACCGTCGCGAGGAGACATCGCTCGAGCGCCAGATCAAGGGCTACGGCGTCGGCTACGGCGCGCTGCTGACGGCGCTTGTGCTCGAGGATCCCCGCCATCTCGGGCGGATGGCGGGCACCGCCCGGCGGGCGGTGCAGATCATGAGCGCCGGCTACCGCGACAAGCTCGCCGTCGACAGGCAGCCGAATCCACGCACCGGAGAGCTTGCCCGGATGGAGTTGCGCGGGATGGCCGCTGGCCCGTTCGTTTATCTCGCGAGCCGCCTGCGGAGGTCGCGATGAGGCTGCTGCGCGGACGTCGCTCCATGACCTTCAACGCGATGTCGCTGATCACGGCGACCGTGGCGACCAACGCGCTCGGGCTGGTGTTCTGGACCGTGGCAGCACGCCTCGGGTCGCCAGGAATCGTGGGACACGCCGCGGCTGCGATCGCAGCGCTGACGCTGTTGGCGACGATCTCACAGCTGAATCTGACCAACGTGTTCCTTCGTCTACTCCCGACCGCCGGCCGACTCGGCAAGCGCCTGATCGCTCGCGGCTACGTGGCGGTAGTGGCGCTTTCCCTGGCCGTAGGGGCCGTGTACGTCTTCAGCGGCCTGGGCCACAAGGTCGTGCAAGGAGGGCTTGTGGCACAGGCGGCGTTCGTGGCCGCAGTTCCGCTGCTCGCGGTCTTTGCATTGCAGGACTCGGTGCTCACGGCCCTGCGTCGGGCCCCGTGGGTGGCGGCCGAGAACATCTCGTTCGCCACCTGCAAGCTAGCGCTGCTGCCAGCGGCCCTGCTGCTGCCAATTGGCGGCGGGATCGTGATCTCATGGATCGCGCCGGCCGCGATCGCTGTGCTCGTAGTCAGCGCCCTGCTGTTCCGGCGGCTACTGCAAGGGCTCGAGCACACCGAAGGAACGTTGCCTGGACGCCGGCGTCTGATGTCATTCGTCGCCGGCGAGTACGTGACTGCCGTTTGGGCTACCGCCACGACGCAGTTGATGCCGCTGATTGTGGTGTGGCGACTCGGGCCGACGCAGGTCGCGTACTTCACTCTGCCGTGGCTGATCTCAATGGGCATCGGCCTATTGCTGTGGAACGTTGCGTCCGCGTTCGTCGTCGAGCTGGCATCACCGCACGAGCATTCCGAGGCCCTGCTCCGCCGCACGCTGATCCTGTGGGCCGGGGTTGTAGCCGCCGCGCTGGTGGCCTGCGTGATCGCTGCCGGACCGCTCCTGTCATTGGCCGGGGGTGCCTACGCCGCGAACGGAACCGAACTGCTCCGCCTCATCGGCTGCAGCGCTCCGTTCAGTGCTCTCGTCGCGCTCTACTGCACCCTGATGTGGATCGACCGGCGCGTCTGGCTGCTGGCCGCTTTCCAAGCTGCGTGTGGCGTCGCGCTGCTCACCGGGACCCTGGTGCTCCTCCCGCACCTCGGCTTGGTCGCCGTTGGGTGGGCCAACCTCGGAGTGCAGGCGGTCGCCGCGGCGGTGACCGCGCCGCTGATCTCGCGGCGGCTGCGGACCGGCCTGCTGGTGGAGGCACGATGAGCGCACGCACCCAGCTGACCGCCTACGCGGGGCTAGCGAGCAGCACACTGGCCGTCGCCCTGGTGCTCGGCGCACCGACGTCCTGGCTGAGGCTGATCGGCGCGCTGCTGCTTGCCTGCGTCCCCGTGGGAGCCGCAGTCATGTGCTGGATCGACGCCGGCGAGAACGCGGCGCAGGCCGGTCTCACCCTGGCCGTCAGTCTGACTGTCGTCGCGCTTGCGAGCGCGATCATGATCTGGTTGTCCAGCTGGCAGCCGCGGGCGCTGTTCGTACTTGCTGGCGCGGCCGCAATTTCGTGCGTGCTGAGGTTGCGCGTCGCACGGCCGGCGGGAGGTGGCCGATGAGCGCGCTGGGCCACTCACTCCGCGCGGCGCGCGTGCCGCACCACGAATCTCTGACTCGGCGAGCCCAGGCGCAACTCGTTCTGCCCGTGATGGGTCTCGGCGCGTGGGCATTGGGCGTCAGTCAGATCGCGCCTTCGTCGATCGGCGACTACGGGCTGCTGGCGAGCGCGAATCCCTTCCTCATCCTCGGCTTCGTGGCGGTGATCGGCGGCTTCGTGCTCGAGCTCGCTCGCCATGCACCGCGGGGCTGGCTGCTGACCCTGGACCTGATCGCGTTGATCGTCATGGTGCAGGCGACAGTCCCGATCGTCTTCGGCGGCACCCCCGAGTACGCGTGGGTGTACAAGCACGTCGGGATCATCTCTTCGTTCGCTCACTACGGGAGGATCACCGACCCGGGGAACATCTACGACCAGTGGCCCGCGCTGTTCGCCGCCGTCGCCTCGATTAGCTCGCTGGCCCACGTCAACGCGATCACGTTCGCGGCCTGGGCGCCGCTTGCCTTCGAGCTCGCCGACGCGCTGCTTCTGCTGGCGATCTTCCGACTGCTGACCGACGATCGGCGCGTCCCATACCTGGCCGTTGCGCTGTATGTCGGGCTGATCGCGTGGGTGGGCCAGGACTATCTGTCGCCCCAGGCGTTCGCGTTCATGTTGTGGCTCGCGATGGCGTTGGTGATCCTGCGCTGGCTGCGGGCAGCGGCGCCGACATCGCCGGAAGGGAGGATCGCGAAGCTGCGGGCATCGCTCGCGACCGATCTCGCGCCGGTGCCGAAGACCACCCGCGCGCAGAGGATCGTCGCGCTGCTGCTCGTGATCGCGATCTACTTCGTGATCGTCGCGGCTCACCAGCTCACCCCGTACGTGATCCTCGCGGGCATCGGCGCGTTGACCGTGCTCGACCTCCTTCGGCCGCGGTGGCTGCTGGCGCTACTGGCCGTGATCGCAGCCGCATACCTGCTACCGCGCTACGGGCTCATCTCGGGCAACTTCGGCGGGCTGTTCAGCGGCGGCAACCCGATCCAGAATGCCTCCGGCGCCCGTGGTACGTATCACGCTGGCGGCGAGGCCTTCACCGCGCGGATCGTGCACCTGCTTGCCGCGGGGATGTGGCTGCTCGCGTTGGCCGCGGTCGTGGCGCGACGCAGGGCGCTGGGGCGCGTTCTGATCCCTGCCCTGCTTGCGTTCAGCCCGTTTGTGATCCTGGGCGCGCAGAGCTACGGAGGAGAGGCGATCTACCGCGTCTATCTGTTCTCGGCACCGTGGTGTGCGCTGCTGATCGCCGGCCTGCTACTCGAGACGCGGCGCCCGAGGCGGCTGCCGATCCGCTGGGCGGTGACCGCGATCGTGTGCATTGCGACGCTGCTGGCCGGCCTTCAGGGTCTCTACGGCCCGGTCGCGGTCAACGCGTTCACGAGCTCTGAGCTCAACGCCAGCCAGTGGCTCTACGGTCACGCGCAGCGAGGGTCGCTGATCGTGCTTCCGGACGAGAACTTCCCGACGCTGCAGGCCGCCGACTACAACTCCTACGACCTGCAAGTGATGCCGTCCGATCCGCAGCTCGGGGAGTCGTGGCTCGACGAAGCCAACCTGCCCGAAGTCAAGAGCTGGATCGAGAGTCTGGGCAACCAGACGGCATATCTCGTCGTCAGCCGCAGCATGAACTCCTACGCTCGCTACTTCGGTGCTCCGCGTGGTTACGAGAAACTCGTCACCGAGATTCCGAGCGCGCTCGGCGGCTCGGTCGTCTACCACAACCCCGATACGACGATCTACCGGCTGACGGCCGACTGATCGGGAGGGCGCCCCTCAGGCGCTCGTCGGCGGCTCGTCGATCCGGATCACGCGACCCGGGTTGCCGACCACCACGGCCCACGCCGGAACCGACTTGACCACCACCGCTAGCGCACCGATGCGCGCGTGGTCGCCAACGTGGAGGTCGCCGACGACCGCGCATCCGGCGCCCAGCTCGACGTCGTCGCCGACGGTCGCGACGCCGACCTCATTGCCGTCACGGTCAACCCGGTTTCCGATCGTCACGTTATGGCGTAGATGACAGTCGCTGCCGAGCGTGCAGTGGGGACTGAGCACGATCCCGTGCGGGTGGTACAGGCGCAGCCGTGCGCCCACCCGAGCCGTCACCGGCAGCTCGACGCTGAAGATCAGCGAGCACGTCAGCCAGTACGGCGTCACGAACAGGCGAGCGAGGCGGCCCCATCTTGCCGCGGCCCACTGAGCGAGACGAAACCACGCCAGGATCAGCTGCGATTCCGGCCGCGATGCATTCACCGCCCAGTCTTGAAGCACCCACTCGCGAAACCGCTGATCAGGCTGTATCTCGATGCCGCGAGGCTATCGCGCCGGTAACGCCGTCCGCTTGATCGGGCGAGGAGTATGTGCCGGCGGCAGAGCTAGCGTCCGAATTTGGCGCCGGCGGCCCGGGCGAGGCTGACCGCTCCGCCGGCCGCAGCCAGCATGACGCCGGCGACGATCGCGACCGCTCGGCGAAACTGGCCGCTGACAAGATCCCTCACCAGCGCGCGTGGAAGCGTGCGCGTCAGGTACGACCGCTCGTCGTCAAGGTCGCGATCCTCCCCCAGGTGCGCCGACAGCTCGACCTTGCCGGCGCCTTCCCAGTAGCAGCGGCGTAGGAAGAACGCGAACGTCGAACGCTCCGCGGGGACCACGTGGTCGACAACTGCCGTGGGCACGTAGGTCCACCAGCAGTCCGGCGCGCTCGCGCCGATCCTGATGCAGAGGTCGGTGTCCTCTGGCCGCGACGTCGAGCCGACCTTGCCGAACCCGCGCCGGAAACCTCCGACCGCGTCAAACGCGCTCTTGCGGACGGCCATGTTCTCGCTCCAGACGTTGCGGACATGGGCCTGCTCCGTTGGCAGCCCTGCATGAGAGGCGCCCACCACCCAGCCGAACTCGTCGGGGAACCAGGTGGGACGCGGCCCCTGCCAGGCAGGCATCGTCATCCCACCGGTCCCGATCACCTGCGGGTCGAGCAGCGGTGCCAGCAGCTCGCGTAGCCAGCCGGGCCGCGCTCGTACATCGTCGTCCAGAAACACCAGGAACTGGTTACGGGCGAGCGTCGCGCCGGCGTTGCGCGTCCCCGACGCGCCCGGGTCGCCGCGGTGATCGACGATCTCAATGCCGTCCACTTCCGCGCGCAGCCGGCGGCACAGGGCCTCGTTGTGGTCGACCGCGACGATCAGCTGGTCTGGCTCTGGCGCCTGCTGCCGTGCGGAGTCGATCGCTTCCAGCAGCTGCTCGAAGCGCTCTTCGGTGTGGCACGCGATCACGATGCTGGCGGCCATCCCGCTCACGCCCGATCACCCTCGATCTTGCAATCGTGCAACGGCCAAGGGTGAAAACCCATCAATCTCTTGTCCGTCTGCGCTGGCCGGCGTCAAGCCGCTTAAGCTGCGCGCCGATTTCGAGCCAATGCGCCGGCAACCAAAGATTCGGCTTGCCGGGCTCGCCCTCACGCTGGCGTGGATGCTGCTGAGTGGCCCGTCCGTGCTTGCCGCCACTCGACCCGCTCCCCATTCGGCCGACCGTCACCGCGCCGTCGTCAAGCGCCATCGGCGATCCACCACAACGCGACACGGCGTTATGAGAGCGCAGAATGGTCCGGCGGACCCCTCGGGCGTGCCGATTCCTACCACCAGCCCGCGTGGCTGGCGCGAGGTATTCGCCGACGACTTCACAGGAACCAGCCTCGACTGGCAGTGGACCGCGTACTGGGGGGTGCCGGGTGGAGACCCAGGCGGGTTCTTCGACCCGACCCACGTAACGGTTTCCGGCGGCGAACTGGTGATATCGGCCTACGAGGACCCGGCCGACAACGCGTGGGACGCCGGTCCGAACACGTACGTCACCGGCGGCATCAGCTCCTCGCCATCGTTTGCGCAGACCTACGGCGACTATCTCGTGCGCTTCCGGATGGACGCAGGTCAGGGGATCGCGCATGCCATCCTGCTGTGGCCGCAGAGCAACACCTGGCCGCCCGAGATCGACTTCAGCGAGGACAACGGAGCTCAGCGTCAGACCGACTACGCGACCCTGCACTACGGATCGGGCAACACGCAGGTGCAGAAGAGCGTCGCGGTCAACCTGACCCAGTGGCACACGCTCGGGGTGCAGTGGACGGCAGGTCGGCTCGTGTATACGCTCGACGGCAGAACCTGGGCGACGGTCACGAACGCGAACGTGCCCTCGATTCCGATGGTGCTCGACATCCAGACCCAGGGTTGGGCGTGCGGGACCTCGACCTGGGAGCAGTGCCCGAACGCCGGTACGCCGGCGCGCGTCAACCTGGACGTCGACTGGGTCGTCGCATACGCGAAGTCCTAGTTTGGCCATCAGCCGCCTGCCCCCCGATGCTCGTCAGTCGCCGCTCGCCGGCGCATAGGCGACGACCCAGTCGACATACATCCTGACGACCCGTGGGGTGCTCGCGTTTGGGCAGCGGCCCCAAGTGCCCGAACATGGCCAGGTTTGAGTCTGCAGGTCGAACACCATCGGCAGGGCCGGCACGGCGCTACCGGCCATCGTCTTCCAGATCCGGCCGTCGATCGTGTATTGGAGTTTTCCGGGAGTCCACTCCACCCCAAGCGTGTGCCACTGAGTCAGGTCGACGCTCGCCAGATAAGCGTCCCGATGCGTGTCGTGCTTGCCGTAGTGAAGGGTGGCGAGCGTCCCCGTGCGCCCGCTGCCGTTGTCCTCGCTGAAGTCGATCTCCGGCGGCCAGGAATTGTTGGCGGGCATCAGCAGCGCAGCATGACCCACGCCGATACCAGGATCCAGGCGGAAGCGAACCAGGTACTTGCCGTAGGTCTGAACGAGTCCGGGACTGCTCGAAAGGCCGCCTGTTGCCCATCGCCCCCCGTCGCGCCGGTCTCGGTAGGCGCTGATCACGAGCATCCCATTCGAGACGCTGACGTGGCGCGGGTCGAACCAGCCGGCTGGATCACCACCAGGCGTGCCCCAGTAGAGGCGCCACTTGGAAGAATCGAGCGTTTGCCCATTGAAGTCGTCGGTGAACACCTGCCGCCAGCCGGGAATGTTGCCCACCGGCATCGGCTCCCGTTTGCCCGTACCGATTCGCTGTGCGTGCACCACACGTGCAGGCGCGGCGCCGGCATGTTCCGGTACCGACGTCGTACCGCATGCGGACAGCGCGAGCGCCAGCGCGGATAGAAGCACCGCGGACGGCAGCCACCTGATGATTGTCGAGTATCGGGCTCTGGAGAACATGCTTGCAGGCAACTCGGGGTCCGGGCAGGGGACGCCCTCGTCGTCGAGGTCCTGCAATACCCATCGGCACTTCCGTGCGGAAGCGAGAGCCTCGACCCATCATCCTTCGGTGGTTCTTACGAAGTCTGCCGAACGCGCTTCTCGCGGCGGCTGCACAAACAGGCGATCAATTGCTCGCTTGGCCTCCACGTAACGCGCCGCGTCGAGCAGCACGAGGACGACCATCACGCCGACGTAGGCGCCGTGGGGATACTGAAACGAGTGATCCGAGATCGGCCACAGGAGCGAGACGCCGCTTGCACCCTCCCCCATGTCGCGCCAGAAGTGGATCGCCAAGCCGATCGCGATCCCCAGCAGAAGATCGCGGCGTCGCCGCAGAACCAAGGCGCTCGCGACCACGATGGCGATCGTCAGCAGCGAGTGGGTGTATGGACGTGGAGTCCCCGCCGTAAGCCAGTCGACGCCCAGCGCGCCAGGGATGTGATCCAAGTCGATCGCCACCGACGCTATCAGCGCCGGCACCAGGAACCGCTCGCGTGCTCGCGACCCGAGGGCCCAGAAGAACAGAAGCGTGGTGAGCAGGTGCGCGAGTTCATCGAGCGGCCCGCCCGGGATCACCGTGTCCCCCGCGAGTCTGGTGCCCCAGTCGGCACCTGCCAGGAGGACGGCCGTGAGTGCGAGCGTGACCGGCGAGAGCTCCATCAAGCGTCGCCCGAGCGCGCGCTGGCGCCGCTGTGAGGTTCGTCCGTGAGCCGTCAACCTCCCGATTATCGACCACGGCTCGATGCAACCGAAGCGCACCGCATCGCGGCACTCTCCGCGAAGGGTGGCTCGGCAAGTGCCGGCGCAACCATCTCGGAACGCAGGCGTCTGACTGACGAGGTGGGATGTTTCCAAATACCGCGGAGCACGGGAGTCGGGGCGTCCAGGCTCGGGTTTGTCGAGCTGCCCCGCGCCTTGTGTACAGCGGGAGCGACGCTCGCAGATCCGACGGACCGACCACCGGATGCTTAGCTAAGATGCTAGCTATGCAGGTGAACATGCACGAAGCCAAGACGCGGCTCAGCGAACTGGTCGCCGCGGCGGAGCGCGGCGAAGAAGTCCTCATCGCCCGCGACGGTAGGCCGGCGGCGCGGCTGGTCGCGGTGGTGAAGCAGCATCCCCCGGTCCGGCTCGGCGTTCTCGCCGGACAGATCGAGCTCGCAAACGATTTCGATGCGCCGCTGCCGGGGTTCGAGGCATCCGCGGGATGACCGTCGTTCTCGTCGACACCCACATCGCGCTCTGGGCCCTCGGAGAACCTGAGCGCCTTACAGGCTCCGAGCAGTCGCTGCTGGTCGATCCAACGGTCGATCGCTGCCTCAGCCCGATCTCGGTCTGGGAGGCGGCGATCAAACGAGAGGCGGGCAGATTGCGCGCCCCGCGCGGGCTGACGGCCGTGCTCGCCGCCGAGTTCCGCATGCTCGCGATTACCGCAGCATTGCTCGAGCAGGCCGCCGAGCTGCCGAAGCATCACCTGGATCCGTTCGACCGTGTTCTGATCGCGCACGCGCTCCACGACGACCTCGAGATACTGACCCGCGACGGAGGCTTCGCCACCTACGGCGTGCGCCTTGCGGCGCCGACGCCCACGGCAGACTGAGCCGCGGGAGGCCGCGATCCCACCGTGGGCGGGCGTCCTGCTAGCTGACACGGCGCTATGGAGTTGGCGCAGCGTGGTGAGACTCTCGCTCGCTCGAGAGGGGAGCCGTCGGACGGGATATGAAGATGTTCGCCCGCCGCCAAAGCGGGAGTGTTAGAACTCGACGCCGCGCTGGGCTATCGGCTCTTGCGCGTCTCGGCAGCCTGCCGCGCCGAGCTCTTCCGATCGGCGGCCGTGCGGCCGGTGTTCGGACTTCGACCAAGCTCCTCCCACTCCGATTCGGACATCTCCACGCCGTAGTGGTGGGCGGCGGCCTTGATGTTCTCGAAGGCTTGCGCGCGCTCCGCATCGGAGACGTCGATCACCTGATCGAAGCGTGCGATCGCATTGCGCACGTGCTCCGGATCGGTGAGCGGCTCCTTGCGCTCTCTTGGGAACGCGAAGACGGTGTCCGGCAGGTCGCTGCGTTCGGTCAGCTCGCCGTGCTTCTCATGAGGTTTCCAAGTCACTCCCATGCATCACTCTCCTATCACGCGGTGTTGTGGGCGCTGTCGCCCCCAGTGATTTCAAAGGTCGAGCCCGGAGCCATGCGCCCGGCCTCCGAGGCGAGGGAGACCGCCACGGGTGCAACATCCTCGGGCTCGATCCAGGGCACGCCGAGCGGTGTCTTGGTGGCGAGAATCTCGCGCGGATTCGCACAACCCGGCCATGACTACCCCGCAAGCAAGTCGAGCACCGCCGACTCGATAGCGGCCCGACGCTCCTCTTGCGCGAGGCCCCGTTTCTCGATGCGTCCCAGCTCGCCGGCGATGGTCCAGCCAGACAGGTAACGGTCGAACACGCGAGGATCGATGTAGGACCCGCGGGCGACGGCGGGCGTATTCCCCAGCGCCTCGGACACATCCATCGTCGCTTGTCGGATCGCCCGCCGGCGCGCTCGATCGCTGGCTGAGTCCTCTGTGGACCGGGCCAACGCCACCGCTGCCAGGAGCGTGCCGTTCCAGGTGCGGAAGTTCTTGGCGCTGAACGAGTCGCCAATCAGATTCTTCAAGTGCTCGTTGATGAGTAGGGCGTGGACCTGGTGCCACGCCTGCCGCTCGCGGAACGCAAGCAGATGCTCGCCGCCTGCGCGTCGTCGTTTCAGGGCACCCACAATCTCGACGCAGCAGGGGTCGGCGACGGCATGGACGCGCCGGACGCCTTCTTTCGCGACGTAGTCGAAGACCACGCGCCCCTTCTCAATTGAGACATTGGCCTTGGCGATCGTCGCAAGGCCGAGGTGTCCGTCCTCTTTTTCGTAGACCTCGCTGCCGATCCGGAACATCCCGACGTCAAGCAGTCGCACCGAGCAGGACAGCACCCGCTCCCGGTTTAGAACGTGTCCAGCCCGCATCGTGGCGAGCACGCGCTCACGCATCGTTGGCAAGGTGTGGGCGAACGCGACCATGTGCTCGAACTTCGCGTGGGCCTGCTGCTGGCTCCACAGATCGTGGTAGCGGTACTGGCGACGGCCTGCCGCGTCCACGCCGGTCGCCTGTAGGTGTCCCAGCGGGTCCGGGCAGATCCATACGTCCCGCCACGCGGGCGGGATCGCCAGTGCCCGAATCCGAGCAAGAGCGGACCGGTCTGTCAACGGAGCTCCGTCGACGTCGAGGTACGCAAACCCGGCGCCAGCAGCGACCCGCGCAAATCCGGCAAGCGCCGCGTTGGACCGGTGAAGCCTGGGCGAGCGAGGCGGGTCCGAGTCTTCATCCATGATTACCAGCAATCGCCGCGCGCACTAGCCGGCCCTCCCGCTCGTCGCGCTCCGCCAGCCCCTCCCGGCTCGTGCGCGCCCTCGCCTGCTGCTTCCACTGGCCTCCTCGGAATCCGTGCGATCCCACCGAGATTCATACACGAGCACCGACCCCGCCTCAAGCCCGGTCCGCGAGGCGGTCACTACCGCCGAGGCGGCGCTAGAGCGAACGCTCACGCCGACAGAACCCGGCCCCCCTTCAAGGCGCGAACGCCGGTCGACTCCGGCCGCGATCGCGTCGCGTTCATGCCGGCACCGTCGTTACTCAGAGGAGCGATCTAGCGGCGCGCGCTCTCGACCCCTATTCCGGTGGGGCGTCTAATCTCGGGCGCTGAACACGACGGTCGGGTCTGGCGCGCTGGATTCCGCCGCGTCGTGCCCTCAGCCCTTGATTCGGGAGGCTTGTCCGGCCCACTCGCGGTCCCGGAGCTCGAATTTTTGGACCTTGCCCGTCGAGGTCATTGGGAGCTCGTCCATGAAGGCGATCGCTTTTGGCGCCTTGTAGTGGGCGATAGCGGACCTGACGTGGTCGATGAGGTCCTGCTCGCTGACCTGCTCGCCGGGCTTGAGAATGACGAAGGCCTTGGGACGCTCGCCCCACTTTTCATCTGGCATCCCGATAACCGACGCGTTCATCACGGCCGGGTGCTTGAGGAGCACCTGCTCGATCTCCACGGTGGAGATGTTCTCCCCGCCGGATATCACGACATCCTTGGCTCGATCCAGGAGTTGGACGTAGCCGTCGGGGTGTACGACCCCGAGGTCGCCGGAGTGAAACCAGCCGTCTGTGAACGCCTCGGCCGTCGCCTCCTCGTCGTTGAAATAGCCCTTCATGACGTTGTTGCCGCGCATCACGATCTCACCCATCGTCGCGCCGTCCGCGGGCACGTCATTCGTGTCCTCGTCGACCACCCGAAGCCGTTCCGCCTGAATCATCCCGACGCCCTGGCGGGAGAGGAGCGCCGCGCGTTCCTCCACGCCAACGTCCTCCCAGCCCTCCTGCCATTGGCAAACCGAGTAAGGACCATAGGTCTCGGTCAACCCGTAAACGTGCACCACCCGCGCGTTGATGTCCTCACACTGCGCGATCGTTTTTGGGTTCGGCGGCGCGCCAGCCGTCGTGATCACCAATGGCCGGTCCATCGGGTGAGCCTCTTTCGCGCTCACCAGCGCGGCGAGCACGGGCGGAGCGCCGTTGAGGTGCGTGACGTTCTCCCGCTCGATGAGCTGCCAGATGAGGTCGCCGCGCACCGCGCGAAGGCACACGTGTCGCCCGCCGATGGCGGTCACGCCCCAAGTCGTGCACCACCCGTTGCAGTGAAACATCGGCAGCGTCCACAGGTAGACGCTGTCGGCGCCGTGCTCGGAGTGGAGCAGCTCCCCGAGGCTGTTCAAGTAGGCGCCCCGATGGGTGTACATGACGCCCTTGGGCTGTCCCGTGGTGCCTGACGTGTAGTTGATCGTGATGGTCGCCAGCTCGTCCTCGACCGTCCAGCCCAACGGCTCGTCAGATCCACGCTCGAGTAGATCCGGGTACCCGGGGCCGTCGTATGCCTTGGAAACGTCCGCTTCCGATTCAGGGTCGAAGACCGTGACGATCTCAGCGATGGTCTCAAGCTCGTTCTCGATCGGAGTGACGTTCGAGCGTAGCTCCGAGTCGACCACCAGGAGCTTGGCACCGGAGTGGTCGCAGATGTAGCGCACCTCCTCGCCGGACAACCGCGAGTTGATGGCTACCAGCACCGCGCCGGCCAACGGCACGGCAAAGTGGGCGATCAGCAGCTCAGGAATGTTCGGGCAGAGGTAGGCCACGCGGTCGCCCGCACCGATCCCAGACGCCTGCAGGGCGCGGGCGAGACGAGTGGCTTCGGCCGCAAACTCGCGATAGGTGGTGAGCCGGTCACCGTGGACAATCGCGACCTTGTCGGGATATACCTCGGCGGAGCGCTCTAGGAAACGCAACGGTGTCAAGTCGCTGTGTGACACGGTGGACATGTGGGCTCCTCTCTTCTGCGCGCTTGAAACGCGCAGCCTTTGGTTCCGCCGCGTGCCCTACGGTTGGACCATACCCCGGCCCTTGGGGCCGGGGAGTGTCGGATGAGGGCACGGCGCGGGTGAATGGTCCGGGCTCCGGGCACGCTAGTCGTCCTGGTTCCAGGCTGGGCGGCGGCGCGCCGTGTGTGCCGCTAGCGCGTTGGTGCCTTCCTCGAAGCTCCGGTAGATCGTCTGCGAGAGCCCGGCGTCCGCGAACGCCTGGGCGAGCTTCCGGCGCAGCAAGGCGTCGGTCGAGTAGCGCGCAGAGGACAGGAAATGGGACCGCTCGTGCTGCCGAACCATCTCGAAAAAGCGCGGCGCCGCGGCGCCCCCAGGTTCGAAGTTGCCGTAGTTGACGATGAGGTTCACCCGCGTGCCGATGTCGGACAGCCGCCGGCTCAGAAGGGCAGCGAGCGCCTCAGCCTCCTCGAGGGTGTCCACGGCCAGGTCGTCGAAGTCGATGAATACGAGGTCATCGTTCGCGCGGTAATCGACGCGTTCGTCGAGCGTCAGCGGTGAGCGTTCACCTAGTCCGAGCGGCGCGTCTCTGAAGATCGCGGCGTCCATCTCGCGCAGCTCGGGCGCGACCTTGGCCCGAAAGCCGATACGGGCCAGCACATCGCGCTCGAGATCCACTCCGGGCGCGAGCTCGATCACCTCGAGGCCGTCGTCGCCGAGCCGCAGCACGCAGCGTTCCGTGATGTAGAGGACGGACTGGCCAGTCGCGAGAGCGCGCTCACCGTTGAACGTAATCTGCGCGACCGCGTCGACGAACTTCGGGATCGTGCCGTCGCGTTCAATGCGCAGCCTCCCGTCGCTCACGGTCATTTCGGCCCCGGCGGTGAACGTCCCGAGGAAGAAGACATTACGGGCAGACTGGCTGATGTTGATGAATCCGCCGGCGCCGACAAGCCTGCGGCCGAAGCGGCTGACGTTTACGTGGCCATGGCGGTCGGCCTCCGCCATCCCGAGGAAGGCTTGGTCCAGCCCACCGCCGTCGTAGAAGTCGAACTGATACGGCTGGTCGACGACCGCCTGAGCATTGGTAGCGGCGCCGAAGCTCAGACCGCCGGCGGGCACACCGCCGATGGCGCCCGCCTCGACGGTGAGTGTGATCCGGTCCAGGATCCCCTCCTCGCTGGCAACCGTGGCTATGCCCTCGGGAATCCCGATGCCAAGGTTCACGACGGAGCCCGTCTTCAGCAGCATCGCGGCGCGGCGGGTAATCACCTTACGCGCATCGAGCGCCGTCGCCTCCGGCGCCTCCGACACCACGCGCACCTCCCCGCTGTACGCGGGGTTGTAGGCCTCGGCGAACGTCTGCATGTGCACAGCGCTGCTCGCGACC
>Ga0116216_10001133_pt1 | contig 18814 bp, 16 predicted proteins | sample Sb_taG_11_FD_89696 | JGI IMG/M metagenome (GOLD analysis project Ga0116216, IMG submission 89696) | Peat soil microbial communities from Weissenstadt, Germany - Sb_50d_3_AS metaG | ecosystem: Environmental > Terrestrial > Soil > Wetlands > Peat | place: Germany: Weissenstadt | collected 2010-09-21
CTGGAGCAGAGACGCGAATTCCTGTGGCGGGAGCGTGTGAAACTCGAGATGCAGGTGCAGGTGCTGCTTGCGCTTCTCCAGGGTCTCGAACAGGAATGGTGTGCGCTTCAGCATCGCAAAGCCAGTATGGAGCAGGAAAAGCCGAAACTGGCGGCGCAGATCGTGCTGTCCGGTCTGGCCGGAACGCGCTCACTGTCTGCTGAGCGACTGTACCAGTATAGGCGCGAGCGTCTCATGCAAGAAGAGGAGCGACTTGGGCAGGCGATGATCCGGTATCAGAGCGACCTGGCTGGCCTCCAAGGGCAGATCGAGGTCATTCGTCTTGAGCTCTCATTCCTCAGCTAGTGCGAAGCAACGTCACGGTTAGCGAGACCGCGGCGTACATTGCCGTCAATTAACATGCTTTCTCTTCTTGCCACATCCCCAAAGGAATGCTCTCTCTTTGATCCTCTCCTCATACAACACATAGGCCGTCTTCATCACTCACGCTTCAGACATTGATCGTGCAAGATTGTGAGCGTGTCAAGCAATCGCAGATGAAAACGAACTCTCTCTTGAGAGAGTTTTCGCTAGGGCAATTGCAAGGACATGGGAGAGTGATACAATAGAGAAAAAGTGACGAGGAGTACAGAGCAGATGGCAAGAAGAGATGTCTTTCGTCAGTTCCTGACCAATCTTGATCAACCGATGCCACTTCCAGAGAAAGTGCGGAAGCTCACGGGCAACCTGTGGTGACGGGTGGCTTTGCGCCAGACGTGTTGCGGCCACCCTGGTGAACCTGGCTGCTGAATAGGGAGTGCACCGTCCGGTACGGATGGTCATCACCACCCTCATGATGAGCATCATCACTGATACTTTTTGGTTGCTGGTTTGCCGATAGCGGTTCCTTGACGGCTCAGCATCAACATCATATGACAGCAGAAATGAGAAGAGATGGACAAGCCGAACATTGTAGTCACCTATAACGCTTCACAGGAGCAGCAAGCGTTCTTGCTTGAGCTTCTGGGAGACGTTGCCTCGCTCACCTTTCTCTCTGAACTCGCACCCGAACAACGGGAGAAGGCATTAGAGGAGGCCACGATCCTCCTTGCATGGAACTTCCCACGAGAAATCCAACCCCAGGAGTATCCCCTCTTGCGGCGGGTCTTGTTCATCCAACTGCTGTCTGCCGGTGCTGACCATATGCCATTTGCCGAGCTGCCTTCGCGCATCATTGTTGCCAGTAACCCTGGAGCGTACGCCGCTCCCATGGCTGAACATGTCCTGGCGATGACGCTGGCGCTCGCCAAGCACCTGCTTGTGCAGCAGCAGAAACTCAAGGAGGGCCAGTTCGATCAATTCACCCCGAACCGCATGCTCTCAGGCATGACAGCGGGCATTCTGGGCTATGGAGGGATTGGGCGCGCCACGGCCCGGCTCATGCGTGCCTTTGGCATGCGTATCTACGCCATCAATACCAGCGGGACCAGTCCCGAGCCAGCGGACTTTATGGGGACGCTACGTGATCTCGAGCGAGTGCTGCGCGAGAGCGATGTGGTGGTGATCAGCTTGCCACTCACCCAGACAACGAGAGGGCTTATCGGAGAACGGGAGCTAGAGTGGATGAAGCCTGATGCGATCCTGGTGAATGTTGCACGCGGCGCGCTACTCGACGAAGAGGCTCTTTACACCCATGTGAAGAGCCATCCTAGCTTTCTGCTCGGCATCGATGCCTGGTGGACCGAACCATTCCTAACTGGGCAGTTCCGCATGGAGTACCCCTTTCTCGACTTGCCCAATGTGCTGGGCTCCCCGCATAATTCCGGGGTGGTTCCAGGCGTTCTCATGAGTGCGAGCAGGCAGGCAGCCGAAAACGTTCAGCGTTTCCTCAAGGGAGAACCGCTGGTTGGCCTTGTGCGCCGGGAAGATTACCTGTAGCGAGCAGCGAGTTCCAAACACCAGAGAACGGAGACCCGATGGGAAATGTCCTAATGAGTGACCATACCGGCGGTCAGGCTGACGGTCGTTCCAGTCGTTGCGCCTGCGAGATCAGATGCCAGAAAGACCGCCATATTCCCCACTTCTTCCAACGTGGGACCCCTACCCAACAGATTGCGGCTCATCCAACGCTCTCCCCATCCTGTGGTGCGTTTCTCCAGCTCAGGGTTGCTCTGGGCGAGCGTCTTGTCGACTGCGCCTTCCGAGCCAGCCGAGTGCAGGCAGACGGTCCGCACGCCATAGGGCCCCAATTCTGCTGCCAACAAGCGCAGCATCGCTTCCACCGCGGCCCATGCGGGACCAAAGCCTGCCGTGTAGGGCAAAGGCATTTGAGACACCACGGCCGTCATGCCCATAATGACGCCGGAGTGTTGCCTGACCATGTACGGATAGACCGCCTTTGCCGTATTGAAGGTGGCTTTCGTGTAGTCGATCAGGGGCATCGCAAAATCTTCATAGCGTAACTCGGAGAGCGCTGCGCCTTGTTCACCACCCGGTTTGTGCGTCGAGGTGGCACAAAAGGAGATGTCCACATGGCCGGTCTTTTGGACGACTGTTTTGACAAACGCAGCCACGGCCTCCTCGTCAAGCACATCTAATCGCTCGATCTGTATCTGCTTGTCAGCCAGTTTTTTGAGGGTGTCCTCATGGTGATCGGCGACAAAGACCGTCGCGCCAGCCTGAGCAAAGGCCGCAGCCACAGCCCTGCCGATGGAGCCTGCTCCGTATACTATTGCTGTCTTATTTTTGAGGATATTCTCCAACGTTGATTCCTTTCGCTCTCGCGCACGATCCGACTACATCTCGGGCGATCACCGCCAACGTGTGTGACTGATCGCGGTAGCATTTTTACCCCTGATCCAAATCCTGCGAACCCGTCGAAACGTTCTTCGGTTGCAAACGTGCAGCCGAACTAGTGAACAGTTCTTTTTGGCAACACACAAAGCGGAAAGATGTGTTTTCCGCCGCGAGTTGGTAAAGGAGAAAACCTTGCAGCACATTCGCGCGCCGCCTACGGGCTTTCGCTTTCACGCGATCAAAACGAATTCCACTATAACGATGAAAGGGCAGCACACCGTGGCGGGTGTGCTGCCCTCTTTGTTTTCACTCAACTAGGAAAGTGAGATCTACTAACATGATACCAGATACCACCACCATTTTCAAACAAGATGGCGTACGAAGAAACTGCGATGAGCAGAGAGTGCATTTGCGCTATCTCCTAGAGCAGCATACCTTGTCAAGATTGAAGGACGGCTGCCATCTCCTCTCAGCCTGCAAGGAGGTGGGTAGATGACCATCACCCAACGTCAGACGAGACGGGGATACGTCATTCACCTCGTTTCGTCCAGCGACCTGGTCGATGCGATCCAGTGCGGGAAGCGACTCCGGTCCTATTGTCCCATTCACGGCAGTGACCATCAACGTTCCCTCTCGATTGACCTCGGCACTGGTTGGGGCTTCTGCCACAGTTGCCATGCAATTGTACTGGTACAACCAAATGCCCAAGTAGTCACTAGCAGTCAGGGAAACCGGTGTGGGCATCGCAGTACTGACCGCGGTGGGTTTGGTGATAGAGCAAGCGCAGAACATCTTTCTGTGCCCTCTGTACGCCCATACCTGCTACGACGGGAGCGTTCTGCGATACCTCTTCCACAGTGGCAACAAGAGGAAGTGGGTGCTCTCAGAGCTGTTGCACCCTTGATGCGCGAAGAACTCGCTTCATCACGTAGAGCGCAGGCGTACCTGGCCGAACGTGCTCTTCCTCCCGCTATTGCCCTGGCAAGTGGCGTTGGCTACCTCTCGCGTGCGGCCTGGGAACAAGCTCCGGTGTCAAAAGAGCAGCAACGGCTCTTGAAGCGCTGGATTGGACGCATCATCTTCCCGCTGAGTTCGCCTACTGGTCATGGGTTTATCGGGCGCACGCTGCTCCAGTGGGAACCAGGGATGGATGAGAATGCCCACAAGGCTTTGCTCGATCATCTAGGCGCACCCAGGCGCTGGATCAAAACCAACCCTGCAGGGTGGTTCGGCTTTGACGCACCAGGATGCCTGGACGAACAGGTGGTCCTGGTCGAAGGCGGCTTCGATCGCCTGGTTTTGCTGGCTGCCGGGTTGCCTGCCAATGCCGTGATCGCCCTGGTCGGGACTTCTGCACGGACGGCGTGGCTGACACAATTTGCCCCACAGGTCAAACGCGTCGTGCTGGCTCTCGATGCCGACGATGGCGGAGCGGTGGCAATGGAGCGACTTGCCGGTGAGTTCCGGCGGGCTGGCTTCGTCGTCACGCTGTGTCCACTACCTCACGATCAATGGGGCAAGGATTGGAGCGAACGATGGCGCAGGCTCGGCCCGCAGAGCATATGGCCACTGTATGAAACTTTGACACAACACAGTACACATAGATGAAAGGAATGAACCATGAACGAGTCACAACGCTATGCCGTTTACCATGCAAACGACGTGCTCGAGGCCAACCTGCCACCGGTGATGCGCTGGTATGCAGATAAATCCATGTACTACACTCACGTTGCCGACATGGTGGCACCGCTTGAGCAGATCTTTGCCCTCACCAATCACATCGACCATCCCTGGACAGACAACCCGGGAGTGGTCTGGCTCGCCACTTCCAGAATACGATCAACGTCGGTCGGTGACATCATTGTCTCCTGTGAGAGTGGACAGGCCTGGCTGGTCATGCCCGTTGGCTTGCAGGAACTCCCTCCACTTCAAGGCATGCATCCAGGCCATGCTCAAACCACTGACGCAGCTTCGATGGAGCAACATGCGTTACATGCGCCCTTTGGACTCTTCCAGGTGGCCAACTACGAGGAGGTCTTTCGACACTACATTTCTGACATACCCGATCTGGCACAGGAAGCTCCCCTGCCACACATGCTACCCGCTCGCCACCCTCTGCTCGCGCAGCTTGAGGGCAGGTATGCTGTGCAGGATCGTATACCACCCTGGTGGCATGGCTGTATGGAAGCACTCACGACTGCCTGTCCCTGCCTGGATACACTCTTGCAGCCTCTCAGCCAGGAGGAATTTCGGCGGGGCTCCGTTGATCAGCAGCGCTGGAAAACGTGGCGCAATGCCGGGTGCCAGCTCGCAGAGGAGCAAACGCCAGTTCCGTGCCAGATACGCCGTGGACCAGGCCTTTACTGGATCATGGCAGGGGCTCTGCCAGCCCAAAGCAACAAGGTCTGGCTCGACCGCTTCGTCAATCGCGGAGACAAGGATATGCCGCTGGATCTGGACCTGGTCATCACTTTGGACCCTGCATGGTGGCTCAACATGGGCAACGGGCGCGGGTGGTCTTCCTATACAGGCACGGGCACGACTCGCGACCCGCGTCTCATCGGCAACTGGTACGATACCGGCGTGCTGCTAGCGGCCCTGGTGGCACGAGGCTCCGACTGTTGGACGCCTGATTGTCTGATTGCGCGCACCACCCTGCGTCTGGTTATCGATAACACTACTGGCTCTGTAGTCCCGGTTGACACAGCGGAGTCATCGCTACGTGTCGTGCTTGGCCGGGTGTACCACAACGACCAGACCTCAGCCTGCAACCTGCTGCTTTCGCTGGCCGAAATCTTTGAACAGCATAAGCTCTCCTGGGGTTGCATTGCCGGAACCAATGCCGCGCAGTTGGCCCAGGACGGTTCGCTCGGCGAGCTTGCCATCGAAGAGGAGACGCGTAAAGCGCTGGGCGTGCCCTACTGGCTTCCCGCAGCAACTGAGCGTCCCGCGCTGGAAGGCCAGATGGCTTACCTGGAAAGTGATGAGCTAGCCTCCGGCGGAAGCTGGACGTACCCGCTCTTCTCGGTGTACGCCTGTCAGCTACTCGATCCCATTTCCAATCCAATCACTCAGTCCAACGATAACAACTAATCCCCTCTTTCGTGTCGTATCCTGCCTCAATTCTCTAACCCCGCATTTCGTCCACATGCCAGCTCGCTAGCGGCTTCATGCCATCTGCTCTCCTGTTCTCTTCCGGAATACCGGAATAACAGAGATACCGAATAGATGTCTTCATCTCTGCTCGTTGAGGGTGGACACGGAAAGCAGAGCGAGCCAGACAGAGAGCGTGATGGATGGTATGTGGCCTGGAGCAAAGGGGCAGGATGCCCTGACTAATCAAAGAAAGGAACACCTCATATGACAGTGAGAACAATAAACGAAACTGGCACGATGACCCTGCTGGACGGAACCTTGCCAGTACGGCCTTTTCATCCCGATGGCTTTGTCGGCTCGCTGCAAGCGGACGGCCAGCAGGTCAGGGTCGCCGCGCTCGCCTGCGATGACGAGCGGGTGATCGCGCTCAGCCTGGTCGGGTTCGATACCAGCATTGGCGTCGTGCTGGCACGGCTGTGGAGTTCGACGGCGGTGCCCTTCGAGCCTGCCACAACCTTACAGGAGGAGTGGAGCGGACCGGGACAACTCAAACGCAGCAGCGAACGCTACAAGCAGTGCGTGGCGCACCTCGAAGGCACCAGGGAAGTCCACGCCCTGGCGCTGCTACGCACCGCACACCTCACCGAGGGCATCCTGCACCCGCCTGATCTGCCTGATATGGGCGAGCAGCGATCGGCAACGACGGTGGAGCAGGAACAAGGAACTGCACCATCGTCGAAGCAGGCAAAACCGCCGTTATGGATACCGCGCTACGTCCTGGGCAATTGGGATGAGTCTGGCCCGCACCGGCAGAGCTTCTTGGGCCATCTCTACGCCCTGCGCGTGCTGTTCCTACACCGGCACTCAGAACACCCCGAATGGCCTGATGTGTGGGCCGAGGCACTCTGGGAGCGTGGTCTCGCAAGCGAACTGATCACGCCTATAACGTCCCTCGGGATGCGCGCCTGGCGGCTCTCCGGTGACCTCATGTCCTGGAGCACGCTCGTCGGTGCAGGCGTGCGCGAAGGCTGGTTACCCTGGAGAGAATCGCACACTAGCTAACCTGTACGAGCAAACCCTCAACGTACAAGGCGTCTTGCCATTTCCACCGATCTGTTCGGTGAGATTGGCGAGACGCCTTTCTTTTTAGAGTCATGAGTTACAAGCAAAGGAGTAACGAAGATCTATGCCACACGGCACTTTAGCTAATCTGGCCAACTCGGCCTTTGTACGCACGCCGCCAGCATTCGCTGCACGCATCGTACGTTCCCTCTTATCGTTCCCAGGAGGCAAGGCCACCACTATACTTGACCCGACCGCAGGGGAAGGCGACCTGCTCATTCCCTGCCTGGATATCCCATATGCCAGGCTCTACGGCGTGGAGATCAGCGCTGAACGGACAGCCGTTGCCCGCGCACGCCTGCCTCAGGCCGAACTTGTCAGCTGCGCCTTTGAGGGTGTGAGCATCCCCAAAGGAAGTATGAGTCTCATCCTCGCGAACCCGCCGTACTTTTTCCAGGACGGTAAACGCGCCGAGTATCGCATCATCGCCGACGCTGGCATGCTACTCATGCCAGGAGGGGTGATGATCGCCATTATCCCGGCGCGTTCAGCCTGGGATGGCACCATGATTAACCACTGGTGTCGATGGTATGATCGCGTGCGCGTCTGGAAGTTTCCCGACCGCACCTCGTCGGAAGAGGAAAGCGCCTTCGAGGACTTCACTCAGATGTGCGTGGTCGGCATTCGGCGAGCCGAACCGCGTGATCCTATTCCAGCGGAGAGCCGCCGACTGCAGGGCTATCGCTACCATACGCCTGCGGTCTCTGCACCGGGCAAGAGTCCCTCGCGTGTACAAGCTGGGTGGGAGCAGGGAACGCCACCACCGGACCTGCCTATGCTGCCCATTCCCGATCCCTATTCCGTGCCAGAAAGCAGTGAGTGCGTACAGATCGTGGTGCGGCACGCCGACGAGTCCCTGTTGCTCACCGCCCTCGAACGCTGCGGAGCACACCTGTCTGCCACCTGGCAGGCCGCTACGGTCTGGGAAGAAGAGGGCCTGCGCGAGTCGCCGGTCATGCCACTCTCTGGTGAAGCGCATGTGGCCGCCGAGGTACTCACAGGGGTGCTGGATGGCGAGATCGTCTGGGGGCCACAGGCGAGCGGCAATGATAAAGAGGGAACAATCCAGGAGGCGCCGCATCTCCTCACCGCCTTTGTGGGGCAGGAGTGGGTATCCATGCCGATCGAGACGGAAGAACGCGAGAAGTTGCGCGAGCGCGGTGTGGTGCATGTGGCTATGCGCCAGTGGCAGGACAAACCCATCCTGGGCATCCTGAACCTGGAAACGGGCGAGACGCGCTACGAGCAGGGGGAGGCCGTCTTCACCTTCTTACAACCCTGGTTGGCTACCCTGGCCTCGCGTGTGGTAGAGAAACGCCAGCCGCTCTACCGGCTCGATCCCAAAGACTGGGAACTTCGTGTGGTCTCCCAGTTCGGGCAGGATAAGCAACTGCCCAACGCGGCGTTTCCGGGTCTCTCGCTGGCACACCAGCACCGCGTCTATGCCATGGGACGCGCCCTCGATGTGACTGCTCGCACGGCCATACAAGGGGAGCCAGGTACAGGCAAGACAAGGCTCGCTGTGGCTACAGCTGCGCGCCAGGCCTACCACTGGCGGCACCGAAACACTGCGCTCTTCCGGCAAGGCCAGACGCAACCTGCCTGGGTGCGTGGCCTGCGACGTGCGTGGCTCAAGAATCCGCGCACGCTGGCCCTGCTCGGTCTCACACCCGTATGTGATGCGGAGAGCGGGCGCATCACGGCCTATCGCCGACGGGATGGGAAGCTTCTCTCGCCGGAGGAGACTGGTCCTCAGGCGCTGCCCGTGCTGGTCAGCACGCCCAAGAAGGTGACCAAAGAGTACGCCGCCGAGGTGCGCGCCGCATGGCCCGAAGCAGAAGTGGTCTTCATCGACCGGCACAGCGACTTCCCTGGCTTCATGCAGCGCTGTGCAGAAAGCCGCGCACCTGCGGTGATCGCCATCCTCTCCCACTCGCTCACACGGGCCTTTGGACGCGAGTGGCAGCCAGTCGTGCGCGAGAAGAAGATCACGCGACGCGAGCCCATCCTGGAGCCAGAGAAAGACCTGCTCCCGCAGCTTGATCCCGTCTATGACGAGCAGTATGCCCTCACTGGCTATCGCTGGAAAGCCACCGGGAAACTGTATGCACGTGAGGAAACGGTGTCGCACTTCTACTGTCCAGACTGCGGCGGCCAAATCAAGGCCAATCCCGGCAAACTGCACGAACGGGAACAGCACTCTGACGAGGAGGAGCAGCACTTCGCCGCCCTGAAGAAAGGACAACAGGAAGACGAGGAGGCAGAGGAAGATGGCCTCGAACCGGTCACCAGTCGCACCTGGTTCACGCTCAAGCCCCGCTGGTGCAGGTGTCGCACAGATGCCAGAAACCAACCGGGGCCGCGTAATCCCGCCGGGCGCACACGCGTGCGTACCCCGCTCTGGACGGATGCGCGCCTCGATGCCGCACAGCGCAAGCATCCCCAGTTACCCTTTGTATCCTGGTCTGCTGCGGTGGAACGCCTGTATGGGCGAAACGGCCACAACGCTGGAAAAGCAACGGCGATCGCTTCTGCTCGTGCTATCAGTAAGTCGTCAGGGGCTGGCAAGCGCAAGGCGGTCAGCCTGGGACTGCCCGTCACCACAGGCAAGAGCCAGGATACAAAGTGCAATGACGATACAAGCTATGTCGCTCGTGAGCCACTGCCTGAAAGCTTCTCACCGTACGATTACCTGTACCGTTTCTATCGCGGGTGCGTGGCGCTGGCCGTGATCGACGAGAGTCACAATGGGCGGGGACGCGATACCGATATCGCGCACGCCCATCACCAGACCATGCTCGCCTCCCAGACACGCATGCTCACCAGCGGCACACACTTCGGTGGCGATGTGCGCCGCGTAGGCGCTTGTTTGATTGCTCCAAAGGAGCAGAAGGTCGAGGGTAAAACGACCTTCTAGGACACCCGACCCACCTGGCGGGGAAACCCAAAGGGGAAAATAGCATGTCGGGAAAGCGGTTAAGCGTGAAGCTATGTAACGTGACGCACCGCAAGTCCTGCACACATGGTGAGGCTGGGTTTGCCGAACCCAAATTCCCACTGGTCCTACCGAAGGCCCGCCGTAGCATAGCTGCAACCGGCGTCACTGTAATACCGCATCTATATCGCCGATGTGAGAACACCCTCTACAGTGAAGACGGAGTAATGAACTCTGGCAAGGGAATGAACGGGAACCTACATGTGCTGAACGTCTAACAAGCGTAAACGCGGGATGGCCTACGGGGCGCGAGCCCTATGGTCACGGAGCCGCCGTAGTAGTCTGAGCGAGGGAAAGCCTCGTACATGGCGAAGGGCGGCAGGTGGTTTTGATTACGAATGACAGAAAGGTACTCGAGATGAGAAACGCCGAAACTGTACTCGGGATCATCCAAGAACGCGGCAAGAGAGGATTGCCGTTGGAAGACATCTATCGACAACTGTTTAACCCAGACCTCTACCTGCGGGCATATGCTCGCCTGTACTCCAACAAGGGAGCCATGTCCAAAGGGACGACCAGCGAAACCGTGGACGGCATGTCGCTGAAGAAAATCGAGACCATCATTGACGATCTACGTCATGAACGGTATCGATGGACACCAGTGCGACGGGTCTATATTCCGAAGAAAAACGGAAAACAACGCCCGTTAGGCGTGCCAACGTGGTCGGATAAGCTTCTGCAAGAAGTGATACGCCTCATTCTTGAGGCGTACTACGAACCGCAGATGAGCGACCACTCGCACGGATTTCGGCCCGAACGGGGATGCCATAGCGCACTCACGGAGATTAAGCATACCTGGACGGGTACCACCTGGTTCATCGAAGGAGACATCTCTGGATGCTTCGACAACATCGACCACTGCGTCTTGCTGTCGCTCCTGAAAGAACGACTCCACGATGCGAGGTTCATCCGGCTTCTGGAAGGGCTGCTCAAAGCAGGGTACCTGGAAGAATGGAGGTATCACACCACGCTCAGTGGCACGCCACAAGGCGGAGTCGTGAGCCCCATTCTCGCCAACATCTATCTGCATCAGCTCGACCGATTTGTCGAAACGGTGCTTCTTCCAATTTACAACCGTAAAGAAGAGCGAACCAGGAACTCCGCCTATCGCAAGATCGAAGGCCGCATACGACGCCTCAAATCACAGGGAAAGCGGAAGGAGATCACGAAGTTGAAACAACAACGTCGGAACCTTCCTGCGCGCGATCCCTATGATGCTGACTATCGACGCTTGAGGTACGTGCGCTATGCGGACGACTTTCTGCTCGGCTTTGCGGGGCCAAAGGCAGAAGCGGAGGAGATACGGGAACACCTGAAACAGTTCTTGCAAGACACCCTCAAGCTCGAACTGAGTCAGGAAAAGACCCTGATCACCCATGCACGCAGCAGTGCAGCCCGCTTCCTCGGTTACGAGATCGCAATTTGTCAAGCCGATGACAAACTCACTGCTACCAAGTGGAGTCGTAATGTCAACGGCAGAATCGAATTGCGCGTGCCAGTCCACGTCATCGAGAACAACTGTGCTCGCTATATGGCACACGGCAAACCGACTCACCGGAAGGAACTGACCCACCAGAGCGACTTCGCCATCGTGGAGCAGTACCAATGGAAATATCGGGGCCTGGTGCAGTATTATGCGCTCGCAGTCAACATCGCCTGGTTGAATAAACTGCGATGGGTGATGCGAACCTCCCTCCTCAAGACCCTGGCCCACAAGCATAGATCGTCCGTGAGTGCGCTGGTAAAGCAATACCAAACCACCACGGAAACTCCGTATGGAACGATGACCTGCTTAGAAGTCAAGCTCGACAGAGGAGCGGAGAAAAAGCCGCTCATCGCCCGATTTGGAGGCATTCCTCTGAGACGACAGGAAAAGGCCATCCTCTCTGATAGTCGCCCTTTACCGGTGGTCATTCCACGTAACGAAGTGGTCAAGCGACTTCTGCGTGACACGTGCGAAATCTGCGGAAGCAAGGAGAACATCTCGGTTCACCACATCCGCGGACTAAAAGACCTCAAGCAAAAGGGCAGAAGGGAAAAACCATTGTGGGTACAAATCATGGCAGCAATGCACAGAAAAACCCTCGTGGTCTGTGGAGATTGCCATTGGGCAATCCACACAGGAAACCCGACTAGGCCGCCTATTCAAGGACAGTAACCACTGGAGAGCCGTGTGCATCGAAAGGTGCAAGCACGGTTCGGAGAGGGGCGGACGGAAAAGGAACAAGCAATTGTCACCTCGCCTGCCGCCTACTCTACATCCTGGGTTTCTACCATTACTGGTACAGGTACCATCCGCAATTCTGGCGCCGTCTGGGGCTGGGCTGGAACGATGCGGACAAGGCACTCTCGCGCTACGGCGTGATACAGGAATGGACAAAGGAATGGGAATCAGATGCGCGCCGCGGCTCGGGCCAGACCACGGTACAGGTCTCGACCATTCCCGCGCCGGGACTTTCGGCCAAACTCATTCCATACCTCTTAGAGGATATGGTCTACCTGACGGTGCTGGATGTGGGCGCACACATGCCTCCGCGTATCGAAATCCCCGAAATCGTCTCCATGCGCGATGCGGAGATCGTCGAAGCGCTCGATGATGCCGAGCGTGCGCGCCGGGAAGCCACACGCCAGTTGACCGCAGGTAAGCAAGCCCATCTCCAGAGCCAGAATGGGCATGGTACAGATGCCCAGCAAGAACTGGAATGTCTGCAACAGGCAGTAGAAGAGGCCAGTGAACGGGAGCGGGTTGTGCAGGCCTGGGCGGAACCGCGCCATCTGGCAGCCCACTACGGGCGCTTAGTGCGCGCACTAGACGATCTTGCCCGGAAACGCAATACAGCAGCGCGTCTCGCGAAGGGTACCGTGCCGCGCTGGTTCGCCGTCCTGCCCTGCGACCGTCCCTTCGAGGTGTGGGAGACCAGGCGCGACCACTGGGGCGATACGCTCGGCCGCACGATGCTGGTCGAGACGGAGCGACTCGTGTGGGAGTACATATATCCCTTAGAGCGGCGCCTCATCTCATTGGTGCAACGGGAACTCGGTGAGGGGCGGCGCGTTATGCTCTACATTGACCAGAACGATGTACGTTCGACGCCCCGCCGCCTGGAGTGGGTGCTCAAAGACGTGCAGCCCTGGACGCTGCCCAATAGCGTCGCCGCCGAGGATCGCCAGCAGGCTATCTTGCAGGCGGTGCAGCAAGGGCACCATGTGGTGATCGTCCCCTACCGGCGCGTCAACGAGGGACTGAACCTGCAAAGCGCCATCGACACAATATTGTGGGTAGAGATGGCGCTCAACCTCTTCATGCTCGATCAGGCAAGCAGGCGTGCCTGGCGTCTGGGTAAGTGTGAGGAAGTCAGGATTTACTACCTGGCATATGCTAATACTGCGGGACACACCAAGCTGCGCAAGCTGGGCCAGCAGAGCGGAGCGGCAGCCGCATTTGCCGGAGAACCTGCACGTGGAGCGCTGATTGAACACGCCGGAGCCGACAAAACCACCCTCGCCAGACTCTCCAGCCTGCTCGAACAGAGCGAGGGTGAGGACGGAGACGACGAGGAAAACGCCATGCTGCAACTCTCAGACGAGAATGAAGTGGCCGAGGAAGAGGCGGTGCTCAAGGCCGTGTTTGCCAAACGCGCGGAGGAACTGCGCAAGGCGCTTGTGCGAGGGCGTGAGTGGCTTGGTGGGGTCAAGGACGATCTCGCAGATCGCCTTGCAGCACTCGCGTCTAGTCCTACTGCCAGGGTTTCGGTGTGGGCCGAGCGTCCTCTCCCGCTTGCTCTCTCAATCACCAGGGAGCGTCAAGTAACACAGATAGGCGTAGAGCTACCAGAGCGCAGAGACGAACAGCAGCGTGAGCCAGTGATTACACTCCCTGCTGCCACGTCTCCAGTGCTCGCAGCGTTATCTCCCTTGCTGCCTGACGAGGCGACGACGACCACTCTACCTGGGGTACCGCTACAAGAACCAACGTGGGAAACAGTACTCACTGTAGGCAGCCGTGCCGAAGTCGTTTTCGGGCGCACCGAGCATATCGCGCTGGCACGGGTCCGGAGTCGACCACGTCGCCCTGGCGGATACAAGGAAACACCTCGACGGCGCATACCGATCTCAGAGCGTGACATTCCCTCGCTCGTCGAGGACGAGGTGGCAGGAGCGGATGAGCAGTGCCGCCAGGTACTGATGCCATCGCTGTGGGACCAACTCGTGGCACCCACGTCGCAAGCCAGCACGGTGAATTCGACGCTCTTCACAATGTCGTCTCACGTCCAGCATGCCCCTCACCAATCACAGTTGTGGGAACGAGAAATGGTGCAACCACGCAGGTAAATGCCAGGTAGTTTTAGCCACCCGACAAGAGGGGCGAGAAATATGCTATGCCTCATGCCATTTCAACAAGTTGTACATCAAACAATCAACCGCAAGCCCCAGACCGTCGCTGTGAGTGCAGTTGCCTGGGGCATTGTGGTATTCACAAAGGAGAAAAATCCTATGGTACATACACTCCCATCTGTCCTGACAGAACAGGACGAAGACATTCGTGAAGTCAGCCCCGCCAACGCCGTCCTCTTGCGGCGGCTTGGCCTTGAAGCGCTGCCAGCGCACGAAACTCTGATCCTGCCAACAGAGCGGCTCATCGTCTATGGTGCCGACCACCTGGCGCGTTCCGCCAAACGCCTGGTGAAGAGTATCCAGCACGTGGGCATCCTGCAAAATCCCTCGGTGGTTGTGCAGAGAGGACGCGATATGCACGATGAGGAGGCCACCTTCGAGGTGATCGCCGGGCGCAGGCGTGTCCTGGCTGCCAGACTTGCCGGGCTTGTCGTGGTCAAGTGTGAAGTTTACGAGGCCAGCACGATGCAACTCTCAGCGTTGCTCGCACTCATTGAGAACGAGCAGCGTTCCGCCGCCTGGGTCAGGGAGGTCGAGGCGCTGCGCTGCCTGATCGATGAGGAGGTCGGCATGACGCTCGATGACCTGGCCGCCTTCGGCTTCGACCGCGCGACGCTTGCCGAACGGCTCAAAATCGCACAGTTACCCGCACCACTACTCAACTGCATTCTGTTGGGAAATGTGAGCCGCGAGGTTGCTCGTAAGCTCGTCCGGCTCACGCAGGCGCAGCAGGAGCATGTCGCGAGCCTTGCCATGACAGGTGAAGAGATCACGGCAGAGCAGGTGAAAGACATCTTGCGGGCGCAGATCAACGCTGGTCTCGTGCCCGTCCAGGATGCACTTGCCTAGGGATGGAATGCCACTTCATCTCACCTACCTGTCGTACCTGATACGTTAGTGCAGGATACGTCGCCTTTTCTGGCACAGCCGCAGCGTGAGGAACCTGCAGAACAGATCGAGTGTCTGGATAGGGAACGTATGCAGGAAGCATGCCAAACTGCCTCAGCCTCTTCCCTGTCCTCACTGCTGGCTGCGCTCCTCGCCTTTGAGCACTGTCCCGATTACCGGATGGCACCGCAGTCCTTGCAGACGCTCTCCCAGGCGCTCGTGCAGCAATTGCATATTGAGCTTCGTGAAGCGCCACCGGCAGCCCAACCTACTGTTCAACCTCAATCAGAATGAAAAGGAGCTAAAAATAATGTTTGCATTTGACCAGGGTTTTCCCAAAGCTGATCCCGTTTCGCGCGGTTGTGGAGATCGCGAGCCGGGCGGAGTTTACGCGGAGTGTGGTCTCTCTTCCAGAGGACGGCCACTGGAGGAGTTCCTCATTGACCCACCGCTGCCGATCCCACCAGGCCTCGATCTCGTGAATAAGCCGCAGACCTGGCAGCGGTTGCTTCCATCGGGTGAGGCAGCGCTCGATGGGGATGGACTGCCCATCTTTGACCTGCTGATCTGGGTGGGTCAGGAACACTATGCCTATTGTCCTGATTTTCTTGAAGAAGTCAAACGATATGGAGCGTCTCGCCGCCTCAATCCCAATCTCGACCTCTCACTCCTCTCCCGGTCGAGTCGCATGATCCTGGCGCATCCCCTTGTCATCAATACAGCCTGGCAAGAGCAACGCCCGCCACAATCCTGCAAGAAAGAAGTTCCCGGTCACGATGCTGTTAACGCTGCGAGTGACGATGAAGCGGGATGCGCAACGAGTGAGACTGGTGAAGAGACAACCATCAAGCCACTCCTGCATCTCATCGGTACCAGCAGTGAATCGCTCCTCCCGGCGCTGTCGCCAGCTTCCCCGAGAACGGGACCGTGCCTCTTCAAATTGTGGGAACTCATCCCACGGGAGGCGGCGCAGACAGCCATCGATATCCTCGATAGTGAAGTTGGAGAGTTGCCTCCAGGCGCAGAACCCCTGCCCCTCTGCCTGCGCGAGATTGGCAGCACCATCTACCAGTATCGCCCGACGGGTGAGTCGGCGGATGGTCTTGTACCGGGCATCTTCGCGGTGCTCCCGATCACTGGATTCGCGCTCGTGCGCTTCCAAGATGGCTCGGTCAATGAACGAGCTAAGGAGAAGATTCTGGCCGGGTTGGAGGCGCATGGTAGCCACGCGATCCCGGTCTACGAGACTGATCGCTAAGGATTAGCAGAGAGGCAGGAACGCAGGCACATCAACAAAGCGAATCTTTGCAGAACACGCCGCATGCACCGAGAGCATGAAGAAAGGCAACGGCCAACTTTGACTTTCGATGCAGTGCGGCACGATCGTTTACACACAACCCCAGGAAGCACCTTCCTGGGGTTTTTCATACCTTCTACATTGGAAAGGAATATCACGTTATGACACGAACAACAACACGCTGCGCATTTTGTCCGGCAGCGGGAAAGAAAACACAGAAGAACATCCTTATGCATCCACTCTTTGTCGATGAAACGATGGATTGGCCGTCATCTGATCCAACGCTTCAGCGTCAGGCGCGTGCATTACATGAGGCCATTGCGCCGTACCTCTGCATCGCTGATCTGCGACGGCTGGCAACCAGTGGTGACAACATCCAGGCCGCGCTCAAGAGCATCGAAGGAATCCCTGAGGAGGTGCAGGCATTGGTCAGCCTGCTCCAGGTGCTCCTTGCTCCGTGTAAGGATGAACGCATTACGCAACCTGCCGATCTGGCGGCGCTGCTGATGCTGGAGCTAGGACACCTTGACCATGAAGAATTTTGGATCGCATGCCTGGATACCAAAAACCACGTGCAGCGTCTCCAGCGCTTGTATAAGGGCAGCTTAAACTCGTCAGTCGTGCGTGTGAGCGAAGTGTTCCGCTTGCCCTTACAGCTCAATAGCGCTGCCATCATCGTCGCGCACAACCACCCCTCATCTAGCTGCCTAGCCAGCCCCGAGGATATCAACGTCACTCGCCTTCTCATCCAGGCGGGCGAGTTACTTGAGATCGAGGTGCTTGACCATCTGATTATCGGCCAGGGTGCGTGGATAAGTATGCGCGAACAGCGGCTGGGCTGGTGAGGAGGAGAAGAAGTGATGGTAGACATAAAACTGGCGGAGAGGAACGAGCGTCTCATTCTGGGCATCGACCCCGGCTTTGGCCGCATGGGCTATGCGGTTGTATCGGCAGCAGGCAATGATCTACGTTTGCTCGTCTGCGATGCGATCATAACGCCAACCGGACAGGCCTATCCGCTACGGTTGCAGTTGATCTATGAGGAACTCTGCGTGATCATTGATCGGTATCACCCGCAGGAGGCCGCCATAGAGAAACTCTTCTTCGGCAAGAATGTGACCACGGCCATCGGTGTAGCGCAGGCTCGCGGCGTTGCGCTCCTCACGTTGGTGCAAAGCGGTCTAACAATTGCGGAGTACACTCCTGGTGAAGTCAAACTGGCAGTCACGGGCTATTGGGCTGCGCGGAAAGAGCAGGTAGGGTATATGGTGCAACACATGCTCGATCTGCCTTCGATACCTCGACCGGATGATGCAGCTGATGCGGCGGCTATCGCCATCTGCCATGCACATGTACTACGCATCTCCACAGAAGGATTGCTCAGGTAGCGAGCCTCTGACTGGATTGCCTGCAGTCTCTCGAAGGATAGCTTTTCGCAGAAAAGCTGTCCTTCTTGCGTTTTGGGGATATGTTGGTCCTTAGGGTGACATGAGCGAAGCTGTCATAGGCTTCACAGGAACTTGTCAGGAACCTTTGAGTATCTGCAGGTCGGCGTTCTAGGATTTGATTGGCAATTTCCCCTGGATGCGCTCATGGTATACTTCTACCAAGGAACGTCTCTCTACGAGCAGGAGCAGAAAACGTATGGGCGAACAGTATGATCAGATAACTCCATCCCTCCAAAGCTTTATCCAAGAACAGCCTCTGTTCTTTGTGGCCACCGCTCCTCTCTCGGAACATGGGCATGTCAATCTTTCCCCAAAGGGCTATGATACCTTTCGTATCCTCTCACCACATCAAGTCGCCTACTTGGATTTTACAGGGAGCGGGAATGAGACCTCTGCTCATCTGACTGAAAACGGACGGATTACCTTCATGTTTTGCGCTTTTCGTGGAACACCTCAGATTCTGCGTCTCTATGGAAAGGGAGAGACCGTACTGCCAGGAGCACGGCAGTGGGATGAACTGATGGCCCATTTCCCAAGCTATCCAGGGATACGTCAAATTATCCTGGTCTCGATTGATCGGGTACAAACCTCATGCGGGTATGGAGTGCCTCTGATGGAACTGCAGAAGGACCGGGAGACACTAACGCGCTGGGCAATCTCGAAGGGGGAAGAGGGGCTCGCCGACTATCGTCACGCCAACAATAGCAAGAGCCTGGATGGCCTTTCTACCCCCCTGGCGCAACAAGACAAGGAATGAGATCGACCAAGGAGACACAGAAGATGACAGGAGAAAAGCTC
>Ga0116216_10001135_pt1 | contig 18802 bp, 17 predicted proteins | sample Sb_taG_11_FD_89696 | JGI IMG/M metagenome (GOLD analysis project Ga0116216, IMG submission 89696) | Peat soil microbial communities from Weissenstadt, Germany - Sb_50d_3_AS metaG | ecosystem: Environmental > Terrestrial > Soil > Wetlands > Peat | place: Germany: Weissenstadt | collected 2010-09-21
CACCACGTCCCGAATCTTCGAAGGTTTCCTCGGCGCGCCCGAGCGCGCGTTCTACTACGGTCACTCGTTTTGTGGAAACCCGCTTGGTGCAGCGGTTGCACGCGAGGTCCTGCGCATCTATGCAGAAGACAAGGTCGTCGAGGGCGCTCGAGCTCGCGCACCCCACATCGCGAAGGCCTTCGCGGAGATGGCGGATCTTCCCGGCGTAGCGCGCACACGCGCCCTCGGCATGGTCGGCGCGCTCGACCTCGCAGGTGCGGCCGGATACCTGGGTGGCGCGGGTTGGGCTGTGTACGAAGAGGCCCGGCGTCGCGGTGCGTACCTGCGCCCTCTCGGGAACGTGGTTTACGTGGCGCCGCCGCTCGTCATCTCCGATCCGGATCTCATGCTTCTCCTTTCGATCGTGCGCGAGAGCGTCGCGGCCGTGGCGACGCAATGACCTCGGGACGCGCTCGCAGCGCTGCCGCGATCACCGCCGCGCTCTTCCTGGCGGCCGCCCTGGGCCGCGCGGCAGCGGGTCCGCCGGGCGCGGGAACGCCGGTCGAAGGGGGCGCATCCCAGACGCTGAACGGCTTTCGGCTCGTCCCCCTCGTGGTCAAGGCCGAGCTCGTTCGTGAGGGAGGTCCCGCACGCGACCAAATTAAGGCAGTCGACGATCCACAGTTCGTGCCCCCCGAGCAGGCGACCTGGGTTGTGGCAGACACGCCCGTGATCGGGCTCGAGCTGAATGGCCAGGCGCGCGCCTACCCCGTGCATCTCATGGAGCATCACCAGATCGTGAATGACGTCCTCGCCGGGGTACCGATCGCACTGTCCTATGATCCGCTTGCAGGAACACCACGCGCGTTTCGCCGGAGCGTTGCCGGCAAGAATCTTCACTTCGGCGTGTCTGGTCTCGTCTACAACGCCTGTAGCTTGATGTACGACCGTGAAACGCAGAGTCTGTGGTCCCAATTCACGGGGCAGGCGATTTCAGGGCCACTTTCCGGCACGCGTCTTGACCGCGTCCGCGTGCGACAGGAGCCGCGCGACCTTTGGCTTGGTCGCGCGCCCACCTCGAGCGTGCTGGTGCGCCCCGACCCGGAGGGGATCGACTACCGCTTCAGTCCCTACACGGCGTATTGGCTGCAAGAAGACATCCCGTTTCCGGTGGCTGCGAAGGATTCGCGCTTTCACGCGAAGGAGCTCGTTCTCGGCATTGTCATGAAGGGTAAGGCCCGCGCCTACCTGGGTTCGCTCCTCACCGCGGCGGGCGGGCGGGTGACCGATAATTTCCAGGGGAAGAAGATCCAGATTCTTTACGACAGCGAAAACGCGTTCATGCAGTGGGAGGTCCCCAAGGGAATCGAGGTGACGGAGGCCTATTGGTTCGCGTGGAAGGCCTTCTATCCCGACACGGAAGTCTGGAACGATCCCAAGGTCAAGCCACCCAAACCCTAACGGCCGGCCGCTCCCTCCTGCTCGAAGAGCTGATGGACGGCGAGACACTCCGGTCCCAATCCTTCGTCGCGCGCGCGTTCGAGCATCTGAAGAACGTGCGCATTGACGGGCGTCGGGATTCCATGGCGCCTTCCGAGCTCGAGGATCAAGCGGTGGTATTCGTCTCCTTCCACCGCCCGGCGATCCCGCAGCGCGGCCCAGATCTGGTTGTACACAGGGAGGCGTCGTGCGCTCGTTCCCTGTGCCAGCGAGGCGCGTTGGAACTCGATCTCTTGGTCGAGCGATCGGTCGCGTCCATCGCAGCTGCGGGCGGGAATGCCCGCGGCATCGAGGACGGCGCGAGCTTCCTCGAGCAGCCGGGCTTTGATCTCCACAAAGGCCTGCGTCGTATGGTCGCGGGGATGCACGAGGGCGTTTGGGGTGCTCATGAGATTGATGCAGAGCTTGAGCCACTTGTCATCGGCGATGCGCTGGGAAACGCCGACGTCGAAGCCCGCGGCCCGGAAGTCTTCCGCGAGGGCGTCGACATCCTCCCCCCCGCCTTGGGGATAGGCGCCCAGCACCACGCGGCCTCTCCCGAGGGTGACGGCGGCGTTCGGGGCAACGCGCGTGCAGGTCTGCCGCCAGACGACTCCGAGAACGCGAGGCACGTACTCGCTCAGGATCGCCTCGTTCACGACATGGTTCTGGACGCAGGCGACGGGAACCCGCGGAAACGCCGCACCGATCGCCGGGGCCACGAGTTCGGTGTCACAACTCCGCACACACAGCAACACGGCGGAAGGCGCTGCGGTCGCTGCGTGGCCAAGTCCAAGGCTCGCCTCGGCGCGCACACGCACGATCTCGCCGGAGCCGGGGTCTTCGACGCGCACGCCGTCGCGCTCGATCGCGAGGGCGGCCTCCTGCCCGCGAACGAAGAACCGGACCGCTCGGCCCGCCGAAGCGAGGCGGGCACCTGCGACGAGGCCCACCGCACCGGCACCGACGATCGCAATGCGGCGCAGCTCGCCGCGCATCATCGCCGCTGCCCGAGGGTCGCCGTGCTCCGGATGCGAATGCCATCCCGCACGGCTTCAATTTCCACCTGTTGACCGGGCCGTGCGGCAAACAAGAGCGCCGAGAACTCCTCGAGGTTCGCGACGGCGGCCCCGTCAAACCCCACGATCACATCCCCTCCTCGCAATCCCGCCGCCTCCGCCGGGCTGCCGCTCCGAACCCCTTGAATGCGCACGCCGCGCACGGGCGGGCCCCCGAACTCTGGAATCGTGCCGAGGTAGGGGCCGTAGCCTGGGCCCGGCTGCGCGGCTCCCGCGGCGTGGGAGGGCTGCGCGTGGGCGAGCGCCACCGGCCGCTGGGGTACGGCGAGGAGCGCGGCAACGGTGCGATAGACCACGCGAAGCACCTGAGCCTCGCCTGCCGCGTTCACGAGCAGCGCTCGGTCGTCGGGGGTGTGGTACTGAGGATGATTACCCGTAAAAAAGAAGAGTACGGGCACGCCCTTCACGTAGAAGGAGGTCTGGTCCGAGGGGCCGAAGGCGCCGTTCTCGAATGAGGGTGTAAGTCCGAGATCTCCCGCGGCCTGGTTGACGAGCGACTCGAACGCGGGAGACGTGTCCGCCCCAAACACCGTGAGCCGTTGCTCTCGCAGGCGACCGATCATGTCGAGATTCACCATGGCGATGGTGTCTGCGAGGGGCCACGCGGGGTCGCGCACGTACTCGTTCGAGCCGACGAGGCCGGCCTCTTCGCCTGTAAAGGCCACAAGCACGAGCGTGCGCGGCGGCGGCGGGCTCGTGGCGGCGAAAGCTCGCGCGAGCGAGAGGAGCCCCGCCGCACCCGAAGCGTTGTCGTCGGCGCCGGGGTGCACCTCGCCGCGTCGGTCCGGCGCGAGAGATCCGTATTCGCCCCGGCCGAGGTGATCGTAGTGGGCGCCCACCACGACCGCTTCGCGCGCGAGCGTTGGCTGGCTGCCGCGGAGGATGCCCACGACGTTCGCGACGGTCCCCATGCGCCGTTCGATCTCGACCCGCACCTCCGCGCGCACGCCCGCGAGGGGCGTCGAGCCCGGCCGGCCGGATGTGTCGATCGCCGCTTGACGCTCGGCCAGGGAGAGTCCCCGGGCCGCCGCGACGATCCGCTCCGCAGCGGCGCGCGAGACGGCGAGTGCAATCGTCTCGCCGGGCTGCAGCGTCGGATTCGCGCCGTCGGCCCGTGGAAGGCGTTCCACAACGCCCGGTGGGGGGGCGGCCGATGGCGCGATCAATACCGCCACGGCTCCGTGTCGCCTCGCGTTCAGCGTCTTGTACGCGCGAGAGAGGTACGGTGCTCCTGCCGCTCCAGCGAGGGGAGACGTGCCCGCGGGACGGTAGTCGAGAACGAGCGCGACCTTGCCCGCGGCATCGAGGCCTGCGTAGTCGTCGTAATCCAGTCGTTCTGCGCTGATTCCGTAGCCAGCGAAGACGACCTCTCCCGCGGCTTCTCCATCGGCGCTCGAGAGATAGGCTTCGAAGTCGCGACCCCGAACGAGCGCAGTCTCTCCCAGGGTAAGATCTGCACGCGCGATGCGAATCGCGACAGGCATCTCGAATGGGCTGAGGTAGGAGCCTCCCCGTCCGCCGGGCTCAAGACCGGCATCTCGGAAACCGTCAGCGAGATAGCGCGCCGCCGAATCCAGGCCGCCCGTTCCAAGGCCTCGCCCTTCGCGGGCGTCGTCCGCCAGCCAGTCCACGTCGCCCGCGACCTTTGTTGCATCGACCCGCGGAGCGTCCGGGACCGGCCGCGTCCAGCGCGTAGGGCCGCCGCAGCCAGAGAGCGCGAGCAGAAGGGCGAGAAGGATGGAGGGCACGGTCTTCACGTGGCCGAGATCCTAGCGTCGGCGGCCGTGACGCTGGGGCCGTCGGGTGCTCTTGTGGGCCGTAGGAACGGCCGCTCGCCGCTGCTCCCGACCGGATCGGGCTTGCGGCGTACAGGAGAGGTTCCCCGCTTGCCGGTGAGGGTGCCTAGCCCCGGAAGCCAAGCCTCAGCGCGCGCCTGGCCTGGCACGGGGAAGGACTCGCGGGATCTGCGGGCGCCTGTCTTCGCGCAGCCGCCTTCTCCGCAGCAGCACTCCCGAAACCCGAAGGGCTTCTCAAGCGTATGCAAAGACACGGGAGGAGCGACCCATGCGGATCGCTACAGCGCGGGATGTGGGTGCGGCCGTCCCGCAGAGCTCGGCGGAAAAGGGCGAGCCGACCGGCCTGCGACGTGCCGAGCGCGCGAGCGCCGCCAAGCTCCGCCTTGGCGTGCTCTACCAGGAGCTTGCTCCGCACCTCGTGCGCTCCGCGCAGCGTCTCACGCGAGATGCTCCTGCCGCCGAAGACGTCGTCCAGACCGCGTTTGAAAAGGCCCTGCGCCACGTGGCGGACTTCCGTGGAGAGGCACGCCTGTCCACTTGGCTGCACCGCATCGTGACAAACGAAGCTCTGGTCTGGCTGCGTACCGAACGCCGACGCGCACGTCATCTCCAGCAGGACTCCGACCGCGCGCATCTCGCTTGCGATCCGGCAGCGCAGGCGCTGGAAGTCCTGCAGCTTCGAGAACGCGCGGTGCGTGTGCGTGAGGGGCTCAAGCTTCTCGGGAGCGCCGAGCGCGACGTGTTGCTGCGGATCTTCATGGAAGACCAGAGCTACGCGACGATTGCGACCCAAAGCGCGGCACATCACGGGGCGATAAAGACCCGCGCCTTCCGAGCGCGCCGGCGCCTTCGCGTGCTGCTCGCTGGGTCCTGACCTCCCTGACACGCGGAAGCACGAATGAGCCACCGCGTACGCGGGTTCCGCGGGCTAGCCTCCTGGGATGGCGGAGCGCGCGCAGGTCCTGATCGTCGGAGGAGGGATCATCGGAACCAGCGTGGCATGGGCGCTCGCAGCCCGGGGCGTTACGGGAATCGAGGTCGTCGACCTCGATTTGGCCGGTGTCTACGCCTCCTCGGAGCTCAATGCAGGGGGTGTTCGCGCGACCTGGTGGCAACCCGTCAACATCGACGCCTGCAAGGCCACGCTCGACTTCTTTCGGTCGCGGGGGACCGAGTTCGGTTTTCGCGAGCGCGGGTATCTCTGGCTCTACGCGCAGCCTTTGCTCTGGGCGCGGGCGCTCGAGAAGCGCACGCTGCAGAACGCGCGCGGCCTCGGCGTGGAAGCGCTCGCTCCCTCCGAGGTGTGGCAACGCTTCCCGCTCTTGGACCGCGCACGCGAAGAGATTGTCGGCGCGACGTTCTCGCCTCGCGACGGCCTCGTGAACCCCAATGCGGTGCGCGCTTGGTATCGCAGCGAGGCCGAACGCCTTGGCGTTCGTTTTCGCAATCGCCACTACGTGGCCGGAGTCGCTACGGCACGCAGCGTGGGCTCCGGGGGCCGCATTCGGCGCGTCTCGCACGTCGACGTGGTGGAGGTCGTTCGGGGGGATCCGACCGACACGGCCGGTACGCTTCGTGAGATCCTTACCACCCATCTGGTGCCGCCCGATGCGGTGAGCGCCGAAACGCGCATTCGCTGCGAGATCTGCATCAACTGTCTCGGTGCGTGGTCGTCGGTTTTGCTGGCGAAGATCGGAGTGCGTGACGTCACTGAACCAGTACGACGACAGATCGCGCTCGTCGACGTGCGCCCGACAGATCTACCCGCCGACACACACCTCGCTTCACTCGGGATGATCGTCGACGCGAGCGGGCTCTACTTTCACCCGGAGGGCTCGTACGTGCTCGCAGGGTATTCCATGCCCGACGAAGCACCCGGCTTCGACTTCGCATACGACGGTGAGTCGTTCTTTGAGAGCGAGATCTGGCCTCGCCTCGCGCATCGCGCCAGCGCATTCGAACGCTGCGGACACGTGCGCGGCTGGGCAGGTCTCTACGACGTTACGCCGGACAGAAGCGGCATCGCGGGTGCGGTCGCCGGCTTCGCGAACCTGTATGAGGCTCACTCGTTCACCGGTCGTGGTGTGATGCAATCCTATGCGGTGGGCCGCAGCCTTGCAGCACTCATGGCCACTGGGCAATTCGACGAAGTCGATCTCTCCCCGCTGGCCCGCGATCGTTTCGACGATCCATCGCGCTGGGTGACAGAGGATCTACACATCTGAACCGTCGCGTTCGCAAAAGGTGCGGATCGCTTCGAGACTCGAGCTCACCATCTCGGTGACGAGACGCCGCACTTCAAACCGATCGAGCACGCCACCTACGACCGGAACTACGTTCTCCGCGATAATCCGCATCCCAAGGCGGGTTCCTCCCTCGCCTTCCTGGAGGAGCGTGTAGGTCTCGTCGAAGCGCAATTGCCCAAGCTCAATCAGGGAACGCAGATGACTTGCCTGAACGACCTCAATCGGTCGGTCGTGGAGGAGCGTCGGAACGCCGCCCTGGCGGTAGCGCCACCGCACGTGCTGGCCGGGCTTCGGGTAGTCTGGGGGAGCATCGAGGGCCCCCCCATTGCCGTTCACCGCGTCCCAGGCCGCGACCTCGTTCGGGTCGGTAAGCGCGCGCCATACCCGCATGGGCACGGCCCGGATTGCGCAGGACATCGCGACCGTGATCACGGCCGGAGGGTGACCTTTCTCACGGGCTCGAAGATTTCCCGCGGACACGGAAAATGCAAGCGTGCGCTGGAGCGCCGAACCATTATGGCCTCGCAGCGGGCGCGGTGAGGGCCTGCACGATCGCATCGACCGCCCCACGGGCCTTGGCACGCATCTCCTCGTCGCTTGCGTCCTGGATTGGATGGGGCACGTAGACCGCGCGAGTGGCAAGCTCCGGCAGCCCGAGGGCCTCGGCCTGCTTGTGGGCCGCGCCGACGAACTCGCTCGACGCCACCATCACTGTGGCGATACCCCGGGCCTCGTAGTCCGCCAGGTCGTGCACACTGCACGACGTGCAGGACCCTCAATCCGCCAGTGCTTGGATTACGACCCTGCAGCGCTGCGCGATCTCGTCGCGCAGACTGCGCGGTGCGGGCTTCGTGAAGGTCGGCTTGCGTAGCCGGATGATCTGTTCGCTCGGCGCGCGCAGGCGCAAGAGCGCCTCGAGCTCATCGAGGAAGACGTCGCCTCGGGCCTTTGCGATGTCCACGAGCCCGATCGGGCCCCGCAGGCTGCTCCCGCGCACCGAAAGGGGACGCCGCAGCGGGCGATGCTCTGCGGTCGGATCAAGAATCATGCGATCGCTGTTACCCACGGCGGCCACTCTACCACGGGGCCGGTCGTCCCTCAGGCCATGATCTCGCGTGTCACCGCCTCCGACCCCATTTTTCCGCCGACCCATCCGCCAAGAACCGCCGAAAACTTGCCCGCCCGCGCTCCGGCGACCACGATCAGGATGTCCTCGTCGCGACGGAATTTCGCGAGGGGAAGGGCCAGAGTCTCGGGCTTCGGGCGTCCATCCTGACCCAGGAGATCTCTGGGCAGGGCCTGGAGGGGGAGGCCTTCTGCGCACTCGGCGTCGGGCAGGCACTGGCCGAGCGGCCGGCTTGTGGCCTCCTGGATCCGCCGACGCAGATCGGCCTTCGACCAGCCGTCGGCCTCGAGAGTACGGCAATGCTCGGGGCAGACGACCAGCATGACCTCGCCGTAGCCGTGGAACTTCGGGTGCGCCACGGATTCGAGACACAGCCCCATGCTGGTGGCAAGCGAGCGAGCGCTGCGGGAGGTCTGGTCGAGGATCGCGCGGGGCGCTTCACCCGCGAAGAGCGTGACCGTGTTCTGTTCGCGCCGGAAGCCGCGCTCGACGTGCAGCGGCTCCCACGGGCTTTCCTCCTCGTTTTCCCCGATGCAGCAGGTGAACTTTCCTGGTTGTCCGAGCGTCGCCATGTCGACCTCCCCAGGCTTACCCCCACCAAGATTGCGGACCACGAGTTGGACGGCGCGGCCAATCGTTGCGTTCGCGCGGAAACCCTGACCAAAGACATTGCCCGCACATTGGATCCCGATCTCGTGCCGGATCGGCCCATTCACCACGATCACGGGAGTCGGAAAATAGGTCGTGGCGAGGACACCGTGCAGGTTGAACTCGTCCGTACATGCCGCTTCAAGCGCGGCAATCACGACCGGGAGATACTCGGGTCGACACCCGGCCATGACAGCGTTGATCGCGATCTTCTCCACCGTCGCAGGCGCGAGATTGGGAGGCACGAGTGCCACCACCTCGGAGGGCGAACGCTTCGTCCCTTCGAGCATGCGAACCACGCGCGCTTCGGTTGGCGGGACCACCGGCAGGCCGTCGTCGATGCCGAGAGCGGCGAAGAACTCGAACGGGTCCTCTGCCTCGGGAACGTGCACGCGTCGCGCCGAGAGCCGCGCCGCGCCACGCCGAACGGCGAGCCGTTGGGCGATCTCGGGATCGTGCACGCGCGAGTCGCAGCCAGGTCGATTCTCCGGCCAGCGCTCGCCTGCCTGCTCGAGTGGCGGCACCGCCGCGCCGCAAGTGCGGGCGGCGTCCGCCGCGAGTGCGAGGAAGTCCTCACGCCCAAAGCCCTGAAACGCGCGAAGTATGCGACCCTCGCCGGAGATCAGGACAAGACAGGGAACCGCGTCGAAGGCATAGGCTTCCGAGGCGCTTAGCTCTTGATCGAGCACGACGGGAATTGCGAGTTCGTGTTTCGCTACGAAAGCGGAGCTCGTAGCAGAGTCGCTCTGAGAAACAGCGACGCTCCGGAGTCCAGCTCCACCGAGCAGCTTAGAAAGCCGTCCCACCAATGGGGCCACGAAATCGCAGGTCGGGCAATCGTGCTTGAAGAAGAAGAGGAGCGTTGCCGGGTCGGTGGCGGGACTGCGCACCCCGTCCTCGCCGCCGCCGTGAAGAGTCTGCAGCAGAAAGGGAGGCGCCGGAGTCCCCGTCGAAAGTGTTGCGCTCATCTGGTCCGTCCGGCTATTCCACCACACTTACAGCCCTTGGCGCTAGTTGGCAGGCGGGGGAGAGAATGACGGAGTCGCTGCATCGCGGTGGATGTCACTGTGGTCGCGTCGCGTACGAGGTGAGCGGACCGATCGAGCAGATTTCCCAGTGCAATTGCTCGATCTGCAAGAAGAAGGGCTACCTTCACTGGATCGTGTCGCGTGAACGCTTTTGTCTTCTCACGCCGCCCTCACAGCTCGCGACATATACTTTCAATACGGGCGTGGCAAAGCACTACTTTTGCCCGGTATGCGGCGTCGCATCGTTCTACGTTCCGCGCTCGGATCCGGACCGGATTGATGTGAATGTACGATGCCTAGAGGGTGTCGACCTCACAGGGCTCAAAGTGGTGCTCTTTGATGGACAAAACTGGGAGGAGTCGATGCGGCGCGGCGACCCGCGCTAGCGAGCTCCGTGCACCTTGTTGCGGGTTTGGGCCACATTCGCGCCGCGCCTGCATGCCAGCACGGCATAAACCCTGCGGGTTGCGAAGGACTTGGGCAGGGCGAGCGGTGGAGAGACGTCTGCGGCGTCGAGGACGGAGCCGCGCCGGCATGGCTCTTGCTGGAGCTTTAACCTATGAGCTCCGTCAAGTTTCCCCGTCTTGCGCCGAGGATGAGCTCACGCGACGCCGGCTTCCTCTACCTCGAACGCAAGAACGCGCTTCTTCACATCGGCTGCGTCGCCGTGCTCGACGGGCCGCTCTCGCTCGATGGGCTCTGCCGACATGTGGAGGCACGGCTGCCTTCGCTTCATCGCTACACGCAGCGCGCCGTCTCGGTCCCGCTCTCGCTCGGCCACCCGACCTGGGAGGATGACCCGCGCTTCGACCTGCGCAACCACATGCACCGCTGGGCGCTTCCAGACCCAGGCGGGCAGCACGAGCTCATGGGAATGGTGGCCAGGCTTCTTGAGCAGCCTCTGGACCGGGATCGACCCCTCTGGGAGATGCATCTGCTCGAGGGCCTCGACGGTGGGCGAACGGCGCTCTTCCAGAAGGTCCACCACTGTATGATTGACGGGCTCGCCGGCGCGCAGCTCCTCGAGCACCTGCTCGACACGGATCCAAGTGCTCGGGACCTCCCCCCCGCGCGCTCACAGGCGACCGCGATGCCGGGCTTTGGCGAGAGAGTTGGCCGCGCCATGCTCGATACCTTCCTTGGCCGTGCCCGCGCCGCCTTCCGTTTGGCCGACGCGGCCTGGAAGCCCGCAAAAGCCCGGGAAGCCGTGGGCCGGCTACGCGATGCGGCATGGTCCGCGATTCGCCTCGCCAGCGCGGATATCCCCGCCATGCCGTGGAATGCGTCTATCGGCGCGCGCCGGATCCTCTACTTCACGCGTCTGCCGATGGAGGGCATCCGAAGTATCCGCCTCCTCCGCGGGGGGACTGTGAACGATGTCGTTCTCACAGTTCTCGCGGGAGGGCTGCACCGCTATCTCCGCTCGGCGGGTGTTCGGACGAGGGGTCTCGAACTCACGGCGCTGGTACCCGTAAGCCTGCGCTCGGCCAGCGAAGCCAATGCGCTTGGCAACCGTGTCTCGGCCATGCTCGTGCCACTCGCAATCGATCCAAACCACGAAGTGCCGCGTCTGGCCGCCACCCGTGCGGTGACCGAAAAACTCAAGAAGGACGGTTCGTGGGCGGGGATCGATGCGCTGCTCGGGGCGCTCGACGAACTTCCCGCGCCGCTGGTCGCGGCGTTCGGCCGCAGCATGCGCCTGGGTCGCCTCGCCAATCTGGTCGCCACGAACGTGCCGGGACCCCGCGAGTCGAGGTACCTCTGCAGGGTCCATGTGGACGGGCTCTATCCGATCGTCCCGATCATCGACGGCATCGGTCTCGGGATCGCCGTATTTTCCTATGACGGGGCGCTTCACGTCGGGTTGAACGCCGACTCCGAGCTCGTTCCAGACGTCGAAAAGCTTGGGCAGGGGATTGAGGAGGCATTCTGCGACCTGCTCTCGGGCAGCTAGAGGCGACGCTCGGATTTGCGTGCGCCCTTTGCGCGCAGACACGCCGAGCCACATCGATCGCCTGAGGGATGCGCACCCCCCGACAGTCCGTACCGCGCCTGCCGAGAGGCCGACCCGGAAGAGGGCTCAGATTGCTGGCCATTCATGGGCCCACGGTCGCGCTTGCTCGAATGCAAAAGCAGCTTGGAGCACAAGGTCGTCTCGATGCCGGGGGCCGACGATCTGCAGGCCGACTGGAAGCCCGGCCTTCGAGAAGCCAGCGCGCACCGTCGCCGCAGGATGCCAGGAGAGGTTGAAGGGGATCGTAAAGCTCGCCACGCTCGCCAGCGCGAGCTTCCTGCCCTCGAGCTCCGTGGGAAACGGTCCCTTGGCGGGCGGCGGATCGTAAGGCGCCGTGGGCGTCAGCAAAAGGTCGTAGCGCGCAAACAGGTCCGCGCACCAGCGGTTGAGTTGCTCGCGGCGCCGCTTCGCCGCCGCCCAGCGCTCCGGCGTCATCTGCCAGCCTTGCTTCACTCCTGCAAGGAACTGACGGCCGAACTTGCTCTCATGTTCGGGAAGCAGCGCGTGGAGCATCGCCGCCGATTCGAACGCATTTGCAATACCCCAGTCACGACCGAGCTCGGGAGGCCCCCCCTTCACGATTTCAAGCGAGTGTCCGAGCTCTTGGAAAACGAAGGCAGCTGTCTCCACAATTTCTGCTACATCGGACTGCACGACGGCGTAGCCGAGGTCCGGAGAGAATCCGATACGGCGGTTCGATTTGAGCTCGCGCAGGAGCGCGCGGTACGACAGCCCCGGATGGGGCAGCGACGAAGGATCGAGCGGATGTTCCCCCACCGTTACATCGAGGTGTAGGGCGGCGTCTTCCACCGTACGCGTCAGCGGTCCGTGACCGGCGGTGTCGATGGTGACCCACAGCTCATCGGGCCCATGCGGGATGCGACCGAAGCTCGGCTTGAGCCCGAAGCATCCTGTGAATGTGGCCGGCAAGCGTACCGACCCTCCACCGTCGCTTGCCGTGGCCATTGCGACGATGCCAGCAGCAATCGCAGCGGACGATCCACCGCTTGATCCGCCGGGCGTGCGATCGAGCTGCCAAGGATTACGCGTCTCGCCAAACAGCAGATTCTTGGTGATGGCGGTCCAGCCAAATTCCGGGGCGTTGGTCTTGCCCACCACAATCGCCCCTGCCGCCCGCAGGCGCTCGACCTGCACGGAGTCCCGCTGAGCGAGGTTGTTCTTGAAGGGCAAGGAACCGTGGCTCGTCACGAGGCCAGCAGCATCTTCGAGATCCTTGACGCCAAGGGGTACGCCTTCGAGGGGCCGCGCCTCTCCCCCGGTGATGCGCGCTTCCGCTCGACGCGCTTCGGCCATGAGCTCCGACTCGTCGCGCAGGGCCACGAAGGCGTTCAGTTTCTCCTGGGTGGCGGCGATCCGTGCGAGCGTGGCACGCATCAGCTCGACCGGGGACAACTCGCGGCGTCCGAGGCGCTGGACGAGATCCGTGAGAGGCAAACGCAAAAGGTCCGTCATGGAGGACACCTCTTTTGGGGGATACATCCTACCAGCACCGGGACTGCGTATACTGGCCCTTATGACAGATCTTCTCTTCCACCACTACGATGCCTCCCCCTTCTCCGAAAAAATCCGCGTGCTCTTCGGAATCAAGGACCTCGCCTGGCGTTCCGTCCGGCAGCCCAACATGATGCCCAAGCCGCACCTCCTGCCGCTAACCGGCGGCTACCGCAGGATTCCGGTGCTGCAGATCGGGGCCGACGTCTACTGCGATAGCCAGCTGATCGCCCGCGTTCTCGAGCGCCTCCACCCGACGCCCACGAGTTATCCTGACGGCTCGGAGGGACTGTGCAACGCACTGAGCTTCTGGACGGATCGGTCCGTCTTCTTGGCCGCGGTCCCGGTCGTCTTTGGCAAGGTCGGTGCAGCAGTGCCCAAGGAATTCATCGAAGACCGGATGAAGCTCATGGGTGGGGGCGTCGACTTCAAGATGCTGATGCAGAACGCTCCCCTGGCGGCGGACCAGCTCCGCGCCCATGCACAGTGGATCGATCTACAACTTGGCGACGGTCGCCCATTTCTCCTCGGGGAGCGGCCTTCGCTCGCCGACGCCGCTGCCTATCATCCCGTGTGGTTTCTCCGCGCGTTGCCACCGACGAAGAGCGCCTTCTCGGAGTTCTCCCGGCTCGAGGCGTGGGCAGAGCGTGTGAAAGCGATCGGTCACGGTCGACGCAGCGAGTGCCCACCGGACGAAGCGCTGCGCATCGCCCGAGAGGCTCGTTCCACAACAGCCATACAGAAGGATGAGCGAGATCCCAACGGACTCGAACCCGGGCTGAAAGTACGCGTACTTCCCGACGACTATGGATTCGACCCCGTCGAGGGTGAAGTTGTCGCCTCCTCAGCTCAAGAAATCGCGCTGCGTCGAAACGCGCCCGAGGTCGGTGAGGTCGTCGTGCACTTCCCCCGTGCCGGGTACCGCGTTCATCGGGTCTGACCGGAGTCCACCGAGGGGATCTGAGCCGAAAGCGCGAATTCCGGCCTCCTGAGGCCCGATTCCGATGTTTTTCGTTTGACTCCAAGACTGGAACCCGTATGATCCGCCGTCGCGCTCTGGGCTGCGTTTCGCCCGTGGGGCGCGGGGCACCGCAGAGAAGCCGATACGAAACGATGGAGGGTAAGGACAGAACATGGCTGCCAAGAAGAAGGCCGCTGGGAAGTCGGCCGGAGGCGAACTCATCATCTCTAAGTCCCGCACCAAGGCGGCGGCAAAGAAGTGCAACGTAGGCAGTGAGTTCTACGGGGCGCTCGACAAGGTTGTGCGCAACTTAATCGCGGCGGCCGAGGCCCGCGCCACAGGCAATAAGCGCAAGACGCTGAAGGCCGTGGATCTCTAGCGCGATCGCGTCTTCTGCACGAGAAGACCCGTGGGGGCGAGAAGCACCCGCGGGTCTTCGCATCTCTGTCGAGCTGCGCTACGCCCCGATGGCTTCGGTGCGGATCCTGTAGATTCGAAGTCCGGCGTGCAAATGTGTGCCGATCGCGAGATAGGCAAGCACAGGCACCACCTGCCCCGTGACTCCGGCGACGAGCGCAAGGAAGAGACGTCCATCTCGTCCCAGAAGGAGCCAGCGAAACAGGCCCTCTCGATCGTCGGTATACGTGCGCTGGAACTGGGTGCCGTATTTCTCCTTCACCAACATGGAGAGGCTGCTTCCAGCCACGGCTGCGAAGCCCAGCGCCACGGCGACGTGTCCCGCGCCGGTCAACCAGGCATAGAGCGTCATTCCCCCGATGACGACCGCGTCCCCCACACGATCGAGGAGTGCATCGTAGACGCCACCAAAGGGTGAGTCCTGATAGCGCACCCGGGCGAGCTCACCGTCCACGCCGTCGAGCACGGAGGCAAGCTGGGCGAGGCAGCCGCCGGCGGCGGCATGACCGATGGCAAACCCTGCGCCGGCGGCGAGAGAAAGGAGGAACACAGTCACCGAGACTTGCCACGGCTTTACGTTCCGTGACAGCAGGCGCTCCGTGATACGCCGCGAGATCGGACGGTTGAGATGCCGGGCCACCACGCCGTCCGAGAACCCGACGGCCCCCGCAAGAACCTTGCGGCGAGCGAGCGTCACGTCCGCATCGGTCTCGAGCTCCTGCCACGGTTCGGCGACCCCGAAGGACTCAACCAGTTCGCGCTCGGCAACGAGCGCAAGCGCGCGCTCAAGCCCACGCGGGTCGGGCGCAAGTTCTTCGAGCGCCCGTGCAAGCGTCGCCGTTCCGACGGCGAGTCCTGTCAGAACTCCGTCCGGCGATACCAGGCCGCGTCCCGCCCTACGCAATGCGCCCGTCGTGCCCGTGGATGGGGTGGCAAAAGCAGCCCCCCTGCTCCACAACGCCACGTTCGCCGCTCCAGGGTGAGAAATCACAGCGTCGCGGCGCAGATCGACCGCGGCGACGCTGCCGCATGCTTGGCGCGCCGATTCGACGAAGCGCACGATCAGTCGCCGGTCGTAGTGGCAATCGGTCCGGGCGATCCAGAAGCGCTCACCTCGTCGGAGCACAGGCAGCGAATACTCGCACGCGCGAACTCGCACGCCGCGGCAGGGTCCGCTGCGAAGCGTTGCCTGCGCTGCGGAGACCGCGCTCGGGTCGCCGGCGAGGAGAAACTCACGAACCCCCGCCCGCCGGAAGGCGAGCACGGTGCGTTCCACGGGCGTCAGACCGAAAATCGGGATGCGCTCGGCACCCGAGGTCCGCGGAGCAAGCAGCAAACAGTGCTGTTCGAACCTAGGGTGCTCCATCGTCGAGGAAGGCCTCGATCCGCGCTGCTGCCTCGGTATCGGCCATCTGCACGGGCGGATGCTTCATGGTGTATGCTGAAATCGGAAGCAGGGGCCCAGCGAGTCCCCGAATTCGCGCAAGCTTCACATAGCGAATCACGTCGATCACGATACCTGCAGAGTTCGGCGAGTCCTGCACCGAGAGTCTCGCCTCGAGCTCGATTGGAGCCCCTCCGAAGCCGCGACCCTCAATGCGCAAGAAACAAACCTTGTTGTCGTATTGCCACGGTACGTAGTCGCTCGGACCGATGTGGACGTTTTCCGCGCCGATGTCGTACGGGATCTGGGAGGTTACGGCTTCGGTCTTGCTGATCTTCTTCGACACGAGGCGGTCGCGCGCGAGCATGTTCAAGAAGTCCGTGTTGCCGCCGGTATTGAGCTGGTAGGTACGATCGATCTGGACGCCGCGGTCGACGAACAACCGTGCAAGCATCCGATGCAGGATCGTCGCTCCAACCTGAGATTTGATGTCGTCGCCCGCGCACGGAATCCCTGCGGCGCGAAAGCGCTCGCCCCACTGTGGATCCGAGACGATGAAGACGGGAATGCAATTCACAAGAGAGACGCCAGTTTCGAGACACGCTTCGGCGTAGCTCTGGGCAGCTTTTGACGAGCCCACCGGCAAGTAGCAAAGCAAAATCTCGGCACCGCTCTGGCGCAGAGCCTTCGCCACATCGACTGGTGACTCGTCTGCCACGCGAAACGAGCGCTCTGCCGCATAGTCGGCCATGTGGGGGGCTACGCCGTCGTGAACCGGTCCCATCTGCACGCGAACAGACCGCGGTTCGAGGCTCGCACGGATCGCGGTCGTGCAGTTTGGGGCGGCAAGGGCAGCGTCGTGGAGCGCGCTGCCGACCTTGCGTCGATCGATGTCGAAGGCTGCAACGACCTCCACGTCGCTCGGCCGGTACCCCCCCATCTCAAGATGCATGAGGCCCCACGCCTGATGAGCTTCCGCGGGAAGGGAGCGGTAGTGATCGATGCCCTGGAGCAGCGAGCTGGCGCAGTTGCCTACGCCCGCGATCGCGACGCGAATGGGTGCCGGGATCATTCGTCCGAGCCTACCCGCGGCCGCACGGCAAGGTCAAGGCCGGCACCCACGCGGAAGAGCCGGTCGAGCGGTGCGCGGCGCAGAACCTCGACGAGGGGCAGCCCGTGATGCTCGGCCAGATGGAGCAGACCCGTGCTGGCGACGGCAGCAGCCTTTTCGATGGCAGCGGGCGTCGATTCCGCGTCGCCAAGGGGCATGCGGTCGGCGACGGCCACCTTGTTCGCAAGCGCGACGAACGCGTAGAGGAATGAGCGACGCTCGTCGAGGGAAAGCTCCGCCGCCGCGCGGAACACGGCGTGGCGCGCATCCGCCGCGGCCGGAAGCTCGGGGAGCCACACAGGGAGGCGGAAGGGGGCGACGTCGAGAGCGGAGGCTTCAGCGGCAAGCCGAGTGCGCTCGTCCTCGCGCAAAAGGCCATAGATCGCCATCGCCTCCTCCCACGTGGGGAAGCCGAGGTCCTGGAGCCGGTTCGTACGCCACCGGAGGGCGGACTCCTCGCAGTCTCCTTCAAGCTCCCAGATCACTCCCTGCATGAGACGGAAGTAGTGCCAGTAGTCACGCTCGAAGAGCGTCTGGAGCATGTGGAGAATGCTCTCGAGGTCCTCACTCCCACGCTTCGCGACGAGGTAGAACTGCCCCTCAAGCGTGAGCGCCCCGGGCGGTGGCTGCCAGTCGTCGTCGTTCGGCTTCAAAATGACGTCGGCACGGTCTTTGAGCAGGAGCACGAGAAGTTCTGCGTCGAGGGCCTCGACGGCCTTCATCACCGTCTCGCCGCCTGCCTCGACGCAGGCGTCGAGCCACGCGGCCAGCGTCTCGCGGTTGGGCGCGTGGGTGTGCCAGGCGTCCAAGTCGATGCAGGTCTTGAGCTGCTCGGCGGTCGCGTATTCGAGAAGGGAGCCTGCGTCCGCCAATCCGATGGCCTTCGCCGTGAAGCAGAGCTCCGCTTCGGGCAAGGCCGGGATCACTGCCTCGGGCGCGGGCAAGAGCTCAAGAACCTCCGCACGCTGAGACACGGGGCTCTCGCACACGAGCGCCACTTGCGCCGCGAGATCGAGCTGTGCGATGGCCTCGCGCGCCGCGCTGCGGTCGCGGCGCGCGAGAGCAAGGATGCGATCCGCGTCGCTCAGATCCAACGATCGAGTGGCCATTGGCCGAAGACTAGCGCCGGGTCCCGGGCTCGGCCGCGGGTGATACCATGCCGCCGCTCGGCTTGAGCGGTTGGGAGGGGGCGATGCTCTGGCGCCTTTGGTGCTTCGTGGCGGGGTTGCCCCTCGGTGCTTTGGCGATGCTCGTGGTGCGCAGGATCTCTGCTCGCGACGAAGCACTGTCCTTCCGTGAGCTCGAGCTCGGTGCCGCACTCGGCGGCCTCCTCCTCGTCATCGTGGCGTCTCTCGTCGCGCGCTATCGCGACGACGATCACGACCGCGGATTACATCTCTCGGTGTCTGCGAGTACTTCTTTTGCCGCGGTTCCCGCGCTTTTGAGTGCGCTTGCGGGATTTCCGCCGCCCCCCTTCCTTTCGCTTTGCGTGGTGCTTGCTCTTCTCGTGATCTCCCTCTTGCGCGGGGCGTGGCAGCGCGGTCCGGCGGGCGGCTGGTGGCGCACCGCAGCGGTGGCTGCAGCGTCGGCCGCGCTGGCAGCAACTGCGCTTGTGACCTTTCAGACGCTGCACGTGGGCTTTGGAGCAGGCGTTCCGGAACCCGCGGCGGCGGTACGCGCCGCCATCTTCGATCTTGATGCGCGGGTTCCAACGCTTGCGCTCCCTCGCTGCGGCGCGAGGCCACTCGCGATCGATGTCGTTGCGGATCGCGGGGCACATCCCAGATTCTCGCCCGGTGGTTCCTATGTTTGGTTCGATGCCGCAACCGAGACCGGAAGGCGCCAGGTCCACCGCCTCGCGCTTGCCGATGGCAGCGTGCAGTGCTGGACGTGCGGTGAGGATGGAAACAACATGCGTCCCGCACTTTCGGCGAACGGCGCCGGCGTCGTCTTCGATACCGACCGTTGGGAGAGCTGGGCAGCGCCGTTCAACACAGAGCTGCAGCTCATCGCGGCCGGGAG
>Ga0116216_10001136_pt1 | contig 18798 bp, 19 predicted proteins | sample Sb_taG_11_FD_89696 | JGI IMG/M metagenome (GOLD analysis project Ga0116216, IMG submission 89696) | Peat soil microbial communities from Weissenstadt, Germany - Sb_50d_3_AS metaG | ecosystem: Environmental > Terrestrial > Soil > Wetlands > Peat | place: Germany: Weissenstadt | collected 2010-09-21
ACCCAGGCGCAGGAACTCACGTCGCAGCCGCTTGCGCCAGTCCGCTGCGCCCCGCACCCCTCTGGGCCGAAACTCGCTTGCACTCGAACGCTGTTCTGTCGAAACTGCCATCACGGGACTTTCCAATTTGAGGTCGGCGGCATGCCCCGAGGGGCCGAGCATCGATCATCGCGCGTCCCGCGACAGGACACATCGGCGGCCGCTCCGCACAGACTCGCGGGCTTACTACGTACCGAGCACGCACGCGGTAGGGACGGCATCGGCTTTCAGTAGTTGCTCGCGATGTGTCGCGGGTGGCAAGCCTCGACCATCGGACCGTGTCGAACACACTGCGGCTGGTCTTGGTCCTGGTGCTGGTCATGTGCAACGCGGTTTTTGTGCTCGGCGAGTACGCGCTGGTGACCGCCCGGCGCTGGCGGCTGGTTGAACAGGCCGACGCGGGTGATCGCGGCGCCGCGGCCGCGGTGGCGCTGCTCGAGCACCCGATGCGGCTGATCGGTGTTCGACTTCGCCGACACCGAGGTTCGGGAGGTGATGGTCCCGAGACCCAACATCACAGCTCTGTCCGTCGACACGCCGCTCAAGGAGTGCCTCTCGGTCGCCATCGACTCCCCCTACACGCGTCGCCCCGTCTACCGCGACAACCTCGACAACGTAATCGGCGTCCTGCACATCCGCGACATCTTCGCCGCCTACCACCGCGGGCAGCTCGACAGCACGACGCTCCGGGATTTGTTACGGCCCGCGCCGTTCATCCCCGAGACAAAGAACCTCGGAGCGCTCCTCGGAGAGTTTCGGCGGCACCCAGCAACAGATGGCGATCGTGCTCGACGAATACGGCGCCACCCAAGGCCTGGTCACGCTCAAAGACCTGCTCGAGGAGATCGTCTGCGAGATCGCCGACGAATACGACCTGCCTGACGAATCGGTCAGATGGCTCGGCCCCCGGACAGCGCAGATCGCCGGGACATTTCCGATCGACGACTTCCGCGACCAATTCCGCATCGAGATCCCGGAAGAACCATTCCACACCCTCGCCGGCCTGGTCTTCGACCGGCTCGGTCGAACGCCCAAAGTCGGCGACCAAGTACGGATCGACGGCCTCCGCCTCCGCGTCCTCACCATCAAGGGCCTGCGGATCTCCCTCCTCGAGGTGACATTCCCACGGCCACCGACGGCGCGTGCACCCCGTCCAGGGACCTGATAGCCAGACCGGCAGGGCTCGCCGCAGAGCGAGAGCCGTAGAACACACGGATGCCGCGCCCTGGCGCCGTCGGCATGCTGCCCGGCGAAGGGTCGTCCAGGAGACTCATCGGAGCCCACAGGCGGCCGTTCGATCTCTCTGGCGCCAGGCATTTCTTCGAAGAACGTGGCGCGCTCACTCGGATGACCGACCTCGCGATCGCCTGATTCAGCCGTCACCGACGGTCTCTCTGGTGAGCGGAGTGCGAGGTCAGCGACGCGCGATCAGCTGGCGCAGCTCTGCGAGTGGTCGCGTGTTCAGCACGTCGGACGGCTCTAGCCAGCCGCGGCGTGCCTGGTCGACGCCGAAGCGCAGGAAGTCGAGCTGCGCGATGCTTGAGGCGCCGGAGGAGATCGCGACCATGACTCGTTTCTCCTTGGCGAGCTTGCAGTGCACGTCGCTGAGGTCTAGGCGCTCGGGCCGCGCGTCGAGCTCGAGGAAGCGCCCACGCTCGTGTGCGACCTCGATCGTGCGCTCGAGGTCGAGCTCGTAGGGCTCACGCTCGTTGACGAGCCGGCCGGTTGGATGGGCGAGGATCGTGAAGTAGGGGCTGTCCATGGCCCTCAGCACTCGATCGGTTTGCCGGCGCTTGGACAGGTCAAAGCGCCCATGCACCGCGCACACGGTCAGGTCGAGCCGGCGCAGCAGCCGCTCGGGCAAATCGAGCGAGCCGTCCTCGAGGATCTCGACCTCCGCCGACTTGAGCAGGAAGGGATGGCCCTCCAGCTCGTCGTTCAGACGTTCGATCTCGTCGAGCTGCTCGCCCAGCCGCCTCGGGCCGAGGCCACCCGCTGCTGGTGTCCGGTCGGCGACGGCCACGTACTCGTGGCCTCTCTCAAATGCGGCCACAGCCAGGCCCCGCAGCCCTCGCTCATCGCCGGCGGAGCTGTGGACGCGCAGGTCCCCGCGGAGATCGCGTTGCTCGAGCAGGTGCGGCAATCTCCGCTGTACCGCGGCCTCGACCTCCCCCCGGTTCTCGCGCAGCTCCGGCTCGATGTAAGGCAGCCCAACGAGCCTGTACACCTCGCGCTCGGTGCGCCCGCCGAGGCGCTCGTCGTCGCGGAACACGCCGTACTCGTTGAGTTTCAGCCCGGCGCGCTGCGCCAGCCTGCGCACCGCGACGCTGTGTGCCTTCGAGCCGGTGAAATAGCAGAGCGCCGCGCCGTAGCTCTCCTCCCCGACCACCCGCAGGTCGACCTGCAGACCGGACGTAAGCCGGACGGTCGAGCGTGTCGGGCCATGGGCAAGTACCTCCTCTACCTGCTCAAAGGCGAGCAAGGGCTCCGTCGCCGCCGACTGGTCGCCGGCGGTCACCAGGATGTCGAGGTCGCGCACACTCTCCCGCCGGCGCCGGTAGGAGCCCGCGACGATCGCCCGCCGTACCCCGCGCGCTCCACGCAAGTGAGCGACCAGCGCCCGCGCGATCGGCTCGACCGCCGCGAGCCCGACGCGCTGCTCCGGTCCCCTCCTGTGTTCGAGCTCGTGCAGGAGCTTCTGCTCGGTCTTCTCGCCGAACCCATGACGGCCGTGGACGCGACCCGCCCTGAGCGCCCCAGCCAGCTGATCAAGCGTGGTTATCCCAAGCTCGTCGTACAACGCCTTGGCCCGTTTAGGGCCGACTCCCGGCAGCTCGACTAGGTCCGCCAACCCAGCGGGGACACGCGCGCGCGCCTCCTCGAGCGCCGGGAAACGACCCGACTCGACGACACCGACGAGCTTCTCGGCAAGGTCGTGGCCGATGCCCGGCAGCTCGGCCAAGTCCGTGCTCTCCGCGACCAGCGCGGCCAGGCTCTGCGGCAGGTCGCGCACCGTGCGCGCGGCGGTTCGGTACGCACGCACCCGAAACGGGTTCGCGCCCTCGATCTCCAGCAGGTCAGCCAGCCCGTCAAGCATTCCGGCGATCTCGCCGTTGTCGAGCACGTGCCCACTCGCGGGCACCACGCCACTGTGACTCGATGCGGAATCGATCGAGGAGCTCACGCTCTCACGCTACGACGGGCTCCCCCAGCTGCCATCGGCAGATTCCCTCGTGCCCACTAGGTAGAAGCTGCCGATGCGTACACGCACGCCGACACATTACGGTCACAGACAAATGACCGACCGTCAGGAACCGCAACCGCCCGGGCCTCCTGTGGAACAGCGTTGGCGTTCCTCACGGAAGCTTCGACGAGCGATTGGCGACTTCCGGACGAAGTTCGCCCGGAGGCGAAGCCGCGGGGAGATGTCAAGCACCGAGCGCGAGGTGTTTCGCGCAGACACGCCTGCCGATGTCACCAGCGTTCGGGCCAAGAGCAGCCGGCACGGCAAGTCGACCGCGGACAAGTGGAATCAATAACGGGGTCCACCGTCATCCACGTCGGCCCCGGATCGCTGCCGTCGCGCGAGTCCGCGGAGGAGGCGATCGAACTCCTGCTCTCAGGCGGCTATGACGCGGCCGAGATCGATTTCGGCGACGGCTTCTGGATGGGCTGGGACTACGCCCATCGCCTGGGAGCGCTCGCTCGCCAAGCCGGAGTTGCGCTCTCCATCCACGCTCCCCTGGCCGCGTTCGTCGGGCATGCCGAGTACGGCGGCCGAAAGCACCACATGGCGATCGGAATGCTGGACCACAGCGCGGGGATCGCGGTTGCCTGCGGCGCGGCACCAGTGGTGATCCACCCCGGCTTCCTGCTCGGGCGCGAGCGCTCCGAAGCCATCGACGCAGTGGTCGTTCAGCTTGGCGAGCTACGGGAGCGCCTGGCCGCCAAGGAGCGCGCCGTCCCATTCGGCATCGAGGTGATGGGACGAGTACACGAACTCGGCTCACTCGATGACGTGGTCGAGATCTGCCGTCGGCTCAAGCCGTCAAACACGAATACACCGCAACTGAATCCGGATGATTGGGCCAGGCCGGTGCTCGACTTCGCCCACCTGCACGCGACCAGCGACGGCGGCTTCACCAGCCCGGATGCGTTCGCGGACGCGCTGGCTGTCGCCGACCGTGTGCTCGCACCCGGCGCCCCCCTCCACATCCACTTCTCCGACATCAGCTTCGCCAACCGCAACGAGAAGGCCCACCTGCCCTACGGGCAGGGAACGCTCCGAGCCGAGCCGCTTGGGCACGCGCTGGCCCAGTTCGATCGTACCGCGACGGTGATCGCGGAATCCCCCGACGAGGCGTCAAACCAGCAGATCCGGGCGATCCTGCAGCACGCCCGCCTGCCGGCGTGACGCCCCCGGCAGCCTCAACCGCGCTCTGGCGCGGTGGGCGGCCGCGAGTGGAAGTGTCGCTGCGGGGGGCTGGTGCCGTGCGCTCGGCAGTGCGCTGTGAGCGTGGGCTGCCCGGCGAGCCAATCCTCGATCTCCTCCGGCAGGTCCTCCCCATATTCACGGGTGCTCCGGATGCCCTGCGAAGTGGGCGCCGGGAATAGAAGACAGCGGCGGTCCTCCCAGCTGGCTCCGCCGGCCACATCAGTGGTTACCCACCGTGTCTAGGGCGGAGAGAGTCGAACTGCGAGCCGCTCTCACCGCTTGCAGTGGGCGCCGAGTCGGGCCGCCGCGCGGTCTCGGTACTAGTCCGTATCCGCTATCCGCGCGAACGCCCGATGCAGGGCACGCGACGCCTGCGGATGATCCTTGGCACAGCGTAAGCGAGGAGCGGAGGATCGTCATGTCGGTCGCGACCGGAAAGTTCTCTGATCACGCGGGCCGAGCGCGAGCTTAGGGAGCGTTCTCTGAGCGCTACCGCCGGGACCGCACCCTGACGGGGTCAAGTGCCGCGCTGTGCTGCTGCTGGTTGCCACGCGGAGCCCGGCATCCTTGAGCCGTCGCCCGCCTCGCCAGCGACTGGTTCGCCCGCCACCGTGCCGGCACTCCGGCCCCGACGCCGGTGGCCGGGCGCTACATAAAAGTCTGATCCAAGGAGAAGGTTCGATGGGAGTCTGCGAAGTTTGCGGCAACAACTACGACAAGGCGATGGAGATCGTCGTCAGTGGCGAGAGTCACGTGTTTGACAGCTTCGAGTGCGCGATCCACGCCCTGTCCCCCCGCTGCGAGCACTGCGAGTGCACGATCGTCGGCCATGGCGTCGAGAGCGGCGGCGCCTTCTACTGCTGCGCACACTGTGCCCATGCCGCCGGCGTGCAGGAAGCGGTCGACCGCGTGTAGGTGCCGAGTTCCAGCCACCTCCGCGGTCCGGCAGACCTGGCGGAGGCCTCGCACGCGGCAGGGGTGCGGGATCAACGCGTGCTCGCCGCGGTCGCGCGGCTGCCGCGTGCCGTGTTTGTGCCCGGCGATCTCGCCGCCAGCGCCTATCTCGACGAGCCGGTTGTGATCAGCCATCGGCAGGTGACCACGCAGCCCTCGCTGGTGGCAAAGATGGTCGAGGCGCTTGGCCTCAAGGGTGAGGAGAAGGTGCTCGAGGTGGGAACCGGCTACGGCTACCAGACGGCGCTGCTCGCGATGCTCGCCCGCGAGGTCTGGAGCATCGAGCTCTGGCCCGACATGGTGGACGCTGCCCGAGCGGCTCTCGCGAAGGTCGGGATTGGGAATGTGACGCTGCTGGTCGGAGACGGCACGCTGGGGCTTCCCGATCAGGCACCGTTCGATGCGATCGTCGTCGCGGCCGCCTTTCCGACCGTGCCGCCGCCGCTGGCCGATCAGCTCGCCGAAGGCGGGCGGCTCGTTCAGCCGATCGGGCCCGGCGGCCGCGAGGACGTGCAGCTGTTCGAGAAGCGCGGCGACAGGCTAGAAGTGCGGCGGAGCGTCACGGGCGCTTACTTTGTGCGCCTCTACGGCGAGCATGCCTATCCGGTCGAGCAGGCACCCGCGGAGCCGTGACCGCGCCGGGGTCCGGCCGTCGATGCTCCTGTTCGCGGATGGGCGTGATCGTGAAGCGCTGCTCGGCCGCGCGGGTGACCGCGGTCCCCAGGCCAGAGCACGCCCGTTCCAGGCGGGCGGCGATCCAGTCGGCATCGGCTCCCTCGGCCAGCCGTGTGTGACAGTACTCGAGGCGCAACCCGATGAGCTCGAGCTGCTGCTCGGTGTGTGGACGCCATATCGCGAGCACGCCGAGGTCGTTGCGCAGCTTGGGGTCGACCATGTAGTCGTCGAGGACGTCGCCCAGGTCGAACAGCACCGGCCCATCGTTCCAGGCGACGCCGTGAAAAACGTGCGCCGAGTGGCCCGCGACGAGATCGGCCCCCGCCGCACGAAGGCCTGAGGCAGCCCGGCGCTGCCAACGGGCCGGCCTGGTTGTCATGTTCGGTCCCCAGTGCGGAAAGACGATCAGAATGTCGCAGCGCTCGCGGGCCGCAGCGACCCGCTCAAGCAGCCATGAGGGAGGCTCCTCGCGCATGTTCGCGAGTGCGACCCCCGAGCGCCCGGGCGTCGCCGCGTACTCGACGGGATGGTCGGTGACAGCCATCAGCCCCACCCGCACACCGCCCGCCGAGACCACCGCCGGCGAGCGTGCAGCGTCGGCCCCGAGCCCCGCGCCGGCCGTCGCGATGCCCGCACGGTGGAGCAGCTCAAGCGTGTCCTCGAGCGCCTGCTCGCCGAAGTCGAGCGCGTGGTTGTTGGCCAGGCCGACGGCCCGGATGTTCATGGCCTTCAACGCGTCGACGGCAGCCGGCGGGCCGCGGAAGAAGAACGGCTTGCCTTCGATCAGTTGGGTCGGCCGGCCGCGCGAGGAGATGCAGCATTCGAGGTTGCAGATCACCAGGTCCAGTGACCGGGCCAGTTCCCGCAGCTCCGGGGCCCACAGGGTCTCCGGCGGTTGGCGCTCCAGCGCCGCGGCGACCATGCGGCCGAGCATCACGTCGCCGAGCAGCCCGATCGCGATCCCGGCGGGCTCTGCAGGCACCGTTATCCCTTGACGACACCGAGCGGGACCAGCTGGGCCACCCGCCCCGCGAGACCTGCCCGCTCGACCACCGCCACGACGCGCTCGACATCCTTGTAAGCGAACGGCGCCTCCTCGGCCAGGCCGCGGTTGGACGGGCAGCGCACCGCGATCCCCCGCGCCTCGAGATGGTGGCGCAGTTCGGCCCCCGTGATCTTCCGTCGCGCGCCGGTGCGGCTCATCCGCCTTCCCGCCCCGTGACAGGTGGTCCCGAACGAGCGCTCCATTGCCTCGGGTAGGCCGACGAGCACGAAGCTGCTGGTGCCCATCGAGCCGGGAATGAACACCGGTTGGCCAACATCGCGGAACGCGTTCGGAATCTCGGGTGAGCCAGCTGGAAACGCGCGTGTGGCTCCCTTGCGATGGACGCACAGAGTTCGCCCGTGGTGGGTCTCGAGCTTGGCGACGTTGTGCGCCACGTCGTAGACCTGACGCGTTCCCTCCGCCACGCTCGGCCCGAGGATCGCCGCGATCGATTCGCGCACGCGATGCGCCAGCAGCGCCCGGTTGCCCCAGGCAAAGTTCGCAGCACATGCCATCGCCTCCAGGTACCGCCGCCCCTCCGGCGAGCTCAGCGGCGCGCACGCCAGCTCCCGATCCGGCACGCTGATGTGGTAGCGGGCCTGCACCGCGTCCATCGCGCGCACGTAGTCGCTGCACACCTGATGCCCGAACCCCCGCGACCCCGAATGAATCAACACCGTCACCTGCTCTCGCCGCAGCCCGAACACCTCGGCGGCCCGGGGATCGAGGACCTTCGCCACGCGCTGCACCTCGAGAAAATGGTTGCCCGACCCCAGCGTCCCCAGCTGATCGGCGCCGCGCACCCGGGCGCGCTCCGACACCGCCCCCGGGTCGGCGCCTTCAAGACAACCCTCCGACTCGGTGTGCTCGACATCCTCCACGGTGCCGATCCCGTGCTCGGCCAGCAGGATCCTCGGCCCCTGCACGAGCACCCGGTCAAACGCCTGCCCCTTCAACTTCAACGTCCCACCGTGACCCGTTCCCACCGGGACGCGGCGGGAGATCTCGTGCACCAGCGCCTCCGTGCGCCCCCCCATCTCGCCCGCGGTCAGCGGCAGCGCGAGCAGCCGCACCCCGCAGTTGATGTCGTAGCCAACGCCGCCGGGCGAGACGACCCCGTCCGGCAGCTCGGTCGCGGCCACGCCACCCACCGGGAAGCCGTACCCCTGATGGATGTCGGGCATCGCCAGCGCGGCCCCCGTGATCCCCGGCAGCGTCGCCACGTTCTGAAGCTGCTCGAGCGACCGATCCGCGGCGATCTGGCCAATCAACTCGCGATCGGCGAACACCCTCGCCGGCACCCGCATGTCCGAACGCGCTTCGGTGGCCAGCTCCCACACCACCTCATAGACCTGACGGAAGCCTCGCACGCCGGCCTGCGCAACGTCAGACATCGAGCACCACCCTCGCACGAAAGCCCTGCCCTGACGGCTCGAACGCCAGCCGATGGTAGGTGGCCGCCTTGATCAGATGTCTCGGACTCCCGCGTCGACAGCGCACCGCCGCGGCCAAGCCGTCGTCGGACAGCTCAATCCTCACGATGTCCTCGGGCACGAGATCCTCCGTCTCGACCATAAACACGAGCTCATCCAGCCACTCGACCAGAAGAACCGCGCGCTCCCGCCCGCCAAGCGCGATCTCGCGGCAGACAGAAGCTCCCCGGCCCTCGTGGCCGAGCAACTCGGCGAGCGCGAGCAGCGCATCGACGAACACGCCCTCCTCGGTTGGAGCCTCGATCTCCATCTCCAGCTCCGCCGTGTGCTCCACCCACCGGTAGCTCACGTCGGGCGCCTCACGATGAGATAGCGATGTCGCTGGACAGGCATCGCGCTCCACGCGGCAACGCTCACCATCGGGTGCGGTCCGGTGGGCGTAAAAGCAAGCTGAGCAGCATTCGCCGACCCTAGACCCCGGCAAATGTCCCACGCATCCGGGCGTTCGGCCGACCGCGATCGGACGAACTACTGACAGCGAGCTCGCACCTGCAGTGAGACAAGGGACTCGCAGGTCAGTCCTCGTCCGCCGTCAGGGGTTGCCCAAGCTTGGAACTGTCGCGGTAGACCGCGATCGACTTGAGGCCCAGGCGCCATGCCTGGGTGAAGATGTCCTCGATCGCCTCGATGCGAACGTCCGCGGGCAGCGGCACGGTCTTCGACACTCCGCCGCTGAGGAATGGCTGGACGGCGGCGACCATTCGCAGGTGCGCCGACGGCGACAGTGCGCCCGGGCCGGTCGCCGTCTGGAATACGAGGCGCTCGTCGCCTGGAAGGCTGGGGGCGTCCGCGAGGTGACCGTGGTCGAGGGCGTACTCGCTCAGCGTCTCGATCGCCGACTCGGTGTGGCCGAGCGAGGCGAGGCCGTCGACGACCGCTCGACTCGAGAGCCGGACCTCCCCGCCGTCGGCAAAACGCTTGGTCGTGGTGAGCGCGTAGTAGGGCTCGATCCCGGTCGTCTCGCAGTCGAGCATCAGGCTCACCGTGCCGGTCGGCGGGATCAGCGTCGTCTGGGCATTGCGGAATCCATGGCGGCGGCCCAACTCGAGCGCGCGCGTCCATTCGCGGCGCGCCGCGCGCAACACCTCTGCGGGTTGCTCGCCACCGAGGCGGTGAAGCGCCTCCGCATGCCGCTCGAGCACGTCCAGCATGGGCTCGCGGTTTCGCTCGAACTCCGCGAACGGGCCGAGAGCGGCCGCCAGCTGGGCGGAGCGGCGGTAGGCGACCGCGGTCATCAGCGCGGTGATCGCCGCGGCCCAGTCACGGCCCTGATCTGAGTCGTAAGAGATGCCAAGCGTCAGCAGCAACGCGGCGAGATTGGCGTAGCCGATCCCGATCTGGCGCAGCCGCCTGGCGTTGCGCTCGATCGTCTCGCTGGGATAACCGGAGCCGTCGACGATCGCGTCCTGCGCGATGACCAGCAGCTCGACCGCGTGAGTGAAGCCGTCGACGTCGAAGTCGCGTCCTCGCCGGAAGGCGAGGAGGTTGATCGTGGCAAGGTTGCAGGCCGAGTCGGCCACGTTCAGGAACTCGCCGCACGGATTGCAGGCGGTGACCGGACCGGTGTTGGGGCAGGTGTGCCACCGTGCGATCTGATCGGCGAACAGCAGCCCGGGATCACCGCAGCGCAACGCCGACTCGGCGCAGGCAGATAACACTCGACGGGCGGGCAGCGACTCAAGCACCTCGCCCGTGGTGACCGCCCGAAGCTGCCAATCGCCCCCATCGAGTGCCAGACGCATGAACTCGTCGCTCACCCGCACCGAGTGGTTGGCGTGCTGGAAGGCGAGCGAGCTGACCACCTCCTCGACGGAGTACCCGGCGGCGAGCAGCGCCCGACCTCGATCCTCCTCGCGTGCCTTGGCTTCGATGAACTCGAGGATGTCGGGATGCGAGGCGTCGAGCACGACCATCTTCGCGCCGCGCCGCGCCCGGCCCCCCGCCCGGATCGTCGCCGCCCACGCATCCGTCGCGCGCATGAACGACACCGGCCCGCTCGCCAGGCCGCCGCGCGACACCGCCTCGCGGGAGGAGCGGACCGGCGAGAGGTTGATCCCGGCGCCGCCCCCCTGCTGAAAGATCAGCCCCTCGCGGGTGTTCCAGTCGAGCAGCTCGGGGATCGAGTCCTCGGCCTTCAGGATGAAGCACGCCGAGGTCAGCGGACGCTCGCCCACCCCGGCGTTGAGCCACACCGGCGTGGCGAACGTCGCGCGCTGGGTAACGACCAGTGCGGCCAGCTCGTCCCCAAGCGCGTCGCGCTCGCCAGCCCCGCCGACCTGACCGCCCTCGAGCGCCCACGAGGCGATAGCCCCGACGACGCGGTCCACCAGCCCCCGCACGGAATGCTCGCGTCGGCCGTCCGGTGCGGTGGCGAAGTAGCGCCGGGCCACCACCGCGACCGCCAGGCTCGACCAGCTGAGCGGAGCCTCGATGTCGTCGGCCGTGAACGCCACACGCCCGTCTCGCTCGGTGATCCTCACCGAGCACCGCGACCACTCCACCAGCTCGAGCCCGCTGCTGCCCTCGTGCGTCAGCGTCCGCTTGACGAGCGGAGTTCGCTCCCGGCGAGCACCTGACGGGCCGGTCGTCGCCGTTACGTCACCCGCTCTCCCGCCGCCCGAAGGTGCCGCTCGAACCAAACGCCAGCCAGCCGCGATACCTCCTCGAGCGCTCCCGCCTCCTCGAACAGATGGGTGGCGCCGGGCACGACCGCCAGCTCCGAGGGTGCTTTGAGCAACCGCTGGGCTTCACGGTTGAGCTCGAGGACGATCTGGTCATCGCCGCCGACGATCAGCAGCACCGGCGCGCGGACCTCTGGTAGCCACCTGGCCGCGAGGTCCGGTCGTCCGCCACGGCAGACGACCGCACCGATATCCTGGCCCAGTTCGGCAGCGGCGCACAACGCCGCGCCGGCGCCAGTGCTGGCCCCGAAGTAGCCGACCGGCAGCGAAGCCACCGCTGGCTCCTCCTGTGCCCAGCGCGTCGCCGCGACAAGCCGCGCGGCCAACAAAGAGATGTCGAACACGTTCGCGCGATCGAGCTCCTCGTCGACCGTCAGCAGGTCAAGCAGCAGCGTTGCCAGCCGACGCTCGTTCAACCCCCGCGCAACCAGCCGATTTCGCGGGCTGTGGCGGCTCGAGCCGCTGCCGTGCGCGAATACGACCAAGCCTCCAGGCGACTCCGGCACAACGAGATCGCCGAGAAGCTCGAGTCCGCCGCCGGCCGGGATGCGGACTCCGCTGGAGCTCAGAATCGGCCCAGGTGCCGGATCGTCGGCGTCGCCAGCAAGGAGCTTGGCGATCTCCGCGTCCGCGGTCTGCTCGAAGTGCTCGTACCACACGCCGACCGCCCACATCAGCTCCGGCTCGAGCAGGCAGACGACCTCGTCGGCCTCCCCGCCCAGCGACCGGACCGCGTCTGGCACGCCCACCGGCACGGCGAGGATCAGCCTTCGCGGCTCGCGCGCCCGCACGGCCCGTAAGGCCGCGCGGGCGGTGCCACCGGTGGCCAATCCGTCGTCGACGACGATCGCGGTCCGCCCCTTCACCTCGAGCGGCGGCCGGCCCCCTCGGTAGCGCTTGACGCGCGCCTCAACCTCGGCGCGGGCGCGCGCGATCGCCGCCTCGAGTTCCTCCGCGCTGACGAGTAGTTCGCGGACGATCTCCTGATTGAGCACGCGCACGTCGCCCTCGGCGATCGCGCCGATGCCAAGTTCCGGATTGCCGGGAGCACCGATCTTTCGCACCACAAGCACGTCGAGCGGCGCCCGCAGCGCCTGGGCAACCTCAAAGGCGACCGGCATCCCGCCGCGGGCGAGTCCGAGCACGACCGGGTTCTCGATGGCGAGCGAGCTCAGCCGCACGGCCAGCTCGCGTCCGGCGGCGCGTCGATCGGTGTACCTGCGGATGGTGGTTTCGAGCATCAGTTCGATCCTCCGGTCGATCGCCGCACCTAGGTCATCTCGTTCTCGGCGACGCCGCGTAGGCATAAGGGTGGTTGAACACCTCCAGCGGCCGTTCGCCCTCCTCGACCTCAACGGAGAAAGCCTCGCCGGTCCGGTCGTCGTTCACCGTCACGAGCACGCTTCCGTCCGCCTCGCACCACACAGGAGCCGGACGTCCATGCCGTCGGCCTGGCGGCCATCCAACTCACGCATCGATATCAGGAGCTCGGAGGTCATCTTGTTACTCCGGGTCGCGGTTGAAGATGGGGCGAGTGTCTCAGCAGGCACCGGTGCCGCCATCGGGAGAGGACGCCCGGTAGACCACGGCGAAGCTCGCATCGACGCGCGCGACCTTCCCGCAATGCGTCGAGCTGGCCACGGCCGGCATCTACGTCGGCAGTCACGCGAGCTCGATCAGGCCGTAGTCGCCGTCGTAGCGCCGGTAGACGACGCTGCCGCGGCCGGTCGCAGCGTTCTCGAAGAACAGGAAGCGATGGCCGACCGCGTTCATCTCCGCCACCGCCGCCTCCAGCTCGATCGGTGAAGAGAATCGGCTCTGCTCCACAAACCGTCCCGTCTCGTCAGGGAGCTGCACCGAACGCGGCTCGATCACCGCAAGCAGCCCGTCGTCGCGCCAGTACACGACCGCGTCCGCATCCGTCCCGGCGTCATGGAAGAGAAGAAAGTCATGATCGAGGTCCTCGAGCGCGTTCGCCGCCTCGCCGACCGACATAGCGCCGAACACGAAGGACTTGCGACTGACTATCTCGCGCTCCTCAGTCGGCCGCACGAATGTCGGGGGTCGCGGCGGGGACCAGGAGCGATGAGACCACTCCCCTGGTGGAGCCTGTGCCGGTTCGCGCTCGCGAGTTATCAGCCGCTCGACATATCGGCGCAGATGCCGCTGCAGGCGCTCCGCGACGTCGTCGACCGCTGCTTCCATCGACGGCGCAGCCGTGCGGGCCCGGACGAAGCGGCCTTGAAGGTCGACCTCCGCCTGGGCCCGCGCCGGCATCGAAATCCGCGGATTGGCTTCCTGGATGAGAACGACTCGGACGCCGAGAATCGGCCCTTTCACCAGCCTCTCCAGATCACCAAGCTTCTCCCGGGCCTGCTCGCGAGCATGGTCGCTCACGTCGCCCCGCGTCGTCACCTCGATGTTGATCGGGGTCATCGATCCTCCACCGGTCGCTTCCGAGCCTCGATCCTCGCGCCCTGCATCCGTTCCGGCATCGGTCAAAGTCGCTGATCGCGATCGGTGCGAACTACGGCACGACGAGTCGTGATCGCCGATCGTGTCTGCCCGGGAGCTCGCACGTCGGGAGTCGATGCCCTTGAGGCACCCTACGAGATCGCCCGCTCGGTAGTTGTCGCGCTTCAGAACTGCGGGAACTACGCGATGCCGCAGGCATGGACCGGGCGTAGGTTGAGTGGAAACGATGTCCGCGGCCTGTTCAAACCGCTGCGACGCCGATTTATGCTGGGGCAGCTAGCCATGGCCGTGAGCCTGATTGTGCTCGTACTGGGGGGCACCGGATGCGGCGGCAAGTCGAAGACGACGACCACAAAGACTCGCACGGCCACCACGAGAATCACCACGACGACCACGCCTACGTCCTCGGTCTCCACAGGGCCCGTGCACGGAAGGCTGAGCGCCGAAAATCATGCTCCCGTCGTCAATAAGGACTGGCGCTACTCGCTGACCGTGACGGACGCTGCCGGCCATCCGCTCTCCGGGACCGTGGATATCGAGTTCGTATTCAGCGGAGCGGTGGTAGGACGCGACACTCCGCCGACTCACCCGGTGACCAACGGCCGCTGGCACGACACGGTCCGGTTCCCGGCCGATGCCGTCGGCGAGCCACTTACCTTCCGCGCGGTCGTTCACACACGCATGGGCTCGATCACCCTGGACTGGTCGATCATGGCGCGGCCATGAGTGCCCTACGCCACCCGCTTACCGTCGCGCTACGCTCGCGTGGCCAGACCGACCGCCCACTGCGGGCACCCGACGGCGGTGTCGATGTCGTGGCCCGCGACGTGGTCAAATCGTTCGGACCGATCCAGGCGCTGCGGGGAGTCTCCCTGACCGTCGCGACATCAGAGTTCGTGACCATCACCGGACCGTCTGGCTCTGGCAAGAGCACGTTGCTAAACCTCATCGGAAGCCTCGATCAACCCGACTCGGGAACGATCACGGTTGCGGGCACGCCCGTACCCGAATCGCGATCAGCAGTCGGGTTTCGCCGACGGGTGGTCGGTTTCGTCTTTCAGGAGAACCTCCTGCTTCCCTACCTGAGCGCGCAAGGCAATATCGAGGCCGCGCTGCTGGGTGCAGGCATGGGCCGCCGCGAGCGCCGCGGACGGAGCCGGGAGCTGTTGGCCGAGGTAGACCTCCTCGATCGCGCCAGCCATCTTCCCTCGGAACTCTCCGGCGGTCAGCGCCAGGCGGTCGCGCTCGCCCGCGCGCTCGCCAACCGGCCTCGCCTGCTGCTCGCCGATGAGCCAACCGGGGCTTTGGACTCAGCGAGCGGAGCGCGTGCTCTCGATCTGCTCGCAGCGCTGCGCGAACGGCACGGGATGACGCTGATCGTGGTCAGTCACGACAGCGCTGTGGCAGACCGAGCCGATCGCGTCCTGCACCTCGTAGACGGGCAAATCCAGGACGGCTGAGGAGCTTTGCTCAGGTGGCTGCAAGCGCCACGACCGACTCTGATCGGGCGACTCGCCAGATCGGGTAGACGGCGCCGAGCACCCCGATCAGGATCCCGATCAGGATCGCCCGGCCGAGACGCCAGAGGGTGAGAACGGGAGAGACGAACGCGCCTAACCCCAATGCCCCGGGGAGCAGCCTGCTTGCCGCCACGCCGAGCAGCAACCCCGCGCCGGTGCCCAGCGCGCTGACCGCCACCGCCTCGCCCAACACCAGCCCGCCGAGCTGCCGCGCGCTCCACCCGATCGTCGCCAGCAGTGCGAGCTCGCGCCGACGCTCGAGCACAGCGGCCAGCATCGTGTTGGCCACAGCGAGCGTCCCAATGATCAGCGCCAGCACAACGATCAGCAGCACCGCCTTGCCGATCAGCTGATTGTTCGCTCCCGCCCGAACCGCCTCGCTCGGCTCGGAGATCGCCAGCAGACCTGGAAAAGCCTTCGACAGCTCCTTGACGGCTTGCGCGGCCGTCGTCTGAGGAACCACCCGTACAGCAAACGTGGTCGCTTCGTCGCTCGTGCGCCCCGCGAGCGCCTGAGCATCGTTCAGCAGCATGATCACCCCGGTGTCCTGTTCGGTGATCCCGGAGTGGTAAACGCCAGCCACCGCGAACGTGCGACGGCCGAGCCGCAGCGTGCCACCAACACCTAGGTGCAGCTGGCGGGCGAGCCGATCGCCCACGTCGACACGACCAGGGCTCATTGGTCATCCTTAGGTTGTCGCGACCGTTGAGGTCGCGGTGGCCTCGACCGCCGCCGGGAGAGGGCCCTTTTGAGCTTGCCCCTTTGGAGGGCCCGCGTTAGACCAGCCCCTCCCGGCGGGGTGAGGTGCCGCAAGCGGCAACACGACGTAGCCCTTGGAGGGCCAGTCAATGAGCGCCCGCAACGGTACCTCGTGGTCGGGGCGCTGTGAAGACCTGACCAACGAGGAGTAAGTGATGGAAGGTAGTTTCGCGGGCGTCGACTGGGCGTCTGAGAAGCACGACGTGGTCGTGCAGAACGCGGCCGGGGAGGAGCTTTTGGCCGCATCGTTTGCGCATGATGAGGCGGGGCTGCGGTCGCTGTGCCGCCAGCTGGTGCGCTTGAAGGTGGAGCTGGTGGCGATCGAGCGCCCGGACGGGGTGCTGGTCGAGCGGCTGCTGGACGCCGGGCTGCGGGTGCTCGCCTTGCATCCCAACCAGGTCACCGCTGCGCGGCCGCGCTTCCGCGTCTCGGGCGGCAAGTCCGATGGCTTCGACGCGTTCGTGCTGTGCGAGCTGGCGCGCACGGACCATCGCCGCTTCCGGGTGCTCGAGCCCGACAGCGACCAGACCAAGGCGCTCAGAGCGCTGTGCCGCGGGCGGGAGGATCTCGTGCGGACGCGCACGGCGCTGAGCAACCAGCTGCGCGCCGAGCTGGAGCGGTTCTGGCCGGGAGCGGTCAAGATCTTCCGCTCGCTCGACAGCCCGATCGCGCTGGCGTTCCTGGAGAAGTACCCCAGCCCGATCGAGGCCAGAGCGCTCGGCGAGCAACGGCTGGCCGCGTTCCTCCGCCACCAGCACTACAGCGGCGGTAAGACTCCTGCCGAGCTGCTGCGCAAGCTCCGCAGCGCCCCGGAGGGCCGCGCCGGCGAGGTCGAGATCCACACCCGCCGGCAGCTCGTGCTCGCCCTCGTCGCGCTGCTGCGGCCGCTGGTTGCCCAGGTCAAGCAGCTCGAGCGCCAAATCGCTCAGGCGCTCGCCGAGCATCCCGACGGCGAGCTGTTCCGCCCGCTGTTCCGCGACCCCAAATCGGTCATCACCGCCGCCGAGCTGGTCTCGGAGATCGGCGACTGCCGCGCGCGATACCCCAGCGGTGATGCGCTCGCTGGCGACGCCGGCCAAGCCGCGGTGGCGATCGAGTCCGGCAAGCGGAAGGTCGCCCGCTACCGCTGGGCGTGCAACAAACGCCTCAGGGACGCGGTCTGCACGCTGGCCGACTCCACCCGCCACTGGCACCCCTGGGCCGCCGACCACTACGCCCGCGCGATCGCCCGCGGCCACGACCACCCTCGCGCGATCCGCGGACTGGGCCGCGCCTGGTGCCGCGTGCTCTGGCGCTGTTGGCAAGACCGCACCCCGTATGACCCGGCCCGCCATCGCGCCCTCCAGCAACACTGCACCGTGACCGTCCCCACCCCGTCCGGCCCCCGGCCCGACACAGCCGCCACCCAGCGGATGCTCGGCGCCGCCGTCACCCCCCAGGGGCGGGCCGAAGGCACGAGCGCAAAGCGCTCGACGGCAAGCCGACATCCGCTACCACGCCCGGGGGGTTGACACACGACGTCTAACGCTGCGGCTCGCGCCACATTCGCCACAGCGGCGGCGAGTCGCTGACCCGCATCTCCTCGACCACCGCGAAGCCGTGCCGTTCGTACAGCGCGCGGTTGCGCGGGCTCGACGCCTCCAAATAAGCCGGCAACCGCTCACCGTCACATCTGTCGAGCACGGGCCGCAAAAGCGCAGAGCCGAACCCGCGTCCCTGCCACTCCGGCCGAATGCCGATCACAGGCAGGTAGTAGTGCTCCTCGTGCGGATGTTTGGCCTCGATGGCGTTCAACAGACGCAGCAACCGTACGAGGTCGCCGCGCGTGATGACGGCCATCGCCGGCAACATCGAGAGCTGCTTGAACATGCTCAAGTGCCAAGTGCCCGGCGGCATCCAGAACGCGCCGCCAATCAACCGGTCCGTGGTGTACGTCTCATCATGAGGGAACCAAACACGGCGCGCGAACAGGCCAAACCCCCGCTCGAGCTCGCGCGCGCGCCGCCGGTCGTCGGGGCCGATCCACCTGAAGATTGGGTCCTCGTAGAAGCTCAGCGCCACGGCTTCGACCACGGCAGCCAGCTCGGCCGCGATTGTCTTGCGGACATCCGAACCATCCGGCTGCGGCCGAATCGGCAGGCCCGTCGCGTCGACTGTGACGTCGCGGCCCATCGACACCAGTCTGGCACCGGGCGATCGCCCACGTCAAGTCATCGGAACCCGCCGCCGTGAGGCGACCGCCGGCGACCACGTAAAGGCAAGAATCGGTTCGCCAAGCGAACCCCGAGGCGACCAAGACTCGGACGGACGCCCGCTCAATCAGAGGTGCGACCACCCGTCTCGGGCTTGCGAGGGTTCCGGCCAGTCGACACGACCCTATCCGCCGCGTTGCGGAAGTGATCGAACCTCTACTGCTTAGCCTGGCGAAGGCGGGCGTCTGGACCAACCGTGCCGGTTTGGAACGAACGCAGCCATCTCGTGGCCCAACTGGGCCGCTACAGCCTTCGAGAGGAAAGCGGCCACGGCGCGGGCGTGACCGGTCCAGGCGTAACGGGGCCACGCGCGTCGACGACCCGGCGCGACCGGATCTGCCTGGGGAGAGGAGTCCGCCGCAGGGCGCCTCCGCGACGCGGTTCGGCCCCCTGAGAGCGGCGTGTTCTTACCACCCGCACGATCGCATCCGTGTTCTCGTCCGCGCGGCGCGGACGAGTGCAATGGCGAC
>Ga0116216_10001138_pt1 | contig 18792 bp, 22 predicted proteins | sample Sb_taG_11_FD_89696 | JGI IMG/M metagenome (GOLD analysis project Ga0116216, IMG submission 89696) | Peat soil microbial communities from Weissenstadt, Germany - Sb_50d_3_AS metaG | ecosystem: Environmental > Terrestrial > Soil > Wetlands > Peat | place: Germany: Weissenstadt | collected 2010-09-21
GCTTCCTCCATGTAGTGGGTGGTGAGCAGCACCGTCATCCCGGTCTGCCCTCGCAGCTCGTAGACGCGCTGCCACACCCCGTCGCGCGCCAGCGGGTCGAGCCCGACCGTCGGCTCATCGAGAATCAGCAGCGCGGGGCGGTTGACGAGCGCCTGCGCCAGCTCCAGCCGCCGGACCATGCCCCCCGAGTACGTCCCGGCGAGCCGGTCGGCGGCATCGGTCAGCCCCATCGTGTCGAGCGCCTCGGCCACACGTTCCCTGCGCTCCCGGCGTGGGACGTCGAACAACCGCGCAAACCCCGCCACGTTCTCCCGACCCGTGAGCGCCGCCTCGATGGACAGCTGCTGCGGGACGTAGCCGAGCAGGCTGCGCACCGCCATCGGCGAACGCTCCACCGGGAAGCCGAACAGCTCCGCGGTCCCCTCCTGGAGCGGCAACAGCGTGTTGAGGATCCTCAGCGTCGTTGTCTTGCCCGCGCCGTTCGGCCCGAGCAGCCCGAACACCTAGGCCGGGCGGACGACGAGGTCGATGCCGTCAAGCGCGACGTGTTCGCCAAAGCGGTGGCCCAGTCCCCGGCAGAGGACTGCCGGGACCTCGGAGCTCGGCTCGACATCCGCGCCCGGCAGCGACTGATCGAGAGTCCGCGTCTCGCTCACCGGTCCGCACCCTGCTCGAGCTGATCGGCGACCCGCGCCAGCAGGGCCAGCGCCTCGGCGAGCTGGTCCTGCTCGTCCGGCGCCAGCTCTCCGATCGCGTCGGCGAGCGCGACGACGCGCCGGTCCCGCCACGCGTCGACCTTCGAGCTGATGGCGCGCGAGAGCTCGAGTCGCGCGATGCGGCGATCGGCCGGATCGACCCGGCGGACGAGGAGGCCCTTGTCGGTCAGCTGCCGGACCAACGTGCTCACGGTGTTCGCTGCAAGTCCGAGCTCCTGCGCGGCGTCGGCGACCGACAGTCCGGGTCGGCGACGGACCAGGCGGACCAGCTCGAGCTGGGCGCCCGTCAGCAACGAGAGCTCGACCGGTCGCCCGCTGTAGCGGCGCCCGGCGCGCCGGATCCGCGCGGTCTGCGCGACCAGCATGTCGGCGATCGCAACCCGCTCGGCGCCGGAGACAACGGTCATCCTGCCTGATAATACCTCTGCGACAGAGCTAATGTTCGCGGACGGCGAGCACGAACACGATGAGCCTGTGTGGTCCTCGGCGTTGGTGGCCTGGCCGCTTACCGGCGCCACCTCAGTGCGCGGCTAGCCGCATTCCGGCCAACGGGTACGATCCGGTCATGGCCGGATGTGGCCGAGTCCGCCGCGCCGGCGCCGCGGCCGTACTGGGTGGCGCCGCGCTGCTCGGGGCGGGATGCGGGGGCAGCAAGCCGGCGACGGCCGCACAACCATCCGCCCCGACGACCGCAGCATCAGCGTCCGCCCCGACCACCTCAGCGCTGGCGTCCGCTACCGCGACCCAGGCGCCGGCCGCGCCGGCGAGCGGGCTCGCGACCGGATCCAAACGCCGGGCGCTGGCGGCCCGCTACCTGGCGATCGCCAGGACGGGCAACCGCGGGCTCGATCACTCCCTCGACCCGCTCGAGGACCGCGACAAGAGCCGACTCGGACCGGCCAGGGCCGATCTCCGCTACGCCACCGGCGTGGAGCACACATTCGACCGCCGCCTGCTCCAGATCCCGTTCCCGCCGGCGACCGAACAGGTCGCGAGAACGCTGTACCGAGTCAACCAGGCGCGGGCGAGCCTCACCAACGCCGCCTCGCACTCGGCGACCGTGGGCCAGCTCCACGTCTACGAACGACGGCTCGACGACGCCAACGAGCCGGTCGAGGCGGCCGTCAGGACGATCCGCCGTCAGCTCGGCCTTCCACCTCCGCCGAGCAGCTGAGCTGCCTGCAGCGTCGGTACCTTGCGCCCCGATGGTCGAGAGTCTGCGCGTTGACGACCCCGAGCCGAGCTACCGGCCGCCGGCCTGGCTGCGGGAGCCACGCGCGAAAGGCACCTTCGACGAGTTCGGCGTGCGGGTCCTCGGCCGGCGGATCGGGGTGAGGGTCTGGTCGCCGGCAGAGGGCGCGCTGCCGCTGCTCCTCGCCCACGACGGTCCCGAATATGACGCCCTCTCGAGCCTGACCCGCTACGCCGGCGCGATGATCGAGCGTGGGGCGCTCGCGCCGTTCCGGGTCGCGCTGCTGCCACCCGCCGACCGCGACGAGTGGTACTCGGCCTCGGCGGTCTACGGTCGTGCGCTCTGTCGCCGGCTCATCCCGGCGGTGCGTGGCCAGGTCGACGTGGCCCGTCGGCCGGTGGGGATGGGCACCAGCCTGGGCGCGCTCGCGATGCTCCAGGCGCAGCGGAGTTGGCCTGAGGTGTTCGCCGGCCTGTTCCTGCAGTCTGGAAGCTTCTTCATGCCGCGCTTCGATCGCCACGAGTCCGGGTTCCCGCGGTACGGTCGGATCACGCGCTTCGTCGCCGGCGTGCTGCGCGCGCCGCCGGCCGGCGATCCGGTGCGAGTGACGATGACGTGCGGCGCCGAGGAGGAGAACATCCACAACAACCGCGTGATGTCCTCATCGCTCGCCGCCCAGGGCTATCCCGTGCGTCTGCACGAGGTCGCCGACCTGCACAACTACACGAGCTGGCGCGATGCATTCGACCCGTACCTGACGCACCTGCTGGCACGCGTCTGGGCGCCACGGTGAACGGCGTGGAGCTACGGCCACTGGGGCCGGCCGGTGCTCGTGTTCCCGGCCGAGCGCGGCGACGCCGGCGAGTTCGAGCGCCGTGGGATGGTCGGTGCGGTCGGCGAGCTGCTCGCGGCCGGCCGCGTGAAGCTGTACTGCGTGGACTCCTTCGACGGCGAATCGTGGTCGAACGTCAGCGTTCCCCTGGAGGAGCGCGCCCGGCGCCACCAGTTCTACGAATCGTGGATCCTCGAGGAGGTCGTCCCGTTCATCCGCGCCGACACCGGCGGTGCCGGCGAGCTGATCACATGCGGCGTCAGCCTCGGTGCTTTTCACGCCGCCAACTTCGCGCTCAAGCGCGCCGACGTCTTCCCCCTCGCGATCTGCATGTCCGGGAGCTACGACCCATCCGCCTGGGACGGTTGGGGCGAGCGCGGCGACGCTGCCTACTTCAACAACCCTATGGACTACGTCGCCCACCTCGAGGGCGACCACCTCGACTGGCTGCGCGGCCAGCTCAGCATGCTGCTCGTCTGCGGGCAGGGCCAGTGGGAGGACACGACCGGCGCGCTGGTGTCCACCCAGCGGTTCGCCGCGCTGCTGGACTCCAAGAGCATTCGGTGTGAGCTCGACCTGTGGGGGTATGACGTTGCCCACGACTGGCCATCGTGGCGCGCGCAGTTCGCGCACCACCTGCCGCGCTTCTGCTGATGGCGGAGACCACCCATCTGATCGGCCTGCTGCTCGGCACCGAGGAGGACTGGCCGACTGCGTTCGAGGCGCTCGTCTCGCGGCTGGGAACGATCACTGACGCCGCCGGCCACCGCCACCGGATCGCCACCGAGCGCATCACGATGGAGCCGTTCGACCTGCGCGACCGCCCCCGGTACGAGCTCGTGATCGACCGCCTCGCCTATTGGTACGACCTCCCGCGCGAGTGGCTCAAGAAGGTCGCGCTGATGAACGACGTGTACCTGCTCAACAGCCCGTTCACGTTCCAGTCGATGGAGAAGCACGCGGCCTACTGCGCGATGATCCGCCTTGGGCTGAAGGTTCCGCAGACCGTCCTCGTGCCACACAAGGACCCGCCGGACAGCACCCGCTTCGAGTACACGGCAGCCCGCTACAACCTGCCGTTCGATCTGGCCGCGATCGCCGAGCAGATCGGCTACCCGCTGTTCATGAAGCCGTACGACGGCGGACAGTGGATCGGGGTCAGCCGGGTCCGCGACCGAGACGAGCTGATGCGCGCGTACGACGCCTCGGGTCGGAGACTGATGCACCTCCAGGCGGCGGTCGAGGGATTCGATGTGTTCGCGCGCTCGCTCTCGATCGGTCCCGAGACGATGGTGATGAAGTTCCGTCCTGAGAAACCGATGCACGACCGCTACGCGGTCGCTCACGACTTCCTCTCGCCGGAGCTGGGCGAGGAGGTGCTGACGATCAGCCGGCTCGTCAACGCGTTCTTCCGGTGGGAGTTCAACTCGTGCGAATGCCTGGTCCGCGCCGATCAGGTCCACCCGATCGACTACGCCAATGCGTCACCGGATGTCGCCCTCACGAGCCTGCACTACTACTTCCCGTGGGCGATCAAGACGCTGCTGAAGTGGTGCACGTTCTGCCTGGTGACCGGGCGCCGAGCGCAGCTCGACCTCGACACCCGACGCTACTTCGAGATCGGCGACCGCGAGGACCTCTCCTATGGCGAGAAGCTCGCCGCCTACCGCCGACTGGCTGACGAGTACTTCGAGGCCGACCGCTACCACGACTTCTGCGACAGCCGCCTCGCCCACGTCGACGAGCTGGTGCTCGAGTGGGTCGGCTCGGCCGATTTCGACCGCCTGCTCGTCGGCACCGTCCGCTCGACCTACCCGTCCCACGAGCACGAGCGCTTCATCGACCATCTGCGCGGGCTCGTCGGGCAGTGGATGCGCGAGCAGGGCCGCGAGCCGGCCTGGGCGTCCTGAGCCGATCAGCTCGGGGTATCGCTGAGCTGATCAGCTCGGTGTGAGTGGGCGCGGCCGCGCCTCAGCCGCCTCGGCGTCCGCCGTGGCCCAGCTCAGGCGCTCGAGCAGCTGCGCGATGTAGTGCTCGCTGTCGAGGTTCTCGGGGACGATCCGCTCGCTGAGGGTCCACCGGCGCGGCTCGCCGTCGGCGTGAACGGGTCGTACGGTGATTCGGGGCATATGGCGCTTCCTTTCACGAGTCGGACTGGGGAGGCTAGCCCCGATGCTCGCAATGTCAAGTTAATCTATTGACTCACTCGTCTAGCCGCTGCGGCATCGAGCGGGGACTAACGGGAAGCGGCCCTGACGTTCGAACGCCCGGCAGCCCTGAGGCCCTACTCGGCCGCATTCCCGGCGCCCGACAGGCGGCGCACGAGCACGCCGATCACGACCAGCCCGCCACCGAGGCACGCGAGCAGGACCAGGTCGAGGCCGGTGAACGGCAGCCCTCCGCCCGCGCCGCCGCCGCTTCCACCAGCGCCGGTCGCGGCGCCCGCGGCGCCCACCACGAGCACCGAGCACAGCTGCGGGTTGTACGCCTGGCACGTCGCGGTCGGGTTGGCCGAGGCGGGCTGTGCCGAACCTGACTGCGCCGCACCCGACCGGCCGTTTCGCGTCACGGTTCGCTTGCCGGATACGACCGGCGCCGCCACAGACTGCGACGCGGTCACGTTGACCGCCAGGTGGTGGCCGATCGGTGCGGCCAGAGCCGCGGTCACGAGCGCCGCGAGCGTGGCGGCGGTCGCGGCCGTCTGACCCGCCGGCGAAGCCCGTCCCGCGCGCTGCCCACCGAACGCGCGCGCGGCCAACGCGGCGAGCGCCGCCCACACCGCGAGCGCCCGCCTGCCCGAGTAGCGACTCAGGAACGCCTTGACCACGTCGGGATCGAAGTGCGTCCCGGATCCCTCGTGCAGCACGTCGATCGCCCGTTTGTGCGTCGCCGCGGGTCGGTACGGCCGTGGCGAGACGATCGCGTCGAAAGTGTCGGCGACGGCGAGGATCCGCGCCCCGATCGGGATCTGATGGCCCGCCAGGCCGTCGGGATATCCGGTGCCGTCGACGCGCTCGTGGTGATGGCGAACGATCGTCGTCAGCTCGGCGTCCCCCAAGCACGCGACGAGCGCGGCGCCGTCGGCGGCGTGATGCTTGATGACCTCGAACTCCTCCGGCGTCAGCTTCCCGGGCTTGTTGAGGATCTCCCGGGGTACGTCGAGCTTGCCGATGTCGTGGAGGGTGGCAGCGGCCCGCACCGTCGCCACCTCCTCGTCGGACAAGCCCATCCCGCTGGCGACGAGGGCCGCGTTCCGAGCGACGCGGCGCGCGTGGCCGATCGTGTAACGGTCCTGCGTCTCCACCGCGGCTGTCACCTGCTTAAGCAGTTCCGCGTTTCGCTCGGCCTGACCCGCCCCTGAGGCGCTCCCTTCGGCCTGCGTCGACTCGAGCAGGTCGCTCGCGTTGGCGAGCTTGCGATCGGCACGGACCCGGCGCAACCAGCCCCAGAGGAGCAGTTCGCTGAACATCAGGTCACCGAAGCGCCGGGCCCGCTGCCAGTACGTGCTCCCTAGGAACGAGATCGTCAACGACAACGCCACCGCAAGCAGGACGCAGATCCACCAGGACGAGAGCACTCCCTCCTCCCGCAGCAGCCACACCGCCACCGCCGGCACGACTACGACGAGCGCGGTGACCAGGATGACCAGCGGTAGGTAGCGAGCCGCCGACGAGGTACTGCGGTCGCTCACCGCGCTCGCCCTCCTTTGCCCTCAAACGGCTCGATCATTCCCAAACACCTATCCAAAGCCCCCCGGCTGGAGCCCAGGAGTCAATCTACCACCGACCTCTTCTCACCCTCGGCGGGTGAAGTTCGCTCACCCACCTGCGTCGGAGAATTGCCTCGATGGACCTCGACGTTGCTCTTGTCCGATTTGATGGCCGCAACGCAGCCACCGATGCCTTCTACGCCGCCAGCGGCCGGGCCGGCCCCGACGCGCGGTGGGTCCGCGAGATCGGCTTCGTCGAGCACCATCACAACGACCACCTGGTCCTGCGTGGCACTTTCGCCGGCCACTACGTGGACATGGAAGAGGGCCACCACGTCTCCGAGTCCGGGACCGCGGCGGGGTTCGCCGGCGGGATGGTGCTCGGGGCGCTCCTCGGTCCGGCCGGGATGGCCGCCGGCATGATCGCCGGCGCGGCAATCGGCTCTCAGGTCGGGGAACCGAACGAGACCGACCCCGAGCCTGAGGTCCTCGCCGACCGGATCCGGGACGCTGTGCCCCGCTCCGGCTCAGCGATCGTCCTGATCGCTCCGCCGAGCGATGTCGACGAGATGCTGGCCGCGATCGGCGACGACGGCGAGGTGCTCCGGCGCTCGCTCACGGCCGAGGAGGTCGCCGCACTTCAGTCGTCGCTGAGCGAGACGCCGGCCGCGTCGCCCGGTCCGACCGAGGAGGGCGAGGCGGCGTTCGAGGAGTCCGAGTCCTCCTAGCGCCGCTAGTCCTTCACCTCGACCATGACCACGCGTAGTGCCGCGTCGCCGACGTTTTCGACCGAGTGCGGAGGGAACGGCTCCGCCCACAGGACCTCGTCCGCTCGAACCTCTGCGTTGTCGGCTCGGCTGTCGAACGTGACGGTCCCATCGCCGTCGCGGCGGACGAAGCTGGTCGCGCTCATCACGTACTGAGCGCTTGGCCAGCGATGGGTGTGCACGGCGGTCATCTCGCCGACCGGGACGAGCGTCTGAATCACGCGCACACGATCGTTTTCGAACAGCAGGTGATGGTGCTCCGGTGCCGCCGTGAGCGCGTCCAGATCATCCGGCCATTCCCAGCGCGTGTCGGTGCCCATCGATCACGGAGCAGGATCGCCACCCGCCCGGAACGGCACATCACCCCGATTGGATGAGGAGTTGTCCCCGGCGCGACCAGGCGCCGCGCCGGGGACACATTCCGCTACCGATTCATCGCGCGGGCGCGGGCGACCATCGACTTCATCGAGTGGTTGCCGTGAGCCAACGAGCTGATGTCACCAAACAGCTGCGCCAGATCGGGCGTTCCCCAACCCGTCGCCAGATCCCATCCAGGCGTCGCGTCGTAGCCGCTCACCCCGTTGAGGGAGTTGTTGCCGACGGTGACGTCGTGGAACCCGACGCCTGCCGCGCCGAGCGCGTACAGGTACGGGTTCAGGAACCCGATCGGGTGGTGGAGGAACTCGTTGAGGTCGCTGACGAGACCGGCCCACTGCGGCGAGCCTTCGCTCGTGCCGCCGATGAAGTAATAGCCGGCCGGGCTCAAGAACGACAGATAGATCAGGATCCCGCTGCTCGGGTCGGCATCCCACGAGATGTCGGGGATACCGCGTGAGCCGCCCAGGACGCTCTGAACCGAGCGAGGCAGGGCGCGTTCATAGAACGGCTCGCGGAACACCTGGCTGATGCCGCCGCCCCCGGCGCCACCGCCGCTGTTCCAGACGGTCTCCGACTCGTAGTTGCCGCTCGTGTCCGCGGTCAGGCTGGTTCCGCCGACGGCGGTGACGAGCGGGGACGAGGCCGGGAAACCGACCGTCGGGTACGGGTAGACCGTCGTCCCGTTGAGCTCGGGGTTCGAGGCCCCGGAATCGCCCGTCGAGGCGAACGCCGTCACGCCCTGTGCGGCCGCGCGGGCGTAGGTGTTCTCGAAGCTGTTGAACACCTGCTGGCCCTGGGGCGTGAACAACGTGTTCTCGGTCGCGCCCCAGCTCTCGGAGATGACGTGTCCGAGGTGATGCCTGAGCGCGTAGTTCAGGAGGAAGTCGAACTGCGGCATGCCCTGGACGCCCTCGGTCTCGTCCACCGGGCTCGTCAACAGCACGATCTTGGCGTCGGGCGCCATCGCGTGGGACCACTCCACGTCGAGCGTGGTCTCGGCGGCCCAGCCGATCTGATCGGGGATCGCCGTCGGGTCGTACGGCACCGTCCCCAGCGGCGAGAGGATCCTCAGCGATGGCGGCGCCGGCAGGCCGTAGCCCGCGTCGAAGTTCGCCAGGTCGGAGCGGAGCGTCGGGCTTCCGAACGAATCGACGATCACGATCGTCTGGCCCTTACCGTTGTCCCCCCGGTTCAGGAGCTGGTCCACGCCGTAGGCATGTGCGATCTCCTGCGGGCTGTAGCAGGGCTGGCCGGCTTGCGCGCGGCACTGGGCGTCTGTGGGCGCCTGCTGTCCCGCGCTCGCGAGCCCGGTGACCTGCAGATACTTCGACGACAGCTGCTTGAGCACGCTCGTGCTTACCGCTCCTCCATTCGCGGCCGAGCCGCTTGGCGTGCTGGCGCTGGCGCCGCTTGTCCCTAAAGCGAACACAAGCGCGATGAGCGCTGCTAACCCGCTCGCCGATTGGACGATTCGTCTCGCGGACATCAACTACCTCCAGTGCAGACGGGCGCGTTCGTGCGCATATTTTTCGGAGCCATCCGGGTCCGGCCGGTGATCCTTCCACACGGCTTCGGGACCTGCAATGTGGAACCGTCGGGCGCCGACAGACCCCGGGGTGACGGTTAGAGAAGGTTCGTGAGGATCGCCGCGCCGACGCCGATCAAGACGATCCCGCTCACCAGCTCGCTGCGATGCTCGACGCGGGTTCCGAGCTTGGCGCCGAGCTCCAGTCCCACCAATGAGAGCCCGACGCTCACGCAGGTGATAATCGCGATGCTGACCGCGACCGGGGCCCGGTAGGCGCCGAGCGCGAATCCCACGATCAGGTTGTCGATACTGAGGCCGGCGGCCAGCACCACGAGCCGTCCGGACCGAACGCCGGCGAGCTCGTCATCTCGCTCATCGCGACCACGGACCGCGGCGACCGTCGCCTCGACGCCGACGGCGATCAGCAGCAACCCACCGACCACGTGAGCCCAGTCACCGAGCGTGCCCGACAGCTGGCGCCCCAGCAGCAGCCCGATCGCCGGCATCACGGCCTCGAAGATCCCGAACGTGACCGCGATCCGCATGCGCAGGGAGCGATCGACGCCGGACAGCCCGATCGCGATCGACGCCGCGAAGTTGTCCAGCCCGAGCGACCCGGCGACCAGCAGCAGCGCCAGCACCGGCGAAGCGTACGGCGCGCCTCGTGGCGCGTGTCCGGCTCACGCCGGTGGCGATGTGAACCCGGTCCGCTCGCTGCTCACCGACAGAGCGCCCCGGACATGCACGGCCCGGGTGGCAGCTCGGTCTCGGCCCGCCGGAACCGCGTATACATCTGCCCGTGCCGCTCGTAATCGACGCGCGGCAAGCGCGCCTACTGCATTGAGTTCATCGACTGCATCGCGCCACCGTGCGACCCGCCCGGAACCGTGAGCCCGGGGACGGAGTGCGGCGCCGCGAGGACGCCGATGGCGAGCGCGAGCAGGATCGCCGTTGTGCCCCAGGTCACGACCCGACGCCATGGAAGGGTCTTCTCGAGCACGATCAGCGCGGCGATGACCGCCATCCACACGAGGCTCATGACTCCGAGCGCGAACAGCGCCGCCATCAGCGCCCAGCAGCATCCAAAACACCAAGCCGCGTGGCGAGAGCCCATCTCGACGGCGCCGACCGATCCGTCGCGCCAGTTGCCGAGCAGGAATCCGAGCGGGCTCCGGCACTTCGCCAGGCAGGCGTCCTTCAGTGGGGTGAGCTCATAGACAGCGGCCGCCACCAGCACGCCGGCCGCCACCCATCGGCCCCCGGAATCCCACGCGAGCGCGCCGCCGAACAGGCTCTTGCCCAGCTCGAACAGCCCGTACGCGAGCAGTCCTGCGGCGCCCCACACGAACAGGTACGACGTCGCGAACAGCACCGCCCGGCTCTGCCCGTGCCGGCGGGTCATCGTCGCGTACAGGGCGGCGGTCGGCGCCAGCGCCGGGAACATCATCGCCGCCATCATCACCACCCACACGCCGAGGAACCACCCGAGCGCGCCGAGCGCCGTACCCGGCCCGGCATCCATCCCGGCCATCCGGTCGGCGGTCGACCACCACGCCACCGCGGCGAGCACGATCAGCAGCGCGACCAATCCCAGGCGCGAGCGTACGGCGGCGAACGCCGCGCCGAGTTCGTCTCGATCCGAACGACTGTCGCCGACCGCGCGCGATACGACCGCGCTCATGCCGCCCAGGAGAACGGCGAGCGGGAGAAAGCCGCGTTCCCCTCGTACTGGATTCCGAATGCGTCGATCTTCGAGCGCGTCGCGTGGGCCACGTTCAACTCCGATCCGGCCGGGTGAAATACGCCGGTGAGTCTCGCCGGCTCGCCCGTCTCCGATCCGAACGGTACGACATCCTCAATCTCGAAGTCGACCGCGTCGCCGATCCGGATCGAGTGGCGCAGGCCGTCCTCGTGCACCTCGATCGGAGCGCGCTCGACTCCCAGGCTCTCGCCCACCAGCGGTCCGAGCGCCTGCATCGGGCCGCCCAGCGCGCCGGAGAACACCGCGCCCAGCTTCTCGGCCTGCTCGTCGGTCGCCGCCGCGTCGATGAACACGCCGAGTCGCCAGTTGCCGTCGGTCATCACCTTGGGGGTGTCGGCGACAGCGGCGACCGTCAGGCCGCTGACGTCGGTGCCCTCCACGTGCCCGTCCTTGACGTTGAAGACCAGCGTGACACGGCAACGCTCATGCGTGGCCCCGAAGGCCAACGACGCCGTGCACGGACATACGACGTCGCACGAGCAGGTCTCGAAATAGGAGCCTTCAAGCTTCCAGGACATCTCTTCTCCTCGTCCAGGCGTTCCCCGCGGCTGGCGTCGATTCTCGCCGCTACCGCACCCCGGCGTCAACCGCGCAGGGTCAGCTGTGTGATCTCGCTCACACAGCCGTCTCCGTGATCGTCGCAACGCTGCTCGACGATCCGGACTGGATCGTCGGCGTCGCCCGATTCGTGCGCCTGCCCGACGATCCTCGCTCGGCGGAGTTCGCCGTCGTGATCGGCGATCCCTGGCAGGGGCAGGGCCTTGCGAGCGAGCTGTTGGGGCGCCTGGTGCGAGCCGCGCCGGCGTATCGCATCGAGCGCCTGCGCACGACGATGCTCGCCGACAACGAGCGCGCCCACCGGCTGCTGCAGGGCCTGGGGCGGCCGCGCACGCTCCGCCGCCGCGGCGCCGTCGACGAGCTCGAGGTCGATCTGGCCGCCTGAACCGGGTGCCTGCGATGATCGCCGGGTGCCGTGGAAACTGACCGTGCGGGCGGGACCCCGAGTCCAGCGCAGCCGCTATGCCGAGCTCGACGGCGCGCTCGATGCGCTCGAGCAGCGGGGCCGCGAGTTGGCGCGCGACGCGCCCAGCGACCGGGTCGACGCCAAGATCAAACGGTTCGAGCCGGTCCAGCAGGTCTCGGCGCGGCTCGAGCTCGCCGGCCCGCAGCGCCTGCTGCCGAGCGTCCGCGGTGGGGTCGACGTCCGCGGCGATGGCTCGACTGAGGCCTACCGCGGGCGGGTCAAGCGCGTGCTCCTGGAGCAGCGCAAAGGCGAGAGCTCGTATGAGGCGCTGAGACGCGCGCTCGGCGCGGGCTAGATCACCTCGCGCAGGCGACCCGTCTCGACCTCGTACACGAAACCGCGGATCGAGTCCTTGTTGGGGACGAACGGTGACGCCTTGATCCGCGCGATCGACTGCCGCACGTCCCTGTCCAGATCGCTGAACGCCTCGGCCGCCCACTCCGGCTTGATCCCGGTGTCCTGCTCGATCGCGGCCTTGAAGTCGTCGTCCTTGAACGTCAGCATCCCGCAGTCGGTGTGATGGATGAGGATGATCTCCTCGGTGCCGAGCAGCCGCTGTGAGATCGCCAGCGAGCGGATCTCGTCGTCGGTCACGACGCCGCCGGCGTTGCGGATCACGTGGGCGTCGCCCTCCTGGAGTCCCAGCATCCCATAGACGTTCAGCCGCGCGTCCATGCACGCGACGACCGCCACCTTGCGCCCGGGAGGCATCGGAAGATCGCCCTTGCCGAAGCCGGCTGCATATGTCTCGTTGTTCTGAAGAAACTCGTCGGTAGCGGTCATTGGGCTCCTAAGTCAATCGAGCTAGTTCACTTGGCCTCGAGCCTACAACACCAACGTCGCCCCGTGCCGGCGCAGCCACCGCAGATGCTCGCGGTAGTCCGGGCAGTGCCACCGCAGCAGCGCCCAGAACCGCGGCGAGTGATCCATGATCTCGAGGTGGCAGACCTCATGCCAGACGACGTAGTCGAGCACCGGCTCTGGGGCGAGCAGCAGCCGCCAGTTGAAGCTCATCGCGCCCGACCGCGAGCAACTCGCCCACCGCGTCCGCTGGCCGCGGATCGTCAGCCGCGAGTACCGCAGCCCCGCCGCGGCACACGCCCGATCGAGTCGCGGCGCGATCTCGGCCTGCGCGGCGCGGCGATACCACCGCTCGAGCGCGGGGTCGCGCTCCGCCCGGTCCGCTGGGACGAGCAGCTGATCCCCACGGCGGTGCACCCGCACCCTGCCTGGCTCCGGAACGACCTGGAACGTTTGACTGAGATAGGGGAGGGTGTTGGCTCGGGCCGCCACCGTCTGTCGTGCCCGGTCGAGCTCTCGCACGCGGCGCTCGATCCACGGACGCAGCTCGCGGATCGCGGCGGCGGCCTCCCGCTCGGCGGCCCGGCGGGGCAGCACGACCTCGATGCCACGGGTCGCGTCGATCGTCACCCGTACGCGGCGAGCGCGCTCGGAGCGGCGGACGCTGTATGAGATCTGCTCCACGGCGCGACAGGGTACGGTCCCGTCCTGACGTGCCCTCCTTCCCGGACCTGCCAGAGCCGATCAGCGACGGCTCGGTCACGCTGCGGCTCGGGGCGGAGCGTGACATTCCCGAGATCCTGATCGCCTACCAGGACGACCGGCGCATGCACGAGCGGCTCGGGCTCGAGCGCCCACCGAGCGGAGCCGAGCTCGGCCTGGGCGCCGAGCGCGCGGCGATCGAGCGGACGGCCGGCATCCACGTGGCGATGACGGTCCTGGAGACGGGGTCCGACGTGTGCCGCGGGCGGATCTATACGACCGAGGTCGAGTGGCGCCATGACCGGGCCGAGCTCGGCATGTGGCTCGCGCCGCAGGTCCGCGGGCGCGGCCTGGGCGTGGGGGCGCTCAAGCTGATGTCGAGCTGGCTGCTGCACAACACCTCGCTGGAGCGCCTCCAGCTCGTCACCGAGCCCGACAACGAACCGATGCTCTCGACCGCGCGTGCCGCCGGCTACGTCCACGAGGGCCTGCTCCGTGGCTACACGCTCGAGCGAGGCCGCCGGGTCGACTGCGCGATCCTCTCGCTGCTCCGTAGCGACGTGCGCGGGTAAGAGAGACAATGGTGCTCTCCACCGCAAGACAGTCGCTCGCGCAATGACCGCTCACTCCCGCGTGAAGCTGCCGGCAGGCATCCGGACGCCGTTCGAGGTCTACGTCAACGGCGTCCCTCAGGAACTCGGCGTCGATTACCGGATCACCAGCGGAGAGCTGGTGTTCGAGCGCGAGCTGGTCAGCCAGAAGCTCGGCGCGTGGGCCTGGTTCATCGGCTTCTGGGGGATCGGCACCTACAAGCGCAACGACGAGGTCGACGTGCGCTACGAGGTCGAGGGCCAACCGACGGTCGCCCACGCCCTCGAGATCATCCCGCCGTCCTGACGACCTCCCGCCGCACCCACGGCTGCAGCAGTCTCTGCGCCGACAGGATCGCGCGTGTGGCCGGGGAGCGGTTCAGCGTGTAGAAGTGGATTCCGGGCGCCCCTCGCGCCAGCAGCTCCGCGCACTGGAGCGTCGCGTAGGCGACGCCGAGCTGGACCACGGCGTCGCGATCGGCGCCGCGCCACTCGAGCGCCTCGAGTAGCCGCTGGGGGATCGACGCTCCGCACATGCCGGTGATCGTCTTGATCTGGCCGACGTCGGTGATCGGCATGATCCCGGGCAGAATCGGCACCTCGATCCCCGCGGCCCTCGCCTCCTCAACAAACCGGAAGTAGACCTCGTTGTCGAAGAACAGCTGCGTGATCAGGAACGATGCGCCGGCCTCGACCTTCTGGCGCAGGAACCGCAGGTCGTGGGCCATGTCGGGGGCCTCCGGATGGACCTCCGGGAAGCACGCCGCGCCAACGGCGAACGGGTAGCGCTCGGTGATCAGGGCGGCGAGCTCGGTCGAGTAGTGCAGACCGCCCGGGTGTGGCCTCCACTCGGTCTCGCCGCGGGGTGGATCCCCACGAAGCGCGAGCACGTTCTCGATCCCGGCCGCGGCGACATCGTCGAGGATCTCCTGGAGCTCCTCGCGAGTCGAGCCGACGCAACTGAGGTGCGCCATCGCCTCGATGCCGAGGTCCTGCTTGAGCCACTTGGTGACCTCGACGGTCCGGGCGCGGGTCCCGCCACCGGCGCCGTAGGTGACCGACACGAAGTCAGGATCGAACGCCCGCAGATCCTCGAGCGTGAGCCGCAGGTTCTGCTCCCCCTCGTCCGTCTTGGGAGGAAAGAACTCGAACGAGAAGACAGGCCCGTCGCTCGCCGCGATGATCTCGTCGATCCTCAAGGTGCGAGCACTGTAGCAACCTTGACACGAGCGTGTCAAGGTTGTCTGGGCGCGTCAGCCTGCCGCGGGCTCAGGCAGCGCGCGATCGGCCGGAGCGGACGCAGCCCGGGCGGCGGCTCCTTCAACCCTGAAATGCGGCAGCAGCCGATCGAGCCGGAGCGGCAACTTCCAGTTGGCGTCGCCGAACATCACCATCAGCGCCGGCACCAGCACCGAGCGGACGATCAGCGCATCGAGCAACACCCCGCTGGCGAGGCCCACTCCGAACAGATCGATGATCCGCTGGCCGCCGAGGATGAACGCCCCGAAGACCAGAATCATGATCGCGGCGGCGGCCGTGATCGTGCGGCCGGTCGCGGCGAGGCCGTGGGTCACCGCCTCGCGGTTGTCGCCACGGCGGTGCCACTCCTCGTAGATCCGGGTGACGAGGAACACCTCGTAATCCATCGACAGGCCGAACAGGATCGCGAACAGGAACACGGGAATGAACGCCTCGATCGGCCCCGTCCTGTCGATCCCGAGCAACGAGGCGCCAAACCCGTCCTGGAAGATCACCGTCACCACGCCGAATGCCGCCGCCGCGGACAGCAGGTTCATCACCGCGGCTGCGGCCGGGATCAGAAGGCTGCGGAACACGCACATCAGCAGCAGGAAGCTGAGGACGACCACGACGCCCAGGAACAGCGGGAGCTTGCGCGAGAGGACGGTGCTGAAGTCGAAGAAGATCGCCGTCTGGCCACCGACGAGAACGTGCAGGCTCGTGCCCCGGGTCTCGTCGGGGACCACGCTGTCGCGGACCTTTTGCAGGAGGTTCGAGGTCGAGACGTCCTGTGGCGAGCCCTTCGGATAGACGTTGGCGAGCACGACGCCCTCGCCTCCCGGCGTCCGGCTGGGAATGAAGTGCGGCTTGGTCGAGCCGACGACGCCCGGGGTGGCGGCGACGGCATCGACGACGCGGGTGAACTGCGCCACCTGTTCGGGTCCCGACACCCGGGCCACCAGCTGCAGCGGGCCGTTGTAGCCGGGTCCGAACCCCTTGGCCAGCAGGTCGTAGGCCTTACGCGTCGTCGATCCAGACGGGTCGGACCCGGCGTCGGCCGAGCCGAGCCGCATAGAAAAGAACGGGATCGCGATCAGGATCATCACGCCGGCGGCGATGGCGGCGAACAACGCGGGGCGCTTCTCGATCACGCCGGCCCAGCGCGCCCACCCCGCCGACTCGTCGGTGGTGCGCAGCTCTCCGGCCCCCAGCTCGCGCCGCTCGCGGCGGCGAAGGACGCCCGTCCCGAAGAACCCCAGCAGCGCCGGCAGCAGCGTGAGCGCGGCGATGACCGTGAACGCCACCGCGATGCACGCCGCGATCGCCACGCCGTACAAGAAGCTCACGCCGAGCGCGAACAGGCCGAGCAGCGCAATGCAGACGATCATCCCGGCGAACAGCACCGCGCGGCCGGAGGTGTCGACGGACTCGATCACGGCCTCCTCGCCGCTCAGGCCGCGGAGCAGGCCCTGGCGATACCGGGTCAGGATGAAGAGCGAGTAGTCGACGCCGACTCCGAGCCCAATCAGCAGCGACAGCTCGCTGCTGAACGAGGCCATCTGGATCGCGTGCGACAGCAGGCCGATCACGGCGACGCTGGTGCCGAGCGCCAGCCCGGCCGTCAGCAGCGGCAGCGCCATCGCCAGCAGCGAGCCGAACACTAGGAACAGGACGATGCCGGCCATGAGGAAGCCGAACGGCAGCCCGCCGACGCCGCCCTGGTTGGCCGCCTCGGCGACCTGCCCTCCGACCTCGATCTCGACGCCGTTGCCGGAGCCGGCGCGCGCGGTGTTCACGAACTGCTTGGCGGCGGCGGCGCTGACCTTGTTGGCCTGGATGTCGAACTGCACGTTCGCGAACGCGACCTGACCCGAGGGCGAGATTTGCGAGGCGCCTGTCGGGCCATAGGGCGAGGACACGGCGGAGACATGGGGCAGCTTCGCCACGTTGGCGAGCATCGACTCCACCTGCGAGCGCACGGTGGGGTCGGTCAGCTTGCCGTTCTGCACCGCGATCACGATCCGGTCGGTGTCGCCGGATGCCTTCGGCGCCGTGCGCTCGAGCAGGTTGACGGCGTCGAAGCTCTGCGTGCCCGACAGACGGAAGTTGTCGCTGTAAGCGCTTCCTGCCGCGGAGTGGATTACGGTCAGGGACACGAGCGCGCCGATCCACGCCAGCGCCACGATGCGCCGGTGCGTGAAGCACCACTTCGCAAGTTGTCTCACAGTGGGAGAGCCTCCAGTTGCGCCAGAGCCGCGGGGCCGCCTCAGCCCCGACCCCCGCGCCGGATTATGAAAGCAGACCCTGACAACGGGTTGACAATCGGCGCCGGCGCCAGCGCCAGCGCTGTTTCCTCACGGCGCCGGGTGTGGTGCGCCCGTCGCCGGGGCGTGGTGTCGCACGGCGCCGGGGCGTGCCTCACGCCGGCGCCGCCTCGCGCGCGAGCCGACCGCGGACGATCAGCTTGCTCGGGGCCCGCAAGGTCCCAAACGGGCTCCACACCATCCCGAGCTGCCGGTGGTCGGCGAGCGCGACCGCCTCGATCTCGAGCCGGCCGTTGACGCGCCGGACCTTGGCGTCGACCGCGAGCTGGATGTACCTGCCGGCGGCGTGGAGCTGCCCGGTTACGTTCAGCGTGTCCCCCGCCAGCGTTGCGCCGTCCGAGACAAACCGGACCTGAGGGTGGTGCTCGACGTCGAAGAAGTCAGCCGACCGCAGATGTGCGTCGCGCTTCTCGTGCTTGGTGTCGAGGCTGTCGGCGTCGATCGTGAGCTCGATCGCCGGATATGAGCCCAGGTTCACCGTGCCCTCGTAGCGCGTGAACCGGCCCTTGACTTTGATCAGACCGTAGAAGTGGCGCACGTGGAACTCGACGCTCGAGTGCTCGGGGTCCAGGCGCCAGGTGCCGTCCTCGATGTCCGCATCCGCAGTCGGACTGGCTGGGGTCGATGTGCTCGTCATTGGATCCGTCCTGGTTCAGAGGTTGGTGCACAAAACAATATATCTGCCTAAATAATTAGGGCCGATATACGAATTGACCGCCCCTTCCCGGAGACAGCGGACGCTGGATTTCGCTCCGCGGGGTTCGGTCGTGGGTTGCCGGCGAACTCCGTTTTTGGGAAGGGGCGGTCTGGGGTGCGAGACCCCAACTACCTGGTTAACACGACAAGTCCAGCCGCAGATCGGAGTCCTGCCGTTTTATCCGCGAAGGTCGTGCACAGGGCGACCCGGCGCCAGGGGGAGGCGTGGGCGCTGTCAGTGATTGCGGAATGGGCGGGGTCGCGCGGCGAACACCCGCTGGGAAGGGAGGGGCCGGGCCCGATCGCGGGCGATCACACGCGCCTATCCCCAAAAACCTGCATAGCGCGCCACTACCGTCTCGAAACCCGAGCCGTGGCGTGCTGTGCAGGCTATGTGTGTTCAGTACGCCAGGGCTGGGCGTTTCTGGCGAGGTTGGCGTGTTAAGCAGGTTCTGCGGCCCTCGCCGCCGCCCGACCCCCGACCCGCCGACCCACCGCGCCACCGAAGCCCCCCCCCCCCCCCCCCCCCCCC
>Ga0116216_10001139_pt1 | contig 18762 bp, 17 predicted proteins | sample Sb_taG_11_FD_89696 | JGI IMG/M metagenome (GOLD analysis project Ga0116216, IMG submission 89696) | Peat soil microbial communities from Weissenstadt, Germany - Sb_50d_3_AS metaG | ecosystem: Environmental > Terrestrial > Soil > Wetlands > Peat | place: Germany: Weissenstadt | collected 2010-09-21
AGAACATCCTGCCATGGCTCAAGGCGTGTGGCGCGACCGATCGACAGCTCGAGATCATGATGGTCGAGAACCCGCGCAGACTCCACGGAAGGGCGTGAGCCCTAGAGCTCTCCCCGTACGGAAGGGGGCCGAGCGACCAGTGTAAGCACGGCCTTGCCCGCGGCTTGCAGATCGAGCGCAATTCCAAGCTCCAGGGCCACGATCGCACCCAGGGCGAGGGACAGGAGCACGGAGCCAAGCTGCTTCGGGTCGACATCGCCTCGCACTTCTCCGGCGTCCTGACCTCGGAGGGTGGACTTCTCGACCCGCGCCATCGCCTCTCTCACAATCCGGATGAAGTGCTCGGCGAGGTGCGGCGAGCGTTCGCAGGCGTCCAGGAGCCGGTGCAGGGGAATGATCTTCGGAGGGAGACCCGGGTCCGGGGCGCTCACGAGCTGCGCCATGGCAGCAAGGGCTGCGACGAAGCGCTCGATCGTGCGAGCGAGGTCGTGGGCCTCCTCGCCCCGGGCCACGACCGCGTCGAGGAACGGCCCGAGCACCCGCTCCATGGCCGCCACGACAAACGCCTCGCGGTCTCGAAAGTGCACATAGAATGCGCCGCGTGTGTAACCAGCGCGAGCGCAGATGGAATCGAGGCTCGGCGCGTCGAGGCCGCGCTCGGCAAACTCTGCGAGCCCGGCCAGGAGCAGCGCCTCGCGGGTCTCCTCCTTCCCGACCTCTCGAGGGCGCTTGCGCTCTTTCATCGCTCTTGACATACCGTTTCGTATGTGGAGAATCAAGTACCTGCATACGCGCTCGTATGTGATCGAGTCGCGCTCGAATTCGCTCCAGAGGAGTCGTATGGCTGCCGCGTATCCCACCTCCCCGACCACCGCTTCTTTCATCCCTGGGAGAGCCACCACGCGCCCCCTGAGCCTGCACCTGCTTTGTCTCGTGCTGCCGCTCACCACGCTTGGCTTCCTCTCCACGGCGCCGCATCGCTGGGGGGTGGCGTTGCTCTGGCTCCTGCCGCTCCTCGCCTCCGTCCTCTTTGACAACCTGTCGCCGCGGGAGCTGCGTCAACCCGCACCCGCGCTCCCTGCCTGGCCGTTCGATGCGCTGCTCTATCTGCTGGTCGCGCTCCAACTCATGAACCTGGGTCTGGCGGTCAAGATGGTGGCCGCCAACGGTTTCTTCCGAACCGACACGCTCGTCGCGTTCCTCCTCGTGGGGGTCAACTCGGGCTACTCCGGCATCGTGGTGGCGCACGAACTCATCCACCGCCGTGAACGACACATGCAGCTCCTCGGCCGGATCCTGATGGGGAGCGTGCTTTACGAACATTTCTACACAGAACATCTGCGGGGCCACCACGCGCGGGTGGGTACGGAAAGCGATCCCGCGACGGCGCGCTTCGGCGAAACCTTTGCCGCCTTCTTCCGACGCACCGTCCCCGGGCAGTTCCGCAGCGCCTTTCGACTGGAGAAGAAGCGCCTGGGCGACGAGGAAATGGGCTTGTTCGACCGCCGGCTCCTGCGCAGTCGGGTCGTCCACGGCCTCGTCGCCGAGTGGGGCGTCGCCTTCGCCATCGCCGGCGTCTTTGGGCTCGGCGCCTTTGTGCTCTACGTGCTGCAGGCGAACGTTGCGGTGCGCTTGCTCGAGGCCGTGAACTACTTCGAGCACTGGGGACTCGTGAGGACCGGCAAGCGCGTCTCGCCCGTCGACTCATGGGACACGGATTCCTGGTTTACGCTCTACACTCTTGTCGGTCTCTCGCGGCACGCCGACCACCACGCCTTCGCGATGCGTCCCTTTCAAGAGCTTCGTCACTGGCAGGAGAGCCCCAAGCTCCCGACCGGCTACTTCGGGATGGTCGACATGGTGCTCTTCCGGAACCGTCGCTTCCGCGAGCTCATGACGGAGGAGCTGCGCAAGCGCAAGCTCGGTCCGTTTGCGGCCTCCGAGGCTTCGGCCGCTACAGCGGCCTGAGCGACTGGGCCTTGATCACGGCATAGACCTTCGCGCCTCGCTCCAGCGCCAACGCTTCGGCCGCGGCCCCGGTAACTCTCGCGACAAGCGGCTCGGCACCGGTGTCGAGATGCACGAGCGCTTGGCCGGCTTCCACCTCGCACGACGCCACGGTCACCGCCAAGACGTTGCGAGCGGAGATCCGACCGAGGGGCTCCGCCGCGAGCAGGATTTCTTCGGCGCGCAGCCCAAGCCGCAGACGCTCGCCGGTGGGAAGGTCCGCAGGGACCACGAACCGCAGGCCCCGCAGCGTCTCCACCCGCGCACCGCCTATGCTACGCGCCTCGAGCACGTTCTCGACGCCGAGCGCCTGCGCGAACGGGAGAACGGCCTGGCTCCACAGGACCTCGCGCGGCGGCCCGAGAGCGATCACGCGGCCCGCTGCGAGCACCAGCGCGACGTCACCAATCAGCATCGCTTCATTTGGATCGTGGGTGATGTAGAGCATCGGCAATCCGAGCTCGTCGCGAACGCGCAACAAGAAGGGCAGCACCCGGGCCCGAAGCGCGAGATCGAGCGCCGCCAGGGGTTCGTCGAGCAAGATCGCGCGCGGTCCGGACGCGAGCGCCCGCGCCAGGGCCACGCGCCGGCGCTCACCCCCGGAGAGCTCCTGCACGCCGCGACCGAGGAGATCGCCGAGTTCCAGCACCTCGATCGCACGCTCGAGCCAAGCCGCGCCCTTCGCACCCGCGCGCCGCTGCCCGAAGCGAAGGTTTCCGCTGACACTCAGGTGCGGCAAGAGCGTGGGGTCCTGCGGTACCCATCCGAGCCCTCGCGCCTCGACCGGCACGAAAAGTCCCCGCTCCGAGTCCTCGAGCCATTCTCCCGCGACGCGGACCCGCCCGCGCATCTCCGGACGCAGGCCCACGATCGCCTCGAGGAGCGTCGTCTTGCCCGCGCCGCTCGGCCCAAACAAAACCGCCACGCGTTCACTCCACGCGGCATCCACGTCGAGCTGAAAGCCACTGGCGGTGCCGCGCAGCAAAAGTTCAGTCTGGCTCATGACGGCGCCTTGGCCTTTGGATGGGGCGCGCGGCGCAACCATCCCTCGGCCAGGGTGGTGGCTGCGAGCGCCAGAGCGAACGACGCGAGACAGAGCACGAGGGCACCGGAATCGTCGCCGAGCTCGATCCGCGACCAGATCCCAAGGGCGAGTGTTTCGGTCCTCCCGGGCTGGATCCCGGCCACCACGGCGGTCGCCCCGAACTCGCCTAGCCCTCGGGTGAAGGCGAGCAGCGTGCCATAGAGCACTCCGCGACGAGCGAGCGGCAGGGTGACGCGAAGGAACGTTGCGGGCCGCGTATAGCCAAGCGACCGGGCCAGCTGCTCGAAGCGGGGCTCCACCTCTGCGAAGGCTTGTTCGCAAGCCCGCACGAGAAAAGGAAAACCGACCAGCGCCGCTGCCAACGCGGCGGCCCACCAAGTAAACGGCAGCTCGACGCCGAGCGCGTGGAGCAGCGGGAAAAACGGCCCGCGCCGGCCGAAAAGAAGCAAAAGCCCGAGCCCCAAGGCGACGGGCGGAAGCAGCATCGGCAGCGCGATCACGGCCTCGACGAGCGCTTTCCCGCGGAACTCGCGCCGCGCAAGCCAATGACCAAGGCCAAGCGCGGGCAAGAAGGCGAGGGCAACCGCGACGCCGCCCACGCGCAGCGTGAGGGCCGTCATGGCGATGGCTTCGCTCCAGCTCATGGGGCGCTGGGGGAAGAGGCCGTCTTGGCCGGCGGCGGCAGAAATCCTGCGGCGTGCAGGGCGGCCAGCCCCTCTTGGCTCACCAGCACCCGCAGGAAGTCGTCCGCCAGCTCGGGCTGGTCGCCTCCCACCATGACTGCGCCCACATAGACGATGTAGGGCTGCTCCGCCTCGGGCACCACGAACGCGATGCGAGCGGTCTTGGCTACCCGGGCGTCCGTCAGATAGACGATGCCGGCCTCGGCGTTCCCGGAGTCGACACTCGCAAGCGTCGCCCGTGCATCGTCCAGCACGACGCTGCGCGCCTTCACTGCCTCGGCGAGCCCGCGGGATGCGAGCCACTCGCGCGCATAGCGCCCCGCCGGTACCTCCGGACCCGCGAGGGCAATCCGCCGTACCTCGGGGCGCAGAAGATCGTTGGGCACGGCGAGGGGAACCGTGAGCTCGCGGGCGGCCAGGACGACCAGCTGATTGCTCGCAAAGACGCGGCGCGTCTCGGACCGCACGAACCCGCTCGCCTGGAGGTGGTCCATACTGACGTCATCCGCGGAGAGGAAGACGTCCGCCGGCGCCCCGGCCTGGATCTGTCTCGCCAGTGCGCTCGAGGCGCCGAACACGAGGTTGACCTTCCGGCCCGGGGCCTGCGCCTCGAAGCGCCGAGCCAGCTGGGTGATCGGTTCGCGAAGGCTCGCGGCCGCCCAGATGTCCAGCACCGCGTCCGCACCACGAGCGGTCCCGCCCGAGACGCAGACCAGAACTGCGACGGACATGGCGAGCGCGCAGAGCGTGCGCCCTGGCTTTGTGACGCACTGCATCCTGGAGACCTCCCCGGCGGCGCGACGCGCGCCCTGCGCCATGGTAAGCATTGACCGATGGGTGCGCGCGCGCCCCAGGCCCGTGGCCGAGGGGAGCGCGGAGTTCGGGGGACGATGAGGATTCCGCTGGTCCTGGCTGGCCTCACGGTCGCCACGGTCGTGTTCGTTACGGCCTTTGGAATCGACGAGGGAGAGGTCGTGAACCTCTCGACCGTCGATGCGAGGGGAGCCCAGTTTGAGACCCAACTGTGGATCATCGAGCAAGACGGGCACCTCTACCTCCGGGCGGGGCGGCCCGCTGCGCGCTGGCTCGCCCGGCTGCGCGCACACCCCGAGGTGAAGATCGAGCGCGGCGGAACGAGCAGCACCTATCGCGCGGTACCGGTAGACGATCCTGCGACGAGAGAGTCGGTGAACCGAGGCATGGCGGAGAAGTACGGTCAGGCCGACCGCTTGAGTGCTCGGCTTTTCGACCAGAGCCGATCCGTGCCGATCCGCCTCGAGCCGATCGGACCCGGGGAGGGCGCTGGCTCGGCGCATGCTCCGCCCGAGGCCGTGGCACGGTAGAATGAAACCCCCAGCCTGCGAGGTGTCCGCCATGTCTCAAGCCCCTGCACCCGGCGTCGATTTCTCCGCCCTCGAAAAACTGCTGGCGTCGCTGCCCCCGCCCAAGAGTGTTGCGGAGCTGCGCGCGATGCTCGACGGACTTTCTCCGCTCCTCAACGCCTCGCCGCCTGCCGTCGGGACGCTGCACGAGAGCGTTCTTGTGCGTGACCTGCCCAGCGGGCGCGTCACCGCCGATGTGGCAGAGCCGGCCAGCGCAGGACCGCATCCCGTGCTCGTCTACCTCCATGGAGGAGGTTGGTGCTCGGGCAGCCCGCGTAGCCATCGTAAGCTCGCGCTGCGCTTCGCCGAGGCCGGCTTCGTCGTCGTGAATCTCGGCTATCGACTGGCGCCCGAGGCACCTTTCCCCGGACCGCTCGAGGACTGCTTGTTCGCGGTGCGCTGGGCCGCGAGACAGGCCCAGCGCTTCGACGGCGACCCTGGGCGGATGGCGATCGCCGGCGACTCGGCCGGAGCGAACCTCGCCGCCGCAGCGGCAATCGCCCTGGCACAAGAGGACTCAGCGGCGCGGCTCTCGGCGGCGCTGCTCTTCTACGGTGTATTCGACTTCCCGACGCTACTGCACAGTCAAAGAGAAAGTGTAGGCACTCCTCCGGGCGCGTTTGAACGGGAGGCGGTACGCATGATGCTCGCGGCGTACCTCGGCGAAGGACCGTCGGAGGCGCTCCTCACGGACCCGCGCGTCTCCCCGCTCCGCGGCGCCGAAAGGCTTCCCCCCTCCTGTCTCGTCGTGGGCACGGGCGACCCGCTGCTTGGGCAGTCCAATGCACTTGCGGCCGCGCTCGAACGGGGAGGCGTGCCCCACGAGCACATCGTGTGCGAGGGAATGCCGCACGGCTTCCTGCAGATGGAGGCACTCCCCCCCGCGCGCGAGGCCCTCGGACGGGCGATCGCGTTCCTCCAGAAGCACGTGCCATCCGCGTGAAGCCCGCGCCAACGCAGGCCACGGAGCGCGAGCTCGAACTCACGATTGCGTCACTCGCAAGCGGCGGCGATGGTGTCGGGCGCGCCGCCGGGGGCCGCGTCATGTTCGTGCCCTTCAGCGCTCCGGGAGATCGCGTCCGCGTGCGCGTGGTGGAAGAGCACACGCGCTTTGCGCGGGGCGAAATCGTCGAGCTCCTCGCGGCGGGACCGTCCCGGACCAAGCCCCTGTGCCCGGTGTTCGGTCTGTGCGGCGGCTGCGCCTGGCAGCATGTCGGGTACGAGGCACAGCTCGAGGCCAAGCGCGAGATCCTACGCAGCGCCCTGGAGCGAGTGGGAGGCGTGCGCCTGCCCGGGCCCATTGAGCTCATGCCTTGCCCCGAGCCCTATCGCTACCGCACCCGCACCCGTGTTCTCGTCGCGGGAGGTCGGGTTGGCTATCGGCAGCGACGCTCCCACGCTCTGTGCGCCACTCGCCACTGCCCCGTCTTGGTCCCGGAACTCGACACCGCACTCGAGCGGCTCGAGTGCGGCGCACAGGACTCGAGCGAGTGGGAGTTGGCTTCCGGCGAGGGAGGAGCGGTGCGCATCGAAAGGCTAGAGCCGCCCGGCCCTCGCGGCTTACTGAGCGAGCTGGCGATTCAGGTGGGGGACGACAACCTCGGGTTCTCGCCGGGGGTCTTTGTGCAATCAAACCGCTGGCTTCGGGACGCCCTTGCCCGCGCGGTGCACGAAGCCGCGGGCCACGGGCGGCTTGCGATCGAACTTTTCGCCGGCGCAGGCTTCCTCACCCTCGGGCTCGCCCGGCGCTTCACCCGGGTGGTGGCCGTAGAAGGCGACACCGCGAGCTGCGCGGATCTCGTGCGCAACGCGCGCCGCGCCGGACTTCACAACATCGAACCGTGCTGCGAGGCGGCCGAACGTGCGGCCGCGAAGGGATTTGGAGCCATCCCCGATACCGTCGTCCTCGACCCCCCGCGCAGGGGCCTCGCGCGAGACGGCGCCGCGGCCATCTGCGCGCTTCGTGCGGCGCGCGTCGTCTACCTCTCCTGCGATCCGGCGACTTTGGCGCGCGATCTCGCCCTGCTGTGCGCGGGGGGCTACGAGGTGGAAGCGGTGCGGGGATTCGACCTCTTCCCGCAAACCGCGCACGTCGAGGCGCTCGCGACGCTCGCTTACGGCAGCCGGGGCTAGGGCTCGACGAGGCCGAAGCGCAGGGCGTAGCGCACGAGCTCGGTGGCTTTGCGCACCCCTAGTTTCCGCATCAGGCTGGTGCGGTGCGCCTCGACCGTCTTCGTGCTGATACGCAGGGCGGCCGCGATTTCTTTCGCGGAGAGCCCGTCGGCGATCAAGTGCACGATCTCGCGCTCTCGGCCGGACAGCATCGAAAAGGGATCACCCCCCCGCTGCGGTGTGCGCAGCTGCGCGACGATCTCCTTGGCAATCGGCGGGCTGAAGAAGCTGCCCCCCTTCACCACCGCCCGCACGGCCTCGATCACATCCGCTGCGGGCCCGTTTTTCAGCAAATAGCCGTCCGCTCCGAGCGCCACAGCGCTTTGCACAAGGGGCGGGTCTCCGTGGACAGACAGCAGAATCGCCTTCACCGCTGGAAACCGACGCCGGACCCGCTCGAGCGTCTCTAGCCCGCCGAGCTTCGGCATGCTGATGTCGAGGATCACCACATCGGGCTCGTGGGTCCCGATTTGATCCAGCAGATCCTCCCCGTCGGCAGCTTCGCCGCAGACCACGATCTCGGCCTCGCGCTCAAGCAGGCGTCGCAGGCCCTCGCGCACGATGCCATGGTCGTCGGCGATCAGGACTCTGGTCACGCCAGAGGTATACCGTTCGGCGGAGCTAGAGCCAAGCGCCGCAGGAGAGAGCGGCCGTCCACGGCGCCTGACACACGCAGTCCAAACCGCTAGGTTTTTTGATGGAGACCAACGTGCTGCCTTCCGAGGCTTCCCGCGCAAGCAGCGAAGAGGCTCCGGCCAGCCGGTTCGTGCTCTATGTCGAGGGGCCAAGCGATCGCGAGATTCTGCGCTCCTGGGCGTGGCGCGTGGCGCCTGAGCTGGCGCGCGCGCTCGTGCAAGCCGCAGTGATTCTCGGTGGCCGCCAGCCCGCCCGAGCCGCGGATCACTTTCGTGCAATTCGATCGGAATGCGCTGCCGCCCGAGGCCTTTGCGTGCTGGATCGCGACGGGAGCGCCCCCTCCCTCCCGCCGACGGGCTCCACCGAGCCTGGGCTTGAGTTCTTCACCTGGGGGCGGCGCCATATCGAGAGCTACCTGCTCGTCCCCGACGCGATCCTACGGGCCGCGGGCGTTCCGCGGGAGGATCCCCGCCAGACCCGCCTCGTGCAGCGGCATCTTCCCCCGCTTCACGACGAGCCAGCGCTGCGGGAGCTCCACGCCAAGGCACTCCTCGCCGAGGGGGGACCGCTCTCTCGCGCGCTCGGTCGCCCGCTTTCCCCAGCGCATATCGCGCGCCAGATGGATCGCCAGCATCTCCACCCGGACGTACTCGATCTGCTCGATCGCGTCGCCGCGGGTCTCGAGGGCGCGTCTGGCGGGGGACCCGCCGTTTTTCCTTGCCCACCGACCCACTCCAAGGGTAAAGGTGATTCCTAAGGGGGGGTGTCTCGCAAAGGGAGACGCACGTGACGTCCGTTCTCGACGGCGAGCTCGATCCGCCCGCCCCCGAGCATGACGAGCCCGGGCCTGACGACGAGGAGTTTGGGACAGACGAAGGCGGTGGCCGGCGCCGCCGCGCCTACCATGCCCCGTTCGACAAGCGGTTGCTCCGCGAGCCGCTGTCGGTTCTTCCAGCCCGCAAGCCGATCGTGCTTCCCGCGGACTGCTCGGTGACCGAAGCCATCCGCGCCATGCAGCGTGAGCACCGGGGGGTGGTGGTGATCACGGAGGACGGTACCCCGCAGTCCGCCCTTCGAGGGATCTTCACCGAGCGGGATGTGCTGCTACGCGTGACCGGGCGCGGTCGCAATCCGGCCACGCTGCGCCTTTCCGAGGTCATGACCGAGAATCCCGAGCGCCTGATCGAGGAGTCGAGCATCGCATGGGTTCTCAACAAGATGTCGGTGGGTGGCTTCCGCCATGTCCCGGTGGTGGACGCGCAGGATCGGCCCGTCTTTGTGATCTCCGTGCGCGACGTCGTCGAGTTTCTGGTGGATGCCTTCCCGCGAGAGGTGCTCAATCTTCCCCTCGAATACGGCGCAGATCGCCAGCGCAACCGCGAGGGGGCGTAGCGTCTCTTGCAGCATGAGCGAGTGCTGCGCGCGCTCTGGCTTGGTGTCCTCGCCTGCACCTGGTTCGCCTGCTCCGGCAGCGACCGCCCAGCGGGCGTGATCGAAGGCAAGGCACGGCCCGAGTCCGTACAGCGTGCCGAGACTGCGGCACAGGACGCCGCCGCCCAAAGCGTCGCCACGCGCGCTGGCGCCCCGCGCGCGTTGGCCGAAAAGCGCATCCTGTTTGGCGATCTGCACGTACACACCACCTACTCCACCGATGCATTCTTCATGTCGTTACCGGTGATGGCGGGTGAGGGCGCGCATCCTCCCGCGGATGCATGCGACTTCGCTCGCTACTGCTCACAGCTCGACTTCTTCGCGCTCACCGACCACGCGGAGGGTCTCACGCCCGAGCACTGGGCGTCGGAGAAGGAGAGCATTCGCCAGTGCAACGCCATGGCTGGGGACCCCGCAGATCCGGATCTCGTCGCCTTTACAGGGTTCGAGTGGACGCAGGTGGGGCGCACCCCGGAGACCCACTTCGGACACAAATGCGTGTTTTTTCGTGACGACTCGGAATCGGCGCTGCCGGCTCGTCCGATCACGGCGCAGTCTGATGAGACTGCCGATCTGTTCTCGGGACTCGATCAGATGAAGAACCTGCGCTGGTTCGATCCCCTTGGCTACCGGGACTATGCCGACTTCCTTTGGATGATCGATCGAGTCTCGCAGCTCGCGCGTTGTCCGCGGGGCACCGATACGCGCACGCTACCCCTGGATTGCCAGGAGAACGCAGCCACGCCGGACGTCCTGTTCGAGAAACTCCACCAATGGGGTTATCCCGTGATGGTGATTCCGCACGGGACGAGCTGGGGCTTTTATACGCCGCCTGGCACGACGATGGACAAGCAGCTCACGCGGAAATACCACGACCCCGCGTTGCAGCCCCTGATCGAGGTGATGTCCGGTCACGGAAACTCGGAGCAGTATCGTTCGTGGCGCGAGTACGACGTGGGACGCGACGGACAGAAGATTTGCCCCGAGCCCACCTCCGACTATCTCCCGTGTTGCTGGCAGGCGGGCGAGATCATGCGCAAGCGCTGCGGCGATCTTCCGACTGCGGAATGCGAGGCACGGGTGGAGGAGGCCAAGCGCCTGGCGCTCGACGCTTCAGTTTCTCCACAGCTCGTCTTCCCCGATACGCGCGCCGAGGAGTGGCTCGACTGCGGGCAATGCCGCGATTGCTTCAAGCCCGCTTTCTCACTCCGACCGCGAGAGTCGGTGCAGTACACGATGGCGATCTCGAACTTCGACGAGAAGGACGAGCGCGGGGAGCCCCTGCGCTTCCAATACGGCTTTGTGGCGTCGAGCGACAACCACAAGGCCCGTCCAGGCACGGGCTATAAGGAATACGACCGTCGGCAGATGACCGAGGCCACGGGGGTGCGCTCGAAGTTCTACGACGACTTGGCCCGCCGTCGTCGGCTGAAACTGCAAACCGACCCCCGGAAGCCCATGGTGGTGGGGGAGCTCGGAGGGCTGCTTCAGGCGGACGTCGAACGCGTCGCCAGCTACCTCTACCCCGGCGGCCTGGTCGCCGTGCACAGCGCAGGCCGCAGCCGGCAAGCGATCTGGGAGGCGCTCGAGCGTCGCGAAGTGTACGGCACGAGCGGCCCGCGCATTCTTCTGTGGTTCGATCTTTTGAACGGACCCGAGGGCCCGGCGCCGATGGGGAGCACCGTGACGCTCGCCGCCGCACCGCGTTTCGAGGTGCGTGCCATCGGCTCTGCCGTGGAGCAGCCCGGCTGCCCGGAGACCACGACCCGCGGCCTCTCGCCCGAGCGGGTGGAACGGCTGTGCCGCGGGGAGTGTCACCATCCCAGCGACACACGACATCCCATCGTGGCGATCGAGATCATCCGGATTCGGCCGCAGGCCACGCCGGGCGAGGACGTGAACCGCCTGATTGAAGACCCATGGCGGCGATTCGAATGCAACCCGGATCCGTCGGGCTGCACCGTGCAGTTCGAGGATCCCGAGTTCCTCCAGCTCGGGCGGCACACGCTCTACTACGCGCGAGCGATCGAGGAGGAGACCCCAGCGATTAACGGCGCGAATCTTCGCACCCAGTTCGATTCCTCGGGCCACGCGATCGCCACAAAGCCTTGCTACGCGGACTACCGAACCCCGTTCTCAGACGACTGTCTCTCGCCGGTCCAGGAGCGGGCTTGGTCGAGCCCAATCTTCGTGGATCCGGGGGGCGCGCAGCAGCTCACGGATCGCTCGGGTCCGTAAGCAGCCGCTCCGGGAGAGGCGTCCCGGTGGCCCGCGCCCGTCGGACCTCTGCGATCAGTTCGAGTGCGCGGGGCAGGAAGAGCACACCGACCAGCACGTTCAGGATAAGGAAGGTGGTGTTGGTGACGAACGCGTAGGCGATCAGCTGGTCACGGGAGCCGAAGTCGGAAAAGCAGCCCACCCAGGCGAGCTCGCGGGTACCGAAGTTTCCGAGGGAAGGCAGCGAGAGCGCGGTGTAGAGCAGAGGGATGCGGGCCGCGAGCGCCCACCACGGAATGTGAATGCCGAAGCTCGCGGAGGTCGTACGCTGCAACACGATGTCCACGCAGGCCAGAAGCATGAAGAAGCCGATAAAGGGAAGGAGCGCCCGGAACCGCACCCCTGCGAGCCGCTCACCGAGGGCGGAGTGAGCCACGAAGCGCAGGCTTGGACCGAAGCGCACGAGGAAAACCACCGCCCCGACCACGGTCCAGCCCACGGCCACTGCCGCGGCGACGCCTCGGTTGGCTCCGATTCCGCCTTGCAAGAACCCAAGGGCCAAAGACGCCTGAAGCAGCAGGACGAAGCCATGGGAGAGGAAGGGCACGCTCGTCGCTGCGAGGATGCTCCCGAGGCGCCCCGGCGCAAACTGTGTCATCCCTAGGATGAACGCAGCGTTGCCAAAACCGTGGTTCACCGCTCCCATGAGCTCCGCCCCGCCGCGCAGCGCGATCACGGAGCGGCGGGGCACGGGGGCCACGAAGCGGCTGATGGATTCGCCTTGGATCAGGGCCCAGGCGAGGAAGAAGATCAGCTTGTCGATCACCGTGACCGCGAAAAAGAGCGGCAGATCTGCCTGGCGCGTCCGCGCGTAGAGCGTGCCCCAGTCCGTCGCGAAGCCAAACACATAGATCAGGGCAGGGACGGAGATCGTCCAAGGGAGCAGGTGGCGCAAGCGCTGCCGAGAAGAGGACACGAGGGGCGAATCATACCCTCCCCGCTCGCTTGGCGGCCCTGGCCTGCTACACCCACGCCGTGCGCGCCATGACGCTTTTCGAGCCAGGGCCCATCGAGACGCGGCCGCTGCACGAGCAAGAGTGGGAGACTCCGCGGCCGGGCCAGGGCGAGGTCCTTGTGCGGGTCGAGGCATGCGGGGTCTGCCGTACGGACCTCCACGTGGTCGAAGGCGATCTTGCGCCGCGCAAGCGGCCCATCGTTCCCGGTCATGAGATCGTCGGCACGGTCGCGGCCCGGGGCGCCGGGGCGACACGCCTGGCCGAGGGGGAACGGGTGGGAGTGGCGTGGGTGCACCGCACCTGCGGTGCTTGCCGCTTTTGCCTGCGCGGAGAAGAAAACCTTTGCCTCTCTCCGCTCTTCACGGGCTGGGATGTGGACGGCGGCTACGCGGACTTCACGCTTGCGCCCGAGGCGTTCGTGCACGCGCTACCGGACGGGCTCGGTTCGCGCGAGGCAGCGCCCCTGCTCTGCGCGGGGATCATCGGGTACCGCGCGTATCGGCAGTCGGTCGTCCCGCCGGGAGGGCGGCTCGGCCTCTGGGGTTTCGGCGGCTCGGCGCACATCGTGATCCAGCTCGCGCGTCACGCGGGCTGCGAGGTGTACGTGTTCAGTCGCGAAGGTCGTCACCGTACGCTCGCCGAGGAGCTTGGCGCTACGTGGGTCGGGGGAAGCTTCGAGGCCTCCCCGCACAAGCTCGACGCCGCGATCCTGTTCGCGCCCGCAGGAGAGCTCGTTCCGGCAGCGCTTGAGCAGCTCGATCGCGGCGCCACGCTCGCCGTGGCCGGGATCCATCTCTCGCAGATCCCTGCGCTCGACTACCAGCGCCACCTCTTCCAGGAACGCAAACTCCGCAGCGTCACCGCCAATACACGCGACGACGCGCGCGCGCTGCTCGCACTCGCTCGCGAAATCCCGATCGTGACCCACACCGCGCCCTACCCTCTTGCCGCCGCAAACGATGCCCTTGCCGACCTGAAACACGACCGCATCCGCGGCGCGGCCGTCCTCGAGCTGAACGCCTGAGCAAGGGTGCAAGCCGCAGGCAACGCGGGAGCGCCCCAGGGCTTCGGAAGCTGTCCCGCGCAGCCTGCGTGCCCGACCTGCCTAGACCCTAAGCCCGCGCGTCCGCATGCCCAGGTCCTGCTGCACGAGCGTGTAGGCCGTGCGCACCCACTCCACGAGGAGGGGCCGCGTGTCCCGGGGATCGATGATCTCCTCGACACCGAATGCTTCCGCGGTGAGAAAGGGCGAACGTAACGACGCGAGCTCATCCTCGAGCCGCCTGCGCAGCGCCTCCGGATCGGCCGCCGCCTCGAGCTGTCTGCGGTAGGCGGCCTCGACTCCACCTTCGATCGGGAGCGAGCCCCATTCGCCAGAGGGCCACGCGTAGCGCAAGTTCAGGCGGTGGTGCTGGCCATGCCCCGCACCTGCCACACCGAAGACGCGCCGCACGATCACCGAGCACCAGGGCACACGGGCCTGATAGACCGCGATCAGCGCCCGCACACCGTGGCGCACGGTGCCACGCTTTTCTGCCTCCGGACCGATGAGAAAGCCCGGATTGTCCACGAAGTTCACGACGGGGAGATGGAACTGGTCACAGAAATCCACGAAGCGCGTCATCTTCTGCGACGCGTCCGCATCGGGCGCACCCGCCAGTTGGCGCGGGTCATTCGCCATCACACCGACAGGGATGCCGTCCAGGCGCGCCAGGGCAGTCGCGAGCGGCCGACCGTAACCGCGGGCGAGTTCGAAAATCGAGCCCCGGTCGAGCACGAGCTCGAAGAGCTTACGAACGTCGTAGGTCTTCCGGCGCTCCCGTGGAACGAATGAGAGCAGGGCCTCCTCCCGCCGTTCGGGATCGTCCAGCGCCTCACGACGCGGGGGGGCTTCGAAGACCGACGCCGGGAGATAGGAGAGGAAACGGCGCACCTGCGCGAGAGCGTCGTCTTCATTCGCGGCTTCGTTGTCCACGACGCCGCTGCCGCGCGCGTGGATGGCTACGCCGCCGAGTTCCTCCTTGGTGACCTCTTTGCCGAGGGCACGCCGCACAACGGGTGGCCCGGCCACAAACACCTGACTTGTGCCGCGCACCATGACCGAGAAGTGGGCCGCGGCAACCCGGGCCGCGCCAAGGCCGGCCACTGGGCCGAGCGCCGCAGCGGCCACCGGCACCATCGACAAAAGCTCCGCTGAGATATTCCAATCCGGCAGCGCGGGCACGTAGGAGCGTCGCATGGAGGTCTGCTGTTTGACGCTCCCGCCCCCACCCGTCCCATCGACCAGTCGAACCAGGGGTAGCCGCAGATCGTACGCTGCCTTTTCGGCCCAGCCCATCTTGTTGCCGATCGCACCGTCGGCCGCTCCCCCGCGCACCGTGAAGTCGTCGCCACCCACCACCACACGGCGTCCATCGATACGGCCGGTGCCGCACACAAAGTTCGATGGGGTGAGGTTGGCGAGACGACCGCTCGCGTCGTACTCCGCACGCCCCGCCAACACTCCAGTCTCGTGGAAGGAGCCGGGATCGAGCAGGCGGTCGATCCGCTCTCGTACCGTGAGTCGCCCTGCGGCGCGCGCCCGACCGACTCGCTCCTCTCCGCCCATCTGGTGCGCCAGCTTGGAGCGGCGCTCGATCTCCTCGAGCTCAGGCTTCCACGACATGGCACCTATAGTACCCGAGTGCAGTGACGCTCGGGCGCGACGCCCCGATCACTCTCCAGGGCTATGGTCCCCGCGTGCCGGAGTCACACTTTCTGGCTGAACTCCTGCTCGCCCTCGCGATTGCCGCGGTGGGCGTCGCGTTGTTTGAGCACGTGCGCCTGCCGCCGATTGCGGGGTTTCTGCTGATCGGTGCGCTCCTCGGTCCGGGTGGCCTCGCGCTCGCCCCCCGCTCGCCCGAGGTGCAGAGGTTGGCCGAGTTTGGCGTCGTGTTCCTGCTCTTCGAGGTTGGCCTTGAGCTCCCGTTTGAGACGCTGCGGCGCCGCTGGCGTGCGACCGTCGTGGCCGGCGGTTTGCAGGTCGTCCTCACGATCGCCGCCGTGAGCGTCGGGGCGATCACACTCGGCCTACCACCGGCGAGCGCAGTCGTGATGGGCGGACTCGTCGCGATGTCGAGCACCGCCCTCGTGATGCGCCTCCTGTCCGAGGCCGGGGAGGTCGACGCACCGCACGGCCAGCTTTCGATTGGGATGTTGATCTTCCAGGACCTATGCATCGTGCCCTTGCTTGTGGCCCTTCCGGTGCTCTCCGGGCAGGTACCGCTCGAGCCGGGAGCGATCGCTCTTGCGCTCGGCAAGTCGGCAGCAGCGTTGGCGGTGCTCTTCGTGGCGACCCGCTACGCGGTGCCGTGGGCGCTCGATCGCCTCATGCACGTGCGCTCGCGCGAGCTGTTCAGCCTGATTGCGTTTCTCTTGGCTCTGGGGTCTGCCGTCGGGGCGGAGGAAATGGGACTTACGCTGGCGGTGGGTGCGTTCTCTGCCGGTGTCATGCTCGGCTCTTCGCCCTATGCGCATCAACTCACGGCAGAAATCGCTCCGCTGCGCGGCGTACTGCTTGGTGTCTTTTTCACGGCAGTCGGGATGCTCTTTGATGCACGGTCTGCGGCGCACCTTTGGCCTGCGGTGCTGCTCTACGTGCTCGCTGTCGTGCCGCTCAAGGCGGCGATCGTCTTCTCGGTGGTGACACTGGCCCTGCGTCGCAGCGGGCGAGTCGCAACCCTCACGGGCCTTGCGTTGGCGCAGACCGGAGAGTTCTCGTTCGTGCTCTCAAATCGCGCTTCGGCTGCGGGCCTACTCAACGCGGACCTGCAGCAGGTCTTTGTGGCGGGCTCGATCGCGAGCCTCGTGGCTACGCCGTTCTTGATCCGGCTGGCGCCCCGGCTCGCGCGTTGGGCGGGGGAACCTGCGGTCGCTGCGACGCATTCTGCAAAGGCGCAGGCACGCGAGAGAGAGGCGCCGCGCGTCGTGCTCATCGGCTTTGGACTCACGGGACGCACCATCGCCGGGGTGCTGAGGGCCGCCGGCATTCCCTACCAGGCCGTCGACGCGAACCCGCGGAACGTACAGCGCGCGCAGGGCGGGGGGGAATCGGTTGTGTATGGCGACGCCACGCAACCGACGCTCCTGAGAAGGCTCGGCGCGGAAGGTGCCCAGGTGGTTGCAGTCGCGATCTCGGATCCCCTCGCAACGCGCAGCGTGGTCTCGCACCTGCACAGCCTCGCGCCGCAGGCGCAGATCATCGCGCGCACGCGTTACGTCGCCGATTCGGACGCGCTCTACAGCGCAGGCGCCTCCGCAGTGGTGGCCGAGGAGTTCGAAGCCACCCTCGACATGATGAGCGCCGTCGCGCGCGCGGCAGGCGTTCCCGACGGCGCGCTCGCGCGCGTCGCCGACCAGCTGCGCGAGGAGGGCTACGAGGCGCTGCGCGCCCCCGCGACCTTCCTCGCAGATCCGTGGTTCGCGGATCTGCTGGCCGAGGCGTCGAGCGAGTGGATTCCGGTGCCGGAGGGGCCCGGCGCGGGCCACTCGATTGGCACACTCGCGGTGCGTACGCGCACCGGGGCGAGCATTCTCGCAGTTGAGAGCAGCGAGGGGACGCAGGTGAATCCCGCGCCCGATCGCAAGCTCGCCGCCGGTGATCGGATTCTTGCCATCGGGAACACCGAGGCGCTGGCGAAGCTCCGCGCGCTCCTTCGGGAGGGTTCGTGAAGGCCCTTGTCCTCGATTTCGACGGCGTCATTGCGCAAAGCGCACCCGAGTCCTTTCGGGTCGCGCTCCGCACCTATCGCCAGCTGAATCCCGGAAGCGCTCTCGCGAAGCGAGAACCAAAGGAGCTCTACCAGGGGTTCGTGGAGTTGATGCCCCTCGGCAACCGCGCCGAGGACTTCGGTGTCGCCCTGCGTGCGCTCGAAGGTGGCACGAAGATCTCCGACCAGGAAACCTACAACGCCTTCTATGGCGCCCTGGACCCGGGCTGGAGGCGAGAGTTCCATCGCCTTTTCTATGAGGTACGGGCGGCCTTCGCGGCGGAGGATCCGCTCGGGTGGCGTGCCTTGCTTCCCCCCTATAGGGCGTTTCTTGAGGTGCTGCGGCGGCACGCGGGCGAAGTCCAGCTGGCCATCGCCTCTGCCAAGGACAGCGCCTCCGTTCGCGTGCTGCTGGAGAGCTACGGAGTGAAGGAGCTATTCCGCCCCGAGCTTATCCTCGACAAAGAGGCCGGGGTTCACAAGACAAGCCACCTCCAGCACCTGCATCGCCTTCTTGGCTTTCCATACAAGGATTTCACCTTCGTAGACGACAAGGTGAACCATCTCGACGCGGTTTCGCAGCTTGGCGTGCGCTGCGCACTCGCGGCGTGGGGCTACAACGGCCCCCGCGAACGTGCCCTCGCGCACGCGCACGGTCACCTGGTCTGCGCCCTCAACGAGGCCGAGACGATGCTCTTTGCCTCCTCGCCCGGTCCCGGAGAGAAGCGCTAGTGGACTGTAACGATTGAAGTGGGAGTGATGCGGCGAGTGGGATCGAAGTAGCGCCACTTCACGGTCTTCGGCGTCTTGTTGTAGTGGCGGATGTACTTCATGAGCTTTCTCCGTAGGTCCGTGACCGATGTGAACACGCCGCGAGCGATGACGTCACGCTCGATTTTGCCGAACCAGAGTTCGACTTGGTTGAGCCACGAGGAGTATGTCGGGGTGAAGTGCAGGTGGACACTCGGATGGCGCTCCAGGAACTCGGCGACCTGCGCAGTCTTGTGGGCCGAGAGGTTGTCGGCGATCACGTGAATCTCCTTGCCCCGGGGCTGATGGACGACAAGATCCGCCAGGAAGGCCATGAACTCCGCGGACGTATGTCGTGCGGCGGTCTTGCCCAGCACCTCGCCAGTGCGCGTGTTGAAGGCCGCATAGAGAGACAATGTGCCGTGGCGGAAGTGCTCGAAGCCGTGCCGCTCCGCTCGCCCCGGCGACAGCGGCAGTACTGGATCCTTGCGATCGAGCGCCTGGAGGGCTGTCTTCTCGTCTACGCAAAACACCGCCGCATGAGCCGGCGGATTCAGATACAGCCCGATGATGTCCGCGGCCTTCTTCTCGAAGTCCGGGTCGTTCGATGCCATGTAGCGATCGAGCCGATGGGGCTTGAGCCCGTGCTTGGTCCAGACTCGCGCCACCATCATA
>Ga0116216_10001143_pt1 | contig 18740 bp, 18 predicted proteins | sample Sb_taG_11_FD_89696 | JGI IMG/M metagenome (GOLD analysis project Ga0116216, IMG submission 89696) | Peat soil microbial communities from Weissenstadt, Germany - Sb_50d_3_AS metaG | ecosystem: Environmental > Terrestrial > Soil > Wetlands > Peat | place: Germany: Weissenstadt | collected 2010-09-21
AGTGCCCCCGGCCGCGAGCTCCTCACACGGAGAGGGGTGAGACGGGCGAAGCGCCTTGCGCGCATCGGTCCCTCGGGTGGAACGCTCTGGCAACCGGGTTAGGCGCGGCCAAGGGGAAGCCGCTCCAGCGCCTCGAACTCCTGGCGCACCTTCTCGCGCGAGAACTCCCTCCACGCTTTGCGAAAGGCGCGTCGGGCTTGGTCCGCCCGCGCGTCCTGGGCTGCGATCACGCTGCCCACTGCCACAAGTGTACGGCGCGGCAGACGCCGACCCTGCGGAGTGTCGACCCAGCCCGAGAGCAGCGCCTGCGCCACGTGCGCGTCGTTGTAAGCGCCGAGCACGTCTTGGAGCTTCACCATGCGCCGCAAGCACCTGGCGAGGTCATCTCCGTAGAGCTCCGCCAGCGCCTCGGCGGTGTAGCGCAAACGCTTGGTGGCGATGCGCAGGGCGTGGAGGTGCTCGGGGGGCGAGCTCTTGCGCACCCGGTCTCCCCGCCGAAAGACCCGGTGGGCTGCGCTTTGCAGGAGCACCGGCGCAACCTCGTGCAGGGGGCGTCCCGCGGATCCACGCAGGCGCAGCGGGACGCTCAGGGCAAAGCGCTGAAAGGCCTGCGCCCGCGCGAGGCGCGGCGTCGAGCCGAGCCACGCCACCAGGCGACGCCGCTCTCGGGCGTGGAACTCGACCAAGAGCTCGCGCAACGGGTCGAGGTCGGCGGCCACGATCTGAGGCAGCTCTCGCGAGAGCCCGGGGAGCTGCTCAAGCATCACGTCGAGGTCGCGCACGCGCCCGAGCTCCGCACCCATGCGCCGCATGAACGAAAGGGCGCGCTCGAGTCCCTTCGGCGGGAAAGCGTCCGTGAACAGGCGAAACGTCGCGCGCATCCGGCGCGTGGCGACGCGCATCCGGTGCACGCCCTCCCGGTCTTCGCCGATGCGTGCGACCGGCTCGGCGAGGGCAAACGCGTGCAAGTGTACGCGCAGGATGTGTGCGGCGGCCTCGCGCAGGCGCGTCTCGGCCACAAGCCCCGGGGCGGCCGAGGCGGGCTCGGGCGGCTCCATGCCGGCCAGGGCCAAGGCGCGCGTCAGCTTGTCCGAGGCCGAGGGAACCAGGCCGAGTCGGTGCTGAAGATCGCCGGCGAGGCGTGCCAGGGCCACCGGGTCGCCGGAGAGCACCTCGAGCTCGACCTCGGTGAACTCCCCAGCGCGCTCTTGACCGCTCACGCGCACGCGATCGATGGCAAGCGCGGCGCGGACTCCCGAAAGCGGACCGCGGAGCTCGCGCAGCGTGCGGTCGACCTGAAGCCGGGCCACCTCCACCAGCGGGCGGGCGAGGACAAAGGGTTCCGCATAGTTGCGTAGCCGCTCGGGAAGCTGCAAGGCGCGCTCGGGGGGCGGGGCCCCACGCCGCACCGGCTCCTCGATCTCGAGCCGGGTCCACGCGCCTTCGGCTGCCGCGGCGTCCTCGCTCGGCAACCGCATCTTGAGCGTGAGGGTGCAACCTCCGCTCGATTCGCGTAGCCGCAGGCTGATGTCGTTGTGGACGAGATCGATCGTCGGTGTGTCGAGGTAGCGGTCGACTTGGTGACGCTTCGAGGGCGGCGAGAGCGTCAGCCCCGAATCGCGCACCACGTCTGCCACTTCTTCGTCGGACACGTCCGCGGGCGCCAGGAGCTTCCACTCCACCTCAACGGGCGTCGCGGGCGGGGCGCCTTCGGGACGGGATACGCGCCGTGCCGTCATGGCAGAACGCGCACGGGGAGACCAAACGCCTCGGCGAAGAGCGTACCCTTGCGCCGCACCGCCCAGCGTTCCAGGGCGAGGTCGCCGCGCCCCGTCGTGGCCTCGAGCACGAGATCCACGGAGCGCTTGCCGAGGTGCGCGGCGATCGACGCAACCTTGCCTTGGTGCTCCCGATCGAGGGCGTCGGCCAGACGAAGAAGGCCCGCGAGTTTGGCCACGCGGTCGCGGTCCTCCCTGCGTAGCGCTTCGTAGAAGGGGTGCGTGCGCTTCGGGTGGCTGCGTCTGTGGTAGCGCGCGACCAGGGCGACAAGCTCTCGCTCTTCTTCCGAGAGGCCCACCAGATCGCTCACCCGAATCAGGTAGTGCGAGTGCTTGTGGTGTGCGGAAGCGGAGACGAAGCCCCCGATATCGTGGAGGACCGCCGCCGCCTCGAGCAGCACGCGTTCCTCGCGACCGAGCTCGTGCAGCGCGGCCGTCTGATCGAACAGGCTCACCGCGAGCTCGCGCACCTTCTCCACGTGCTCCATGTCGGAGTGGTACTTGCGTGCCAGCGCGCGGGCGCCCGCCAAGACCGTCTCGCGCCGGTCCGCAGCGAGGGAAGTATCGAGGTGGCCTTCGACCACGTCCCGCACCAGGCCATCGCGCAGCCCCACGCGCGGGACGAGGATGCGATCGACGCGTGACACCGCGGCAAGCCGGTAGTAGACGACCCCGGCCGGGAGGATCACGTCCGCGCGGTCGGGGGGCAGCACGAGCGACTCCACCCGCTCGGCGTAGGAGAGGCGGGCGAGCTTCTGGATCCACTCCGCCAGCGTTTTTACGGCCAGTGCGTCGCAGCCTTCCGCCGAGCGCAGGCCACCCTCGCGCCCTGCCAGGTCGGCCAGGGTTTCGATGTTGCCCCCCGTCGCCACGAGCCGATCGATCCGACCCGTGCCGAGGCGCTCCGCCATGCGGCGGTCGAGGCTCCCCACGTACTGGTCGAGGAGCTCGAGGAGATCCGGCGCCTCGCCCCCGGGCGCGTCCCGGGTAAGGGCCTCGAGCAGCCGGACGGCGCCCAGTCGGTAGGAGTCGGAGAGCGTGATCTGGCCGTCTTCCACAAGCGTCACCTCGACGCTCCCGCCACCTACGTCGACCAGCATCGAGCGGCCTGTGGAGAGATCGACCCGCCCTTCGACTGCGCGGGCCAGGAGGTAGGCCTCCTCGGTTCCGGAGATGATCTCGACGTGCATCGCCGTGGCCTCGGCGATGCGGTCGACGATCTTCTGGCGATTCATCGCCTCGCGCAGCGCAGACGTCGCGACCGCGCGGATACCCGCCACCTCGTAGCGATCGCACAATGCGCGGAAGCGACGCAGCGCGTCGACGGCGGCCGCGATGGAGGTCTCGGGAATCGAGCCGGTCAGGAAGACGTCTTGGCCGAGCCGCACCGCCTCGCGCCGGGTCTCGAGCACCGCAGGAGGCGCCCCGGCCTCCCGCAACTCAACGATCTGACACCGGATCGCGTTGGATCCGATGTCCACCACGCCGTAGCGGATGGGAAGCCCAGCCCGCGAAGGAGGTACCTTCGGATCCTGCATGAAGCCCCTTCGCGCGACGCCGCCCCGCCTTGTGGCAGCCTAGAAGACGATGACCCCGCGCGCGTTCACGCCCATCTGCATGTCGGCAAAGGCCTGGTTCACGTCCTCGATCTTGTAGGTGGCGCTCACCAGCTCGTCGAGCTTCAAACGATGGGCCTTGTACAGGTTCAAGAGCCTCGGAAAGTCGATGCTCGGCCGCGCGGAGCCGTACATTGAGCCCACCAGCGTCTTCTCCAAGAACGGGATCATGAAGGCGCCGAGGGTCACCGTGTCCGTGGCCTTCGAGACACCGACGACGACCGCCGTGCCGCCCTTGCGCACGCTGTTGTAGGCCTGTGCGATCGTGCTGCCCATTCCGATGCACTCGAAGGCGTAGTCCGCACCGCCGCCCGTCATGAGCATGACCTTGCCCACCGGATCGCCGTTCGGTTCCTGCTTCGGGTTGATCACGTGGGTCGCGCCAAACTGCTGCGCGAGCTCGAGCTTCTTGTCGGCCGTATCAATGGCGATGATCTTCTCCGCGCCGGCGAGCGCGCAGCCCTGGATCACGTTCAGGCCGATTCCGCCGGCGCCAAAGACGACACAAGATGAGCCGGCCTCGACCTTTGCGGTGTTGAGGGCTGCTCCGACCCCGGTCATGACCGCGCATCCCACGAGGGCCGCCTTGTCGAGGGGGATCGTGCTCTCGATCTTGACGACGTTCTCCCGGGGCAGCGTGGCGTACTCCGCCATCACGGCGACCCCGGCGAAGTGATTGAGCTCTTTGCCGCTCTTGTCCTTGATGCGCCGGGTGCCGTCGGGCAGGGTGAGGGCTGCCTTCTGGGCGTTGTCGCAGAGGGCGGGGCGACCCATCACGCAGTAGCGGCAGCGGCCGCAGATCGCGACCCACGAGACAACGACCGTGTCGCCGACCGCGAAATCGCTGACACCCTCCCCCACCTCGACCACGTGGCCAGCGCCCTCGTGGCCGAGCACGAGCGGCGGAGGCAGGGGAATCGTTCCGTTCGTGGCGGACAGATCGCTGTGGCAGACGCCACAGGCGGCGAGCTTGATCATGACCTCGCCGCGTCGCGGCGACTCGATCTCGACCTCTTCAACGACGACCGGCTTGTTCCACTCCCGACAAATCACGGCCTTGGCACGCTTAGCCATCTTGGGGGTCCTCTCTGGCTCCGCGGGGCGGCGGGCGGCCCGCGGGGCGGCGGTAGATCGATACGTGGGACTTCGCGATCGAGCGGCGGCAGTGTAAGAAAGCGATGACTGCGGTGTCAAAGCCGCCAAACCCTAGGCAGGAGGGTCGGGCCGCAGACGTATACTGGGCCGGGGGGCGAGGAGAGCAAGATGCGTGTGCGCCCCTTCTGTCCCGAAGATGCCGGCGCGCTCGCTGTGCTCTCCGCATCCTGCGCCAAAGGCGAGAGCGACTTCGTGCTGAATCCCTTGTGGGAGACGGAAGACGAGCTCTTCGCCGAGTTTCAGCGCAACGGGATCTCGCCCGAGGAGAATCTGCTCGTCGCCGACGGGGAGAGCGGCGGAGTGGCCGGCCTTGCGGGCTTTCTGCGACGGCCGGAGTCGCTCGCGGCCGGGCTCTATGCCCCGATTGTGGCGCGTGCAGAGCGAGGGCGTGGCCTCGGGGGAGAGCTCCTACGCGCTGCCCTCGCCCTTGGCGAGAAGCTTGGCATCAAGCTTGTGACTGCAGGCATCGGGGTCCGTAACCACGCTGGCTACGCCCTGCTCGCGGGGATGGGGTTCCGACCCGTCCGCCAACATTTCCTCATGCGCCTTGACCGCAAGCCCAAGGCCGCAGGCCCGCCCCTGCGAGAGGTGCAGTTCTCGGTGGCCACCCCCGAAGCGGCCGAGGCGATACTCGCGTTGTACGAGGAGTGCGGCTTCGAGGCTCGGAGCCTCGACGCGATGCTCGCCGTGCTCGCAGACCCTCATCATGCGACCGTGGTCGCTTACCGGTCCGGGCACCTCGTCGCCTTCGCGGAGCTCGAAACCCACTGGGTTCGGCGCGTCTGGGTGGCCTACGTCGGCGTCCGCAGCGACCTGCGCGACCGCGGCTTGGGCTCTGCACTCGTCGACTTCGCCCTCGAGCGCGAGTTCGAACGCGGTGCCGAGTCTGCTCTCCTCCTGATCTCGCCGGCGAACCGCACGGCGCTCCGGGCGTATGAGAAATCGGGCTTCCGACGCCACCGGCTCGTGGACGTTCTCGAGCGAGGTCTCTGAGCCCGCGCCAGGGCTCGATCTCCGCCTTGCCTTCGACGCTGGGGATTGGTACAAGCCGTAGGGGAAACGAACGTTCGTTTGGCTCCATAGGCCCTTGGGGTGCAATGGCCGAGGCCGACGTCACCACGAAGGACCGGATCCTGGCAGCGGCCGAGCTGCTCTTCGCCGAGCGTGGCTTCGCCGGCACGGCAATCCGGGACATCGCCGCGCGCTCGGGTCTAAATGGGGCAAGCCTGTACAACCACTTTTCGAGCAAGCAGGCGCTCTACGAGGCCGTCCTCGAGCGCGGTATCCGTCCTCTCCTCGAGGAGTTGGTGCATGCGGCGGCAACCCCCGATCCGAGCCCGGCAGCGGGCAATCGGATCATCGGGGCCCTGATGGAGCACCTCGAGCGCACGCCGCTTCTGCCGAGGCTCGTCCAGCATGAGGCCGTGCGGGGAGGGGAGCACCTCGGGCGCCTCGCCCGGCGCTGGATCCGTCCCCTCTTCGAACAAGGCCTCGCGGCGCTCAAGGCGAGCCCTGATACCCAGCGCTGGAGCGAGGATGAGCTCCCGTTGCTCATCGCCGCGTACCTTCACGTCGTGTTCGGGCACTTCGCGATGGCGCCGCTCTTGGCCGAAGTGCTGGATGAAGACCCCCTGTCTCCCGCGAGCCTCGCGCGTCAGACGCGATTTCTGCGCAAGCTCTCCCAACTGCTCGTCGGCCCCTCAGGGTCGCACCCGGAAGGAAGCCCCCATGAAGCTCAGTGACGTGAACCTCCACAACCCTGACAACTTCGTGCGCGAAGTGCCCCACGAGATGTTCCGCGTGCTGCGCCGCGAAGCGCCGGTCTATTTCCACCCGGAGCCCGATGGGCCTGGCTTCTGGGTCCTCACGAAGTACGAGGACGTGAAATGGGCCTCACGCAATCCGCAGATCTTTTCCTCCTGGCTCGGGGGTACAAACATCCAGGACCGTGACGGGGAGCAGCTCGACCGCATGCGCGTCTTGATGCTGAACATGGATCCGCCCAAACACCGGCAGTTCCGAAACATCGTCAACAAGGCGTTCACGCCTCGGATGGTGAAGCAGCTCGAGCCCCGGGTGCGAGAGATGGCGAAGCGCATCGTCGACCGCGTGGCGGCTAAGGGCGAGTGCGACTTCGTCTCCGAGGTTGCCGCCCACCTCCCGATGGAGGTGATCTGCGAGATGATGGGCGTCCCGAATGAGGACCGCCCGCACATCTACGAGCTCACGAACAAGCTGATTGGTTTTGACGACCCCGAGTACCAGCCCTCACCGCAAGACGCAGAGATGGCCTCGGTCCAGATGTTCGTTTACGCCAGCAAGCTCGCCGAGAAAGCGCGCAAGCACCCGGGAGAGGATCTCGCGACGGCGCTTTTGACTGCCGAAGTCGACGGGGAACATCTCTCCGAGCTCGAGTTCAACTCCTTCTTCCTCTTGCTCGCCGTCGCGGGCAACGAGACCACCCGCACAGTCACGACCAACGGGATGCTGGCCCTGATCCAGCACCCCGACCAGCGCCGGCGCCTCGTCGAGGATCCCACGCTCGTGGAGACCGCGGTTGAAGAGATCCTGCGCTTCGATCCAGCGGTGCACTACTTCCGGCGCACCGCGACCCAGGATGTCGAGATCCGCGGACAGAAGATTCGCCAGGGTGACAAAATCACCATGTGGTATCCGGGCGCGAACCGCGACGAGGAGGTGTTCGATCAGCCCGACGCGTTCGACGTTGCCCGAGATCCAAACGAACATCTGGCATTCGGGGTGGGCGAACACTTCTGCCTGGGCTCGAATCTCGCCCGCATGGAGCTCAACTTGATCTTCGAGGAGCTCGTCGGGCGGATCGCCCAGGACATCGAGCTGGCAGGTCCGGTGCGGCGCCTGCGCTCGAACTTCGTGAATGGCGTGAAGGAGATGCGGGTTCGCTTCGAGGCCGAAGCGCGGTAGCCCCGCCCTACACGAGCTCGAGGGTCGCGATCTCCCGGGGACAGTTGAAGCGGATCCTGGGACCCGCCACCCCGAGGCCGCGGTTTACGTAGAGGATCGAGCGGTGCTCGGTGGCGTGGTAGAGCCCGCGATAGAAGCCGGTCACCGCGCGCGCCGGGTTCCAGTGGCCTCCGGGCGTCGGCAGCGCGATCTGCCCGCCGTGGGTGTGGCCCGCGAGCACGAGCGGAAAGCCGAGCTTTGCCGCCTGCGGGAAGGCCTCCGGTCGGTGAACCAGCAGCAGCACCGGCCCATCCTTTGGGAGCTCACGTCCGAGAGCGTTGAGCTCAGGAAGCTCCCCTTTTGCGGTCCAGTCCTTCCCCGGATCCTCGACGCCAGCCACATAGAGCGGTGCCGGTGTCGGCACGCGAACGATCTCGCCCCGCAGCAGCCGCAGACCCGGGGCATGCTTCGCGAGGGCGCGGGCAACGTGCTCACGCCCGGCATACACGTCGTGATTGCCCAGCACCGCATACACACCAAAGGGTGCGTGTAGCTCCCCAAGGAGCTTCGCCCCAGGCTCGACCGCCGCCGGGTCGAAATCGAATAGATCTCCAGTGAGTGCAATCAGGTCCGGCTCGAGGGAGTTCACGTCCCCAAGGAGGCGCTTAAGCTTCGCCCCCTCCATGGCGTTTCCGATGTGGAGATCGGAGATCTGCACCACGCGAAGACCACGCAACGCCTCGGGCAGGCCGCGCAGGGGGATGCGCAGGCTGGTGCGTTCGATCCGCGCCTGTCCCCCCGTAAATCCCCAGATCAGCATGAACACAAGCGCACCCACGACGGGCAGCGTCGCCACGCGAAAGACCTGGAGGAGACTCTTCGGACCGAGCCCCGCGGCGCCGAGCAGCGCCGCCAGTGGGAGGAAGCCCGCCCACGCCGCACCGATCACGGCGCCCAGCAGGATCGTCGCAAAACCGATCGCCGTGTAGCCGTGTGCGATCACACTGGCGGGGCCGTGGCGCCGAAGTGCCCGACGGATGAAGGGGAGCACCAACACGTTCGCAGAGGTGAGCCCGAGGGCGAGGGCGCAGCCCAGGGCAAGCCCGGGCCCCGGGCGCCCGGCCAGGACGACGATCACAAAGTGCCCGACCAGGACCTGCATTCCCCCGAGCAGAACCGCGAGGCTCGTCACCATGTTCTCGAACAGCACCCGGCGAATCAGTCCACGCAAATGTGTCCTCCACGGCGTTGCCGGGTCCGGCCCTTGGACGGCGAAAGCTTAGCCGCGTAGCCTCTCCCCATGGTAAGACCCGAGAGCGCGGCTCTCCTGCAACGTGTCGGCGCGCTTCGCGCCTTCCTCAAGCGGGAGCCCAACGATGAAACGGCGTGGTATGGCCTCGGACGGGCGCTGCTCGACCTGAACCGCCCGGGCGAGGCCGCCGACGCATTCCGTCGGGCCCTCGCCGCGAAGCCCGACTACACCGCAGCCCAGCGGGATCTCGGCCAGAGCCTCCTTGCAGCAGGTGAGTCGGCCGCTGCTGCCGAAGCGTTCCGTGCCGGCATCGCCCTTGCCGAAAAAACTGGAGATCTTCAGACCGGCCGTGAGATGGCGGTCTTCCTAAGACGCGCCGAGCGCGCGGCCCAAACTAGAAGCGATCCGCCAACCAGGTCGTAAATCGCTCAGCAGGAAGGACGCTGCGCAAAAAGGCCTCGACCACCTCCCGACCGCCCGCCGCGGGAGCGGGAACCCCAAGGCGCCGTGCCAGCGCCGCAGGCGCAAGACAGCGCAACATGGCCGAAGGGTCGGGCAGCGGCAGCGCGCTGAATCCGCTCTCCGCCAGGGCGCGGTCGAGCTCGGGATCATGCGCCGCGGGGGCCAGGAGCTGCGAGCGAAACTCTTCCGAGGGCTTTCCCGGGGGCGCGAGGAGATCGCCCGCCCGGGGCTCGAGGGTCGCAGCGACGAGCGTCGCAAGGGCCTCCGCCGCGGGATCGGCCACTGCGTCGCGCCCGAGCTCGGAGAGCATGAGAAACGAGGAGAGCACGGTGGCCCGCAGGTACGCCACGGCGCGGCCCTTCCGGCGCGCGATCAAGAACTCCTCGCGCGGGTTGCCCGCAAGACGCAAGCTCGCCTGCCACCCGGAAGTGTCGCGCACGGTGGTCCCCGTGCGGGCCCCGGAGTACGCCGCGTGGAGTGCGACCACCTCCGGCAGGTCGCGCGTGGGATCGAAGGGGACGATCTGGATGTCCCCGGGCGTGCTCCGGGGTGTCGCGGGCGCCCGGAGCAGCGCGCGCGTGCACGGCCATGAGGTCCAGCCGAGTCGTCCGTAGAAGGCAAGCCGCGCCGCAAAAAGCAGCGAGAGCTCCATGCCGCGCTCCCGCATGGCGTCCACCGCACACCCGAGAAGCGTCGCGGCAATGCCCGAGTTGCGCACCTCGGGCAGCGTGAAGACGCTGCCAATGCCACCCGTCGGCACCGCCACGCCCGCGACGCACAGCTCGCGGGGAAAGATCTGGACGCACGAGACGAGCCTGCCCGCCTCTTCCGCCACCCAGACGTTTCGCTCCTCGAAGCTCGGATCCTCGACCAGATAGCGACGGAAGAAATCCCGTCCACGCCAGCCGTCGCTGAGCTCCCAGCCATCGAGCAGCTCAAGCAGCGCGGCGTGCTCCATGCGTTCGAGGATGCGGATCTTCATGGCCGCGCGAGTATACTCGCGCCATGTCTCAGGCTCGCGCCCTCTACAAAGAAGCATTCGCCCACTTTGCGAGTGATCGGCTCGACGAGGCGATTGCCACCTATCGACAAGCCCTCGACGTCGATCCCAAACTCGCCATCGCCTGGAACGGACTCGCCATGGCCCTGGCGCAAAGCGGCGACCTTGATGGCGCGCTCGAGGCGGCACACAAGCTCGTGGACCTCGAGCCGGACGAACCGCTGGCACACACGAGCCTTTCCATCTTCTATCAGCGCAAGGGCATGATCCCCGAAGCCGAGGCGGAAAAGGCTCTCGCCATGCGCCTTGGGATGAAGCGAAAACCCGCGTGAGCTGCCGGGCCAGGACGCCCCTTCGTCGAGGTGGCCCAAAGGTGGGCTTCAAGGAGGACTTGAGGGTCCCGGACGGTGGCCTTGCCCTCCCGCGTTTCTCCCCCCGCCCCGTTCTTTCCCCCGCCTCGGCCTTCCGGGTGCACAGAAGGAGCGAGCGATGAGCGACCCCAAGTCTTTCCACCTCGACGGCCGCGTCCACGCCTATCTCGTGGCGCACGGTACGCCCCCCGACGCCGTGCAGCAGGCCCTCATCGAGGAGACGAAGAGCCTCGGTGGAGTTTCCATCATGCAGATCGCTCCCGAGCAGGGAGCCTTCATGACCCTGCTGGCTCGCCTTGTCGGTGCCAAACGCGCGGTCGAGGTCGGGACCTTTACGGGCTACTCGGCACTGTGTATTGCCCGCGGCCTTCCCGAGGACGGAGCGCTTTTGTGCTGCGACGTGAATGAGGAATGGGCGGGAATCGCAAAGCGCTACTGGGAGAAGGCCGGCGTTGCACACAAGGTGACACTCAAGGTCGCGCCTGCAGCGCAAACCCTGGGCCAGCTCCCCTTGGAGCCGCTCTTTGACTTCGCCTTCATCGACGCCGACAAGCCTTCGTATCCCGTCTACTTCGAGGAGATCCTGGCGCGTCTGCGACCCAACGGCGTGGTGCTCGTGGACAACGTGCTCTGGGCCGGGGCCGTCGCCGATCCGAGCGTGCAGGACCCGAACACGCTGGCGATCCGCAGGTTCAACGACCTTGTGAAGGATGACCCGCGGGTGGACTGTGTGATGTTGCCCGTCGCCGATGGGCTCACGTTCCTGCGGAAGAAGTAGCGACTCCGCTTACTGCGCGGGGCCGAACACGAGCCCGCACTCCGCGCATTCCCCGGCGTCCCCGGAGAACGCTTCGCCGCAGGCCGGGCAGCGGTCCTCGGAGGGGGCGGCGCCGAGCTCGGACGGGGCTTCGCTCATGTCGGGGAGCTCGTTGCGAGCGTACTCGGCGTCCACCACGGCAGCACTGGGAGCATCGGGAGCGCCCACCCGGACTGCCCAGCGAGCGCCAGAGTCCGCGCGCGGCACGGGATCGAGCCGATGCGGGATTCCCTCCGCCGCGAGGGCCCTGCCAAGACCCATGGCCCAACCGAGCTCCGCTTCCCGGACGAGGACCAGGCCCTCACCAGGAGGGAGCACGAGTCCTTCTTCCCCGCGGGGCTCACGAGCTTCTCCTTCCCAGACGAGGGGAAGGCCGCAGTCCCGGCAGACCTCCAGGCTTGGGAGATACTCCGCCTCGCAGCCCGGACAGACCTTGTAGACCGTCTCCACCCCGCCATTTTACGCCAGCCCATGCGGATTCGGGTTTTGCCCGATCCTCGATTCGTCGTACCGTGGGGCGCCGGGCCCTCGTTCGGGAGGGAACTTCCGCGTGAGCGGGGGCCACTCAAAGGGAGACCCGTGAGTAACAACATGGACGAGTCCGTCCTCGACGGATCGGACGCCGAGGACGCGGCGCGGATCCAGCAAGTCGCCCGCGGAGACCTCGCCGCCTTTCGCGCGCTGTTTGCGCGCTACTACCCGCGGGTCTACGCCTTCGTGCGACGCCGCCTCCGCGACCCTGGACAGGCTGAGGACATCGTGGCCGAGGTTTTCTTTGAACTCTGGCGCAGCGCGGGCCGCTATCGGGGCGAGGCCAGACCCTCGACCTTCCTTTGTGGCATCGCGCACTTCAAGTGTCTCTCGGCGGTTCGCGCCGAGCGCAGGCACAAACGGGCCTGCGTGAAGACCGTTGAAGCGGGGGCGCTCGAGCGGGTGGCGGATCCGAGCAACGCGGCCGAGGAGTTCGAGAGCCGGGAACAGATGCGCCACGTGCGCCGTGCCCTCGACTTGCTCCCGGAAGGGCAGCGTGAAGTGGTTGAGCTTGCATTCATGGATGGCCTTCCCTACGCCGAGATTGCCGATCGCCTCGGCGTGGCGGAAGGCACCATCAAGACCCGAGTCGCGCGCGCGCGTGCGCATCTGCGGCGCTTCCTCTCTCGCCCCCGCTCCTTGGAGGATTCCTGATGCCGGGAGAGTCACTCGCGACGGGCTGCCCGCCGGACATCCTTGAGCTGATCCCGTGGTATCCCGACGACGGCCTAAGTGATGCCGAGCGCGGGGCGGTCGAGGCGCATGCCGCGGGCTGCGTGGAATGCCGCCGAGAGATCCACGGCGCTTTCGGAGAGATCGACCTCCCGGCGGATGCGCCGGCAGCAGAGCGGGTTCTCGCAATGGTGTTCGAGCGGATCGCCGAGCGCAGTCGCCCCGTCCCGCTCGTGAGGCCGGAGTCGAAGCGGCCACCTCCCAGCCTTTCGATGCCAGCGCGCAGCGGGGCTCCGCGCAGGGCTTCGTGGCACGCGGCGTGGGCGGGGGCGGCCGCCGCAGCGGCGCTGATTCTCGGCCTCCTCTTCCTCGCCCCGGGTGCTGCGCGCCTCTGGACCGGCCCCTCCGCCACCTACCGCACGGCGACGGCTCCGCCGGCGGCGACACGCGCCAGCGGGCCCGAGCTCGAGGTCGTGCTGCGCGGCGAAGCCACGGCTTCGCAGCTCCACACCGCGCTTCGCGCCCTCGATGCCGAGCTTGTGGCCGGCCCCACCGAGCTTGGCCGCTATCGCGTCCGGCTCCCGGCCGGCGCTGACGCATCCGCCGCAGCGACCGCGCTTCGCGCCCCGGAGGCCGGCGTTGCGAGCTTCGCCGAGCCAGTGCGCTAAGCCGAGCGCGTGCCGTCGATGCCACGCGGGCGCGCGCCCGTGTGCGCTCGGATTGCTCGCGCTTTGGCTTGTGTTCGCGCCGCCCTCCGCGCGCGCCGAGGAGAATGTGTGTGCGCCGTTCCCCCCGGCGCAGCCGGCGAGCCCAGGGGAGTCCTTCGCAGGCATGGGCATCGTGCCCGGCAAGCACAAGCTCCCGCGCTCCCTCGATGCCTCCGGACGCATCGTCGAGCTCCCCGGCTCGGGCGCGGAGATTGGCGATGCGGACATGGAGGGCGAGGCCCTGCTCGTTCTTCCCAAGCGCGCCGACGGTTCGATCGCCATGGATTTCGTGCTGGCCGAAGGCGCCTCCGTTGCGGCCTCCGCCTGGAGTCCGGTCTTGTGCGCGACACTCGTGCGCATCGTGGGCCCAAGCGGTCTCTCCCCTGCGCAGCTTGTGCCCTCTGTGCCCAAGGGCGCGCTCGTGGTCCCGAACCACCGCTACCACGCGAGCGCCGCACATCTGCGCCCCGCTCGTTTGGCCGCGACACAGACCGTGGGCCCCGACCCTTACGTGCCCCTCCAATACGGCCTCGCGCGCACTGGAGTGCTCGAGGGCGGGCCGCGCTACGCGGGAGCGGGGGTACGTGTGGCGGTCCTCGACTCGGCACCCGACACCACCGCTCGTGAGCTGCTGCGGGTGCGGCTCCTCCCGCTTGAGGACGGCCCACCGAGCGAGCCGGCGACGCACGGCACGCTTGTGGCGGGCATCATCGCCGCCATTGAGAACAACGCCTTCGGGATCGCAGGAATCGCGCCCGAAGCCGAGATCCTGGCAATCCCGGTTTGTGCGCCCGTGGGAGATCCCCTCGGCGAGGAGTGCCGGATGTTTGACATGTTGCGCGGCATCGACCGCGCGTGGGCGGAGGGGGTGCGCCTGGTGAACCTCGCCCTCGTGGGCCCCCCCGACACGGTGCTTGAGCGGGCGATGGATCGTTTGAGACAGCTCGGGGTCTTGGTGGTGGCTGCCGCTGGGAACGAGGGGACGGACCGGCCGCGCTATCCCGCTGCCTACCCCTCGGTGATTGGTGTCGGCGCGCTAGACGAACGCGGGCGACGCTGGGCCCAGAGCAACTACGGAGCCTCCGTCGGTCTTCTCGCACCAGGCGTTGAGGTGCTCTCGACGATCCCGGCCGATCGCTTCGCCTTCGCGGACGGAACGAGCCTCGCCGCGGCCCACGTGACGGGCCTTCTCGCCGTCCTTCTTGCCGCCTCGGACGATCCCGAGGCGGTGCGACGCGCCCTGTTTGACGCAGGTCGACGCGCTGCCGCGTCGAGCCGCCGCGGAGGGGGTGCGGGCGGAAACACAGCCGTGATGCCTCGGCTGTGTGACGTGCTGCCGACGCTCGGGCAAAGCTGCCCTGGCAAGCCCTAACGCTCCGCGTCTAGGCTCCCCGCATCCAGCGTGTGGTGCACTCGGCCACGTAGCGGCCGTGGGCGTGGGCGGCCTCGAGGTGCCTAGCCGTCGGGCCAGGGCGTCCCTCCCGCGGATTGGTCCAGGCGACAGGACCCCAGTGGCAACCCGCGTCACGAAATCCGGCAAGCCGGTTGTGCATGGGGATCAGAATCATTCCGTGCTCCGCGAGGTTCGCAAGCAGCGTGAGCAGAGCGAGCTCCCCGCCGCCGCGCGCACCGAGGCCCGCGGTCACGAAGGCAGCCCCCGTCTTGCCGATCAAACGGCCTTCGAGCCAGAGCGGGGCCGCGCCCTCGATGAATGCGCGCATCGACGCTGCAATGCCACCCATGTGCACGCCGCTGCCAAGGATCACGCCGTCGGCCGCCACGAGGTCGTCGTTGGTCGCCCGCTCGGCCGGACGCAGCGCCACCTCGGCCGCGACCTCACGCGCTCCCTCAGCGACCGCCTCCGCCATGCGTGCCGTGCGCCCTGTAGCGGATGCGACCACGACCAGGATGCGCGCAGGAGCCTGCATCCGCCGAGCCTATCACGAGGGCTCCCGGGCGCGGGGCGCGGAGCGCAGCGCTTCGAGCAGCGCGCTGAAATCCGGCGGGTCGTTACTTGCGGCGGAGATCTCGTCCACGGCGAGAAACGAGGCGTGAAGCATCTGACGAGGGGCGCGGGTTCGCTCCTCCCGGGGTCCATACACGACGTCGCCGGCGACGGGATATCCGGCATGCGCGAAGGTCGCACGGATCTGGTGCAGGAAGCCCGTCTCGAGATTGACCTCGACAAGCGTCGCCCCGCCCAGGAGCTCGAGCGCCCGCCAGCTGAGCTTTGCGCGGCGAACGCCTTGATCCACCGCTGCGCGTTCGGCCTCCACCACGCGCACCCGGGCCGGCCGGTGGCGCGCAACGACGAGTCCGCACTCGAAAGCTCCGGCGCCCGCCAGCTCGCCTAGGACGATGACGCGATAACGTTTTTGGACGCGGTGCGCGGCGAACGCGGCGCGCAGTCGCCGAAAGGTGGCGTCCTCGGTCGCGAAGAGCACGGCGCCAGAGGTGTCGACGTCGAGGCGGTGGACGACGCCGCTGCGCAACCCTCCCTCACCCACGCCCGCGATTTCGGGATGGCGCGCCGCCACCGCCGAAAGCAGCGAACCTTTCTCCCCGGGTGCCAAGGCATGTACTGGCACTCCCGCCGGCTTGTCGACCACAAGCCAACCTGGTCCCTCCGTGAGCACATGAAGCGGAAGCTCAGGCTCGGCCTCGGGACGCAGGAAGGGCTCCGGGGTAAAGGCCGCTACCTCGACCTGCAAGCCCGCCGCGAGGGCCCCGCCTTTCACTTTCGCCGGGCGTCCCCCGATCCGCACTCCTCCCCGCGCGAGAAGGCGCCGCGCGGCTGCGCGCGAGAGGCCGAGGTGATCCGCGAGGTAGGCATCGAGGCGCCGCCCTGCGTCTTGCTCACTCACAACGAGCAGGCGGGCGGCGCAGATCGGAAGAGGACCGGACACGCCGCAGCCTACCCCGGGGCCAGCGCCTGGGGCAAAGTGTGGACGTGGCCGAAGCGCCCCGAATCGCGATCATGGATACGACGCTGCGCGACGGCGAGCAGACGCCGGATGTCTCGTATGCACCCGCCGAGAAGCTCCAGCTCGCACGCATCTTCCTCACCGACCTGAAGGTCGATCGCATCGAGATTGCGTCGACCCGCGTTTCCGAAGGCGAGCGCGAGGCCGCGAGGCTCGTGGCGGCGTGGGCGCGCAAGGCCGACTGTCTGCCTCGCGTCGAAATTCTCGGCTACTGCGACGGCAAGGCCTCGGTCGAATGGATCGCAGGGGTGGGCGGCGGCGTCCTGAACCTCTTGGCGAAGGGCTCCGAGCGGCACTGCCGCGGACAGCTGGGGAAGACGCCCGCGGAGCACCGGACAAGCGTCGCGGATACGCTGCGCCAGGCCCGTCGCAGGCGGCTTCTCGTGAACGTGTACCTCGAGGACTGGTCGCAAGGCGTGCGGGAGTCCTTCGACTACGTGTTCGCCCTGGTGCAGGAACTCGTCCGACTGGGTGTCGAACGGATCTACCTTCCCGACACCCTCGGGGTGCTCTCCCCCGAGTCCACGAACCGCTATGTCGCGCTCATGGTTTCGAACTGGCCGGAGAGCTGGTTCGAGTTTCACGCTCACAACGACTACGGGCTAGCCACGGCCAACTGTCTGGCAGCGGTGGCCGCAGGCGCGCGCGGGGTCCACACGAGCGTAAACGGCATGGGAGAGCGCTCGGGCAACACCCGCCTCGCCGAGGTCGTGGCCGCCCTCCACGACCAGACCCCTTTCCGGACCGGCGTCGACGAGTCCCGGCTCTTGGCGGCCTCGCGCATGGTCGAGACCTTCAGTGGCAAGGACGTGGCCGCCAATACGCCGATCGTGGGTCGGGACGTCTTCACCCAGACGGCGGGGATTCACGCGGATGGCGACGCCAAGGGCGAGCTCTATGCCAGTCGTCTTCTGCCCGAGCGTTTTGGACGGGAGCGCCGCTACGCCCTCGGCAAGCTCTCGGGAAGGGCATCCCTCGAGCAGAACCTCCGGCACCTGGGCATCGAGCTCCCAGAGGCCGATCGCGACCTCGTGCTCCGACGCATCATCGAGCTCGGCGACAAGAAGCACACGGTTGTCCCCGAAGACCTGCCGCTCATCATCGCCGACGTCCTCAAGGCACCGGCCGCTTCACGGGTGAAGGTCGAGTCGTACCGGGTCACGGTTGCCAAGGGCGAACTCCCGGCAGCAGAGGTGGCGGTCTCCTATCGTGGTCGGACCCACAAGGCGCAGTCCGTCGGCGATGGCGGCTACGACGCGTTCATGAAGGCACTTGCGAAGGCGCTCGAGGGCTCGGGGATCGAGCTCCCGCGCCTCGAGGACTTCCGCGTGCGAATTCCCCCCGGCGGGCGGACTGAGGCACTCGTCGAAACCCTGATCAGCTGGCGATACGACGGCGGGGGGGCCACGTTCTCGACGCTCGGGGTCGACTCCGACCAGATGGCGGCGGCCGTGATTGCCACCGATAAGATGCTCAATGCCGCCCGGGGAGCCCTCGGGGTGCGCGAGATCAGGCGCAAACCGCGCCGCAGCGACTCGCGCGGCTAGGCGCCGTGGGCGTCGACGGGAAGATCGCGGCCCTCTTGGCACTCGTCGCCGCCCTCGGGGCCTGTGCCTCCTCGCACCAACCCGATCCGCGCTACCGCCCCGCAGAGAATTTGCTCGAGGTTGTCGCCGTTTTGCGCCAGCATGTCCCCGATGACACCTACCGCTTCGAGCCCGCACGAGATTTCACGGGGCGGAACATCTATCGCGCCTCGCTCCTGCGCATCGAAAATATCGAGCACGCCTACGCCGATGCGCTCCAGGCCGGACACATGGACGACGTGATCGCCTTCTCCAAGGGACGCGCGCTCGAGCGACTGCGCGCCTTCGATCTTGCCGCGGCGAACTACCGGCGGGCCGCCGAGCATGAAGGCGAGCTCGCGCAAGAAGCCCGGCGTAGCGCCTCGATCTGTGACTCACTCGACGAGGCTGCGCGCATCGGTTTCGACGCCGACCGGCCGGACGACGCACCCGGCGAAAAGCCCGCTGCCGTACCCCACGACACAGTGAGCGTCGTGGAAGCGTCCCAGCAGCGCACGGCGTTGCTCGAAGCCCTTCAAGCAGAGACCACTGGGACGCACTACGAAGCGGTGATCCGCGAAGAGATCGAACGGGCGGAGATGGCCCGCGCACGCTACTTCGTCGCGACGCGGCGTTCGACGCCCGATGGCGACGTGCGGGCGCTGGCGGAACTTCAGCAGCTCGTCGTCCACAACCAGGAGAGCAAGCTCCGCAGCCGACACATGCTGGAGCTGGCCGACCTTTACGCAGCGCTGGCAGAGGAATATGTGGTGAAGCATCCACCGCAGGGGCTGCTCTTCGCCCCGGCGAGCTTTCAAGAGCTCTCGGACGCGGCCGTCCGTCGCTACGAGGCCGTTGGAAAACAGGATGAGACGCCGGAGAAGCTCGAGGCGTCGCGGCGCCTTGAA